>Ga0207849_100071_pt1 | contig 121572 bp, 118 predicted proteins | sample TtaePargueraPR_12_FD_187277 | JGI IMG/M metagenome (GOLD analysis project Ga0207849, IMG submission 187277) | Aerobic enrichment media microbial communities from Bioluminiscent Bay, La Parguera, Puerto Rico - Tt and P2 (4) (SPAdes) | ecosystem: Environmental > Aquatic > Marine > Unclassified ...
ATCTTTTGGAACTAGCTTTTTCCCTCCTGTGAAATAACTATTACACGCTAAACATTTATAGCGTTGCTTACCTGATCTTAGTCCATATTTTCGAGTTATGGAACTATTGCAAATTGTGCATTTTTTTTATTCAAAGCTTTTGATTTGCCTCAAAGCTATGTATAGTAAGTGATTCAGCGATTTTTATCAACCATTTTGTCTATTACGCCTTATTAATGCAAAATTTGTCAATAATTTATACGAGTTTGATAACTCTAGGAGGTTATGTAATGCTTCTACATACTCAAGTTAAAGTGGTTCAATTTGATTTTAAAACAATAGATGTTTGGAAAGTTTTTGTAAAAAAACATTACTCAATTAATCAATTGGAGAAAGTGACTTACTACCCTAATATTAACTTTTATACAAGACCAATCTTGACATTTCACCTTTTGAATGGAGATAAACTTGAGATAATAGAATATAGAACAGAATTAGTATATAACTTATTTAAGTTAATTGAAGATTCAGATTATCATATAAGTGTAGAAATAGCCCAAAAATAAATGTTGCTGCATCCGAAAAATTTCTCTCCAAAGGCGGTCAGGTGTAATCCTTCGGCATATCATAGCCCTGAGGTTCATCTAGAATGATCCTATTGTTTTACATTTTCTTCTCTCTTGATTATATGATCGCTAATAAAACGTTATGTTTGTGGGGATATGAAGCCGCTGAATAAAAGATACTAGGATAGCAAAAATTGGAAATGAAACAAATATTTACTTGTCTGATACTTCTTCTAAGCTTGCACACATATACGTTTGGTCAGGTTAACAAAGACATTAAATCTGAAAAGGAACTCTATTTAAAGGCAAGAGACTCGTCAAAGACTTTAGAGTCAATATCTCCAATTGATAGGATAATTAATGCGAACTTAATTAAAAATGATAGCTTAATGATGGAAGCCTATTTCTACAAAATAGAATTTTTAATTGAGCAAGCTGATTTTTACAATAAAGAAATTGAAGTAGAATCAGAAAAATTTAAGAGTAATATTCAAAAGGTTCTCAGAGAATATGATTCAGCAATTTATAATGTAGATTGTATTTGGAAAACTAATTTCCAACATAATAGATACAAATTTTTAGATAACTTGACAAGTAGATATGAGGATATGTTGGATTCAAATATTAAAATGGAGTATATAGAAAGTTATTATATTCTTAAGAGAAAAGGGTTGAAATCCGAAAGAGATGGGGTTGGACTAACATTAACCTATTTGAACGGAAAACAAAATTGGGTTGGGATAGAATTTTCAATTTTTCAATCAATAATGCCTACATACAATGTTTATTATGAGTGTAATAGTGGTGAATATTACCTCGAAAGAGGTGCAGGGTTGAATTTTGGAGAGAATAAAATACTTCAAATCCCTTTAGGTATAAAGTTCTTAACTTTTGGGTATAACAATGCTGTAAAAAGTAATCAGCATGACTTTTCATTTAGTTTTTTAGAGCTAAATACTCCAATTCTATTAAATCCATCGAGAATTGGAATTCAAACAAGAGAAAACATTGATAAAAATGAGTTTTATTATCGACCTTCAATTGGGCTAGGTTACGGTCCCGTCTCAATTTCTTATTCTTATAATATCCCAATACTAAATAAAAGTAAGCTAAGTGAAAAAGGACTTTTAAGTTTTAATATTTCATATCCCGTTACAAATCAAAGAAATAAAATCAATAAGAATGACTTAGAGACCTATGAAGGATTTCTTCAAACTCAAAAAGTATATAATCAAAATCGACAAGAAGAGAAAGAAATTTTTGCTATAGTGGATGAAATGCCCGTATTCCCAGGTTGTGAAAAAAAGCGTTCTGAATCAAAAAGGAATAATTGCACAACTAAAGAATTATACAAATACTTATCTAAAAATACACAATACCCTGCAGGTTTATCAGAAAAATATGATGGTACCGTATATGTTCAGTTTTCAATTGATACTCTTGGCAATGTAGTTGATGAAAATGTTGTGAAAGGTTTTCCTGGAGTAGTTGGGTATATGTTCGATAGGGAGGCATTAAAAGCTGTAAGAAAATTACCAAGAATGAAGCCAGGAATGGCTAAAGGAACTCCTCAGAAAGTACAATATTCAATTCCTATTAAATTCCGCGACAATTAAAAACTTTTGCTTTGCATCCAAAGAGTTTGCAATCCTTCTTATGATTATTAAAGCATAATTTAGTTTTCCTTCTCTCTTGATTATCTGATAGCTAAAAAAATGTTATGTTTGTGGGGATAAGAGGCCGCTGAATAGAAAGTGTTTGTTTATGTGGATGTTTTGAAGTTGGCATTAATTATATGAAAACAAAAGTTATAATTTCATTATTTCTGTTTATAACATTCAGCTCTATAGGAAGAGCATGTGAATGTTTTGCCAATTTTAAAGGTCATGAGGGTTACATTATGAGTTTTTCACTAAGCGCAGATATAATTGGAAACCTTGTTCTGTTAGAAATTACGTCAACAGATTCTCTTGGAGCAAAAGCTGAAATAATTAAAGATTACCGAAAGACATTCAAACAAGACAGCGTTTTTATTGCCAACCAGGATCCTGGTTGGCAATGTGGAGAATCGACGGATCAATTTAATATCGGTGATGTATTAATTGCCATATTTCATTCAACAGAGTATGATAATGTTCTATCTAACTGCTATGAATCTTTCATAAATGTAACCGATAGTGAAGTAGATGCAATACTCATAAGTGAAAAAAAAGTAACTAAAACTAAATGGACTATTGAAGCGATTGAGCAAATATTATGCATAGAAATAAATGAATTAAAGTAACCAAGTCTATCTCATCCGAAAAATTTCCACCAAAGGCGGCATTACAATCCTTAATTGTAAATAGTATACCCAGTATTCCCCCAAAAAAAAGGCCACTCTCCCGAGCAGCCTTTTGGATTGGAATACCGGCTTTACGATTTAAAACCGATTTTTTTAAGGATGTCTTCCATCAAGCACCATTTGGTGAGGGAAGACTGTAGCAAATTGGCACCTACAAAGGCGGTGAACCATAGCCAGTTAATGTTAATATAAATGGCTAACAATAAACTGATTAAAATAAATGTTCCTGCTACTCCTCTTACAATTCGATTTCTCATTTTTCTATAATTTTAGTTTTATAATTCTTCTTTACTTATCTAAATTGATTTATAAACAATTAAAACCTTTTTTTTAGGGTTTTATCTTTGCTTTTTCCATCGAAGCTTCTGCTATGCTCTGCAGACCTGCCAGGTGTTAAAAACCTGGCAGGTCTTGTTCGGCACCTTTTGAAACTTTGCTTCAAATTATTTTAAAAACAACTGATCTAACTTTAATTTGATTTTTCAACATTCAGTACAGAAATATGCACCCTTGATTGTGTTTTTTGTTTGCCGTTAAATTCCTCTACGGCATTAAAAACTCCCTCTACGCTGCTCTCGGGCAAAAAAGCGAAGAAGAGCATAGATTGGTATTTTCCGTTGCTTCCGCCAAACCAATTGTCGTCCAGGCTGGTCGCTTTTTTGTTTCCGTAACCCACCAATTCCGTTGAAGAAAAGGCGTTCACATTATTTTCTCTGAGCATTTTCAAAATGTCTTCTTCAAACATTTGAATTGCTGTGATGACTAACATTTTCATAGTATAATCTTTAAGTTAATGGTTAAGAAGCTGAAAATTCATTGCTCTTAATTTGTTTGTATAAGTCTCTTTTTCAATGCGAAGTAGGTTTAGGTATTGAGATATGATTTACTATTCTCATACCTCAATACTCTCTACTCACTACTCATTACTGCTTTGCTCGTTTTTCTCCCACTTCTTCTTTTCGGTCATGTAGTAAATTAAAGGCACTACAAGTAGCGTAAGAATAGTAGACACAATCGCTCCTGCCACCAATGAAATGGCTAAACCTTGGAAAATCGGATCGAATAAGATGATGGAAGCTCCAATCACCACCGCACCGGTTGTCAATAGAATCGGAGTGGTTCTTACCGCTCCGGCATCAATAATGGCTTGTTTGATCGGCGCACCTTCTTTTAATCGTATTTCAATAAAATCGATCAGCAGCACCGAGTTCCGCACCATTACTCCCGCCAAAGCAATCATTCCAATGAAAGAGGTCGCCGTAAAAAAGGCACCCAACATCCAGTGTCCGATAATAATTCCGATTAGTGAAAGCGGAATGGCAATCATCATAACGATTGGGGTTTTAAAGTTTTGGAACCAACCTACGATCAACATGTAAATCACAATGATTACCACCATGAATGCCGTTCCTAAGTCTCTAAAAACCTCTAAGGTAATTTGCCATTCACCGTCCCATTTTACGGTAAAGTTGCGCTCATCTTCAATTTTACCCATGTATAGTTCATCTACTTCATAGCCTTCCGGTAAATCCATGGCTTTGAGTTTTTCTTCCATGCCCAAAATGGCATAAGCCGGGCTTTCCAACTCTCCTGCCATGTCGGCAAGCACATACACTACGCGGTTCTGATCTTTGCGGTAAATGGTTTTATCTGCTTTTTTCTCGCTTACTTTAATCAAGTTTGATAAAGGAACATTCTTTCCACGATTGTTTTTAATGCTCAAGGTTTTGATTTCCTCAATACTGCTTTTTTCGCTTTCATCTAAAGCCATCACAATACCGGTTTGCTCATGAGCGGTTTCATCGTAAAGGTGAGAAATCGGCATTTCTCTCAACAAATAAGTCAAGTTGCCTACCAACTGAGCAGGTGCAACACCGTTTAGCATGCTTCTTTCGCGATCAATCTCAAAAGTGTATTCCGTTTGGTCGGCTTCTACCATCCAATCTACATCAACTACATCTTGCGTATTGGCCAATATGTCCTTCACCTGAGCGGCTACTTTTATTTGCTCTTCATAGTTTGGTCCGTAGATTTCTGCCACCAAAGTTGACAATACAGGTGGTCCCGGAGGAACTTCTACCAATTTGATATTCGCGCCGTATTTATCGCCAATGGCTTGAATGTCTTCGCGAATTCGCTTAACAATGTCGTGGCTTTGGTCTTTTCGCTCTGCTTTTGGCAGAAGGTTAACTTGAATATCAGCAACATTGCTTCCGCTGCGCATATCGTAATGACGAACCAAACCGTTAAATGTTATTGGTGCTGAGGTGCCAATGTAGTTTTGATAATTCACCACTTCAGGTACATTTGAAAGGTATTGGGCAACTTCTTGAGTAACTACAGCAGTTCGCTCAAGGGTTGTGCCTTCGTCCATATCAATCACCACTTGAAACTCATTCTTATTGTCGAATGGCAACATTTTTACCGCCACCGAATTGGTGTAGAACATCGACATGCTTCCCAAAAGAATCACCACAGTACCAATGAGCACAGCCCATCTTTTTCCTTTATTGTCTAAAAGAGGTTGTTCAATTTTCTTGTACCATTTGTAAATGAATCCGGTATCGTGACCTTCAGCTTCTTTTTCTTCTTGCGCATCTTTTTCTCTCAAAAGGTGATAACCCAAATAAGGAGTTACCGTTAGTGCCACAAATAAGGAAAGCAACATGGCAATGGAAGCACCAATTGGCATCGGACTCATATAAGGACCCATCATTCCGGAAACAAAAGCCATTGGTAAAATAGCCGCAATTACCGTAAAGGTGGCCAAAATAGTAGGGTTCCCCACTTCATTGATGGCATAAATAGCGGCTTGTTTAAAGGGCAGTCGCTTCATTTTGAAGTGACGGTGCATGTTTTCCGCAATAATAATACTGTCGTCAACCACAATTCCCACCACAAATACCAAGGCAAACAAGGTAATACGGTTAAGGGTGTAATCGAGCATGTAATAGCTGAATAAAGTCAGCGCAAAGGTGAGGGGTACTGAAAAGAAAACCACTAAACCACCGCGCCATCCCATGGCTAACATCACTAAAACAGTTACGGCTACAATGGCAACGCCTAAGTGAAGTAGTAGCTCAGCAACTTTATGCGAAGCCGTGTCACCATAGTTTCTGCTTACTTCAACAAACACATCTGCCGGAATTAAATCTTTCTTTAATACCTCAAGATGCTCAATGATTTCCTCGGATATACGCATGGCATCTGCTCCGGCAACTTTAGCTACTGAAAGTGTTACTGCACTGTACTCCGAAGGGAATTGATTGTATTTTTCATTGCCTTTTCCGTATCCAAAACTAACGTAATTAGCAGGCACTTCAGGACCGTCGGTAACGGTAGCCACTTGGTGCAAATAAACCGGCATGTTTTGATGAACACCAACCACTAAGTTCTCTACATCTTCCTTGCTTTTCAGGAATTTACCCGTAGTGAGTAAAAACTCCTGATCGCCGCTGTTAAACTTACCGGACTGTGAACTTTGGTTGTTCGCTTTTACCATTTGCATCACTTGCAAAGGGTCAATGTTGTTGGCTTTTAATTTGTCTTTGTCTAAGCTGATTCGCACTTCTCGGCTTCTACCGCCGATTACATCTGTTAGCGAAACTTGATTGACTCTTTCCACTTCATTGCTCAATTCCTCGGCAATCTGTCTTAATTCAAAGTCGTTGTACTTCTCGCTCCAAAGCGTTAAACCCAACATGGGCACATCGTTAATGGAGCGGGTTTTAATCATGGGCATCATCGCCCCTTCAGGGAAAAGGTGAGAATGTTTAATTAACTCATCGTAAAGTTTTACATAAGAGCGCTCAATGTCTTCTCCTACTTTAAACTGAACAATGATCATCGCTTGACCGTTCATGGCCATGCTGTGGATGTGTTTTACGCCTTTAATGTTGGCAATGGCTTTCTCCAATGGCTCTACTACGCGACTTTCCATTTCCGCAGGACTAGCGCCCGGATAACCCACCATTAAATCCGCCATGGGCACATTAATTTGGGGCTCTTCCTCTCTTGGAATCAGCGTTGAACTGTAAACTCCAATCACCATAAGGGCAATCATCAACAGTATGGTCAACTTTGAGTTGATGAAAAAATTGGCAATCTTGCCTGACATTCCTTCTTGCATATCTTTATTTTTAAACTATTATCGTTACTATTTGTCTCTGAGTTTAATTAGTGCTTTAGAGTAAAAACTTTAGGCACTTCAAACTTTAAGTACTTTAGGCACCTGCTATTATTGAGTAATCGAAACTCCGTTGTATAACCTTCCTTCCGATTTTAGAATATAGCTTTCGTTGGCGCTTAAACCGGAAAGCACTTCTACCATTCCTTCTGACTCTTCGCCTAAACGCAACCATCTCAATATGGCAATTCCTTCGCCGTTTGGAGTGTAAACACCTCTTAATTGTCCGCGCTCAACCAAGGCTGTTTTCGGAATTTTAACGGTGCTCTGCTTGCTGCTGTCGCTTGAAAAAATTCGGGCATTGACAAACATTCCGGGAAGCAGCTTTTCGTTTTTTTCTTCTACTAAAAGTTTTACTAAATACTGTCCGCCGGTATTTTTTGAGGAATAACTCACGTCTTTTACTTGGGCTTTTACATTTAAATCAGCTGATTTGAGTTTAATAAGCGCTTCTTGACCAATTTTTACGGCTTGGATCTTCGCTTCCGGAACCATAATTAAAGCCTCCATTTCATCCATGGATTCTAAGTTCACTAAGGGGTGACCAGGTGCTGCCATATCTCCTGCTTTAACAAAAGTATTGGCTACCGTTCCTGAAAATGGAGCGCGAATGTTGAGGTATTCAAACTGCGCCATAACTTCTTTTTTCATGTTTTTAGCCGCATCTAATCCGGCTTTTGCCATTTCAAAGCGACTTTTCATGTTTTCCAACTCTTTATCAGAGGCGCTTCCACTTTCATGTAAGTTTTGGAAACGCTCGTAATCCTTGGCTGCATTGTCGTAGCCGGCTTGAGCCTGAGCAATTCCTGCATCAGTTTGTGCGGCTTTGGCTTGTAAATCGGCGCTGCTTATTTTAACCAGCAACTGACCTTTTTTAACTTCTTCACCGGATTTTATCATTACTTCGCTTACTTGCCCCATCATGCGTGTGCTGATGTTTGCACTTTCCACGGCTTGCAGTTGTCCGCTCCCTTCAATTTCTAATCTGTTAGGCTTGGCTTCAACTTGAGCAATTTCTACTTTTATACTTTCCGTTGCTTGATTAATTGTTTTTTCTTCCGGAGTAGAACATGCTGATAAAACTCCTACGATGCTTAATCCTAAAATGTAATATGTTGACTTTTTCATTTTTATAGTGTTTGATGTATTGAGTGTAATCTTTATTTTTTGTTGATTATTTTGATAAAAATGCCAAATAGGCTTGTGTTATTTCAAATTCAAAAACGGCTTGCAATAAGCCCAGTTCTTCTTTTAAAAGTTGATTTTCTACCATGAGTAAATCCGTTGTTTTTTCCAATCCTTCAGCAAAGCGATCTTTTCTGATTTTATAGACTTCAGACGCTTGTTCAACAGCTAATTCCTGCTGATTCACTTTTTGTTGCGCCAAGATTAACTGTCTGCTCACTTTATTAATTTCTAACCTGCTTTGAGATTCGTACTCCTCAGCTTCTGTCCTTGCTTTTTGGTATTCAATTTTTGACTTCTGCGCCAATGCAGCGTTTTGATAACCTTTAAAAAGCGACCAGCTTAACTGAACTCCCACCAAGTATCCATCGGCATCGGCTTGAAGAATTTCATCGTCGTACATTTGGTAACGGCCAAAGGCATTTAAGCGTGGTACAAAACTCAATTTGTTGGCTTTCGCCATTTTTTCATAAGCTTCAGCCGCTTTGTACATGGCCGAAATGTCGTCTCTGTTTTCAGGCATTTTTGCTTGTAAATCCATTTTTTCAATGGAAGCTTTTAGTTGATCATCGGGCAAATAAATGCTGTTGCCAATGCTGTCGTTTACTAGGTGCGCCAATTGCTGTGATGCATCTTGCAAGCGGTTGTTAGCAGCACTTTGCTCCGTGATTAATTGTTGCAAACGAAGCTTGGCTTGTAGTAAATCCGGTTTTTGCAGCATCCCTTGATCGTAGTAGTCTTGCACCATTTTAACGCTGCTTTCAGCCATGGCTACTGCCTCATTAATTACTTCAATGGCTTCGTAGCTCAATTGCAAAGTCATGTAAGCTTTTTTCAGTTCAAGCTGCATTCCCTCTTTGGTTCGCGCCGATTTTTGCTGCATGGCCTGCATTTTGGCTTTCGCCGCTTTTCTTTTATACAAGCCATCTACATTAATTAAAGGCATGTTTACAGAAACTTCCGTGGCAAAATTGTCGGTGCGATCCGGATCGTTTAATAATGCCGGATTAAAATCCTGCATGGTTAAAATTTCTTGGTTCAACTTAGAACCAAATGCCATTAATGGGTTGGTGGTCGTAATTGCCGTGTACGACAATTCAACTTGGGGCAAAAACAAGGAGTTGCTTTGCCGGTAATCTGCTCGAGCTGCTTTGAATTCCTGCTCGGCAATTCTCACCTTCCAGTTGCTGTTGTTCAATTTTTGTAGCAAATCCGCCTCGCTTATGCGAATTGTGTCTTGACCATTTACCGAAGTAAAAGCAAAGAAAGTGGTAATAATTAGACTTAGTGATTTGAATGTATAGCTCATTTTGTTCATTTTTTTGACAAAATTAGCCGCCCACTATGCCCCTATAGGTAACAATTGTTACAACTGATAAAATGAGTCAATATGTTTATTATTAGTATTTTGTGTTTATTTTAAGGCAGTAAAAAAGCCGAAAGCTAATTTTAGCTTCCGGCTTTTCGTCGATTTTTAGCAAGTATGTTAGTGAATATTTACTTTTCTATTTCAATAACCCAAATTCCGCGTACTTCATTTTCGGAATAACCCAATGCTTTATCGTCTGGGTAGTGCGCTTGAATCTTGGCTAAAGCCTCTTTGTTTACTTGATCGGCATTTCCGTGGCATTGTAAACACATGGCGTTCGTTAAAATAGGGTAGTAGGCTACCCATTTCCCGTCTTCTTCTTTAACTTGAGGTTTAATGTTTTGATCGGCGGCTAATTGATTTTTAGTATTTTCAATGTATGCTAGTTCCGCTTCGTTTGCCGCATTATCTGGATTTCGATTCTTGTCTGAAACCCTTTTAACCGTTGCACGATGAATTTTAGCCAAGCTGTCGGTGATGGGAATGGCTTCAATGTTGCAAAACTCAATGGCTCCTGCAGTGCCTCTTTCACTAATGGCCTGCATTAAGTTTTTACCCAGTGCAGCTTGAGTAGCTTGCGCAATGGATTTCCCTTTTTCAAGGGGAGTCATTTCTATTTCTTTAGCAGCTTCTTCTTGCTTTTCTTCTTCTATTGCTGTAGTTTGTTCTTCGGTTTGATCACTTTTCTTTTGCTCGTTTATGCATGACTTGCTCATGAATGCGAAAGTGGTTAAAGACAAAGTGATGAGAAGCGTTTTAGTTTTCATTAATATGAATAAATTGGTTTAGGTCATTGAATTTGCCTTAATGCTTCTTCTACATTTTTGACATGCTTTACTTCAAATATATCAAAATTAAAGTTAGGGTATTTTGATTTGATTTCACTTTTACCGGCATCAACACTTGCTTTAAACCATGGTTCTTCAGGTAAAATCTTAAAATGCATTGTTATACCTTGGTTGGCAAGATTGCTTTTCCAAGAAGTGTAATACCACTCCATACTGGGTTGGTGAAAAACTGTTAAGTTGCTTTTATCAAATATAAAAGCTTTCCATTCATACTCTTTTGCAAAATCAGCAGCTTTTTCAAAAGCTTTCTTAAAGGACTCAATAGGAATGTATTCTTTTGTGGCAACAAATAAGCCACATGACTTATTGGCAATATTGTGGAGCTTCAGAAAATCATTGCTCCAAATGACTTCATTTTCTGATTGATTATTCATTAGAAAATTTAATTTTTGATTAAAATTTGATAGCTATGTAAGCAATATCATCAGTTTGTTCTTCATCACCTTGCCATTCTTCTAAATTTAACATAAGTGAATCTACTTTTTCTTTCAAATTTATAAAATTATCATCATTTAGGTGAGCAAATAGGCGTTTTGTAAGAAATTTCTTGTTGTTTTCACCTCCAAACTGATCAGTTAATCCATCACTAAAAAGGAAAATCTCATCTCCTTTATTTACATCAACTTTGTGGAGTTCAAAGTCAGATATTGTATGTCCACCTATAGAATTTCTATCGGGACGTTGTTTAAACCACTGACCCTTTATTTTAGCCCAAAAAGGGCGCCCCGCCATTGAGTATTGAAGTTTTTTTGAAGCAAGGTCGTAAATGCAAAGTACGCCATCCATCCCATCACGAATTTGATCTCTACCTTGTTTTATGCTAAAAAAGTATTGAAACTTTTTATCCAGTTGCTTTAGAATTTCATTGGCAGCTAACTGGTCATTGGATATGATAATTTCATTTAAAAAGTTATAACCCATCATGGTTAATAGAGCTCCGGGAATACCATGTCCTGTACAATCCATAATAGCAAAGTATATTTTTTTTTCATCTTCGTAAATAAATACAAAGTCCCCGCCTATTTGGTCGCGCTGTATGACACCATAATGTATTTCATTAAAAGCACAATTGCTATACTTTATAGGTATTAGATGATTTTGTATTTTTTCAGCATAAGTAATGCTTTGATTTAAAGATAGGTTGGTGGCTTCTAATTTGTCTTTCGCAATTTTTAATTCGTCCTGAAGTTTTTGCATATGTTCCGTTGTTCTAGAAAACATATCTTTTAACGAACTAAGTTGCTCTTTATAGTACTGTACTTCTTCCAATTTTTATGAATTAAACTCTTCTAACACTATTAAATTTAAATTGTTTGGGCTAAACAAAGCTTATATTTTTCTCAGATGATGAAATTACCCTAAATCGGGTATTGTAGTAAACTTTTTAATGTCGACCTTTGTTGTTTAGAATCATTCTAAATAAATGGGGTTAAAAATTCTTCACGCAAATGCGAACATATTAATGGCCAATGGCCTTAATTCACTAATCCAAAAAGGAGGAGGAGTTGACAAGATTTGTGTCTGCAAAAGTGAAAAAGAGCTCTTTGACCAACTTAATTCCGATCGTTTTGACTTAGTAGTTATTGATCCTTTAGCTAACGGTTACTTTACTGCTTCAACTTCTATGAAGATTAAGCAGCTCTATCCTCAGCAAAAAGTGTTGATTATTTCAGATATTGAGCATCCGCGAGAAGTATTAAGTATTTTAGAAAAAGGTGTTCAAGGATACTTAACAAGGCAGTGTGATGAAGATGAAATCATTCACGCCATTTTTGCGATAGCTAAAGGCGAGAAATTTTACTGCAATAAGGTGCTGGATATCATTTTAAATAAACAGTTTGAAACAGAGGATGAAAACTGTGAACCCACTGTGCTAACTGAAAGAGAGAGTGAAATAACTGCTTTGATTGCTAGTGGATTAACTAATAAGGAAATTGCCGATCAGTTACATTTAAGTCCGCATACAGTACATACTCACAGAAAAAATATTATAAAAAAGCTAGGTGTTAAATCCGTTTCTGAATTAACTGTTTATGCAATGAATGTGGGTTTGATAGAGGCCTAGAAAACCTGAATTACATCATTCCCGGTAACATTCCTTTAGCTACGCCTTGCATTTCTGACTGAAAAACTTCGTCTGCCTTTTCAATTGCTCTATTTACAGCGAGTATACACAAATCTTCAATTTGCTCTTTATCGCCTTCCTTTATGATTGATTCATCAAATTCAATTGAAGTGATTTTTTTATTTCCATTTGCAACGACTTTGACTAAACCTTCTGCTTCGGCATGAACACTAATCGTTTCTAATCTTTTTTTTATCTCTTCTGATTTTTGCTGCATTTCTTGCAGTTTGCCCATCATGTTTTCAAACATCTCTATTTTTTTAAATTTGCATTAAATCTTATTTCAAAAAAAAAAACCTTCATCTAAAGATGAAGGTTAAAAGGTGACTTGCCAGGGGTTCGAACCCTGGACCCCATCCTTAAAAGGGATGTGCTCTACCAGCTGAGCTAGCAAGTCTTGAAGCTTTTTGCGTGCTCCTTTTTTTCGGACTGCAAAGATAGAAGCATTGCTGAAACTGACAAAAGAAAATCTCAACTTTTTTAAGAAAAAAATGAACTTTTTTATAAGTCTTTTTTTATCAGATTATTGAATAATTGGTGCTCGTTCAAATTTGGCTTCCCGGTCGAATAAATAACGATAAGTAGCCAATGTTCTCAGCTTTTTTGCTCCCAAATTTTCGATTACGTGAATCATTTTTGGATTAAAATCACCAATCCAGGTGATTACTACATCTTCGTACTTATCTTTCTCATTTATCACCTTTTTACATTCATCAAAAATAGCTCCCTCTAATCCTTTGCTTTGAAAATCAGGATCAATTCCGAATGCTAAACCGAAGAATGTGGTGCAAGTGCCTCTCCATTTGTGATAGAGAAACTTTAGCTTTCCCCACCAATTGAGATTTCCATTTATATGTTTAAAGATTTGATTAATCTCTGGTAGGGCAATAAAAAAGCCAACTGGACGACCTTCATAATAGGCAAAGAAGATTAGGTCTTCATCTAAAATCGGCTTTATGGTTTTCATAATAGCCATGGATTGTCTCTTTTCCATACCGGCAAATCCATCGTGTTTTACCCAGGCTCTGTTATAAATTGTTCTAAAGTCTTCGGCGTATTTATCGAGTTTACTTTTTTTAATGGTTTCAAAAGTAAATTTTGGGTTTTTGCGAATTCTTGCGGATTTTTCTTTGAGTAAAGGAATTAATTCATCGGAAGTGTTGCGATGAAAAATGTACTGTTCGTAATACTTCTTAAAGCCATAGTTTTCAAAAAAAGGTACGTAGTAAGCAGGGTTATAGTTTTGATTGTAGTAAGGAGGGTAATTAAAGTTTTCAATAATTAGTCCCCAATATTTATCCTTCTCTCCAAAATTTATCGGACCTTCCATTATTTCCATGCCTTTCCCTTTCAACCATTCTTTCGCTTGGTCAAATAATTTAAATGCAGCTTTTTCATCATTTATACATTCAAAAAAACCCATTCCACCAATCGGAACTTTGGATTTCTTATTTGCTTTATGATTGATAAAAGCAGCCACTCTGCCAACTGTTTTTCCATTGTCTGTTAAAATCCAACGTATAACTTCACCGTGTCTAAAGAACTTATTCTTTTTAGGATCAAAAACAGCCTGAATGTCCTGTTTAAGGTGTGGAACCCAATTGGGGTCATTTTTGTAAATTTTAAATGGAAGTTGCAAAAATTCCTTTTCAGTTTTTGCATCCTTTACTTCTTGGATTAGCATGCTTCTGTTAAATTTGAAAACTATTTACAAAGCTACGGAAAACAGCCGCTAGAAATTTATGAAAGATAAAGTTGTCATAGTTACCGGTGCATCATCGGGAATTGGAAAAGCCACTGCTATTCGCTTTGCGGAAGCTGGTGCAAAGCTCGTAATTGCTGCAAGAAGCATTGAAAAGCTGAAAGAAACAGAAAGTGAAATAATCAACTTAGGAACTGAGGTTTTACTTCAATCAACCGATGTAGCCAATGAAGAAGATTGTAAGCGACTAATCGATGGCGCAGTAGAGAAGTTTGGCAGAATAGACGTTTTAATTAACAATGCCGGAATTTCTATGAGGGCTTTGTTGGAAGAAATGGATCTTTCCGTGATTAAAAATGTGATGGACATTAACTTTTGGGGAGCAGTTTACTGTAGCAAATTTGCATTGCCCCATTTGCTTAAACAAAAGGGCTCTATTGTTGGTGTTTCTTCAATTGCTGGATATGTTGGCTTGCCGGCTAGGTGTGGTTACTCAGCATCCAAATTTGCCATGCATGGTTTTTTAGAATCAGTTCGAATTGAAAATTTAGAGAAAGGTTTACACGTTTTAATAGCTTGTCCCGGATTTACGGCTTCTAACATTAGAAACACTGCACTTACTGCTGATGGCTCGGCTCAAGGAAAGTCGCCAAGAGAAGAAGGGAAAATGATGACAGCAGAGGAAGTGGGAAACTGCCTTTTTATTGCAGTTAAAAAGCGAAAACAGAAAATTGTATTGACAACTGAAGGTAAGCTGGCGGTTTTCTTGTCAAAATTTTTCCCGAAAGTCATACAAAAAGCTGTTTTTAATAAAATGAAAAAAGAACCGGACTCACCTCTAAAGTAATGAGCAAATTTCCCCTTTATTTGATTGGTTTTATGGCTTCCGGAAAGTCAAAGCTCGGCAAAAAGTTAGCGAAGAAACTCGCTGTAGATTTTATTGACTTAGATCAAATCATAGAAGAAGAGGAAGGAGTGCCTATCAATGCGATATTCAATGAAAAAGGAGAAGAAGGTTTTAGACTTATAGAAAAATTAGCTTTGCATACTACCAAAGATAAAAAGGCTGTAGTAGCACTTGGTGGAGGAACTGTATGTTATTTTGACAATATGAATTTTGTGAAGGAAAACGGTACTTCGATTTATTTAAACGTGAGTAAAGAAAAGTTGTATGGTCGATTGCGAAGAAACAAAAACAGCAGACCTTTAGTGCGGGATTTGAGTGATGAAAAATTAAAGCAGTTCATTGATTATAAGTTAAAAGAAAGAGAGAAGTTTTATTTAAAAGCAGATTTTGACCTTTCAGAAGAGCAACAAAGTGTGAATAGTATTTTAAAGTTGATTGATTGGGGAAGTCCTACTTCAACATAAGTATGCACTATAATTGTTGGCATCGTCAAAACTAACTTCTACATGCTCTTTTAATGTAGTAGCAAGAGAAACTCCCACGTAATCTGCTTGGACCGGAAAACGTTTATGACTGCGGTCGACTAAAACGGCAATTGATAGCTTTTTAATTGGAGCTTTTAAAAAGTGCTGCAAACCATAAATCATTGTTCTACCTGAATTTTGAACATCGTCAACCAGTACTATACTCTTATTTTTAATATCATTGTCAGTAATATTAAGTTCTACTTCACTGTTAATGGGGTTTTTCTTATTGATTTTTAGCTCAACTAAGTTGATGCTAATTGGAGAGATTTCCTTTAACTTTTGGCTAATTAATTGAGCTAAAATGAAGCCATTGTTAGCGATACCGGCAATGATGATTTCTTTTTGGTCGTAGTTGTCCTCATAAATTTGATAGGCCATGCGATTGATTTTTTGAACAATCTTTTGGTGCGACAATATTGGGGTTTTGCTATCAGCCATCTTCTATTTTTCTTCAAAAATAAGTAAACAAGATTTATTGATAGTATCATTTGACACTATCATTTTTAATGAGTCTATTTCTTTTCACCAATTAAAAACAGTTCTCTTTTTGCCCTTGGCTTTATTGAATTGTGAGCTAATTCAAAAGTTTTCAGTTTAAAGTAAGGTTCAAAGTATTGAAGATACTCTTCTTTACTTCCTCCAAAGGGCGGTTTATTCTCATTCATAGGAGTTGCCCATAGTAAACCAACTAATTTACCTCCCTTTCCTATTAATGATGCAGCGTGATTAGCATAAGCAGCACGGTCTGCAGGATTAATAGCACAAAAAAACGTCTGTTCAACGATTAGGTCATATTCGCCTTTATGTTCAAAAAAGTTGGCTTGAATCAAATGATCTTTTGGGAATTCGGGATACTTTTCAGCAAATTTATTAAGTGGAGTAGAAGCAAGGTCGACTAAAAAAACTTTTGAAAAACCTTTTTCATGCAAATAGGCAGCCTCATGAGCATTGCCACAACCCGGAATTAAAATTCGCAAATCTTTGTCTTTCAATTGATCGAAATACTCTTGCAAAGGACGGCTAACAGAACCAATGTCCCATCCGGTTTCATTATCCTGATATCGTTTTTCCCAATCAACTACCGGCTTCATTTATTTCAACTTTAATAAAACAACATTTTCCACATGATGCGTTTGTGGGAACATATCCACCGGTTGAACTTCAAAAACTTCATATTTTTCATCTAACAACTGCAAATCTCTTGCTTGCGTAGAGGGGTTACAACTCACATAAACAATTCGCTCGGCTTCAAGTTTTAGTAATTGGTTAACTACATCTTGATGCATGCCAGCTCGAGGTGGGTCAGTAATCACTACATCCGCTTTTCCGTGTTCAGCAACAAAATCGTCGGTAAATACATCTTTTAAGTCACCTGCAAAAAAGGAGCAATTGTTTATTTCATTTTGCTTGGCATTAAATTTAGCGTCTTCAATCGCATCTGCAACATATTCAACACCAATAACTTTTTTAGCTTGAGATGCAATGTAGTTGGCAATGGTTCCGGTACCGGTATAAAAGTCGTAAACCACCTCATTATTTTGGATATTTGCCATTTTAGCAGCCACCTCGTAGAGCTTTTCTGCTTGCTCCGAGTTGGTTTGATAGAAAGACTTTGGACCAATTTTAAATTTTAAAACGTGGTCGTTATTGAAGGCTTTCATTTCTTCTATGATATAGTCTCTCCCGGCAAAACAAATTATCTCTTGGTCGGCAATTGTGTCGTTTGCTTTACGATTAATAACGTATTGAAGAGAGGTGATTTGAGGGAAGTGTTCTTGAAAAGCAGTAAGCATTTTTATGCGTTCTGCTTTGTCTTCTTTAAAAAAGGAGAAAATCACCATAATCTCACCACTTCTTGCGGTTCGAATTATCAGGTTTCTCAAAAAACCATGTTGATCTCTTAAGTCAAAAAACTCTAGATTATTTTTAATTGCATAATCACGCACCCAATTGCGGATATCATTTGAGGGATCTTCCTGCAACCAGCATTTTTTTATGTCCAGTACCTTGTCAAAACGACCGGGAACGTGAAATCCGAGGGCATTTCTACTTTTAAACTCTTTGTCGGATTCGATCTGTTCTTGCGTTAACCACTCTTTGTTTGAAAAAGTAAATTCCAATTTATTACGGTAAAAAGTAGTTTCCGGAGCAGCTAATATCGGCTTGATTTCCGGCAGTTCAATCTTTCCTATGCGTTGAAGGGCATCGACAACCGTTTGTTGTTTATTGGAAAGCTGGTCTTCATAGCTTAAAAACTGCCACTTGCAACCACCGCAAACGCCAAAGTGCTCGCAAAAAGGTTCCACTCTTTTTTCAGAATACTTGTGAAACTTAACCACTCGACCTTCCATGTACTTCTTGCGCTTTCTAGTGACTTGCACATCTACTACATCGCCGGGTACAGTTTGAGGTATAAACAGCACCTTTTCATTGACTTTTGCCAGTGACTTGCCTTCGGCAGCAGTTTCTAATACTTCGACTTCAGTAAATAGTGGCTTTTTTCTACTTTTTCTTACCATGCTGCAAAAGTAGTTTTTTGAGGTGAGTTTGATAATTAAAAAAAGCAGCTGCAATCACAAATGATTAACAGCTGCTTTAATTTTTTTCGATTAACACGGACTATAAGTCCGCGCTAGCTGAAAATTTACGTTATCAGCATTTTACTTTACGTAAATATTCAAACACTCTGGGGAAAATGCGGACAAAAGCTTCATTCGCCTAACAACTTCAAACTTTAGGCACTTCACACTTCAAGTACTTAAAGCTTACACTTTATCTACCATAACTTTATATGTCGGATCTTCAATAATGTTCACATCGATAATTTTATCGGCGTTTTTTAATAAGTTTCTACAATCAGGACTTAAATGTTTTAAATGAACTTTTTTACCCACTTTTAAGTAGCGTTCTGTTAGTTTATTAAGTGCTTCAATGGCTGACATATCTACCACGCGACTTTCTTCAAAGTCTATAATTACCTCTTCAGGGTCGTTCAATACATCAAATTTATCATTAAAAGCAGCTGTTGAACCAAAAAATAACGGACCGTATATTTCGTAGTGTTTTACTCCATTGTCATCAATGTGTTTGCGAGCTCGAATTCTTTTGGCATTGTCCCATGCAAAAACCAAAGCCGAAATAATTACTCCAACTAAAACCGCCAAGGCTAGGTTGTGTAAGAAAATGGTCACTAATGTCACTAAAACCATTACTAAAATATCAGATTTTGGCATTCGATTGATGGTCTTTAAACTTGCCCACTCAAAAGTTCCAATGGCCACCATGATCATTAGTCCGGTTAAAGCTGCCATGGGAAGTTTTTCAATAATTCCTGATCCAAACATGATAAAAACCAACAACATTACGGCGGCTACTATTCCTGAAAGACGAGCTCTAGCACCATTTGAAACGTTGATTAAACTTTGCCCCAACATGGCACAGCCGCCCATTCCTGAAAAGAAGCCGGAAAGGATATTTGCTGTTCCTTGAGCTACAGCTTCTTTGTTTCCTCTTCCGCGAGTCTCCGTTATCTCATCTACTATATTCAAGGTTAGCAAGCTTTCAATTAATCCCACACCGGCAACAATTGCTGCATAAGGGAAAATGATGCTTAGTGTCTCCCATGTAAATGAGATTTGTGGAATGTGAAAAGGTGGAAAAGTACCTTCGATGGAAGCTATATCGCCGACTGTTTTTGTATCAATACCAAAGAAAGCAACAATACCAAAGATGGTAAGGATAGCAGCCAGAGAAGCTGGGAAAGCCTTAGTAATTTTGGGTAGCCCCCATATAATTAACATGGTCAGTAATACTAATCCTAAAATAATATAAAGTGACTCTCCACTCAGCCATTCACCACTGGGTGCTTTAAATTGGTCGAGTTGTGACATAAAGATAATTACAGCTAATCCGTTTACAAAGCCAAAAATGGCAGGATGCGGTACTAAGCGCATGAGTTTACCCAAGCGTAAAAAACCGGCCGTCATTTGCAAAATTCCGGCTAAAATAACCGTAGCAAAAATGTATTCAACACCATGAGAGGCAGCTAATGAAACGATAACAACTGCGACTGCTCCGGTTGCTCCTGAAATCATGCCCGGACGACCGCCTAAAATGGAAGTAACTAAGCCCATGACAAAAGCGGCATATAGTCCTGTAAGGGGAGCAAGTCCGGCAATCATAGCAAAGGCAACTGCCTCGGGAACTAATGCAAGTGCTACTGTTAAACCTGATAACACTTCTGTTTTATAGTCAACTTTTTGTTTAAAGTCGAAGAGATTAAAAATTTGATTCATTCTTTTAATGATTTTTAAATAGCATTTCAAAAAATAAAAAGCTATTTAATACAATGTATATGTACTGCTTTAATTGAAAGCATGTTTTTGAAATTAAGATATTGATTGTGTAGTGGTAATGAAATACAATCAAGGTGGACTCACCGCAGGTAGGATTTGAGAAAGTAGTTTTTGTTTCGGCTTCATCTTCAAGATTTGAAGCCGCAAAATTAACAGAAAAAAAGAGATATACAAATGTGAGAAAAGGAGATGATAATATTCTTACTTTTCTCGCTTAAACCCATATAAATTCTGACCAATAAAATCTTTTGGAAAATGATCGTCGCCTTCAAAACCCAATTCTATAGTACCACTACCTTCCGGAATGTGATGTGTGCCGAAAAGGTAATCCCACAAACTTAAACTGATTCCAAAATTAACTCCATAGCTGCCTTTTGGTAAATGGTAGGCGTGGTGGTAGAGGTGCATCACCGGATTGTTGAAAACATATTTCAATGGTCCCCATGTAATTTTTAGGTTGGCGTGATTAAAATGTCCGATGGCAATAGCTAAAAAATGAACGATGTATGCCTGTTCGGGTTCAAAACCACCAAGCACCATTACTCCCAATGTTTTGAGTGGCTTGTAGAGGATGTTTTCCATCCAATGGAAGCGCAAGTGAGCGGCAAAGCCCATTTCTTTGACCGAATGATGGACCTTGTGAAATTGCCAAAATGCCGGAACCTTATGTAGAAGTACATGGGTGAACCACTGCACAAAATCTAAAATCACGAAGAAGATTAAAAGAGCCGCCCAAGTAGGTAATTGGTTAACATCAATTAAGGTCAAGCTGTTGATTTTAATGCCAATTTCTGAGAAACCAAGTTCTAATAATCGATAGAAACCATTGATAAAAATAGCGAAAATGAAGAAATTGAAAAACATGTAGAATGCGTCTAACCAAAAGTCTTTTCGAATTATTTTTTGATTTTTACGCCAGGGAAACATTATTTCTAAAGCCCAAACTAAAAGGGAAATTACAATTAAGCCCCAAAAGTAGTTGTTGTACCAAGGAACATCGAAAGTAATGGATCGCCAAGTCCAGTTAACCATTCCCCAAAAAGCATCGATAAAGGCATTTATATATTCCATAATCTTATTGCTGTCAAAATTTAATGTAAAATTAAGGCAAGAGTCTTTCCTCTTATGTAACATCTGTTACATAGCAGCCGGCTATCCTTTGTTATACTTGCAAAAATTTGGAATTATTATGGATTGGATTATGGAACCTTGGCCCTGGTACATCAGCGGCCCAATGATTGCTTTTGTCATGTTTTTACTACTCATGATGGGAAGAAAACTTGGTATGTCTTCAAATTTACGAACACTTTGTGCCATTTGTGGAGCGGGAAAACGAGCAACTTTTTTCGACTACGACTGGAAAGCTCAGAAGTGGAACTTAATTGTAGTTGCCGGTGTAGTACTCGGTGGATTTTTGGCTGCTAATTTTTTGATGAATGAAAAAAAGGTAGACATTCATGATGATGTAGTAAAGGACTTAAATGCCTATGGTTTTGCTTCGGCTGATAATGCTTATTTACCAAAAGAATTGTATGCTGCTGAAAATTTAAGTGATCCTAAAGTGTTGGCTTTGCTGATTATTGGTGGGCTCTTTATTGGTTTTGGTACGCGCTATGCCGGTGGTTGCACGTCAGGACACGCCATTTCAGGTTTAAGCTCCCTACAGTGGCCTTCTCTGGTAGCGGTAATTGGCTTTTTTGCCGGAGGATTATTTATGGTACACATTATTTTTCCACTTATTTTTTAAAGAAAAAACACAAAAGATATGATTGTTAGAGGAATTGGATTTTTACTTATTGGAGCTTTATTTGGAATTGTTTTGATTAAATCAGAAGCAGCTTCTTGGTTTCGCATCATTGAAATGTTTGAATTTAAATCATTTCACATGTATGGAATTATTGGTTCTGCCGTTATTTTGGGAATAATAATTATTCAAGGCATCCAAAAGTTTAAAATAAAAAGCTTTTACGGAGCTCCTATAACCATTGAACCAAAAGAAAATGGAACGGTGAGGTATTTAATGGGAGGAGCGTTTTTTGGCTTGGGTTGGGCTTTAGCAGGTGCTTGTCCCGGACCAATGTTTACACTTGCCGGTGCCGGTTTTTATGCTATTTTAATCGTAATTGCATCTGCTACTTTCGGTACTTTTCTATATGGTTTAATTAAAGAAAAGCTGCCGCATTAATCGATTTTAGAGATAAAAAAAGGGGCGAAAATCGCCCCTTTTTTTGTTGGATTAGTTTTAATGAATTCCGTTCATCCACTTTCTTAACTTTGGAACTAGCAGTAGCAACACAATTGCAGCGCCGCCAACTACAGCAACTCCCCAAACTAAGTATGTATTACTGTAAACTACAAGAGTCTCTGTTTTACTTGCTGTTTCTCCCAAATCATCTGAGGCAGTTAATTCGCCAATTAAACCAGCCATTTTATTGGCTAAAGCAATGGATAAAAACCAAGCTCCCATAACAAAACCTACAGCCTTTTTTGGTGATAGTTTAGTGATCATGGAAAGTCCAACCGGGGAGAGGTTTAATTCTCCCATGGTGTGGAATAAGTACATTAATACTAAGAACACAACAGGAACTAATCCTTCTGTTGCAAAATACTTAGAACCTAATACGATAAAGGCAAATCCCGCGGCTAATAGTGAAAGTCCCAAGACAAATTTCATTGGTGTTGAAGGTTCTTTTCCCTTATTTCTAAGTTTAATCCACATCCAAGAAAAGACAGGAGCAAGCAACATAATAAAAAGGGAGTTGAAAAACTGAAAGATGGAAGCAGGTACTTCTGAGCCCATCACGATCCGATCAACATTTCTTGCGGTAAATAATGTAATCGATCCACCAGCTTGCTCAAATAGTGCCCAAAACATGGCGTGGAAAATAAATAATACCACTACCACCCAGAGTCTCTCTTTAGCAGGCTTTTTTTCTTGCTTTCCTGCCATTACTAATAAAACGCCTAATATTCCTATACTTAAAGCTATTAGAATCCAGGTGACTACATCACTTAAATTTAGAAATTGTGCACTAATTGGAATAAAAATGATTGTTCCAATGATTGTCATCCATTGCTTTCGCTTTAGCTTAGGATCTTTGTTTTCAGTAAAACCTTCAGCCTCTTTAGCAAGAACTTTTTCTTTGTTCTCTTTGCTACTATTAAGTAATTTAATATCTTCTTCTTCAATTACCTCTGGGAAGTTTTCTTGTTCGCCTGGATTTATTCCTTTTTTTCCAAATGTCGTTGGGCCGAATAGCCAAAAAACTAGTAGCCCTAATAACATTCCAATTCCGGCTAAACCAAATCCATAGTGCCAGCTAATTTGCTCACCTACATAACCACAAGTAACAATTGAAAGTAAAGCTCCAATGTTTACACCCATGTAAAAAATGGTAAAGGCACCGTCTTTACGGCTATCGTTTAATCCATAAAAATCCCCTAAAAAGCTAGAGATATTTGGTTTAAAGAATCCGTTTCCAATGATAATAAAAGCAAGTGAGATAAAGAACAATTGCATATTGCCTGAAAAGTACATACCTTCCAACGCCAGTGCAAAATGTCCGGCCATCATGAGTATGCCTCCAAAAAGAATTGCTTTTCGGAAACCCAACACCTTGTCGGCTAATATGCCACCCACAACAGGGAAAAGGTAAACCATTGCTGTGTATGATCCATAAATACCCAAAGCTTTAGAATCTGCTTCGGCTTGACCTAGGTGAGCAAAAAGCTCTTTTACCATGTAAAGCGTTAGCAAAGCTCGCATCCCATAATAAGAGAAACGCTCCCACATTTCTGCAAAAAACAAAATGAATAGTGCTTTGGGATGAAGCCTACGGTTACTATAAATAATGAAAGGAACCCAAATGAGCACAAATGCCCATGAAACGATCATAATCCAAAATCCAATATCCATTTTTCTTTGTTTTTATTGATAAATCTTAATTATACCTGAGGTTTATCGGCTAACTCAAAGCCTTCTTGCTCTTCATTAGCAGTGCCTTGTTTAATTTCTTCTGCACCGTGAGTCAATCTCTTTAATGGTTTTAGTAAAGCAATTACCAGTAGTGCGATAACAGTACAGAAAACTGCGATTCCTGTGAAAATTTCAAACTCTCCGGCAGTTTGAGAATACTCTCCAACCCATCCTGCTACTTTATTTCCAACTCCTGTTGCAGCAAAATAAACACCCATCATAAGTGAGGCATATTTTAGCGGTGCTAACTTTGTAATAAAGGAAAGTGCAACCGGAGATGCACATAACTCACCAATAGTGTGGAATAAATAAGCTAGAACCAACCAGTACATTGCCGAAGACCCTTCCGCTTCATACTCCATTGAAGCGGAAGTCATAAATAAAAAGCCCCAGCCCATAATTAACACTCCAATTGCCATTTTAAAGAGAGAAGAGGACTCTTTTCCTTTTCTTTTCCACCAAACCCAGAAAGAAGCAATGGGAACACCTAAGGTGATAATAAAGAAAGCGTTTACAGACTGAAACCAAGAGGCAGGTACTGTAAAGTTTAATGCCTCAATTGATAAATCAGTCTTTTGAGCAGTATAAATATTCATCAGTCCACCTGCTTGCTCAAAAGCTCCCCAAAAAACAACAATTAATGCAAACGAAATAAACATCACATACATTCTGTCTTTTTCAACCTGTGTTAGCGGTCGTTTTTTTGCTTCTTTCTCAGCAGGTGACATGTCTTGTGTTGCTTCACCTATACCTTTAAGGAACTTTTGTCCCCACATGTATACAACTTGCCCGATAACCATACCAATTCCGGCTAAGCCAAATCCATAATGCCAACCGTGAACTTCACCAACATATCCTACAACTAGTGCAGATAAAAATGCACCTAAGTTAATTCCAATGTAAAAAATGGTAAAACCTTTATCTCTTCTGTCATCTCCGGGAGGGTATAAGCCACCTACCATTGTTGAAATATTGGGTTTTAAGCCCCCAACTCCTAAAACGATTAATGCTAAACCGGCATAGAATGCCCAAAGCGCTTCAACGGCTAATATACCATGTCCAAAACATAGAAGAATTCCTCCAATTAGAACAGTTCGCTTTTGACCCCAGAATTTATCAGCAACCCATCCACCTGCAATTGATAAAATATAAACAAGGGCTGTGTAAGTGCCATAAAGACTTATTGCATCTCCTTCATCCCAGCCAAAACCGGGATTGTCTCCATTAACCGACGAAATTAAAAAGAGCACTAAAATCGCCCGCATTCCATAGTAACTGAAACGTTCCCATAATTCCGTAAAAAACAAAATGTATAGTCCTTTTGGGTGTCCCCACAGTTCATCTCTCTGCTGCATAAAAATAGTTTTAGCTAAAAATTAATTTTAAGTTGTCTAAAGTAGTAAAATTTGTTTTTGTATCTCTTTTTCTTCTTTTACAGATTTGCATCTAAAAAGTCAGTCATTTTTTTGTATAAATGATAGCGTGTATTTCCTCCGTAAATGCCATGGTTTTTATTTGGGTAAACAAATAAATCAAACTGCTTGTCGGCTTCTACTAAAGCTTCAATCATTTCAGATGTGTTCTGCAAATGCACATTGTCATCTGCCATTCCGTGTACTAGAAGATAGCTGCCTTTTAACTTTTCTACATGATTAATCGGTGAATTGTCGTCGTAGCCATCGGAATTTTCTTGTGGTGTTTGCATGTATCTTTCAGTATAAATGGAATCGTAAAAACGCCAATTAGTTACCGGAGCCACTGCAATGGCAGCTTTAAAATGATCGGCTCCTTTTAAAATACATAACGATGACATATAGCCACCATAGCTCCAACCTTGAACGCCAATTCGCTTGCCGTCAATGAAATCTAATCCGGCTAAGTATTTTGCCACTTCAATTTGATCCATGGTTTCGTATTTGCCTAATTCTTTATAGGTTATTTTTTTGAAGTCCACACCTCGAGCTCCTGTACCGCGGTTATCTACGCTAACCACTACATATCCTTTTTGCGCCAAATGTTGATGCCAGAAATAATTAAAACCTCCCCATGAATTAGTTACAGTTTGTGAGCCGGGACCTCCATAAATGGTTAAAAATGCCGGGTGTTTCTTTTTTGGATTATAGTGCGGTGGTTTAATCATCCATCCGTTAAGTACAACACCCTCGGAAGTAGTAAAGCTAAAAAACTCTTTTTTACTGATGTTATAATCGCTCAATTTATCTTTTAGTGCCTGATTGTCTTTTAAAGTTCTGATTTTCTTCCCATCTGATTGGTGCAAGCTAATGTAATTTGGGCTGTTTGCCGTTGTGTGGTAGTTGATGTAATAGGCAAAACTCTTGCTAAAAACGGCCCGGTTCGTTCCTTCCTGTGGACTTAACTTCTGAACATCTCTACCTTTTAAGTTGGCACTAAATACATTTCTGTTCATTGGGTTTTCTTCAGCGGCCTGGTAGTAAATTCTTCCATTTTCCTCATCTATTCCATAAAAATCTGTCACCGGCCAATCTCCTTTGGTGAGTTGACGCTGCAATTTTCCGTTCATATTATAAAGGTATAAATGACGGAAACCGCTATTTTCACTTAAAATGATAAAGTTCTTTTCGTCTTTGGTGAAGTAAATGTCAAATGGCATTTCAATGTAGGTCTCACTCACTTCTGTGTGAATAACCTTGCTGCTACCTTCATTGGCATTTACTAAGTTTACCTTTAATTCATTTTGGTGGCGATTGGTACTCATCACAGCTAGCTGATTCGCATTTGCCGTCCATTTAATAGAAGGTAAGTATTCATAGCTCACTCCTAAGTTTACAGCCATGATTTCGCTTTTTTCTAAATTGTAAATGCGTATGCCTACTTTGGCATTTTCCTCTCCGGCTTTTGGGTATTTAAATCGGTAGTCGGTAGGGTACAAGCCATCGTAAATTTTCATGTTCCATTGCTTCACATTGCTTTCATCAAAACGATAGAAGGCAATTTTTTTACCATCAGAAGACCATTCAAAAGCTTGAGCTAAGCTCAATTCTTCTTCATAAACCCAGTCGGATGCACCATTGATAATCTTGTTTTTTTCTCCATCGCTAGTGACTTGAATTTCTTCATCTTTTGTTAGGTCTTTGTAAAATAGGTTATTGTTAATTACATAAGCCACTTTATCGCCTTCCGGAGAAAAGTCGGCATACATTTGCTTTTCATTTGCACGGATGGGAGTGATTTTCTTTGTGGGTAAGTCCATTACATAGTAAAATGCTTTTGAAGATCGACGATAAATGGCTTCTACTTCAGTGGCAATTAAAACCTTTTGCTCGTCGGCAGAAAACTCATAGCCATCCATTTTTAAGGTATCACCATCGTGTACAATTTCATTGGCATCAATTAAGGTGGCTACTTTTTCGCCGCTTTTGTATGCATACTTCACTAAGCTTCCTTTTTCTAAAACCGTATAATGCAAGCCATCGTTCATAGAGCGCAAACCACTTACACTTTCTTGCATAAAAGCGTATTCTTTCCAGATTTGTTGAAGCGAAATGTTTTTCTTCGGAGCTTCTACTTCAAGACGCTCTTTTCTTTCGCTGTTCTCGTATTTTTGATCTTTAAGATTAATTTGAGCTGAAGCTTGAAAAACAACTGCAGCACTAAATAAGAAGGTGAAAGTATGTTTCATAAGTATAGGTTTCAAGTAAAAATCAATGGTTGAAAATGAAAAAATAAGGTTTCTACTTTTTTGAAGCCCCGAATTTACTCAAATTTGAAAAGAATTAAAGAAAATCTTCGAGATGCAGCTAAAGAATTATAAGAAAGTAGACATAGACGACATACAGTTTTTTGAGCAGTTGCTAGGAAAGCTCGCCGTAAAAAACAAGCATGAGGAGTTAGAAAAGTACGATCACGACTATACGGAAGATTTACACTTTTTACCGGAAGTAGTCCTTATTCCTGAAACTGCTGAAGCCGTTGCTCAAATATTGGCATATTGTAATCAAAAATTAATTCCGGTAACAGTTCGAGGAGCGGGCACCGGATTAAGTGGTGGAGCTTTGCCAATTTTTGGCGGAGTGGTTTTAAGCATGGAAAAGTTAAATCGCATTTTAGAAATCGATGAAGAAAACATACAAGCGACTGTTGAGCCGGGAGTAATCACTCAAGTTTTTCAAGAGGCTGTGGAACAAAAAGGACTCTTTTATCCGCCCGACCCTGCGAGTAAAGGAAGTTGTTTTATAGGTGGAAACTTGGCAGAGAACAGTGGTGGCCCTAAAGCAGTGAAGTATGGGGTAACAAAAGACTATGTGTTAAACTTACAAGTAGCCTTAGTCGATGGCAGTTTGATATGGACGGGAGCCAATGTATTAAAGAATGCTACTGCCTTAAATTTAACTCAGCTAATAATCGGTAGCGAAGGGACTTTAGGAGTAATTACCAAAGCCGTTTTTCGATTGATTCCATTGCCTAAACACGACTTGCTCATGCTGGTTCCTTTTAAAAGTGCTGCAGAAGCTTGTCAAGCGGTTTCTGCCATCTTTCATTTGGGGATTACTCCCTCAGGTTTGGAGTTTATGGAAAAAGATGCGCTTGATTTTGCACAAAAATACGTTCCGGGAATAGAGATCGAAATTAAAGAGGACGTAGAAGCGCATTTGTTGATTGAGTTGGATGGAAACCACACAGAGGTTTTGATGCAAGAAGCAGAGCAGATTTTTAATTTAATGGAAAAATACGATTGTGGTGAAGTGCTTTTGGCAGAAAGTCAGGCGCAGAAAGACCGTTTATGGAAACTGAGAAGAAGCTTAGGGGAAGCTGTGAAGGCTAATTCCATTTACAAAGAGGAAGATACAGTTGTAAAAAGAGCTTATTTGCTGGAGCTTTTAGCCGGAGTAAAATCAATTGGAGCAAAATACGGCTTTCGCTCTGTTTGTTACGGACATGCCGGCGATGGAAATCTACACGTAAATATTTTAAAAGGTGATTTGTCTGATGAGGAGTGGCAGGGAAGTCATTTGAAAAATGGGATTCGGGAAATCTTTAAACTTTGCAAAAAACTCGGAGGAACCATATCGGGGGAACATGGAATTGGCTTGGTACAAAAAGAGTACATGGACATTATGTTCAGTTCTGCAGAAATGGAGTTGCAAAAAGCAATTAAAAAAGTGTTTGATCCAAATGGGATTTTGAATCCGGGAAAAATATGGCAATACAAGAGAGGTTAGGGATAGTAAAGTGGTTTATTTAAAGGGTGTAATTCATATTTGAAGATTAGTTTTTCTCAATTATCCAATTCATTAAAACTTGATTTTATATGCTTATTTCAGATTTATCTTACCTTAGTCGACTTAAATTTTACATAAACCATTAAAATGAATAAACGAATATTTTCCGTTTCCATGATTTTAGCGATTGCAGCTATATCTTGCGGAGCACCAAAGGAGCAAAAGAAAGAAGAGAAAGCCGAAAATACGGTTGAAAAAAAACACTCTGCTGAAGAGGATGATTTTAAATACAGTGCAGAGCAGTTTGCAGATTTAAGAATTATCCGCTACCAAGTTCCAGGTTTTGAAGACTTGTCTTTAGAGAAAAAAGAGTTGCTATATTATTTATATGAAGCTGCTTTAGCGGGAAGAGACATTATGTACGACCAAAACTACCGACACAACCTTCAAATTAGAAAGTTGTTGGAGGAAATTGTAAAGAATGAGGCGAATTACGAAAACAAGGAAGAATTTGACAAACTGCTAGTTTATACTAAAAGATTTTGGTTTTCTAACGGAATTCACCACCATTATTCTAACGCTAAATTTGAGCCAGAGTTTTCTAAGGAGTTTTTTACTGCGGCAGTAAGTGCAATCGACGAAAGTAAGCTTCCTCTAAAAGAGGGTCAGAGCAAAGAGGAAATGATAGCAGAGTTATCCGATGTTATTTTTAATCCGGAGTTAGATGCAAAAAAGGTAAGCCTGGATGCAGGAGTAGATTTAGTAAAAGCATCTGCCATTAACTTTTATGGTAAAGATGTTACTCAAAAAGAGGTAGAAGCGTATTATGCCAATATGGATAAGGTAGAAGAAAATCAACCTGAATACGGCTTAAACACCCAATTGGTAAAAAGAGATGGCAAAATTGTAGCTAACACATGGAAAGTAGGAGGGATGTACAGTTCGGCTATTGAAAACATTGTAAACTGGCTGGAAAAAGCAGCTGAAGTAGCAGAAAACAAACAGCAAAAATTGGCTTTAAATCGCTTGGTGACTTATTACAAAAGTGGTGATGTTAGCGATTGGGATCAGTACAATATTGCATGGGTAAATGATACGAACTCACTCACAGATGTAGTAAACGGCTTTATTGAGGTTTACAACGATCCATTGGGTTACAAAGGTTCGTTTGAGTCGGTGGTTTCTTTTAAAGATTTGGAAGCTACTAAGCGAATTGAAGCAGTGAGCAAAGAAGCGCAGTGGTTTGAAGATAATTCGCCATTGATGGAAGAGCACAAAAAAAAGAACGTAAAGGGAATTACGGGTAAAGTAATTACTGTTGTGGTTGAGTCCGGAGATGCTTCGCCTTCAACTCCGATTGGAATTAACCTTCCAAACAACAATTGGATTCGCGAGCAGCACGGCTCTAAGAGTGTAAGTTTGGGAAACATTGTGCATGCTTATGAAATGTCTTCTAAAGAAGGTAAAAGTTCACTTACAGAATTCGCTTATTCAGAAGAAGAAATTGAAAGATCTAAAAAGTATGGTAATATAGCAGATTTATTACATACAGATTTACACGAAGTTATTGGACATGCCTCCGGAGTAATTAACGAAGGAGTTGGAACGCCAAAAGAAACCTTAAAAAACTATGCTTCTACCTTAGAAGAGGGAAGAGCAGATTTAGTTGCGCTGTATTATTTGCATGATGAAAAGCTGGTCGAAATGGGTTTAATGCCTTCATTGGATGCCGGAAAAACTGCTTACGACGATTACATTAAAAATGGCTTGATGTTGCAATTAAGAAGATTGGAAGTGGGTGAGCAAATTGAAGAAGCGCATATGAGAAACCGTCAGCTAGTTGCAAAGTGGGCTTATGAGAAAGGAAAAGCTGAACAAGTTATTGAAAAGAAAACCAAAGACGGAAAGACTTATTTTGTGATTAACGATTATGAGAAGTTGAGAGATTTATTTGGTCAGTTGTTGCGCGAATTACAACGCATTAAATCTGAAGGTGATTTTGAAACAGGTAAAAACTTAGTTGAAACTTATGGAGTGAAAGTAGATGCTGAATTGCATGCTGAGGTACTAGAACGTTACGAGTCACTAAACATAGCTCCTTATGGTGGATTTATCAATCCTCAACTAACTCCTGTTATGGAAAATGGAAAAATAACAGATGTGAAGATTGATTATCCAAGTGACTTTAAAGAGCAGATGTTGTATTATGGGGAGAAGTACTCTTTCCTAGAAGTAAAATAAGAATCTTTAAATATCAAGAGTAAAAAGACCGGTTGAAAGACTGGTCTTTTTTTGTCCACCAAAAGACTCACATCTGTAGATAATTTTTCACTTTTTATTGTCTGTTAATTACATTGTTTTGCTTTTAGTGTCTGATTATTAGTGTGTTTTTGTTTTGGAGATAGAATTGCTTTAATTTTATCACAAACCATAAAAGAAATAACATTATGAAAACGATTGGAAATTTAAGTTTGGCATTAATTCTTAGTTTTAGCGTATTGAGCTGTAATCAGCAAGAGAAAAAAGAAGCCAAGGAAAATGTTAAAGAAAAAACGGAAGAAGCGAAAGCAAGTATAGCCGAGGAAAAAGAGGACATGACAAATAAGTTAAAAGAGCTGCAATATGAAATCGACACCAAATTAGATGAGATTAATATTGAAATGGAAAAAGCCGGAGATGAAGTGAGCGATGAATTAAAAGATGCAAAAGCTCGCTTGACAGAAGATCGCTCGAAGTTGCAAATGACTTTAGATAAAATCAGTGATTCCGGTGAAGAAGGTTGGAGAGACATTAAAGCGGAAAGTAAGAAAGCTTTTAACGAAGTTGAGATGTCTTTTAAAAAGACTAGAGATGACATTAAAGATTTCTTTAAAAGAGATTCTTAAAGGCTAAGAGAAAGATAATCTGAGGAAATCCCCTAAACAGGGGATTTTTTTATGCTCCACCATTTGCCCTTAAGTCTGCTATACAGTTAGCATCAAGCTGTGGAGGGCTACTGCCGGTTAAATTACTGATAAAGTTGCCGGTTTCAGTTGCCCAGTACATCAAACATTTTTCGTTTATACAGTGCTTTCCATGTTCTACATCCTGATGGTTTGTTTGCATGGGAGCACCTAAGTTAACTAAACCAAGTATATGTCCCACTTCGTGTTTCATTACGGATTGTTCTACCAATGCTGTGGAAGGTTGCGTTAAGCCTCCAGTGTTTTCTTGAATAGTTTTCCCAAAGACAACCATAGAAGAACTTCCATAAGCAATACCGAGTGTTTGAGAATTATTGCTATTTGCGGAATAGTCTCCATTTGCATAAAACAAATAGACCGTAATTTCACTTTTGCTGCTTTGCGTATTTCTATAGGAGGACTCTATCGTTTTTAATTCATCTAAGCTATAACTGCTCTGAGATTGATCCGGAATTTCAATTAAATTTACACTAATCCCATTTGGTTTGGATAGCCTTTTCGATAAGAAAGCCTCTAAACTATCCACTGCTTCTTGAGTGGGAGCATTGTTTTGCTCAAAGTGTAAATCTAAACGCATAGAGGTGTATTGTGCATCGGACAATAGTGCTTTTGAAAGACTACCTACTGACCCTCCCGGGGAGTTGACAGCTTTTTGTTCATCGTCCTTTTTACATCCGATAAATGCAATTAATAGGATTAGAAAATATGTGGTTTTTTTAATGTGTAACATAATTTGAAATCTATTTATTCAACAACAATTCTTGGTATATCGTGAGGTAATCGAGTCAATAATTCGTAATTAAGGCTGTTATTCATATCGCTAAAAGAGCTTACCGTAATTTCTAAATCTCCTTGCCTGCCGATTAATACCACTTCATCGCCTTCCTTTACATTGGGTAAATCGGTAACATCTACAAGCATCATGTTCATATTGACTACACCAACAACAGAAACGCGTTTTTCATTAATCAACACCCTTCCTAAATTGCTTAAATCGCGGCTAAAGCCATAACCATAGCCAACAGGAACAGATGCCACTTTGCTATCGCGATTGGTTAAATAACTCTTTCCATAACTAATGTATTCTCCTTCCGGAATATTGCTAATACTCATAACCTTACTCTTCCAAGACAAGACGGCTTGCAAAGGGTCAATAAAATCTTTTTGAGCGAGAAGTTTTCGCATTCTAAGTTCATTGCTTGGCCAATAGCCATAGTTTGAAATTCCAACTCGAACAAGGTCTAATTGTGTTTCCGGATAGTTTAGAACGCCGGCAGAGCAAGCTATATGTCTGTATGTTGGATTAATTCCATTCTCTCTAAAGTAGTCAACTATTTCATGGTATAAATCAAGCTGATCTTGAATTCTGTCGTAGTTGGTAATGCTTTCAGCACCTGCTAAGTGAGTACAAATTCCTTCAATTTGTAAATGACTTTTGTTTTCCTTTAATAATTGAATCAGTTCATCAAAATCAGTTGATCGAAATCCGGTTCGGTTCATTCCGCTTTCCACCTCAATGTGAATTTTAGCTTTTTGTTTTAGCTCTTTTGCAGACTTAATGCTTTCTTTTAATCTAGAAAGCGTAAATACGTAATAAGAAATGCCATTTTCAATTGCCCAGGGAATGTGTTCTTTATCTAAAAAGCCCATAATCATCATGTCGCAGCTTTTCTTTTTTACCGACAAGGCTTGTTCGGCTTCTGCTGCACTAAAAACAGCAAAATAGTCTACGCCACATTCTTCAATCACCGGAACTAAGTCTTGAATTCCGTGTCCGTAGGCATTTCCTTTGATTACCATAACATAGCGACAGTTTTTATTAATGTAGCTCTTTACGTAATCAATGTTATTTTTCAGTCTTGATCGACTGAGCTCTATGTAAGAAGTTCTACTCATTGTTGGCTTCTTCAATTATATTTTTAAAAATAGTTATTCCATCTTCTAAAATCTCATCCGGAAAGTCATAGTCTTCATTGTGGAGCTGAGGCAGGTTCTTACCGGCTCCAAGCCCCAAAAAACAAGTTGGAAAAAGACTACTGAAATGACCAAAGTCTTCTGACCAAGGAAAAACCGCATTAACCTCTTTATAACTCATTTTTGAAGCGGCATTTTTAACAATCTTGTATGCTTCGGTATGATTTTCAACGGCTTGAAAATGTTCAACAAATTCAATGTTAAACCCTAAGTTGTGCATTTTTGCAATGGCTTCAGCTTTAGTAGAAAGTAGTTTTTTTAAAGTATTTAAATTTTCATTATTGTAAGTTCTGATTGTAGCATAAATGCTGCCCTCAGCTGCTGAAGTACCAAAAGCTTTCTGACCGATTTGCGTTCCAATTGGAGTAATTAAAGCGGCTTCGTCTAGAGCTGTATGCATTTGGGGCAGTTCAAAAAGAAGCTGGTTGATTTGCATAGCAGCCATGGTTGGATTTATTCCATTTTGAGGGTGACTAGCATGTGAGGGTTTGCCCTTTAAATGTATAACTACTCCAGTTGAAGCAGCGGCAAATGTGTTTTCTTTCAGTATGATTTGACCTTTTTCAAAGTTTGGCAAGTTGTGCAAGGCAAAGGCATAATCGATATTTAATTTCTTAAAATCAAAATCTGCTATCATTTTTTGTGCTCCTTCACCGGTTTCCTCTGCCGGTTGAAAAAGTAAATAAAACACTCCAGGAAAATCTTTTTCTTTCAGGTATTCTGACAAACCACACAAAATAGCCATGTGTCCATCGTGACCACATTTATGACCCCATAATTCGTTTTTTGATTTGTAATTAAACGAATTACTTTCAGCAATTGGTAAAGCATCTAACTCAGCTCTAAATAAAAGTGTTTTACCTGCTTTATTCCCTTTAAACTTTGCAAGTAAACCATAGCCGCCAATGTATTTAATGAGCTCGTCGGGATTGTGTTCCTCAAGAAAGTCTGCAACTATTTTTGACGTTTCTTTTTCTTTATGCGCTATTTCAGCATGTTGATGAAGTTTTTTCCTTAAGTCTACAAGCGCATTTAGTTTCACTTTCTTTTCCTTTTTTCAGTTTTAATCGAAAGTAGTGAAATAAAATGAAAATAGAGAAAACAGATAAGACTTATACCGTTAAAAACTCCTAACTCAAATCCAATCTTTCCACCAGTAATAGGCAATTGCCAAGTATTCTCTAAAAACGATAATTTCATACTGCATATAACTCCATAAGTTATATCTAAGGTCAAGGCTTTGAATTTCTTCTTTTCTTCGCTTTTTGTCTTTAGATTTTAACATCTCTTCATCTTCAGGAACTTCAAAAGTAGGATAGCTGCCTACTTCTTCAAAGCCCACTTTTTCAAAACTTCTCACGGCTCTATACATGTGTTCAGGAGAGCTAACTATAAGTATGGAGTGTTGTTTAGAAAACAGTTTTAATATTTCTAGTGCTTGACTTCTAGTGTTGTAGCCTTTCGACTCGAAAACAATTCGCTGCTTATTTATATCGTTTTTTATAAGTTCATTAGCTATTAAGTCTAATTGCTCAGTGCTGTCTTCTTCTTTTAAAGGTAAAGCAATAACAATTTTCGAATTGGGGTTTTCATGGGCGGCTTTTACCGTAAAATAACTGCGCATTAATCCTTTAGGAGAAGGCATTCCTTCTCCTCCCATGAGCACAATTACATCGGCTTTTTGAGTAAGTTGCTGCTTTTTTAAAGATAAATTATGATAGGCGTAATAAGGTATGTCGGTAAGTGCTAATAAAACAAAAAGAGTTGCAACTATTGCGGTAGCATAAAGATAGAATCTTAGACATCTTTTAACTGCGTGGTAGATTTTGTTTTTCATTGACGAGGTGAAAATACAAACAATCTATAATTCAATCAAAATTTAAATTGTTTTAGAAAGCAAGAAAAAAGTAAACCTACTCTTTTCGCTTAAAATCACCTCTTTTCCAAGCTTCAATAAACTTTGCCCAAGCAATAGGATTCAGTAAGTTACTAAGGTTATTCATACGCGACTGACCGGCATAGTAGAGTTGATTGCTTCTCTGTTGCATTTGCCATTTAAAATTCATGCTGCCTGTCATTGGCATTTCTTCCGCTCTTTCTTGCAGTAATTCAGGATCTAGGTTCTTACGAGCAATGGCCAAATCATCATCCGGAATGTTGAGGTTTAAAAAAGCATCTTTAAAATCTTTTGCGCTTGGCCATGGAAAAACGTCTACCGTTTCTAATTGTACAGTGTCTCTCGTCATACTGTGGATAAGTGAATAATAGCTTCCACTCAAAGTGTCGGGAACTACAAAGTCAGATTTTTTATAGCCAATGGAAGAGAAAACAACCGTATCTCCTTTTTTTGCTACAAATGAAAAATAACCGTAATAATCAGTAGTAGTTCCCCTTGAAGTATTTTTAATCATTACTGTAGCAAAAGGCACCGGAGAAATGCTGTCTTGGCTAACCACCACACCTGAAAACTGAATTAAATCTTCATCATTTTCCTGCGCTTTTAAGGGGCTTAAAGCAAAAAAAATAATTGATAAAAACAAGGGAATGAGTATTTTTTGCATGCTTCAAATTTATTCTTTTTAAGAACAAAAGGTACTATAATTAATGTTAACGAACAAACGCTGCTTCGTAAACTGTTTTGTTGTTCACACCATCTGTAACAACTAATTTAAAGTTGTGTTTGCCTTCGTTCACTTTTTCATCAAAGAAGTAATAAAGCATATCTTTTTTATAATCGTACTCCATCAACACCCATTTACCGTCAATTTCCGCTCTGTAGTTTTCAATCCCCGAGAGATTGTCTTTAATTTTAATGCTAATCGACCAACGGTTACTCATGTTCGCTCCCGGATAAATGTTAATGGGAATAATTTGCGGAGGAATACTGTCGATTGCAATAGCATAGCCACCAAAGCTTCTGGTTTTAACGCGAATGTTATCGCCATTCCATTCACCTCCTTCGGCATAAAAGCTCTTTCCGTTTGTAGTGCTGACAATTAGTGCATGTTTTTTTTGCTTTTCACTTAAACCGCTTTTTTTTATGGAAACTGTCATGTAAGAATGAAGTGGGGTATGATGATCGTGGATCCAATAAATTGGGCTGATTGTTTTTGGGTGGTTTTCCTCTTTCCTAAACTGAAAGTAAATATCCTCATAAAGGATACCTTTTGGTAAATCAACTAAAATATCATCCTGAATATAAGAGTTTCTTTGATTGTAAGGAAAATAGCGAACTTTTTTATTGCTGATTTCATCCATTTTCTGCTCTCTTTGTGTTTTTTGAGCTTCTACAGAAAAGTTCAAAGTAGATTGATTACCGTTTAGATCAGACAAAGTATACTCCATTTCATGCCTTGCTCCGTCGTTAAAAAGGATTTTGCCATCATTTACCAAGGTCTTGTAAAAGCGAAGTTTATTGCCGGGCAGTAAAAAACTTCGTTGAACTCTTCTTCTTTGTTGTATGTAATCTGCAAAATCAATATGAGCATTTATGTATCTACCTTCATGAAAAGCAAATTCGTCAATTTGTTGCTCAAAAATGGTTTGGTTGTTATGATTTAATTTAATGTTGTGCAGTCCATAGCTATTATGTGTGCCACTCATGCGATCAACAGTTTCAATGCCAAAACCAAATAAACCGTGAAGCGAAATAGGGTAGGGGCTTGCCAGTCTGTAATTTCCATTAGCTCCTTTTACTGTATACCTTTTGGAGAGATTGCTTCCGTTGATTAAAGATGTATCATTTAAGGGATAAATGGTAATGGCGTAAATATCCGGTTTACGTTGATCTTTAACATCAAATCCAAAAAATAGCGGATTAATAGGGTGTTCTGTTTTAGTATCTCTAATCTCAAAGTGTAGGTGCGGACCTCCTGAGCCACCTGTGTTTCCCGAATAAGCAATGATTTCTCCCTTTTTTACCTGAATAGCGTAAGGCGCAGGAAAAAGCTGAACGTCAAATTTCTCTTCTCTATATTGAGCCTCTTCTACAATCTTAGCAATCTTGTCGCTGTACTTTTGTAAATGTCCGTAAACTGAAGTGTAACCATTGGGGTGCGTAACGTAAATTGCCTTTCCGTAGCCATAAGGAGAAACCTTTATTCGGCTTACATAACCATCGGCAACAGCAAAAATCTTTTTGCCCTCAACCCCTTGCGTTTTTATGTCGATGCCCGCATGAAAATGATTGGAACGCAATTCGCCAAAGTTTCCTGAAAGGTAAAGTGGAATGTCTAGTGGTGAGCGAAAATAGTCTTGCGGATAATTTTGGGAAAAAAGACTTGATGAAATAAAATAGATTAACCCAAAGGTTATAAGAATGTGTTTTACCATTGAAAAGAGAAAATCAAAAATTTATGCAAAAGTAAAGGAAGCGATTAGATTTTTAGTTGTTTTAGAGTTTATGTTTAACCGCTAAGTAAACGAACCTTGCCTGCCGGCATCAAAGCAAGCTAAGAGCAAAGTTTTTCAGTAAAAGCAAGCGAAGCAAAGCCAAATCTCGCGACAGCGAGACGTTTTCAGCTTTCAACGTTTCATATTTCATATTTATATAGAAGTTTCAACTTTCATATTTTGTAAATGCTTATTTTGACAGATTTAATAAATATCTCAATGGATTTATTTCTTAAAAATGGCTTAAAAGTTGAAAAAATGATTAGCTTTGTAGAGCTTGATAAATGATCTAGAGCCTATGAGTTCTCTTACGGATATGCTTGCTGACCTTGAAGTTAAGGTAGCAGCCTTGGTTCAAAAAAAAGAGGAGTTAGAGGTTGAAATGAAAGCTTTGAAAGCGGAGAAAAGTGAACTTCAAGAGCAAAACGATGAGCTGAGTGCCAAAGTGGAGCAGTTGGAGGAAAAAAATAAAATTTTGCGCATTGCAGGAGGTGGTAATGAAGAAGGGCAGCGCGAAATGAAGTTGAAGATAAATGAAATTGTGCGGGAGGTTGATAAGTGTATCGCTCAACTAAATCAGTAAAAAATCCGTGAAGGGTCTATCGATAAAAGTAAATATCGCCAATCGGGTATATCCCTTAACCGTTAAACCGGAAGAAGAGGAAAGTATTCGAAAAGCAGTAAAAGCGATTAATGAAATGATTAAGGAATTTGAACAAAATTATGCCGTTAAAGACACGCAAGATTTACTTGCGATGTGCGCATTGCAGTTCGGTTCCCAGTCCTTTGACTTAGAAAACAAAGCCAAAGGGGTAGATTTTGAAGCGGTGGAAAGCATAAAGCGAATTGCTGAACTGGTAGAGCAAAACATTTGACGTTCTTTACATAAAAACATTCCGAGAAATCGGAGATAAACCTGCCCGTGCAAGTTTGTTATGTTTGGTAAACTCAACACTATTACTAGTATGGACTTCACTCAGTAATGTTGAAAACAGGCCTCACTTATCCACTATTCAGTGGTGATTCCCACTTCTGTGGGGACGTTGGAAGTTTGATACATTCGGAAAGTCCAAATCCTATTTTTATGGGGTTTACACAATCCAACAAGTTTGTACGGGTTTTTTTATGAACTAAATTAAATTATTAATGGACTTATTAAATGTAATAATCGGCTTGGCAATTGGGCTTATCGTAGGAATTGCGGGAGCCGTTGTGTTTGCTAAAAGAGCAAGCAAGCGAAAGGCAGACTCCTACTTAGAAGAAGCAAAAGCCGAAGCCGAAGTGGTGAAAAAAGACAAAATTCTGCAAGCCAAAGAAAAGTTTTTGCAATTGAAAGAAGAACACGAGAAGTTTATTGCCAATCGTGAAAAGAAGATGGTAGATGCTGAAAATCGCGTTAAGAGCAAGGAGTCTTCACTCAACCAAAAGCTACAGGATGTTAACAAAAAAGATAAAGATTTAAAAGCGCTAAAAGGCAATTTAGATCGTCAGTTGGAGATTGCTCAAAGCAAGCAAGCTGAGCTAGACAAAAATCATCGAAAGCAGGTGGAATTGTTGGAGAAAGCGGCCGGTTTGTCGGCTGAGGAAGCCAAAGAGCAATTAGTTGAGGTGTTGAAAGAAGAGGCTAAAACAGAAGCCATGGCGCACATAAAAGATACTGTGGAAGAAGCTAAAATTAATGCGAATCGCGAGGCGCGGAAGGTGGTTATTCAAACCATTCAGCGTGTTGCTACCGAACAAGCCATCGAAAATTCGGTTTCAGTCTTTAACATCGACTCTGATGATATGAAAGGACGAATTATTGGTAGGGAAGGCCGAAACATTCGCGCATTAGAAGGTGCTACAGGAGTAGAAATTATTGTAGACGATACGCCCGAAGCCATTATTCTTTCTTGCTTTGATCCTGTACGAAGAGAAACAGCACGCTTGGCGCTTCATCAATTGGTAACCGATGGTAGAATTCACCCTGCTCGTATTGAGGAAGTGGTGAAGAAAACCCGCAAGCAGTTAGAAGATGAGATTATTGATGTTGGTAAGAAGACTTGTATCGATTTAGGAATTCATGGCTTACATCCTGAATTATTGAGAATGGTGGGTAGAATGAAATACCGTTCTTCTTACGGACAAAACTTGCTGCAACACTCCAGAGAAGTGGCCAACCTTTGTGCTACCATGGCGGCAGAACTAGGGCTGAACGTAAAAATGGCGAAGCGCGCCGGACTGTTGCACGATATTGGAAAAGTGCCGGACGATGAGCCGGAATTACCACATGCATTGTTGGGAATGAAATTGGCTGAGAAATACAAAGAAAAGCCTGAGGTTTGCAACGCCATTGGAGCCCACCACGATGAAATAGAGATGACTTCATTGATTTCTCCAATTGTTCAGGTGTGTGATGCCGTATCCGGTGCACGCCCGGGAGCTCGAAGAGAAATTGTAGAATCTTATATTAACCGTATTAAAGAACTGGAAAGTTTGGGCATGTCACATCAAGGAGTTGAGAAAGCTTATGCCATTCAAGCGGGTAGAGAGCTACGTGTGATTGTTCAATCAGAAAAAATCAGCGATGAAGAAGCTGATAAAATCTCTTTCGATATTGCACAAAAAATTCAATCGGATATGACTTATCCGGGACAAGTGAAAGTAACGGTAATTCGCGAGCGAAGAGCAGTGAATTACGCCAAGTAGAAGATAAATACTTTTTCATGATTGAAGAGCCGACGAGAGTCGGCTTTTTTTCTGCGGCAAATGATACTATTAATATCAAGTTAAGCTTTGAAATGCCGAATAAGAGGTATTTTTTGATGAGCTTAATTAGCTTGAATACAAAACAAATTTTGAGATCGCAAGAAAAAGTAGTTACTTTGTAATTACTTTTTAAAAATATGGAAACATCAATAATCAAAATTGGCAATTCAAAAGGTCTTCGTTTGAGCAAGACTATTTTGGAAAAATACAACATCAAGGACAAAGTAGAGCTGATTCTTGAAAAAGGACAAATCATTCTTAAACCAATAACTTCTCCGAGAAAAAATTGGGAAAAGGAATTTAAAAAAATGAGCGAAAAAGGAGACGACAACTTGTTGATGGACGATGTTTTTGAAGATGAAAACTTTGAGGAATGGAGTTAAATCAATACTCAATCGTTCTTGTCAACCTTGATCCCACCATTGGAAGTGAAATAAAAAAGACGAGACCTTGTGTAATCATTTCGCCCAATGAAATGAACAAGTATTTGAACACAGTAGTCCTTGCTCCAATGACTACTAATCTAAAAAAATATCCAACAAGGGTTTCGGTCAAACATAATGGAAGAAAAGGAATGATTGCCATAGACCAAATTAGGACAGTTGACAAAAGGCGAATTATTAAAGTATTTGAAAACCTAAGCAATTCGGAAATTAGAAAATGCAAAGAAGTAATAAGAGAGGCCTTTGTTGACTAAAGAGTACTCAAGTCATTTAGGCGACCTAATCGTTATGTCTTAAAAGTCAAGGATGAAGAAGCCGATAAGATCTCTTTCGATATTGCACAAAAAATTCAATCGGATATGACTTATCTGGGACAAGTGAAAGTAACGGTAATTTGCGAACGAAGAGCAGTGAATTACGCCAAGTAGAAGATAAATACTTTTTCATGATTGAAGAGCCGACGAGAGTCGGCTTTTTTTGTTTATCAACTAGTTGTAAAATGGTTTTTTTTGTGGAAATAAAAGTCCGTTAAGTGAAAAAGTACTATGTTTATGCGGATATTTACTAGTTGCCCATAATTATGAAAAACATTCAGGAACAAAAAATATTTAGAGATAAAGACCAACAAATTCAGAATTGGTCGAAAAATACTCTTGTGAAGTGTCCTGCTTGCTCTAAACGTGCGATTGTCAAAAATGATAAAGGAATTTTTTCAATGGTGCTTTAACAAAAACTCTGAATTGAACTGTGTGAATTGTGGACTAACAGTTAGACAAAATGAATTAGTCCACTACCGACTTGAATTAAGAAAAAATTGCTCAAAGTGCGGACAAAGAATCGAAAAGACAATTCCCAATCTTAAAGAGCCAAAAGAATTTATTACAGCAAAATGCGAAAACTGTGGCGACACAGAAAAATACAAACCTCGAAATATTTCGCAGCAAATGGTATTTGACAATCAACACGGTGCGAAAGACCAAATATTTGGGGTTTCTCTTTGGCTACAAGAAGAATTTAAAGGACAAATTTTGTGGGCTTTGAACTACGACCATTTGAAATACTTAAAAAATTATATATCTGCGGATTTAAGAGAGCGAAGTGGAATGTCGATGTCTGCGAAACTGCCACAGTTTATTAAAGAAAAGAAGAACCGTGTAAAACTATTAAAGCTGATTGATAAAATGTGAATGGAAAATTAACTATGGGCAACACCGGTTTCAACTAATGCGGAGGTAAGTGGGGAAAAATTACGATATTGCACTTAATAAACTTTCCCGGTGGACGCCCATGGTTCGGAGCGTTGAAGTCCGCATTAGTTAAAGCCGGGGACCGTTGGCGTGCATTGATAAAATAGACTTGACATATTTAATCAACATATCATTATTTGGACTTTTTGCACTTCTTGCAGGCTGCCAGACAAAGACGGAAGTTCAATCTTTCTCTGATGATAAGGAAGAGGTTAATTTTCCTATAATCATTGACACGTCAGAATTTAAACCGTCAAAAAGAGAAGACACATGGCTCAAGACTGCCGACTATGAACTTTTGTACATTGGGAAATGGAAAGACACAATATATGCAGACTACGGACTCAAACATTATCCGGTTTTACTACCTCTACCTCCTCCACCAGGCAGCGAATTAGATCCAACTGATACAGCGGGGTATCATAAAAGAATGACTGAACATAAAATGTATGAATACTATGTAGATTGGATGTCTCCTGACAATTACAAATCATGGCATGAAGCAGACATTTCTATAACGGTGGACACATCACAAAGAATTAAAAATGACGAAATAAAAGTTGATTGGGATTACCGATATTTTGAAGCCTTTCCTGTATTATTAGAAAATTTGGACGAGGACACAATTGCAATTGGTTACGGACATTTTTTACCATTAATAACAGAAGCAATGGACTCCTTAGGTAATTGGAAGCCAATTGAAGAAAAGTGGATTTACAGCTGCGGAATGGGTGTTGGGACAATTATTCTCCCACCAAATGAAATTGGACTCTCTGCTACTACAATTTATCACGGAAATTATTCGACAACTCTTAGACTAAGAATTGACAATACTTTTTCAAATGAATTCAAGGGAAACATAAACTATCGTCAGTTTGAAAGCATGTTTAATGACCAAGGAGACTACAAGGAAGAGTATAAAAAGGAAATGAAAAAATAAAAATGACACGCCAACAATCGCTATAAAACATGCCCTTCGGGACACGTTTCTTAGCCGAGACCGTACCAAAAGCATATCATAAAATACATGAAACACATATTAACTATAACCTCAATTCTTATTAGCGCGCTTGCATTTTCTCAAACTGATTTAGATAAGGATATAAGTCAAATTCTGGATTTCTATGTTGACTCTGAATCTCAACCGGGCCTAACTGTTGGAGTTGTACAGAATGGAGAACTAATCTACCATGCTAGTAAAGGTTCTATGAATTTGGAGTATGGAATTTCTTTTAATGATTCAACTGTATTTGGACTTGCTTCTGTCACAAAGCAATTTACATCAGCATGTATAGGTATTTTGGAAAAGCAAGGGAAATTATCCATTAATGATGATGTAAGAAAATATATTCCGGAATTAGCAAATTATAAAGAGATCATACAAATTAAACATCTTCTAAATCACACAAGCGGTATTAGAAACCATAACGTGCTACTTGATCTTCAGGGTTTTGATTATAAACATCGTGGCTATACGAACAAAATGATTCAAGAGCTTATGTTTAAGCAAAAAGGTGTCAATAATTTACCGGGGGAAAAAATGCTTTACTCTAATACTAACTACGTATTGCTAGCATTAGTCATTGAAAGAGTTTCAGGAATGAAAATTGAAGAATTTGCTAAGCAAGAAATTTTTGAACCATTGAAAATGCATAAAACATTTTACAGCAAGAACATAGAAGATGTTATTAAAAATAAAGCATATCCCTATTACCAAGAAAGTGGCAAGTACTATCAACCCAAATCCTTAACGCATTGTATTGGTGCAGGAGGAATGGCAAGCACAGTTCAAGATTTAGCAAAATGGGCTGATATTTTTTTAAAGCCGAATCATGACTTTGGCTATCTAGCAGAATTTATAACTGAATTAGACACTTTAAGCAACGGCCAGCTGATGAAGCATGCTCGAGGAATGTTTGTTTCTCCTTACAAAGGATTTACAACATATAATCACAGCGGTCGTGATTTAGGCATGCGTTCTCAATTTATATGTGTTCCAAAGAAAAGTTTGGCTGTTATTGTTTACACGAATTCTGAAGACATTAACGCAGTAAATATATCCTATGAAATATTAAATCTGTTTATGGACGAAACATCTGTTGAGAATAAAAAACAAAACAAATTCAAGCATTCTATCGCTCAAAAAAAGAGATTTGAAGGCATCTATCAAGAACTAAACAGTGATTTAAGAATGGAAATTTTCGTTGAAAATGACACATTAAAAGCCATAAGTAGTTTCGGTAGGAATGCAACTCCCCTAATTTCAAAAAGTGCTAATTCTTTAGTTCGAATTGACAACCCTTCAATTATTTATACATTTCAAAAAGAAGAAGATACAGGTGCTGATTTGTTGGTTGATTTCGGAGGTGCTATCTTCTATTTTGAACGTATTGAACTTGCTCAATCTCCTAATCAAAATTTAGATGAGTTTGTTGGAAATTATTACTCAGATGAACTTAATGTTACTTACTCTATTTCTATTGAAAACAACAATCTAATTTTAAGTTACCCCAATAGTGAAGGCATCCTAATTAAAGAAGGCGTTAAAGATACCTTTGGGGCGAACAGAAGAACAAAGTACACATTCAACCGTGGCAATAACGGAAAGGTGATTTCTTTTAAAGTTGCTTCTGAGGGAACTGTGAAAGATATATTATTTGAAAAAATAAACTAATGCTATTAAAGTAAATAAGAAAGAGGCGAAATCGCTTACTTTTATATACTTGCCGCTCACAAAACAACTCTTCATTCTCCCTTTATTCTAAGCTTTAATCTCTAATTTTGAGTGAATGAAAGAACTCTTCAAAATATTTAAAGTAGATGAAGCAGAAGCCGCTAAAATTAGTGCTTCGCCCGATGAGCCGCATCAACACGATTTTGAAGAATTGATTATTGGAGTAGAAGGGCAGTTGGAACATTTTATTGATTTTAAAAACACAATCTTGGACGCTCCCTTGGTCAGCTTTGTTACCAAAAGCAAGGTGCATCGTGTAATTCCAAAAGTGAAGAACAACAAATGTGAAATGTGGGTCATTCGCTTTAAAAGTGAACTTATTCCCGAAACCACTTTCCAGCTCTATGCCTCTTATCACGATCATGCCACTTTAAAACTGCCCGGCGGTCATTGTTTGAAGCGCATTATTACACTTTGTGAGTTACTACAAGATGAAATGCAAGAAGCAAATCCCGATTTAAGCGTAGTGCGTCATTTGTTGAGCGCTTTGTTTATTATTATTGAATCGGAAAAAAATAAATTGGCTCAGAATAATCAGAAGTGGACAGTTAGTCAGAACACTACTTTGCAAAACTTTTTACACATTCTCGAAGAGAACTACCAAAGACCTTTGGGAGTGGAATATTATGCCGAAAAATTGTTCATGTCTGCAAGAAACTTAAACCTAATCTGCAAAAGCATACTCAACCAAACGGTTAGTGAAGTCATTGAAACCCGCAAGCTGATTGAGGCAAAAAATCAGTTGACACATAGCGATAAAAACATATCTGAGATTGGTTTTGATTTGGGATTTAATGAGAAAGCTTACTTTACGAATGTGTTTAAAAAGCGAACAGGACAAACTCCTTCAGAGTTTCGCAAAGAGATGAAGAATCTCCTTTCCTAATATTACAACTCTTCTTCGGAATACTGTTACCCCCGGCGCTCTTATTGTTAGAACCTTTGTGCAACAAAAATGTTAACAGTAAAAATTAAATAAATTATGGGAACAGAAACAACAAAAACCTGGGTGTTAGACCCAACTCACAGTGAACTTACTTTTAAAGTAAAACACATGATGATGACCAATGTAAAAGGGGAGTTTAAAAACTTTTCAATCGATGTAGAGGGAGAAGATTTTTTTAAGTCACAGCTAGCGGTAAGTGTAGATGCAGAATCTATCAGCACCAATAATGAAGACAGAGACAATCATCTTAAATCAGCTGATTTTTTTGATGTAGAAAAGCACAAAGAGCTCACTTTTAAGAGCACAACTTTTGAGCATAAAGAGGATGATGAATACCTTTTAAAAGGAATGTTGACCATTAAAGGAGTTAGTAAAGAAGTGAAGTTGGAAGTAGAATTTGGCGGAATCAACAAAGATCCATGGGGGAATGACAAAGCCGGTTTCTCATTTACCGGTAAAATAAACAGAAAAGACTGGGGATTGAACTGGAATACAGCTTTGGAAACCGGAGGTGTTTTAGTGAGCGAGGAAGTTAAAATTTCAGGTGAAATTCAATTCACCAAACAATCTTAATATTGAGCTTTGTTATGAAGGTAAAAGAGGTAAATCCGCTATTGTGCGATCCGGAGACGGGAATGTGTGAAATTCCGGCTACTGAAGGTGAAAATGCTGTGCAGCATAAATCAGCTAGTAAAATGCTCAAGCTTGTTTACTTTACCGATCCAATTTGTTCTTCTTGTTGGGGAATTGAGCCTCAGTTGAGAAAACTAAAATTGGAATATGGCGATTATCTTGAAATTGAGTATCGTATGGGCGGTTTGTTGCCCGATTGGAATTACAACAGTGGCGGCATAAGTAAGCCGGCAGATGTAGCCCTTCATTGGGACGAGGTGAGTGAACATTACGATATGCCCATCGATGGAGATGTATGGTTGGAAGATCCGCTTCATTCATCATATCCGCCATCCATTGCTTTTAAAGCAGCTCAACTGCAAAGTGAAGCGAAAGCCATATTGTTTCTCCGCGAATTGAGAGAATTGGTTTTCTTAAAAAAGAAGAACATTGCCAAATGGGAAAATATCTCTGCCGCAGCTGAAATAGTTGGCTTGAATGTAGTTCAATTAAAAAGCGATTTTGAGGGCAAAGCCACTGACTTATTTGAAGAAGATTTAAAGTTGGCAAGAGACATGGGCGTTAGAGGTTTTCCAACGATGTATTTTATAGATGATGCCGGAAACAAAGAGTTGGTATACGGCTCAAGACCTTATGCTTTTTATGAAATGGCGATTTTAAAATTGAATCCCGATATTCGTAAAAAGGAGTACAGCAAAAAGTGGGAAGCCCTATTTGAGCAATACAATAGTTTGTCAGCAAAAGAGTTTTCTGAACTATCGGGCATGCCACGAACGGAAAGTGGAACTTTTCTGAAGGAATTGAGTACGAAAGGAGAATTGGAGCAATTGAAAACAAAGAACGGCAGTATTTGGATCAACAACAAAACAGCATAATAATGATAAGAAGTCTTTTTTATAGTGAAGTTTATTCTAGAAACATCAACCTGGTTTTATTATTAGTTCGCCTTATTGTGGGAGCTTTTATGCTCACCCATGGCTGGGGCAAATTTTTAAAATTAATAGGCGATGGCACCATCACTTTTGCCGATCCGCTTGGTCTGGGAGAAACAACTTCATTGGTGCTTACCGTTTTTGCCGAGGTGTTTTGTTCCATTCTTATCACTTTAGGTTTAACAACTAGGTTTGCCGCGATTCCTTCCTTAATTACTATGTTGGTGGCGGCATTTATTGTGCATGCCAATGATGGCTTTGGGAAACAAGAGTTGGCACTGCTTTACGGAACTATTTATTTGGTAATTGCCGTTTTAGGAGCAGGAAAGTACTCTTTGGATTATTTAATTTTCAAAAGGAATTCTGCTTAAAAATTAAGTCTAATGAGATAATTATGAAAAGAAAGACATTTTTAAAAACATTAGCTTTATTACCATTAACCGCAGCAGCCATGAAACTGAAAGAATTAAATAAGATATCGGAAGCCTTTAGCAGTACCACAAAAATGCCCGTATTGTTTTTAGGGCATGGCAGTCCTATGAATGCCATTGAAGAAAATGAATTTGTTCGAGGCTTTAGAAATATTGCCAAAGACATTCCAAAGCCGAATGCCATTTTGTGTATTTCAGCGCATTGGGAAACAAAGGGAACATTGGTTACTGCTATGGAAAACCCGAGAACGATTCACGATTTTGGCGGTTTTCCCAAAGAACTTTTTGAGGTTCAGTACCCGGCTGCCGGCAGTCCTGATTTGGCGAAGGAAACCCAATCGTTGATTAGCTCGACTGAAGTCGGCTTAGACGATAAATGGGGATTGGATCACGGAGCTTGGAGTGTGATTAAACATTTGTATCCTGAAGCCGATGTGCCGGTGATTCAAATGAGTTTGGACTATCGTCAAAGTCCGCAGTACCATTATGAGCTGGCACAGCAAATCAACTCACTTCGCCACAAGGGAGTGTTGATTATTGGCAGCGGGAATATGGTGCATAATTTGGGAAAGGTAGACTGGAGGCGATTAGATGAAACCTACGGTTTTGATTGGGCGATTGAAGCTAATGAGCAAATGAAAAAGTTCATTTTGGATGGCAATCACCAACAATTGATCAATTTTCGCTCGCAGGGCAAGGCATTTGATTTAGCCATTCCCACCGCCGAGCATTATTTGCCCTTACTATACACCTTAGCGCTGCAAGACAAAAGTGATGACTTAAAGCTCTTTAATGATAAAGCAGTTGCCGGTTCCCTAACCATGACTTCCTTGAAGATTGGTTAAATTCTTTAGTTTTGTGTTTAGACTTATATTAAGGGTTAGTTGATTAATAAGCTAATTACGGTGAAAGAATTACTTACTGAGATAAAAAAGTGCACAATATGTTTGCCATATCTAAAAGATGGCGTAAATCCGGTTGTTTCAGCAAGCTCAACAAGTAAAATTGCAATTGTAGGACAAGCTCCGGGAAGAAAAGTTCATGAAACTGGAATTCCTTGGGACGACAAAAGTGGTGACCGCCTAAGAGATTGGTTGGGCGTTTCAAAACAAAAGTTTTACAATGCTGAAGTTTTTGCTTTAGTTCCCATGGGGTTTTGCTATCCCGGTAAAGGAAAGAGTGGAGATTTACCGCCACGAGCCGAATGTGCTCCTCAATGGCATGAAGCACTTTTTAACTGCATAGACGACTTAAGGTTAATTATTTTAGTGGGCAACTATGCACAAAAGTACTATTTAAAAGAAACCGCAGAAGAAACACTTACTGAAACCGTAAAAAATTATAAAAAGTATTTCCCTCGGTTTTTACCTTTACCACATCCTTCTCCCAGAAATAACATTTGGCTTAAGAAAAATGAGTGGTTTGAACATTCTTTATTGCCCGATTTAAAGAAAATAATTAGAGATTACTGAATGAGGTTGATTTCCTTCTATTTGTTAAATTGAGTGTTATGTTGAGGAAAAGTAATAACTTGCAGTCATGTGGAAATAATCAAGATTATTGCTAGGTAGTTGTTAATGATGTTTTAAGAAAATTAGAATAAGGGTGATTCAATTAAAATCATTTAATATAGAAGATGGGAAATATCTAGTAAAATGGATTTCGAGCGAATTGGAATTAGTTCAATTTGCCGGACCATTTTTTACTTTCCCAATTAACGAAGAACAACTTGAACGTTATTTGTCAGATCCAAATCGGATTGTTTTTAGAGTAGAGTCTGAAAGTAATCAAGCTATTGGAATGGCAGAAGTAAGTATAGAAGATAATAATGTTGTAAAGCTGGCAAGAATTTTAATTGGAGAAAAGAGTATGCGAGGAAAGGGAGCTGGAACAGAATTGATTAATAAGCTGGTAGAATACTCATTTAGTAAGCTGAAAACAAAAAAAGTTATTTTGAATGTGTATTCTTGGAATATTGGTGCGATTAAATGCTATCAAAAAGTAGGATTTTCTCAGACAGACAAACCAATTGAGTATGTTCGACTTGGAAATGAGGTATGGGAAACAATTGAAATGGAGAAGACAATTAATTCAATAGTTGTTTAAATGTGAAGAGTAGAAGGTAAAAAGTTAATAAAATGAATTTCAGACTTAATCAATCTATTGAAATATTAGAAAAAACACCTTTTGTGATAGAATCATATTTGTCTACATTATCAGAAGATTGGATAAAGAATAATGAAGGTGACAATACGTGGAGTCCTTATAACATTCTTGGACATCTAATTTTTGGTGAAAAAACAGATTGGATGATACGAATCAAGACGATTTTAGGAAATTCTAGCAATAAACTGTTTGAGCCGTTTAATCGGTTTGCACAGTTAAAAGATGACCAGAGTAAATCAATTGAGTCGATGATTCATGAATTTAAGCATTTGAGAAAAAAGAATATTGATGAATTGATTTCATTAAATATCACAGAGAAAGACTTAAGTTGTGTTGGAGTACATTCTGAGTTTGGAGAAGTCTCACTCCGACAACTGTTAGCAACTTGGACAGTGCACGATTTAGGTCATATTGGACAAATGGTTAGAGTAATGGCAAAACAATATTCAGAAGAAGTAGGGCCTTGGGGAGAGTATTTAAGTATTTTGAAAAAATAAAACGTTTCATTTAATATGAATATAAGTGATAAAAAGGCTGTAATCTTTGATATGGATGGTGTCATTGTTGACACAGAGGGCATCTGGAAACAAGCAGAAATGGAGATTTTTACTTCCTTTGGAGTACAGATAACTGATGAAGATGCTAAGTTAACTCAATCAATGACAACTACAGAAGTCACTCGGTTTTGGTATGAAAAGTTTCCTTGGAAGCAAAAGAGTTTAACGGAAGTGGAGCAAATGGTGGTAGCAAGAGTAACTGAGTTGATTGAATCTGAAGATTGTTTAATAGATGGTGTAAAAGCTTTTATTGAAAAATTAAAAGCTAAAAAATTCAAAATTGGATTAGCTACAAATTCACCATATACAATTATTCCAACCGTTTTAAGAAGGTTAGAGATTACGCATTTATTTGATACAGTTTCTTCTTCTGAATTTGAGGATAAGGGAAAACCCGATCCGGCAATTTATGTTAATACTGCTCGAAAGTTAGCTGTTGAGCCTAAGAGTTGTTTAGCAATTGAGGACTCATATTCTGGAATTTTAGCAGCAAAAAGTGCAGGAATGACTGTTGCTGTCTTTACAAATGGAAACAAAGAAATAAATTTTGAACTTGCAGACTATAGAATTGATAGCTTTGAGTTAGTAGTAGATAGATAGTAAATAGATATAATTCTCGCTTTGCTTTCAAAAAACATTAAGTTTTCTGATTAACTTCAATTAATAGAGTTAAATAACTCTTCAATTCTGTTTATAAAAAAGTGATATCTTGTAATTATAAATTGATATATAAATTGCGGTGAAATGCTAAGTGAAATGACGAAACTTGCTTGCTAAAATGAAAATGATTAAAAACACATTAATACATTTAGAAGATATTGCTTAAATAAAGCTGCTCAAAACAACACAATATAGTATTTCTTCTACCTTGACTATCTGATAGCTAAGAAAGATATGTTTGTGAGGGGAAGGGACAGACAAATAACAATGCACCTTGATTATGTGGATATTTGTTGGTTGTGTGTAAGCTAAAATAAGAATTGAAAAATAAAAATTAACGAAAATGAATGTAACAAAGAACATAAGAATAATAAGCAATAGAATTCTGCTAAGGCCATTTGTTGGAAGCGATATTGAGTCTGTGTTCAAAGGACTTTCTCACCCCGACATAATTAAACATTACGGAGTTAGTTTTGACAGTTTAGAAGCAACAAAAGAACAAATGAATTGGTTTTCTAACCTTGAGAAAGAAGGAAGGGGAATGTGGTTTGCGGTATGTTCATTAGATAATAAAACTTTTTATGGTGCAGGTGGGCTCAATGATTTGAGTAAAGAACACAAGAAAGCGGAAATCGGATTTTGGTTACTGACCGACTTTTTGGGAAAAGGAATTATGACCGAAGCTATGCCACTAATATGTAACTATGGATTTAATAAATTAGGACTACATAGAATTGAAGGTTTTGTAGAGTCGGATAACATAAATTGTAAAAATGCAATGGCTAAACTTGATTTTCAACATGAAGGCACAATGAAAGACTGTGAAATTAAGAATGGGAAATTTATAAGTTTAGATATTTACTCTAAAATAAAAGCGGAGTAAAATTGCCGAGAAACGAATCGTTTTTCAACCGCTTGTATCCAATTTCTAACCACAAAACTTTGGAAAAGTACAATTCACTTTTACCTTAATTATCTGAGTGCTAAAAAAAGATTATGTTTGTGGGGATTAGAATCCGCTAGGTAAGGAATAATATGATTATGTGGATGTTTATTAGTTGTAAAGAATTCCATAAGATGAAAATTTTTAAATTTATTTCATTCATATTTTTAAGTTTAGTTTCTAATTTCCTATTCTCCCAAATTGGAGCTCAGTCATTTAAAGTATTGCCTGCAGATAATGAGATGGTAAGGTTGTCCTTGTATATACTTAACGAAATTAAAAATGATAATTTGCAGAAAATAGAGGACAAATATTCAGTTGGTTACACAGACAGTCTAAATAAAGAAGAAGTTAAACAATGCATAAGTTTTAACGAAGTTCGAGATACTTCAATGATTGAATATTATGAGGATAATAATTCTGAAACTGAAATAACATTTAAATTTGTTTGTGATGCTGAGGAAGTAATTAATTTGCTTTGTATGTCAGACGGAAAAGATGGCTCAACAGCAAATTTCAAAATAGTATTTGAACAAGGAGTCAAACCTTCTACTATTAAAAAAGTCAACGAATTAATAATTCCATCTAAATAACTTAAGACTTTGTTACCAATTCTTTGATTAAGAACATAATCCGCATCCGAAGGATTTCCTCTAAAAGCAGACAGTTGCAATCCTTCGGTTAATTTAACTTTGAGATTAACCATTTAAGCTTGTCGCAACTTTTCTAAAGTTGGGAAGTAGTTGTAAACCGCCAAAAAAGTTTGATTCTTTCTCGCTTGATTATCTGAGAGCTAAAAAAATGTTATGTTTGTGGGGAAAAGAATCCGCTTGGTTAAGGATTACTATGTTTATGCGGGTATATATAAGTTGGTGGCAAGTGTAAAGGACAACCCAAACGAAAATGACAGACATTAAAAAGAAGTATTATTTAGGCGGTTACTACTTAACAGTACTTAGACCTAAAACGTATGGGGACGACAAAGACGTTTTGATTTATACTTGTAGTAATTGTATTAACGACAACATAGTTGACGATTGGTCATACAGTTGGACGACTGACAATAACAGACAAGTCAATGAAGTCAAAAAGAATTATCAGTTATCAGATACTCAAATAGACCAAATCAGAAATTGGGTTGACAACAAACACAAAGACAATAAGCTTGGATGGATAAATGTCTTTACAGACCTTGAAACAGCAATAGAATATAAAAACAATTTCTTTCCAGATTTTAGCGACATAAAAGTAATGGCTTTATACTTTGAAGAAACGGAGCGTAAAGACATTCTTGATGAGTTTAGACCGCAAACTGAAAAAAATGGAGAAATCGGACTTCGTTTGACACTCTTAAAAGAAATTGAAGAAAATGACAATGAACAGTTTTTAGGTTTTGACTACATTGGAATTGAAATAGGTGGAAGCTTCCATACATTTCATTGCCACGACATAGGAAAGGAACTCTCGGACAAATTTGGTTTGACTTTAAACAAATATAAATTGTTTGAAAGTGACGTAAACTCGAAACAAGTTCTTGACTATTTGAATAATGAAGAAAATGGTTGTGAACCTGTTCCTTGGTATATTGCAAAGACAAAACTTGTGACGAATGAATAGAACACCAGCCACCAACACAGGTTTTGCGTCAGGCGGGATGTCGTGCAAACTTGGAGCTTTGTGCCTCTTATCAACTTAGTAATAAATTGAAACTTTGTGCTCCGAAACCCGCCCAAACGCAAAGCCCGAAAACGTAGAGAGTGATTATTTTTACGGAATTAGCGAAAAATGAAAGTTATTGATAAAAAGGAAATTAGAATAAATAATCATAAATCAAGAATTACATTTGAAAAGACAGGTGGAGGTGATTGGAAGGTTTGGGATAGATTTATTTCAGTTGATAAACAAAAGGTTTATCATATTGGAAATGTTTGCGACACCTGTAAATTCTTTTTTACAAGGCAATCAGAAAGCACAGAGCTTTCAGTTAATCAAGAAATCTTAATTAATTCAATAAATGAAGGGAGTTTTGATTTTGTAAAAGAAAACTTAAGAAACTTAGGTGAAGTTATTCCAAACGGGAATTACCTGGTGTTAAAAACTACAATTAAACCGGAATCTGTTACCAAAGATAGTCAGAACGATTATTTTAAAAGTGGACAAAAAGATACATGGAGAGAGTTTAAGAACGAAGAAGCAATTAAGTCAAATAAGCAATTTAGAAAATACTATAGAGAGCAATTAGTAGACTTTGGGAAAGTAAAACAAGATCATAAAGAGGCTTTTTTTAATTTTTTTATTCCACTTAATAATTTCTGTGAATTTAATGAAGAAAGGGTTGATTATTACAAAGAAACTATTTCAAAAGGCAATCTCCCATTTGCTGTTTCAGTAGCAGTTCTTGATGTTAAAACAAGTGAGGATTATCCAATAGTAAACGGCAAAGAAGTTGAGCCTGAATTTGGCACTCACTGGTGTCTTGCAAACTACATTGTTGATGGACACCATAAAATTAAAGCAGCTAGTGAACTTAATAAAGAGGTTGGATTAATAACTTATATTTCTAGGGATGAGTCTTGGAGATTGATTGACGATATGGTGTCAAAAATAAGTGGGGAGAAAAAGAAGAGTTGGAAGTTTTGGAAAAGATAACACTATTGTCACTTTAAGATACCCTTAATAATAGTTGAATAGCTGAGCGATAATTCCTTTAGTATTTTCTCCTTTATTGAGGTCGTCCGGTTTTTTCGATTTAATAAATGTATAATAAATCATACTATAAGTGTAATTATTCACCTTAATGAGTGATTTTTCATGCGTAAATTGATTTTTGCTTTCTTATTTATTCTTATATTTGAGTGATAATTCATACAATATGTTTGATTAATAAACTTAATGAGTGATAAGTCATACGAAAAGTGGTATTCAAGTAGCGATAAAATGCTAAGTGAAACGATAGGAAATTTTATAAAGCATCATCGCACAGAACAACAAATTACACAAGAAGAGTTAGCGAATAAAGCGAACATTAGTCGTTCTACCTTAAGCTTGCTGGAGCGAGGAGAAACAGTTACTGTAAAAACTTTATTGCAAGTGTTAAGAGTGCTCAATTTGCTTTATGTTATGGATGCTTTTGTAGTAAATAAAACCATTAGTCCCATCGCATTGGCGAAAGCTGAACAAGCTAAAAGGAAGAGAGTGAGGTCAAAAGTTAAACCTGAAAATAAAAAAGATTCAGAATGGTAACTACAGCCTTTGTTAAAATTTGGGGTGAAACGGTTGGTGCTGCAGCTTGGGATGAACAGCAAGAGCTGGGTGTTTTTGAATATGATGCCAAGTTCATAAATCTGCAGTGGGATTTATCTCCACTCAAAATGCCCCTAAATTCCGGTAAAAGGATTTTTCAGTTTCCGGAAAATCGTCCTTCGAGAAATAGTGAATTCAATACTTTTAAAGGCTTGCCCGGTTTATTAGCAGATGTGCTGCCGGATAAATATGGAAATCAATTGATCGACGTATTTTTAGCTAGTCAGGGTCGCCCTGAGAACAGCATGAATCCGGTTGAGCAATTGTGTTTTATCGGAAAGCGGGGAATGGGAGCTTTGGAATTTGAACCTGCCACATTAAAAACGCAGTCAAATACCTCCTCAATTGAACTTGGTAATTTAGTGGAAATAGCTCAAAAAATGCTAGATGAACGAGAAACCTTTCAAACCAATTTTAAGAAAGAAGAGGAGCAAGCGATAAAGCAGTTAATTAATATAGGAACATCTGCCGGAGGAGCCAGACCCAAAGCTGTTATTGCATACAATGAAAAAAGCAATGAAATACGTTCCGGTCAGACTAAAGTGCCGAAAGGGTTTGAGCATTGGCTGATAAAACTAGATGGAGTTAGTGATGTGCAATTGGGAGATTCACATGGTTATGGGCGTGTAGAGATGGCCTATTATTTAATGGCTAAAGAAGCCGGTATTAATATGATGCCTTGTCAACTTTTTGAAGAGAATGGGAGGGCACATTTTATGACAAAGCGATTTGACCGAGATAATAATGTGAAACATCATGTGCAAACCTTTTGTGCAATGAAGCATTTTGATTTTAACGAAGTGAACAGTTACAGTTATGAGCAATTGTTTCAATGCATACGCGAATTAAGATTGCCATATACTGACGCAGTAGAGCTCTATCGAAGAATGGTTTTTAATGTTTTAGCAAGAAACTGCGATGACCATACTAAGAATTTCGCTTTTTTATTAAAACAAGGTGGTAATTGGGAGTTGGCACCTGCTTATGATGTATGCCATGCTTATCGCCCGGATAGTTTATGGGTAAGTCAACATGCCTTAAGCATTAATGGAAAACGCAAAGGTATTTTGGCGAAAGACTTTTATGAAGTTGCTAAATCAATGAACATAAAGGATGCTAAAAAAATAGTTGATCAAGTGGGGAGTGCAGTTTCTAATTGGGAGTTCTTTGCGACAAGCAGTCGAGTAGATTCTGCTAAAATGAAAATGATTAAAAACACATTGATACATTTAGAAGATATTGCTTAAGAAGAACTCTACTCAAACAAGGTTTTAAGAAAACTACACAATTTCAACTTCGTACGCCTCCGAAGGGTTTCCTCCAAAGGCAAACAGCTGCAATCCTTCGGTTAATTTAACTTTGAGATTAACCATTTAAGCTTGTCGCAACTTTTCCAAAGTTGGTGAGCATTTATCAACCGCCAAAAAAGCTTTTCCACGATTGAAAGCACTCCATTTTTCTAGCCACAAAAGGTTGGAAAAGTACAATTCACTTTTTACCTTGATTATCTGAGTGCTAAAAATAGATTATGTTTGTGGGGAAGAGTATCCGCTGAGTGAAAAAGTACTATGTTTATGCGGGTGTTTATTAGTTGGTTTAATTATAAAGGGATCAGTTATTTGAACTATTTACCAATATTTGGTAAATTTGAAAAAAATAATTAAAATGAAAAATACCTCAGTATCACTCGGAAATTATTTTGACCAATTCGTAAGTAGTCAAGTTTCTGCCGGACGCTATAAAAATGTCAGCGAAGTAATTAGAGCCGGGCTTCGACTTTTAGAAAATGAGGAAAGTAAAGCACTTGCATTGAAAAATGCAATTCAGGAGGGATTAAATAGTCCTTTAGTTGAGGACTTTGACTTTGATGAAAATCTAAAAAGATTAAAAGCTGAAAAACGTAAAAATGGCTAAAGTAATATTAAGACAAAAAGCCATTGATGACTTGAACGATATTTGGTATTATACTTTCAAAAAATGGTCTGAACAACAAGCGGACAAATATTATGCGACAATAAAAATTGCTTGTTTAAGAATTGGAGAAAACCCAGAAGTTGGGAAAGAATATTACGGAATAAGCAAAAATTTACTTGGACTAAAATCAGGGAAACACATCATATTTTACAAATCACTTTCGGAAAGTGAAATAGAGGTAATCAGAATTATACATGAAAGAATGGATTTGAAAAATAGATTGAGTGAATAATAAAACTACAGCCAATAAATAAACATTCCTCGACCAAAGTTACGGTGTGATCGGTTCCGACAAAGATCGGAAATCCAAGTTAAACGTGCTGTTGATTATACCGAACCAAGTATTTGCAAGACATATCTTTATTAATAGAACATAAACTGAAAAAATAAATTTGGAGAATTCCATCAAACTAAAACACGACGATTTTAAATCCACTAAAAATGGATTTTTAATTGTTGCAATTTTTGTCTCCATACTGTTTTTATTAGCCAATTTTTGGCTTGGTATTATTTCCATTATTATCACAATTATTCTTTTTACACTTGAAGTTGGTGTTGAAATTAACTTTAAAGATCGAAAATATAGATACTATGTTGCAATTCTTGGATTCGTAAACGGAAGATGGAAAAGCATAGAGTGTTTCAAAGCAATTATTGTGTTAAGAAAAAACCTAAGAGGTCAGTTAGTTAGTCCCAAGTTAGTAACCGACTTTAACTATAAACATGTAACATTTGATGTAAATCTTTGTAGTGCCAGCCATAGAACTAAATTTTCATTAAAGAAGTATAGAAGTATCGATGATGCAATGAATCTGGCAAAACTACTTAGTGAGAAACTTGAACTTCCCCTTGAGAAATACAGTCCAATATTATCTAATCAAACAAAAATGCGAAGAAAAAGAAGGTAGTTTTCACCTTACTCTCGCTTCTCCGCATCCGAAGGTTTCTCCTAATGGCAAACAGCTGCAATCCTTCGGTTAATTTAACTTTGAGATTAACCATTTAAGCTTGTAGCAACTTTTCAAAGTTGGGAAGTAGTTGTAAACCGCTAATAAAGTGTTTCCACGATTGAAAGTACTCCATTTTTCTAGCCATAAAACTTTGGAAAAGTACAATTCACTTTTACCTTGATTATCTGAGTGCTAAAAAAAGATTATGTTTGTGGGGAAAAGAACTCGCTGAGTAAGGACGTATTATGTTTATGAGGAAATATATAAGTTGGGCGTCAGCTAAAATCTCGTTCATTTAGCTCAATTGTTTCTATATTTAGAAACTTTATTATCTTTGTTAGGTTAATTAAGGACAATGCATGAGATACTTCGAGACAGAATTTTTAGACGAAGCAAAGAAGTTTTTAAAGACCCTTCAACCGAAAACTGCCAAAAAAATATTTTACAACATTGACCTTGCTGAACAGACGAATGACCCAAGACTCTTTAAGAAACTCAAAAGTGAAATTTGGGAATTTCGAACAAAGTATGCAGGACTTCAAATTCGACTTCTTGCCTTTTGGGATAAGTCAGACAATAAAGAAACTTTGGTAATAGCTACTCACGGCTTTATTAAAAAGGTTGACAAAGTTCCAACAAAAGAGATTGACCGAGCTGTGAAACTAAAAGATAAATATTTTGAAAGTAAAACTAAATGATTATGGCAACTAAAGAAATGAAAACATCAACGCTTGCCGAAATGAAAGATGAATTTATTGGCAAGGTTGGCACACAGGAAAGAGACGAATACGAATACGAGCTCCGAATGGAAGTCTTGGGTAGAATGATAAGAGCAGCGCGTAAAGAAAGACATTTAACCCAAGAAGATTTGGGTAAGCTTATTGGTGTTAGGAAAGCTCAAATTTCAAAGCTTGAGAGCAGCGCTAATAGCGCTACGATTGACACGATAATAAAAGTTTTCAAAGCATTAAAGGCGGAGATTAATTTTAACGTAAGGTTAGAAGACGACTTTGTTAAACTAGCCTGATCGAAAGAAAGCCGAAGGCACAACAAGCGGTTATAACTAATTCATTGTAACTTAAATAAAATTAGTGTATTGTAAAAAATATAACTACGCAGTGGACGGAGACGAACGGAGCTTTGAATCTCACTAGTCATGAGCCGCCGCAAACGTTCTCAAAAATTTCAATTAAAAGAAAACTAAATCAAGCTACCCTCACTTCTCCGCATAACTCTCCGTCATATTTTTATAGTGTAAGTAGCGCCCCATAATTTGGTTTACGTAGGCGTAAGGTTCGCTGCCTCGGCAGTAGCCATAGTAACTCACTTCATCGGTGTAGTAGTCCGGTTCAGCTTTTTTTAGCAGCATTTCTGCCACATTTCCTTCCCAAAGTTGAGGATCTAAATCGTACTTTTCTGCCAAGCGAATGGCATCGAATACATGACCTAATCCCACATTATAAGCAGCAAGTACAAACTTTCTGCGTTCAATGCTGTCGGCTACTTTTTCGGCAAACTGCTTATCGAGCCATTGCAAATACTTAATTCCTGCAGCAATATTAGCACTCACGCCGGAGGTGGAATCCACCCCATACGACTGCGCCGTTTCCGGCATCAACTGCATAAGGCCTTGCGCGCCTGCCCAACTTTGAGCTTGCGGATCGAACTGCGACTCCTGATAAATTAATGCGCTAATTAAGCGCCAATCCCAACCAATTTTCTCGCTTTGTGCTTTTACAATCTCATCATACGGACTTATCTGTCCGCTTTTTGCCGTAAACAATTCGCTGTTAATTCTGCTGCGGTAGAGTTTGGTGTTGCCGTAATACTTCAGGTAAATCACTCTAAAGTCCACTGTTTTCTTAAAGTCTTCCAACCATTCATTAATGGCAATCAACAAATCCGGCGACTCCTTGCGCACCGCCCAAGCCATTTGCTGCTCCAAGCTAATGGGCGTACTAATATGAATGTTAGAATAAAACGCCCGATTGATCTTCGCCACATGTTCGTCGGCTACCGTTAAAGGGATTTCTCCTTTGGAAACATCCTCAATTAACTTTTCAACGGAAACATTTCCCGCCACCTCTCGAATGTGAATTTTTCCGCCAATTTCTTCTGATAAGTTTTGCAATCTGGAGTAAAAAGAAGAGCTTTTACGAACATACACCTCATGTCCGTCAATTTCCGAAGGCGACTCAATGATTTTATTGGCTGTATTTTGTACAAGTACTTGAGGGGAGGCAATCAAGCTTTCAGAAAAGGACACCTTTTGCGCTCTTTCTTTGGTAATGGTAAAGTTGGCAGCAATAATATCGCCCTGCATTTGTTGCAAATCGGCAATCACTTCATTCATGTCTTTAATGGGAATCACCTCTAAACTCACGCCAATGTGCTCGGCAAAGCGATTCAGTAATTCGTACTCATAGCCCATGGGAGTTCCCTTGTAAACAAAGTAGGAGGTAGAACTATTGTCGATTAATGCGCGCAGTTTTCCGGCGGCCAAAATCTCTTCTAAATCATAAGTGGGTTTATCTGGCTTACTTACTTTCTCATCAACAATCTCAGTACTATCTTTGCAGGCGCTGTAGAAAATTGCAAAGCCGGCGGCAAGCAATAGCAAAAGCAAATATTTTTTCTTGAGCATATAGTGCATATAGAACATTAAAACGAGAAATTGAGTAGAAAAGTTTTCTAGCCTTCTCGAAATAGAATAGAATGAGAAAGATACAAATTTTTATATACTTTGGACTTTTGGCGATTACTTTACAGTCTTGTAAAATAAACAATGCCTTTGAAGCCTTAGAAGTGTATAATTACTTTAAGGCAAAGAAACTTTTTGAGAAGAAGGTTGACAATAAAATTGTGGCGGCTCCTTATGGCTTGAGCTTGATTTACGGTAGAAATGATAATCCCTTTTACAATTTAGACTCTGCTTATAAGTTCATTTACATGGCTGATAGCAATTGGGCAAAGCTGAATGATAAACAAAAAGAAAAGCTCCAAAAGCACAAGGTGGACTCCTTGAGTGTTCAGAACTGGAAAGACAGCATTGATGTAAAGCGTTTTGAAATCGTTAATAAGGCAAAAGAGTTAAATTTAGTCATTCAATACATTCAAAAACATCCGCAGTCAATTCGTTTGCCTCAAGCCATTCGTTTGCGAGATTCTCTTGCTTTTGTAAAAGCGAATAAAGAAAATACTTCTTTAGCGTTTGAGGAGTTTTTGCAGAATTACCCCAATGCTGAAGAAGCCTTAGTTGCACAAAACCGCTATGAGAAGTTGCTTTTTGAAGAGAAAACGGTTTCAAATCAACTGGAAGATTATAGAACCTTTGTTGAAGAACATCCACAGAGTCCGTTTGTGGGAGAGGCGCAAGATTCCATTTATTTTAAGTCCACAGCAAGTCGAACGATTGAGGCGTATTATAGCTTCATCAATCAAAACCCCGATAATCCGCATGTAAACGAAGCTTGGAGAAAGCTTTATGAGCTATATATGATTAACTATAGTCCGGAGCGCATTGCCGAGTTTCGCATCGACTACCCGGATTATCCTTTTGTGGATGAGTTGATGATGGACATTGAGTTGGCGAGAAAAACCTTTTTGCCCTTTAAAAGTGATGGCGCTTGGGGCTTTATTGATTTAGAAGGAAATGTCATGATTGAACCGCAGTTTCAGTCGGTGGAGAATTTTAATGAAGGATTGGCTTTGGTGGTAAAGGAAGGGAAGGTAGGCTTTATCGACAAAAGCGGACAAGTAGTTGTTCCCCTAATTTACGAAGATGCAGAGTCCTTTCAGTCCTCATTAGCAATTGTGGCAAAAGACGATTATTATGGAATCATCGATAGAACAAATAAGGTGATTTTGCCGCTTGAATACGATTTTGTCGGTCATTTTTACGATGGTTTAGCCTTGGTGGCAAATGATACGGCTTATGGTTACACCAATAAAAGCGGAGAAATAGTCATTCCCATAACACTCGATTATGCCGGCGATTTTCAGAATGGCTTGGCTTTGGTGGAACAAAATAGCTTAAAAGGATTCATCAATACTCAGGGTAGAGTTGTGGTACCTATAGAATACAAATGGTTGGAGCCTTTTCAGCAGAACGGTTTAGCCAGGGCTAAAAAAGACAGCTTGTTTGGCTTGATTAATCAACAGTCAACAGTTGTACTTCCTTTTGATTACGATGCCATTGGTGAGTTTTCAAACAACTTAGCTTTGGTGACGAAAAAGGGCAAGTATGCTTATGTAAATGATTCTGCTCAGTTAAAAATAGAAACTAACTTCAACTTTAGGAGAGATGCTTTAAATTGGGGAAAGTTTGAGGGGAATTATGCCAAATATATGTTGAAGGAAAAGTTCGGAATAATTGACACAAGCGGGAAAAGAGTTTTTCCGGCTATTTTTGAGAACATTGGGAGCTATAACGACAGCAACTATATTGCCGTTAAAAAGAATGGAAAGTGGGGCTATACCAATCAGGAGTTGAGTTTGGTGATTCCTTATCAATATGATTTTGCCGAATCATTTGTTGATACTTTGGCAAAAGTGAAGTTGGAAAATTATTGGGGGCTGATTGATAAGGAAGGTGAGCAGTTGTTAGAAAATGAGTTCGACGATATTCAGATTACTTCTTTTGGATTTATTGTTGAGAAAGACGATTTGAAAGGAGTTTTAAATCCACTTTTTCAAGAAACCATACCACTTATATACGATAAAATTGAGCTTTTCAGCGAGGATATATTGCTTTTGGAGAAAGGTGAATCGCTAGGCTATTACAAAATTAGTGAGGCGAAATACATTGGAATAGATTCAGGAGATAAAAAATGATTGAGCAATTTAAGAAGGACTTAAGGCAAAAGCTCAGAGAGGAGAAACCGGCTTGGAACGCTCACCGGAAGGTGATGAGCCACCGTCAGCCAATCGACGACCTTTCTATGAAAATAGCCAATGCACGTAAAAGTGCCGTTTTACTCTTGATTTATCCGCACAAAAAGCAACTACATACGGTTTTTATTAAGCGACCAACTTATGAGGGAGTGCACAGCGGACAAATTGCTTTGCCCGGTGGAGCAGAAGAGGAGGAAGACAAAACTTTACTGCACACAGCCCTTCGCGAAGCAGAGGAGGAGCTGGCAATTCATGCCAGAACCACAGATGTTTTAGGCGCATTGAGCCCCTTGTATGTTCCGCCAAGCAATTTTCTAATTGAACCTTATGTGGCTTTCCAGCCAGAGCGTCCTATTTTTCAAGCCGACGTATTTGAAGTAGCAGAAGTAGTTGAGTGTCCCTTAATCAATTTAGTGGGTGAAGACAAGTTAATTGACAATCAAAGAGTGAGTTCTGTAAATGGAAAGATGCTGGTAAAAGGTTTTCGACTTAACGAGCATTTAATTTGGGGAGCAACTGCGATGATTATAAAAGAGTTCGCCGAAATACTAGAACAACTTGATTTTGAACTGTGAGTTGGGAATTAAGTGGGAATAATGAAGAATTAAGAGTTAAGAGTTAAGAGTTAAGAATTCTTGATTAGTCCTGAATTTGGTTGTCACATTTAGTCATTATTAATTGGTAATTAACAATTAAAAGCTATTTAGATTATATCAATTATAGCATCTATCGTTTCTTGATTATTCACTCCTAAACCATCTTTTTGATGAACTAATTCTCCTTTATGGTTAAAAACACTTATGATGTTCGAATGAGAGAAATCAATGGGAGAAATGCGCTTATACTTTACAGCTAAAACAGCAGCAAACTCTCTTGTGTTACTTTCTGAGCTTCTTAAAAACAACCAAGGAGCCTCGTTCATTTCATTTTCAATTGCAAATTCCTTCAAGCGCTCTGGAGTATCAACTTCAGGATCAATACTTACTAAAACCAATTGTAATTGATCGAGCTTGTCTTCCGGTAGCCTTGATTTAATGTCTTTCATATTAGCCACTAAACGCGGGCAAGCAGATTTGCATGAAGTGTAAATCATTACCATGACCAATGCTTTACCTTTTAAGTCTTCTAGCTTAATTTGCTCATTGTGGTGAGTTGTCCACTCAGAGGGTAAATGATAAATGGATAAATGAGATAGTTCCTGATCACTAACACCTGACTCTTCAGTCTTAACTTGGCTTACTGTTTTTTCATCTTGACTATCCGACTGACAAGCAATAACTGTCAGCATTATTAAGGTTAGCAGTAAATTTAACTTTTTCATTTTCTTATTTTTTAGGTTCTAGTGAAACATCTTTAACGCATCTAAATCCTTGATTTCTGATGGTGTAATTCGCTTCTAAACTGCCTCTGAACGCATATCGCATAAAAGCAGCGTAGTTCATCAGGTCGGTAGCAGTTACAGCTGCACTTCCACAAAATTGTTTGATGTCTTTGTCTACATCCTTTCTTGATTCTCCAGTTATTAAGATGGAGTTAAAATCTGCTGTCCACTCCCAAACCAGACCATGAAGATCGTAAACACCCCAGTAATTTTTGAAAGTGCTACCAATGGGTTTTTTAAAGGACTGAGGTTCTTCGTACCAGCTTAAAATTAGCTGGTTATATGACTCTTTCTCACGAGCATCCCTAACTTTCTGATCAGCCATGGCAACATATTCCCATTCGTCAACTGTGGGGAGGCGTTTCCCTCTCGCTTCGCAATAGTTTTTAGCCGCAAACCACGATATCATTGTTACTGCTTGTGTATTCATCAATTCATCTCCAATCTCCAAATCCGATTTCCAATGACTTAAATATTTGCTTTCAGCGAAAATAGCAGGTACTTGAGAGGCTCTCCATTTTGGATTTTCTACAACAAACTCTAAGAAGTCTGCATTTGTAACAGGGTAAATATCCATGTAAAAATCATCTACATCAACACTTTGATTTTTTGCACCATATAGTGGTGTAAAGCTACCTCTCTCAATGAAAGCCATCTGTTCATTTTGTTCTTGAGCCCTCAGCTGAAAACAACTGAATAGGCTCAGAACAAATGAAAAACTTACTATGAATTTAACGCTAGTCATGATTAAATTATCTGCGTTGAGCAACCTCTTTAGCTTTTACTTCTTTTTTAGAGTTGCCCCAACTGTTGTATACATAAGTGAGCACATTGGCAATTTCCTCATCACTTAAATTTTGAGCCGGCATAGCACTATTGTAGGTTTCACCATTCACTGTTATTTCGCCTTGTAAACCTTTTAATACTACATCAATACTTCTGTTTACATCATCATTTAAGTAGTCTGATTCCGCAAGCGGCGGAAATGCGCCTGCAATTCCTTGTCCTTCTGCTTGGTGACAAGCAAAGCAAGTTTGCATATAAACTGACTTTCCGTGTTTAATTCTTTCTTCCAGGGTTTTAGTAGCTGTGTTTTCGGTTTTTACTTTTTTATCGGCCATGCTATGTGTACCACCACCCTCAGGCAAGTAAATTCCCTCTTTAATTTTTCCAGAGTAGATTACTTCATTTTCTTCTCCCTCAACATTTAACATGCCTAAAGCGCCTTTGTTGAAAGCTCTAAAAATGGAGTGGTCAACAAGTATAAAGCTTCCCGGAACATCTACTTTAAATTCTACAATAGCAGCACCACCGGCTGGGATAATGGTCGTTTGAACATTATTGTTGATTAAGTCTCCACCCTCAACATGAACGGCATCGAAAATCTCACCAATCACGTGGAAAGAAGACACTAAGTTGGGACCTCCATTACCTAAGAATAAACGAACAGTTTCTCCCACTTTTGCCGTTAGAGCTTGATCGCCTGTGAGTGCATTAACCTTTCCGTTAAATACTACATAATCTGCATCTTCATTAATGGCTTTTTCCATATCAAAGGCCTGAAGACCTTGCTCACCTGTTTTGCCAACAGTATAAAAGTCGCCTTGCATAATGTAATATTCTTTATCAACCGGCTTTAGTCCGCCTTCAGGTTCAACTAAAATTAAACCGTACATCCCATTGGCAATGTGCATCCCCACAGGAGCAGTGGCACAATGGTAAACATATAGTCCCGGATTTAATGTTTTAAAAGAAAAGACAGCTTCTCTACCGGGTGCAATAAAAGAGGACTCTGCTCCACCTCCCGGACCGGTTACCGCATGCAAGTCAATATTGTGAGGAAGCTTGTTGTCCGGATGATTCTTTAAGTGAAATTCTACTTCATCACCCACTCTTGTTCGAATAAATGAACCTGGAACTGTTCCGCCAAAAGTCCAAAACACATATTCAACTCCTTCAGAAATTTCTCCAATTTCCTCTATAATTTCCATTTCTACAATCAGCTTTTTAGCTGACCTCTTTCCTACCGGAGCAGGAACTAAGGGTGGGGCTGTTAATACAGCTGTCTCTTTGCCCTTAACTTCAATGTTAGAATTGTCGACTATTTCTTCCGTATTCTTTGCTTCTTTCTCTTTCTCTTTCTCTTTCTCACATGCATTTAGCCCTAATAAAATAATGGCTACACCAAATAAGGCTGCTGTGATGTAAATTCTTAGTTGATTTGCTTTCATTTTCTTGTGGTTTTATTAATTAGTTTTATTTGATTCTATTGTGTTAAATAATTCGGGCTTAAAACGAAAGGTGATAAACCCATAATTATTTGTTATGCTTGATTGAACTTGATGTAAATCTTTTAGTGAATTGCCCGGAAAAAAATGACAATATGTAAATGAGATAGAAGCCTCTTCGGAGATTTTTTTACGGTAAACCACATCTACTTCAGAGCCAAAATGGGCCTTGTCACTGTTTAATTGATTACCGCCACTCCAAAACTCATGATGATAGATTTTTACTTGGTTAGTTGACTTCCAGTTGTATTCTACTTTTTGGTAGGCGTTTAGTAGTCCGTTTTTATCGTAGTGATTGCCGACGAAAAAATAATCCATAAAGCCATTAAACTTATGATTAGTTCCATAGAAAGGGGTAAAGGCACTGTTGTGTCTTTCATTAGGGAACCCACTTTTGTTTCCACTAATCCATTCGCTACCTATGCTATATGATAGGCGTTTAGATATAATTTCATACTTCCATTCTAAAGCAACTAAAAAGGCATCAAGTTTTCTAGCTTCTTTGTCTTTTCCCTTTTGGAGAAAAGCATTAATAAGGACTTGATGTTTATTGTGTTTTGAATTTAAGTGAGTGCCAAATGTTTGACTAAAGTTCGTTCTGGAACTGTCTGACTGTTGTAATCCATTATTTAGAAATAAAAAACTAATGGCTGTGTTTTCAAACTTTTTATTGAGCCATAGTGCTTGAAAAGTTCGATAGTTATTGCTTATGTACTGTTCGCTTCCGCTAAAACGTTCTTCGTCCTGGTTGTAAGTAGCAAATAATCTGCTTTCCCACTTTCCTTTTTTTAAATCGAGGGATATAGCATCGTGGCTTCGAGCTTGCTGCATCCAGTCTACGTTACCAAAAATTCGATGATCGTTTAAAATGATTTCTTGCCTTCCAACTTTTAAGTTGAAATGATTGCTGAGTTTTACTTTCGTCCAAATTTGATGTAAACTCAAACCGCTTTGGTCGCTTCTAATCAATTGTGGGTTGTCTCCCCAAACTCTTACATCTTGTAAACTGATATAAAATTCGAACTGATTTTTTTGATAATTAAGGTTTAATCTGCTTCTTTGTGAAATAAACGCCGCTGCTTGACTGTTTTTCTCTGCTAAATTTTTATATCCATGTCTATACTCAAATCGAGGCCTGAACTCAGCGTCAATTTTTAGCTGACTGTAAACTAGTTTTGGTAGTAAAATACTACTTACTATTCCTACTATTATCGACCATTTAGCCATACCTTAAATTTCTTATCCAAAGTAAAGGCACATTCAAATTAAGGTAGATGATTTTTATCAGTTTTTACTAATATTTTGTTTTAAATATTATTAATTCAGACACTTGCGTGTTTATTTTTTTATTTTCGCACAGTATTCTTTAGCTAAATCAAACTATTTATCGCTTATTTGAACGTTATTTGAGGGCAAATACATGATTTCTGTCAGTTTTTTAAAATGCTCATTTTTTAAATCGTCAATTTTTGAGAGAGGTGCTATTTATTTCGGATAATTTTGTCCTTTTTTAAGAAGGCTTTCAGTAATTTCTAACAGGCAAAAAAAAAGGTAATCTCGCAAGATTACCCTTTTTTAAATATCGAACTATTTACTATTAATCAACTCTAAAGGCACTGATTCCTGTAATATCCATTCCGGTGATGAGTAAGTGAATATCGTGTGTACCTTCATAGGTGATAACTGATTCTAAATTCATCATGTGGCGCATGATCGGATATTCTCCGGTAATCCCCATACCACCGTGAATTTGTCGCGCTTCGCGAGCAATTTTTAGTGCCATGTCCACATTGTTTCTTTTCGCCAAAGAAATTTGTTGAGTGGTAGCTTTTCCCTCATTTTTTAGCTGACCTAATCGCCAAACTAATAATTGTGCTTTTGTAATTTCCGTAAGCATTTCAGCAAGCTTTTTCTGAACAAGTTGGTAGGAAGCGATTGGACGGTCGAATTGAATTCGCTCTTTAGAGTAACGTAAGGCAGAGTCGTAACAATCCATGGCTGCGCCAATTACCCCCCAAGCTATTCCATAACGAGCAGAGTCTAGGCAACCAAGTGGTGCACCTAAACCTGATTTATTGGGGAGTAAATTTTCTTTGGGAACTTTTACATTGTCGAAAACCAATTCGCCGGTTCTTGAAGCTCGGAGCGACCATTTTCCATGTGTTTCAGGAGTTGTAAATCCTTCCATACCTCTTTCAACCACTAAGCCATGAATTCTACCTTCTTCATTTTTTGCCCAAACTACTGCTACATCACAAATAGGGGAATTGGTAATCCACATTTTTGCTCCATTTAACAAGTAATGATCACCCTTGTCTTTAAAATTGGTAATCATCCCCCCGGGATTTGATCCGTGGTCTGGTTCTGTTAAACCAAAAGAGCCAACCCATTCGCCGGAAGCTAGTTTAGGTAAATACTTTTTTCGTTGCTCTTCGTTACCATATTGATAAATTGGATACATCACCAATGAACTTTGCACAGATGCTGCTGAGCGAATTCCGGAATCGCCACGCTCTAGTTCTTGCATAATTAAGCCATAAGAGATTTGGTCTAAACCTGCTCCGCCATATTCAGTAGGAATGTAAGGACCAAAACCACCAAGCTCTGCTATACCTTTATTTAGTTGTATCGGATATTCGGCTTTTTGCGCATAATCTTCAATAATGGGGGAAACTTCTTTTTTAACCCACTCCCTTACTGTATTGCGAATCAGTTTATGTTCTTCTGTTAATAAGTCATCTATCTGATAATAATCAGGTGCTTGAAATCGATCTGCCATAAAATTTTTTCTTTGCTTCAAAATTAGTTATAAAGCTTAAATCTGTGGCTTTTGTTTATGAATAGAATGTATTTTTGCAGAATCAAATGGCTAATCAAGCAGAAAATATTATAGATTCTACTTTTCAAACCCATAAACTAGCTTATGGTGTTATGCCTTATAAAGGAGAATATCAGCCTGACTATACATATAAGCAATGGGCATTAGATATTACAGTTCATGCTAAACATTATTTGAGTCAACATAAGTATCATCAAGGAGAATCTCAAAATCAGCTTGTACCTAACTGGATTGCTTTCGTACTTATTTTGGTTTTAGTTGCCGTAGCATACAGTAAAAGCTTTCATGCAAAAAGATTTAAAATGATTTTAAAAGGCTTTTTTAATTGGAAAGTTTCACAGCAAATTATTCGATACGAAAAAGTGTATGCTCATCCGGTTAATATTTTATTGTCGACCGTATTCCTTGTCACCACTTCACTTTTATACGCTTTTTACTATTTTCATCACTACAATCAATTGGTTGAGCCGCTCTATACTTTTGGACTTTTAGGAGCACTAATTTTAATTTACGGACTGCTCAAGTTATTTGTTTATTCTTTCTCTGCATGGTTGTTTAACATAAATGAAATGATGGAAGATTATAGTTTTCAATCATCATTACTTAACAAGTTATTTGGGCTAATTAATTTAATCTTACTAGTGTTCTATTTTTACTCAACTGTAAGTCAGCAATTAATTTTAGGGATAAGCATTTCTATTTTGTTGATTTTTATGCTCATGCAGCTAATTCGGGGGCTTTTAATTGGAATTCAAAATGCTATACCATTGCATCTGATAATTTTGTATCTTTGCACCCTCGAAATTTTACCGTGGCTTATCATTGGTAAGTGGATTGGTAATCTTTTGTAAAAGAATTCATTTTCTACTACTAACTTTAAAACTAATCTACATTGAAAGTAAAAACAATTTTAGTATCACAGCCTGAACCGGAAAGCGAAAAATCACCTTACTTTGATTTGTCTGATAAATGCAAAGTGAAAGTTGACTTTCGTCCTTTTATTCATGTTGAAGGAGTAGACTCTAAAGAATTTAGACAACAAAAAGTGACGCTTCAAGACTATGGAGCAGTTATTTTTACAAGCAGAAATGCAGTTGATCACTTCTTTAGAATTGCAGAAGAGATGAGATACAATGTTCCGGAAGGATTGAAGTACTTCTGTATTTCAGAATCAACGGCATATTACCTTCAAAAATACGTGGTTTACAGAAAGCGTAAAATATTTCATGGTAGACAAAAAATTGAGGATTTGATTCCTCAAATCAAAAAGCACAAACAGGAGAAGTTTTTGCTCCCTTGTTCGGATATATTAAAGCAGGATATCCCTGATACTTTAAGTAAGCACAACATCGACTTTAAAGAAGCAATGTTGTACCGCACGGTTTGCAGTGATTTGTCTGATTTAGAGAATGTAAACTACGATGTACTGGTTTTCTTCAGTCCTGCCGGTATACAATCCTTGTTTGAAAATTTTCCAAACTTTAAGCAGAACGATACCCGAATAGCAGTGTTTGGAGCAACTACTGCTAAGGCTGCAGAAAAAGCAGGTTTAGAAATAAACATTGCTGCACCAAAGCCCGAAGCACCATCAATGACAATGGCGCTTGAGCAGTACATTAAAAAGTACAATAAAAAGTAAAATTAGTTTATGATATAAAAAAGGCATTCGTAATTAACGGATGCCTTTTTTTATCTTTGACAGCATGAGGCTAGGGTTTAAAAAAGAGGAAAGATTATACAAAAGAGATGAGTTTTCGATTCTTTTTAAGCATGGGAAAAAGTCTTCTGCATATCCAATTCGACTCATATACCTTTTCAGAGAGTTTCAAGAAGGCGATACTACTCCGATTAAGTGCGCCTTTAGCGTTCCTAAGAGAAATCACAAAAAGGCTGTAGATCGCAATCTTTTAAAAAGGCGAATGCGCGAAGCTTATCGATTGAACCGAATGGAACTCAAAGAAAAACTCATCAAGAGCGAAAAACAATTGCTGCTTACATTTGTATATACGGCGAAAGATCTTAAGAATTACGAAGAAATTGAGGGTAAAATAATCTTACTTTTACAACCTTTGCAAGAGGCAATATGAGTAAAATATTCAGTCAAATTCTGATATTTTTTGTGCGAATTTATCAATATACTATTTCGCCACTTTTAGGAGCCAACTGCAGATACATGCCAACTTGCTCAGAATATAGCGTGCAAGCTCTTAAGATTCATGGACCTTTAAAGGGAAGCTGGTTGGCCTTAAAAAGAATTCTATCATGTCATCCTTGGGGCGGTCATGGATATGATCCTGTTCCTGAAAAGAAAAACAAAAAGAATGAAAAAAATTAAGGTTTATTTAATTGCTTTAGGAATTAGTATTAGTGCTGTATTGTCTTATGGTTTTGCAGACAATTATTTTCACATTTCTAAAAACCTCGACATTTTTAGTTCGCTTTACAAAGAATTGAATACTTATTATGTTGATGAAACACAGCCAGGTGATTTGATGAAAACAGCCATCGATGCGATGTTGCAATCTTTGGATCCTTATACTAATTATATTCCTGAATCAGACATAGAGGATTTTAGGTTCATGACTACCGGGCAGTATGGTGGAATTGGTGCTTTGATTCACAAAGACAGTAATTTTGTAGTTATTTCTGAGCCTTACAAAGGTTTTCCCGCATATAGAGCAGGTTTAAAAGCAGGGGATGTTATCATTAAAATTGATGGAAAGAGTATCAAAGGAAAAAATACTCAAGAAGTAAGCGACTTCCTCAAAGGTCAAGCCGGAACAACTGTTAATATAACCGTTAAGCGACCCGGTACTGATAAGTCTATTGAAAAGGAGGTAATTAGAGAGAATATTAAAATCGATGAAGTTCCTTACTATGGAATGTTAGACAATGAAGTAGGTTACATTAAGTTGGTTAGCTTTACTCAAACTGCTGCAAAGAGTTTTGAAGATGCGTTTAAAGACTTGAAAGAAAACCATGGAATGAAGAAATTGGTTTTTGATTTGCGTGGCAACGGTGGCGGACTTCTAATGGAAGCTGTTAAAATTGTAAATGCATTTGTTCCGAAGGGTAAAGTGGTAGTGGAAACCAAAGGGAAAAGAGAAGAGTGGGATGCAACCTACAGAACACCTGCTGAACCCATAGATACAGAAATTCCGGTTGTAATTTTAGTGAATGGGTCTTCGGCCTCAGCTTCTGAAATTGTTTCGGGAGCACTTCAAGATTATGATCGTGGAGTAATTGTAGGTAAGCAGACATTTGGAAAAGGCTTAGTGCAACAAACTCGACCGCTAAGCTATAATGCACAGCTAAAAGTGACGGTAGCAAAATATTATATTCCTAGTGGAAGGTGTATTCAAAAGGTAGATTACTCCCACAAAGATGTAAACGGCAAAGCCAAAAATATCCCTGATTCAATGATTCATTCTTTTAAAACATTGGTTTCTAAAAGAGAAGTTTTTGATGGTAAAGGAATTAAACCGGATGTGGTTACTGATGAAAGGAAGATGAGCAAAATCGCCCAGATTCTTATGGGCAAACAACTTATTTTTGGTTTTGCAACTGAATATGCACTGAAGCACGATAGTATTTCAGAGCCTAAATACTTTGAACTAGATGATGATACTTATGCAGCGTTTAAAGCCTATTTATCTGATAAAGATTATAGCTATCAAACAGAAAGCGAAAGACTGTTAGAGAAACTAGAAGAAACGGCCAAAAAAGAGAAATACTACGATGGTGCTGAAGAGGAATACGCTGATTTAAAATTGAAAATTGCCGAAGATAAAGAGGACGACTTGGATAAGTTTAGCGATCAAATTAAGCAGTTGTTAGAAAATGAAATAGTGTCTCGTTATTACTATCAAGATGGTAGAATCGAGCAATCTTTAAACGATGATGAAGACGTACAAAAAGCACTTGAAATAATAAATGGAGCAGCGTACAATGAAATCCTAGCCGGAACGTTTGTGAAAGAAAAAAAGTAAACTTTGGGGCTAATTGATCAATTGTTCAAAGGGACCAAATTAGAAGGATGGATTAGTCATCGAAATTTCTACTTGCTAGGTCTACTAACAATACTTTGCGGCTTAGCTTGGTCGAATGTGTTGATGAGTATCGGGCAGTTTATCCTCCTTGGCAATTTTATTTTAGAACTTCAATTTAAAAACAAATTCAAAAAGCTAAATAAATTAGCTTGGCTGTTTGTTGGTTTCTACTTACTTCACCTTTTAGGCTTACTGTGGACGGAAAATTTCGATTATGCCATAAAAGACTTGCGGGTAAAACTTCCACTCTTGGCTTTGCCTATAATTATAGGTAGTTCACCTAACTTAAAAAGAAAAGAGTGGGTGTTGCTCATATATGTATACTTATTCACCTTATTAACTCTTTCATTTGTTAGCCTATATAAATTAATACAATTTGGCGATGACTTTGGATTTGATAAGCGCTCTCTTTCTATTTACATTTCTCATATTAGGTATGGATTAAACATTGCTTTAGCGGCAATAATTAGTTTTTGGTTAGGGGTAAATAATCGAAAGAAAGTTTTCTTCTTTTTAGGAAGTTGGTTTGTGATTGCATTAGTAATATTTGAACTCTATACTGGCATAATTTGCTTTTTTATTTCATCTGTAGTTGTTTTCTTATTTATTTCAAAAAGGCTTTCTTTTAAGTCGAAATTTATAGTTGGAGGGTTGCTAAGTATTCTTATACTTACCGTAATTTTTTATTTGAAACAAGTTTATTCTGATTACAAACAACCTCAAGAACTTACGTATAATCAAAATGAGTTAATTAAGAGAACTGTAAATGGTAATTTTTACCATCATGATACTTCAGATTATAGGTTAACCAATGGAGTATACATAGAGCGATATATCGCTTTTTCTGAATTGAGAAGAGAGTGGGCAAAGCGCAGTCAACTCAATGTGCTATACGATGATAAAAAAGGACAACATTTGGAGAGTACTTTAATTCGTTATCTCACCTCTTTAGGTTTAACAAAAGATTCGGTTGGCGTGAGTAAATTATCTGATCGAGAGATAAAAGCCATTGAAAATGGTGTGGCAAATTATCGTTATTTAGAGTTAAACCCGATTGAATTGCGACTACACAAAACATTTTATGAATTAGAGGTTTACTATAGAATAGGCTATGCTGATGGAGCTTCCTTAGCAATGCGTTTAGAGTATTGGAAAACTGCTTGGAATATTTTCATAGACAATTATTTTTTTGGAGTTGGTACCGGAGATGTTAAAGAGGCTTTTCAGCAACAATACGAAGAAGATAACTCCTGGTTATCTGAAAAGTATAGAAGAAGATCTCACAATCAATACCTCACATTTGCACTAACTTTTGGCTTGTTAGGCTTTGTCTACTTTCTTGTCTACTTAATCTACCCACTTTTAAAGTATAGAGGAGATTTGAAAATTCCTTTTGTTGCTTTTTGGTTGATTGTTGCCTTGTCGTTTATGACTGAAGATACGCTAGAAACACAGGCAGGTCTTACTTTCTTTGCTTTATTTATGAACTTGTTTGTATTCAATCAATCTAAACATCAAGACCAAATATCCTGATAATGCTTTAAGGTTTCTTTTGCTGTATGCTCTTTTGAGAATTGTTTTACCTTTTTGGACGCACCTTTTATAATCTGTTGTGAGAGAGAAGCGTCATTAAATAATTTAGAAACATTTGCGCTTAAACAATCCACGTCTTTAACCGGACACAGTAAACCGGTTTTTTGATTCTCTACTAATTCGGGAATGCCACCTGCGGCTGTTGCCACAACCGGTACTTTACAAGCAAATGCATCAATGATTGATGTGCCTAAACCCTCCGTTTTTGAAGTGATTAAAAATAGATCTAAATCAGCTAAAAGCAAAGGGACATCTGTTCTGTATCCTAGAAAAGTAAGTTGCTCATTTAGCTTTTTGCTTTTGGCATAAGCTTTAATCTTTTCTTCTAATGGACCGTTTCCGAAAATAACAAAATGAACGTTTCTTTCACTTTTGATAATGCTTTCAGCAACGTCAAGAAAAGTGAAATAATCTTTATGGTCGGCTAGGGCAGAAGTATTTCCAATTAGTCGGATGTCATTTGAAATGTTTAGTTCCTTACGAAGTTTCCCATTTCGCTCCGAGAATTTATTTAAATCAATACCGGAGTAGACCACTGATAATTTACTTTTATCTTTTATATCTGAAGCTGTGATTTCTTTAATCTTTTTGCTCACGCAAAGAATCTTAAAAATTGCAGGATGATTGTATTTTAACCTGGAGAAAAAACTATTTTTTATCGGAAAGTCAACTCTTCTACTGAGTACAAGCGGGCATTTGTTGCCCATAAAAGCAGCTAAAATGGCAAAGGTATGTGCGTGTGCATCATGTAAATGACATAAGTCAACTGACAGGTTATTACATATATTTTTTAGTGTTTTAGCAAAGCCAAAATCAAAGCTGCTTACTTTTTTTACGGCATAGTAGTTAAAGCCGCTTTTTTGACAAAAGGCTTCCATTTCAGAACCTTTGGCGCAAAGTACAAACTGCTCAATTTCATCTCTTAGCTCGTCCAATAAGTAAGCCAGTTGTTGTTCGCCACCCCGCCAACTTAGCGCTGTAGAAACATGTAAAACTTTCTTTTTGGCGGTCATACTAAATACTTTTGCCCGCTTGGAGCTTTTTAAGTTTAACATACTTCAAATAATTTGCATAAGCCGAAAGTCTGCTGATGGTAAAGCCTGCAGTACCATCCAAAAATCCTAAATGAATAATATACGCTTTGATAAATCGAGCAATGGGTTTAATCAAAATTTTCAGCCAACTTGATTTTTTCCCTTTTTTGTAAAGCGCCTTTGCTCCTATGCTTGAAAAACTTTCAATTTGCTTTAAATGTTGTTCTCTGTTGTAAAAGGAGTAGTGTAAAATATCTCCTTCTAAATGCTGCACTTTGGCTGACTTTTGAGGTATAAACTTATCATGTGGATTAGTTCCGCCCCAATCACCTTTCCTTCGATCGAACAAGCGAATTTTCGTATCCGGATACCAACCACTATGGTGAATCCATTTGCCGCAATAATTAGTTAAGCGATTCATTTTATATGCATCGAATTGCCAATTTCTTTTAACTTTTAATATGGTCTGTTTTAGTTTTTCATCTAAAGCTTCGTCGGCGTCTAAAGATAAAACATAGTCAAAATTAGCAAGTGATTTAGCCCTGTTTTTTTGCTCTATGTGTCCATCGAATGTATGCTGAAGAAAGCGAACATTGTATTTTTCGCAAATGGCTTGAGTTTTATCCTTCGAGAAAGAGTCCAAAACTAGAATTTCATCAGCTATACCCACTACCGAAAGGATACAACGCTCAATGTTTTTTTCTTCGTTGAAAGTAATGATTACTACAGAAAGCTTAACTTGCATGCTGCAAAATAACACTATTTATAAATTGTAAACTTACTTTTACACCGAAAATCGATGCTATGCTTTACTTAGTTCCCACACCTATTGGAAATCTTGCAGATATTACTTTTCGAGCCATTGAAGTGCTTAAGTCTGTGGATTTAATTCTTTGTGAGGATACCAGAAGTAGTGGAAAACTGCTAAAGCATTATGAAATTAAAAAGCCTTTAATGGCTTATCATCAGCATAATGAACATAAAGTTACGGAGAGTTTAATCGGTCGGATGCAGGCCGGAGAAACGATGGCGGTAATTACTGATGCTGGAACACCTGCCATTTCTGATCCCGGTTTTTTATTAAGTAGAGCGTGCATAGAAGCCGATATTGAAGTGCAAACCCTTCCCGGAGCCACGGCTTTCGTTCCTGCTCTGGTAAATTCCGGTTTGCCTTGCGATCGATTTGTGTTTGAAGGTTTCTTGCCACATAAAAAAGGTAGACAAAGTCGAATTTTGGCGTTGGAAAGCGAAGAGCGTACCATTGTTTTTTACGAATCTCCTCACCGTTTAATTAAAACTCTAAATCAACTAAAAGAGTTTTGGGGAGAGCGTAAAGCCTCTGTCAGTAGGGAACTCAGTAAAGTATTCGAAGAAAACATTCGCGGTACATTTTCTGAATTGATTACTTATTACGAAAATCATCCTTTAAAAGGGGAGATTGTATTAGTTGTAGAGGGAAAGCCGCAAAGTAAAAAGCCCACTAAAAAGAAAATGAGTTCTTAAACTCTTGCAACTCTTCCATAAAACCTAGGCTGTGCGCTTTGTTGTATAATTGTTTCATCTCTTCTGAAGGTTCTACTTTTAATTGACGCATTTTCATGTGTTGATTGACAAAAATCATTTCTACTTGAGGATAAACTTTTCTCAAATTTTCAACTACTTCGCCGATGGCCATATTTCGTTCAACCAAGTTGTAAGTGCCATTTTCTATTGGAGTTTCACAACATAAAGAAGTTAAAGCTTCAGCTGCTTTTTTAATGTGAATAAAAGGACGGTGCTGTTCGCCAGTTCCGTTAACGGTGATTCTACCTTTAAAATTAGCTTCAAACATAAAGCGGTTGATTACAGCATCAAAGCGCATGCTTCGGTTGTAGCCATAAACATTACCACATCGCAAAATGTATGTTTCAGGCTTTTTGTCTTGTAATCGTTTTACGTGTTCTTCGGCTCTTAATTTTGAAATCCCATAAAAAGTCTCCGGCTGAGGTTGATCATTTAAAGTGCAAACATCTTCGGAAGCACCGTAAACAGAGGCACTGCTTAAATGAATAAATCGGTTTACATTGCTAGCTTCTACCGCATAGACTAACTCAGCAGTTCCCCAATGGTTTACTTGCTCAAACAAATGCGGATTTTGATCGGAAAAAGGCGTTGTAACATTTGCAGCCAAATGATAAACTGTATCTACACCTTGAACTACCTTTTTTAATTTTCTAGAGTCGAGAATATCGCCTTGAATAAACTTTAGTTTATCTGAATTGAGCTTTTGTTGTCCTAAGAAAAAGTTTCGATTGCCGCTGCTGAGGTTGTCGTAAACAATAATTTCACTTACATTTTTTAGCTCGCTTAATTGCTGAATTAATTCTGTTCCAATATATCCGGCTCCTCCGGTAACTAATATGCGCATCTATTTTTGAATTAAATCCGTGTGTAAGCCACATTCAACTTTATTCATTCCAAACCAACGTGAAGTTCTCTCATCATCTCCATTCAACATCTTTCGAGTACAGGGCTCGCACCCTATGCTTAAATAGCCCTCTTTTTCTAGTGGATGAGGTGGAAGGTTATGAGCTTTTCTGTATTCATAAATGTCTTTTGATGTCCAGTCCAAGATTGGGTGGTATCTAAGAGCTCCTTGTGGCGTTTTTTCTTCAACCTTCATGCCTGCACGATTCGCATTTTGATCAGCTCGAATACCGTTAATCCAAACATCAAAAGAGGCTAAAATAGGCTCGAGTGGTTGTGTTTTGTTTAAATAGCAACAGTAATCCGGATCTGATGTAAAAAGTAATTGACCGTTTTCATCTTTTTGTTGGCTTTTGGGTACTGCAGATTCCAAGCCAATCATATTTAGATTTAATCGCTCAGCGAGTTCATCTTTAAATGCCAAAGTTTCGGGAAAAAGATATCCTGTGTTTAAATAATAGATTGGAATTCGATGGTCGATTTCGCTAATAATGTGTAATAGTGGAATACTGTGTGATTGGAATGAGGAAGTGGCAAAAATCCTTTTACCTTCTTTTTGATAGAGTTTAATCTGCTGTCTGATTTCGCTAATGTCTCTCATATTTCAAAGCATAAAATTAAGAAATTAGCGTGGAGCTTTGAGCGGTTTTTAATTTCACCTTTAAATAAAGATACTTGTAAATTTTATTTATATAATAAGTTTAGATAGCTAATCGGATATTCGTAATCAATGTGAAACCCACTACTATTTTAAGGAAGAAAATATCAATCAAAAATTACAAGCCAATTATTTTTACTTTTGAAGATTATGGAGAAACGTTGGACACTGAATCCCAAAGCCGATGATAATAAGATTAGTGTATTGTCAGAGGAGCTAAACGGCTTAAATAAAACTTTAACGAATATTCTTATTCAAAGAGGAGTTGATTCTTTTGACAAAGCCAAAGCTTTTTTTAGACCGGATTTAAATAATTTGCATGATCCTTTTATGATGAAAGATATGCAAGTAGCTGTTGAGCGCTTAGAACAGGCCATTGAGAGTCAGGAAAAAATATTGATTTATGGAGATTATGATGTAGATGGAACAACCTCGGTAGCTTTAGTGTACTCTTTTTTAAAACCGCTTTACCCCAATATAGACTTCTATATTCCCGACCGTTATGCTGAAGGTTATGGTGTTTCTTTTAAAGGAATTGACTATGCAAAAGAGAACGGTATTTCTTTGATAATTGCTTTAGATTGCGGGATTAAAGCAATTGATAAGGTCGCCTATGCTAAAGAAAAGCAAATAGACTTTATTATTTGCGACCACCATAATCCGGGAGATGAACTGCCGGCGTCAGTGGCAGTTTTAGACCCTAAAAGAAAAGATTGTGAATATCCATTTAAAGAGCTTTCAGGTTGTGGAGTTGGCTTTAAGTTGATGCAGGCTTTTTCACTAAATAATAATATTCCCTTTAGTCGACTAGAAGAGAAGTTGGATATTTTAGCCGTGAGTATTTGTGCGGATATTGTCCCCATTGTTGGAGAAAACAGGGTGCTGACTTATTTTGGCATGAAAAAGCTAAATTCTAATCCACAGCCCGGTTTTAAGGCAATGTTAGAAATTGCTAATGTGAAAAAGAATGAATTAACTGTTACGGATGTGGTGTTTACACTTGCCCCAAGAATTAATGCTGCAGGAAGAATCGAGAGCGGTAATAAAGCGGTGGAGGTAATGTTGGCAGAAAACACTCATCAAGCTTATGACGGAGGCACTTCAATTAATGAGCACAATACTAACCGCAAGCAGTTGGATTCAGGAATAACTGAGGAAGCCATTTCAATGATTAAATCTGATAAAAGATTAGCTGCTCAAAAAACGACAGTTTTATACCAAGAACATTGGCATAAGGGAGTAATTGGAATTGTTGCTTCACGATGTATAGAAAATTATTATCGTCCTACAATTATATTAACAGAAAGTAATGGTAAAGCAGCCGGTTCTGCGCGTTCTGTTAAAGGATTCGACGTTTACGAAGCCTTGGAGCAGTGTAGCGACTTGCTTGAACAGTTTGGCGGACATAAATATGCTGCTGGCATGACTTTACCAATTGAAAATATTGAAGCTTTTCAAGCGAGATTTGAAGAAGTGGTGTCAAATAGCATTCCCGAGCATTTATTGCAACCGGAAATTGAAATTGACGCTGAAATAAAATTGCATGAAATCGATGCAAAGTTTTATCAAGTGCTCAAACAGTTTGCACCTTTCGGTCCGCAGAATATGAAGCCGGTTTTTGTTGCTCGAAATGTAAAGGAAAGAGGTTACGGTAGACTTTTAAAAGATAAGCACCTTAAAATTGATATACTAGATCCTGAAAAACCGGATGTTTTTTATCCCGCCATTGGTTTTAATATGTCTGATAAATATAGAATCATCAAAAGTGGAAAGCCATTCGATATAGCTTTTACGGTTGAAGAAAATGAATGGAATGGAAATGTGAGTTTGCAGTTGAATATTAAGGATGTGAAAGCGATTGAAGAATAACATTGAAGAGGTTATTACTTACTAATCTCATATAGCCTACGTTCAACTTCCGTGGGATCTGGAGCATTTACTTGAATAAACTTTCCATTTTCATCAATTAAAAAATAAGATGGAACAGTTCGCACATTATACTTTTCTCTGACTTCATAATCATTTCCGTAGTGCAAAAATGTCCATTTGAAATTTTTTAACTTTAAATAGTCATTCATCTTGCTTGGGTCTTCATCTAAATTGATACTCACAAAGTGAATCTTTTCACCGTACTTTTCATGAAGTTTTTGCATAACACTAAGCTGGCGAAGTGATGGGATTGACCAGTCTGCCCAAAAGTTGAGATATATTGGCTTGTCTTTAAAGTCAGTCAGCTTAACCAACATGCCATTCTCATCTTTCAACTCAAAATTAGCAGCCATACCGTTGTTGTCGAATTTTTTGAGTGATTCAATTACGTTCTTCGCTGTTAACTGAATTGAGGGAGTACTCCCATTCTTACTCAATAGTTCAAGCATTTTTAAATTACTCTTTGGGCTAACTGTTTTGAGGTGGTATGTTTCAAAAAGACCATATATCAAATACAGCTCTGCCAGCTCATTTTGTTCAAAGCCTTTGTCTTTTTTAATTAAATCAATAGTTTTTGATAAACTCTCCTCCAGCATAATGGCTTTTAAAATTTCAGCTCCGGACTTACTTAAGCTTAGTCGCTCAAAATCTTTTTGATAAAGCTGTTTAAAGAAGTTCATGTATTCTTTATTTTCATGGAGTACTTCTTTGTTCTTGAGGTATTTTTCAAATAGTTTATCTTCACTAGTGTGGTTGATGTCTTCTAAATTTGCCAAAACATAAGTTACATAGTTGCTAACAAAAGGATGGCTCTTATATGCTTTAATTTCTGATTGTTCAGCAATAAATTGCTTCACTTCTTTGGTAGCTGTTTTTGTAGCAAACTTTTTAATATTGGCTCTAAAAAAAGCACTGTAATCTTGATTAAATTTTTTAATTAATTGGTTCATTTCACTAGCTTGAGGAAATGAAAATTGAAGGTCTAGTACTTTGTCAAAGGCTCTGCCACGATTTTTTTCTTCATCATAGCTAAGGTTTAGATTGTAAACATTACCACCCTCGGCAAAAAAAGTAGCTTCTTTATCTTCAACTTTTAAAACTAACTGTTTACTCTTCTCTAAGTCAATTGTGAAATGGTACTTTTTATCTGCAATTTGAGTTTCATCAAGGTGTGCTTTTTTTAAGGTGATATAGTCTTCAAAATAAGCCAAACGAATTGTTTTCCCCTCAAAATGGGTTGATTTCCCTTGGATTACCGTCTCGGCAGCAAAAGCTTGTGCACTTATAATTATTAATAGTCCTAATAAACTTTTGTACATCTTTATACTTTAATATTTTTAGGTAAAAACTGTTGAGCATCACCATTATTGCGTATAATGTCTCTTACAATTGTAGAACTAATTGCTGCGTACTGAGGCTCAGTGAATAAAATGATTGTTTCAATTTCATCGTTTAACTTGTTGTTCATCTGAGCAATGTTTTTTTCAAACTCAAAGTCAATTGCATTTCTCACTCCTCTTAAAATAAACTTTGCGTTAACTTTTTCACAGTATTCAACAGTAAGTCCTTGGTATATGTCAACTTTAATTTTGGGACTTTTAAAAGCACCTATAATCCAATCTTTTCGTTGCTTTAAGTCAAACATATATTTCTTTTGCGAATTGTTACCAATGGCGATAATAATCTCATCAAATAAAGGTAAGGCTCTATTAATAATAGAAGTGTGACCTAATGTTATTGGATCAAAAGAACCGGGGAAAACGGCAACTTTTTGCATAAATCTTTTTTATAAAATGTTTAATAGCAAAGATAATGCAAAACAATCACCTTCTGGAGGAAGTCGAGAGATTTAAGATTTGTCTGCTTTTAAATAAGTCATCGTTTTATTGTAAAGAATAAAATACTTCTTGTACAACGAATGCAGGATACTCTCTCAGTATAAGGATTAATATTATCTTTGACCCACGACTAATTAAATCAGAGATCAATGAAATTAATGGAAGGAAAAGTAGCTTTAATTACAGGAGCTACCAGAGGAATTGGTAAAGGTGTTGCAATTAAACTAGCGGAACATGGCGCTGATATTGCATTTACTTATATGTCTTCAATTGAAAAGGCAAAAGCTGTTGAGGACGAACTAACGGCATTAGGGGTGAAAGCTAAAGGCTACCGTTCAGATGCGGCAGACTTTGTTGCAGCAGAACAGTTAATTGCGGATGTTGTAAATGATTTTGAAAGAATTGATGCTGTTGTTAATAATGCCGGAATTACTAGAGATGGCTTGTTAATGCGCATGAGCGAAGAGAACTGGGATGATGTGATGAACACTAACTTAAAATCTGTTTTTAACATTACAAAGTGTGTCCAAAGAACCTTGTTAAAACAACGTTCAGGTTCTATTATAAACATGAGCTCAATCGTTGGGGTAAAAGGAAATGCCGGTCAGTCGAATTACGCTGCTTCTAAAGCCGGAATTATAGGATTTACCAAGTCAATTGCTCAAGAATTAGGAAGTAGAAACATTCGTTGTAATGCAATTGCACCGGGTTTTATTGAAACCGAAATGACCGGGGAGTTGGGTGAAGATGTGATGAAAGAATGGTTGAAAAGCATTCCATTAAATCGCCCGGGAACTACCGAAGATGTTGCTAATGCTGTACTTTATTTAGCTTCAGACCTTTCAACATACGTTTCAGGACAAACACTAAGTGTTTGCGGAGCAATGCTAACATAATTGATTAACAAGCCCATTAATTGAATTTTTGGGCTTGTTTTATTTTTAAAACAACTCAACGTTGAATATCGTCAGTCAATATCCTTGGTGGATGTATTTTTTGTGCCTAGTTGTAGGTGGACTTTATGCATTTATTCTTTATCGTAAAGATAAAAAGTTGACCGATTTTTCTTCTTGGCTAATTAATACTTTAGCCTTTTTACGCTTTACAATTGTGAGTGTACTCGCCATACTTTTGTTGGCACCACTTTTAAAATACATCACTAAACGAGTAGAGCAGCCAATTGTAATTATTGCTCAAGATAATTCAGCCTCAATTTTACAATCGAAAGACTCAAGTTTGTATTTGGAGAGTTTAAATTCGAAAGTTGAGCAATTAAAAGAAGAATTAAATAATAACTTTCAAGTAGAGCATTTTTACTTTGACGAAAAGTTGAGAGAAGATGCAGACACTTTGCCCAACTATAAAGGAAGAGAGACGAACTTTCAGGCATTATTAGATGGATTAGAAGATCGTTTCGTTAATCGAAATGCAGGTGCTATCTTACTACTAAGCGATGGGATATATAATAGAGGAATAAACCCTTCCTACCAAGCCGTAAATCACACTTTCCCAATTTATACCTTAGCTTTAGGTGACACGACCATAAAAAAAGATGCCCTCGTTAAGCGATTACTTCATAATGAAATAGCTTATTTGGACAATGAGTTTCCATTAGAGGTAGATTTACTTTTTAATAAAATTGATCAAGGAAATACAACTTTAAAGGTTTTCAAAAATGGGAAATTGCTCAAAAAAGAAAGTGTCGATCTTAAAAAATCATCAGACTTTCAAACAATCCGCTTTAACTTAAAAGCTGAAGAGGTTGGTTTGCAGCGTTACACTGTTGTTTTGGACGGATTTGACGGCGAAGTGAACTTAGAGAATAACAAAAGAGATTTTTACATTGATGTGTTGGATGGGAGGCAACAAATATTGCTTTTATACGACGGACCTCACCCAGATATATCAGCGATTAACTCAGCCTTAAAAGCACAAAAGAACTATGAATTAAAAACAGTTAATGTTAAAGAGTTTGATGGGGAAGTCGAAGAGTTTAATTTGATTATCTTTTATCAACTTCCGAGCATTACTTCAGAATTAAACCAAGAAATTGCTCGCTTACAAGATTCAAAAATTTCGCAATTCTTTTTCTTGGGTAGCAATACTGCATATAACTTACTCTCAAATTGGGATTTGCCTTTAGAGTTTGATGTAAATGTTGCTGAGCTTAATGATGTGTATGTTCAATATAATGATGCATTTCCACTTTTTAGGATGGAAGAAGAACAGTTGAAGAAACTACAATCTTTACCACCATTAAAAATTCCTTTTGGTAAATATGCCTTGAAAAATCAATCGTATCATTTGTTCAGTCAGCAAGTAGGAAATGTTCAAACCAATTATCCTTTAATTGCTTTTCAGGAGCAAGATGGGGTGAAAAAAGGAGTCTTTGTGGGTGAAGGTTTGTGGCATTGGAGATTAAATGACTATGCTCGAAATAAAAATCACGAAGCAGTAGATGGTTTGATTCAAAAGATTGTACAGTACATGTCGGTGAAAGCTGATAAAAGTTATTTTAGAATTGATCATGAGAAAAGCTTTTACGAAAACGAAACGATAAACTTTGAACTTCAGTTGTATAATGAAAGTTATGAAGCTGTTAATGAACCTGAGGTAGAATTTACGCTTTGGGATGAGAATGACAAAGAATACAACTACAGTTTTAGTAGAACTGAAAATGCCTACTATTTGCAAATAAATAATTTAGATATTGGTAATTATAGGTACAAAGCTAGCACTGAGTTGGGAAGTAAAAAGTTTGAGGAAATTGGACAGTTCAGTGTGAAGAAACTCCAATTAGAGTTTATAGATACCAGAGCAAACCATAACCTACTTCATCAATTAGCTGAAAAAAGTGGTGGCGAAATCATTTATTTGAATGAATTGGAAAAATTCAGCAATATTGTAAAAAATAGAAAAGATATCTCTGCTGTTTCTTATGCCGATGAAGCAGTGGAAGACGTTATAAATGTAAAGTGGATTTTTTACATTTTACTCACTTTATTAACGCTCGAGTGGTTTTTGCGAAAGCGCAACGGAGCATACTAATATTTTAAAAATATGAAGATTTTAAAACTATTTTCACTTTCTATTCTACTTGCATTTTCATTGCAACTATCAGCGCAACAAAATCATGCTGACTTTGACTCATACCTTGAGAAATATGTGGAGGCTTATGAATTACCCGGAATGGCAATCTCAATTGTAAAAGATGGAAATGTAGAATTTCAAAAAGCCTACGGTTATGCAAATGAGGTAGAAAAAGATGAATTAGAAACTGAATCAGTTTTTGGAATTGCTTCTTTGAGTAAGGCATTTACGGCAGCTTCTATAGCCATGCTAGTAGATGATGGAAAAATTAGTTGGAACGACCGAGTAAAGGACTACTTGCCTTATTTTAACTTGAGTGATGAATATGTGGAATCTCAAATGACGATAGAGGATTTGCTTTGTCACCGAAGTGGATTTAAGACTTTTGATGGTGATTTGCTTTGGTATGGTACAAATTACACTCCTGAAGAAATTATCAAGCGATTTAGCGCTTATGAAATGTCGTATGACTTTCGCACTACTTATGGTTATCAGAATATTATGTTTATTGTAGCCGGAGAAATCGTGGAAGAAGTGAGTGGAATGAGTTTAGGAGAATTTATTAAAAAACGCATTTTTTCTCCTTTAGAAATGAATAACTCTTATACTTCAATTACTGAGTTTACGGAAAAAACAAATGTAGCTATGCCGCATACCAAGGGTAAGCTTGATGAATTAAGAAATTATGATAATTCAGCAGGGGCTGCACTTTTAAGCTCAAATGTTGAAGACTTGTCTAAGTGGATTCAGCTATGGTTAAATGAAGGAATTTCGCCAAAAGGGGATACCTTGTTAAAGCAAGAAACGTATCATAAGTTATTGAATTTACATACTCCAATTGCTCCTTCTTCATTTGATAGAAAGAACGGAGTAGAAATGGGGGGCTATGGTTTAGGCTGGTTTTTAACAGGTTATGAGGGCAGTAAGATTGCACATCATGGTGGCGGTTTACCGGGTTATATTTCAAAGATTTTTATTGTTCCATCTAAAAAGTTTGGAGGCATTGTTTTAACGAATGGAGAAACCTCTCTTCCGGCAGCCCTAATGTACAGTAGTTTTAATCACTTTTTAGAAAGTGAGAATAAAACAGATTGGGCAAAAACATATCTTGATTTTACGAAGCGATATGAAAAAAGCTTAGAAAAAAAGAAAGAAGAAAGACATGCTGCAAGAAATAAAAAATTAAAAGCGAATATTCCGCAGAAATTATTAGAAGGAACTTATGAAGATGAATATTATGGGAATGCCGTAGTATCAAATAATAATGGCAAGTTAATCTTAGAATTGATTCCCGCGAAAGATATTTTTACTTCAGAGATGACTCATTGGCAACAGAACACTTATCGCATAAAGTTTAAAGATGAATTCTTGCCCGAAGGCTTTGTAACTTTTCAATCAAATGCCGATGGGGAGGTTACACATTTTACTATTGATTTACCTAATCCTGACTTTCATTTTTACAATTTGAAGTTTGAGAAGGAGTAATAGCAATAAGTATCTTAACAATAGCCCATTAGCTTGTAAGTAATAATCCCAATCCATTCATGAATTAGCCAATACCAATAGCTGAGAATTTCTGCTTTGGGTATAAAAAGAAAATCAAAGTAAGGAGTGAGTTGATAGGAAAGTTGATCTGTTGAGAAAGGGGTAACCTCTATGCTTTGTTTTTGAAAACAGGCATAAGCTCTGTTCATGTGGATGGCAGAAGTGGAAAGTAAGATTTTCTCATACCCTCTTTCTCGAATAATTTCTGCTGAATATTTGGCATTTTCATAAGTATTTCGCGAATTGGATTCAAGAATTAAATCTTTTTCTTTCACACCAATTTTAACTAAATAGCCTGCTAAAATATCGGCTTCTTTTTCATCTTCTATTAGTTTTCCTGAGCCGCCTGAAAGTATAAGCTTTTTTACTTGTCCGCTAAAGTAGAGGGGAAGCACTTTAAAAATTCGATCGGCATTTGCATGGAATTCAATTTGGGTTGTATTTTCATCGTATGCAGCAACACCACCCAAAACCACAGCCACAGCAAAAGTGTCCGTTTGTGCTATAGTTTTAGGTTGAACTTCCCATTGGTGATTAATGTGATGAAAAATCGCTCGATTACTGAAAAAGTAAAGCAAAATTATCGCCCCTAATAGAATTCGTTTGTAAGTTCCTTTTGGAGATTTAGTCAAAACCCAAACTAAAAGGATAAACACCCAAATTAAAGGGTCGCTAAAAATGGAAAGTAATTTTGATAAGATAAAAAACATCTGCTTTATACTAACTTTCGAGCTAAGTTACGAGCATTTGATATACAGTCGCTCACCGAAACTCCTCTGAAGAAGTTCCCTGCAATATAAAAGTTTTTCTGCTGATGATGAAAATCTTCAATCGACTTTTTTATAGCGTCGTAGCCCACTTCATACTGAGGAATGCCGTCGGGCCATTTTTGTAGATGTAGCAAATGACTGTTAGAAGATGTTACATTTAATTTTATCAAAGCTTTATCTACTTTAGCGTGAATGTCTTCTGTTTTTTCGTTTAAAATACTTGGCTGCTTATATCCTCCACAAATGATAGTAAAAAGTTCTTTGTCTTGAGGTGCTGTGTGCGGAAAGAAACGACTGTTAAACAAAAGACCTAAAAAGGGCACATCCTCTTCTTTGCGACTTAGCAATCCAAATGCTTTTTGATTAAAAGTTATATTTGATTTTTCTACCGCTAGATGTAGAACAACTGCCGGAACGTAATTGACTTTAGTTAATTGTTGCGCCAGCTCAGCGTTTATTCCTTTTATACTACCTGCTAAGTGCTTTGCCGGAAGTGTAGAAATTACTTTTTCTACTTCTAGCTCTTTTATTTCATTTGCTTGTTGATAGACAATAATGTATTTACCGCCATCAAACTTGATCTCAACTATTTTTGCATTTAGTTCGACATTGCTTTGAATTTTCTCTGTAATAGAATCAATCAAAAATGCCAAACCTCTTTTAAAAGTGAAAATTTTCTCTTTTGGTAGACTTTGATTGTTAGGGTCTTGCTTTTTTGCTTTCATGATTTTCATCATCCCTTTTAAAACACTTCCGTGCTTTTCTTCAGCTTCTTTTAAAATACTTAGGGTGTGATTTACACTCATCTTTTCAGGGTCGCCGGCGTATATTCCACTGACAAAAGGAGTGATAAAATCGCAATAAATCTGCTTGCCAAACCTTCTTCTACTAAAGTCTGCTAAACTTTCCTCTTTTTCACTTTTTTTTACCTTTCGAAATGGTTCTGAAAAAATACGGTATATAGTATTTAGTCCAAATAGTTTTGATTTTACAGCAGAAGATAAGCTATTGGGAATGGGTTCAATTTGTCCCTTTTTAATGACAAATCGATTTTTAACAGCTTCAGAATCCGGTTTTATAATGTGTTCATTGAGTTCTAACTCATCAATAAGAGTCTTTATCTCAGTATTGTTAATTAAAACGGTGTTTGGTCCCATTTCCAATTGAAACCCCTCAATGCTAATGCTTTTAATCTTACCCCCAAGGTGGTTTTCGCCCTCTAATAAAATAAAGTCTTTGCTGGCTTTTTGAAGTTCGTAAGCTGCAGCCAAGCCACTGATTCCACCACCTAAAATCGCGATCATATTGTCATTGAAAATAATTGAGTTGTTGGCTTGTTGCGCAAAAGTCGCAGATCAAATGCCATACAAATGTTACGAACAAATGGCTTTCCTTTTTCGGTCACTTTTAAGCCGGTCGGTTCAATTTCTACCAATTCGTCGGCTTCCATTTCTTTTAGTCGGCTAACACTTTCAGCTATTATAGGATGCTTATCCAAGTCTGCCTTCCAATCGGTTTCAAAATGACACATAATGTTGAGGATATGCCTTCTAACAATTAAATCTTCTTCGGTAAGTTCATGTCCCTTAAAAATGGGGATTTCACCCGCTTCTATTTGCTTGTAATACTCTTCTACCGTTTTTACATTTTGAGCAAAAGCATACCAACTGTCGCTAATACTAGATACACCTAAACCTACCATTAGTTGTGTTTTAGAGGCAGTATAGCCCATAAAATTCCTATGTAGTTTCTTCTGTTTCATCGATTGAAACATACTGTCGTGCTCCAAGGCAAAATGATCCATACCAATTTCCTTGTAGCCTGCATCCAAAAGCAATTGATAGCCCAACTCATAAAGTGCTCGCTTTTCATCGTTTTTCGGCAAGTCATTTTCGTCAAACCCTCTTTGCCCATTTCCTTTAATCCATGGTACGTGGGCATAACTGTAAAAGGCAATTCGCTCCGGCATGAGTTCTTTTACCTTTTCAATGGTATAACGAACACTGTCTTGCGTTTGATGTGGCAGTCCATAAACTAAATCAAAGCTGATTGAATCGTAGCCGCTTTGGCGACTCTCATCGGTTACTTTTTGAACATTGGCAAATGGTTGTACCCGATTAATGGTCTGCTGAACTTTTAAATTTAGGTCTTGAACCCCATAACTCGCACGCTCAAAACCGTGCTTATTCATTACCTCTAAATGCTTTTTATTAGTATTGTTGGGGTGACCTTCAAAGCTGTAGGAGTGATTTTTAGGGACTATTCCTTTGGAAATAATTCCTTCGAGTAATCGATCTAAACTTTGAGGACTGAAAAAAGTAGGAGTGCCACCACCAAAATGCAACTCACTGATGATTGGCGCCTCATTAAAATGAGCTAAATACATGTCCCACTCCTTTAAAAGAGCACTAATGTAGGGATCCTCAACATCGTGATTTTTGGTAATTCTTTTATTGCAACCGCAAAAAGTACACAAACTCTCACAAAATGGGAGGTGAATGTAAAGGCTAATGCCTTCTTCTTTATTACTTTCCTGAAAAGATTGCTTAAAACTCTCTATCCATTTGCTTTTTGAAATCCCCTCCTTATCCCAATAAGGAACAGTAGGGTAGGAGGTATACCTAGGTCCGGGAATATTGTATTTTGAAACTAAACTTTGCACGCTGCAAAGGTAGTTAGAATGAGAAAGCTAAAAAGTGAAAATTGGTAAAATTATACAACATAAAACATTGCTCATTTGCTAATCAATCTCAGGATTTTTCAATTAATATGATATTAACTTTATAAGTTGCTCCATTGGCACTTTTTGCAAAGGGTGGTAACAGTTTTCTAATTGAATAAAAGTAGCATTTTCTAAATGCTCAACTGCCCAAAGAGTTTCTTTTTTGCTCACCATTTCGTCATGATCGCCTAAAAGTATTTTTACAGGAGTGTTTATCTTGTTTAGGTCGGCTTCTGTTAACTGTTCTTTCTCCGATAGTCTTTGCATCATTTTTGCCGTTTGCTTCACCATTTCTTTCCAGTTTTTGCCATGTTCTTGCTCAAGTGAATTTGCAAAATGTGGGACTTTTTCTGCAATTTTCTCAGGGTTTAGCTTTTTCATCTCCATCGCAGTAGATGCCTTACTCCAGTCGAATTTTGTACCTAAAGTATAAATCTGATGGATAAAAGATTCACCGGAAGCGGCTAATTTAAGGGCAACATAACCGCCCATGCTATAACCGAAAATGGAGACTTTATCTAAGTCTTTTTCTTTTACATAGCTTTTCACATCTTCCATGAAAAGCGACATACTAAAAGAAGTCGTTATTTCTTTTTCGCCATGACCACTAAAATCTAAACTGTGAACTTCAAAGTTTTTGTCTAACATTTTAATTAATGGAGTAAATTGATTTTTACTGCCTAATGCACCGTGAAGAAGTAGAATTTGTTGTTTCATTTATTTGTTAATATTTTATCTGTGTGAAAAGTAAACAAAAATCAAAACTTGAACTTTATCCAACTCTGGTTATTTGACTAATTTAGCGAACCAAGTTAAAAATCTCAATGATGCAAATAGGAATTATTAAAGAAGGAAAAACTCCTGCTGACGAACGAGTGCCATTCAGCCCTGAGCAAACGAAGTTAATTAAGGCAAGGTATCCTCAAGTTAATTTGGTTGTTCAAAAAAGTAATGTGCGTGCTTTTAAAGATGAAGAATATGCTTCTGAAGGAGTTGAACTGGTTGATGATTTAAAAGATGCCGATGTGATTTTTGGAGTAAAGGAGGTTCAACTTGATGACTTATTAGCACATAAAACTTATTTTTTCTTTTCACATACCATTAAAAAACAGTCGTATAATCGAAAGTTATTACAGACAGTTTTAGAGCGAAATATCAAATTGGTCGATTACGAATGTTTAACTCATTCAACTGGAGGTAGACTTGTTGGTTTTGGACGATATGCTGGAATTGTTGGAGCTTACAATGCATTTTTGACTTATGGAAAGAGGAGTGGAGATTATGACTTAAAACCGGCAAATGAGTGCAGTAATAGAGTTGATATGGAGAGTTGTTTAAGTCGTGTTAAGCTTCCGAAAAATTTTAAAATTGTAATGACCGGAAATGGGAGAGTAGCAGGTGGTGTTTTAGAGATTATTGAACAGTTGCCCATTAAAAAAGTTAGTCCCCAAGATTTTTTAAATAGGGATTTTGACGAAGCTGTTTACACTCAGTTGACAGTTGAAGATTATTTTAAAAAACCCAATGGAGCCGACTTTAAAAGAGAGGAAGCTTTTGAGTATCCAGAGCTTTTTGAAAGCGATTTTGTAAAATATACTAAAGTCGCTGATATGTATATTACTGCTCACTTTTGGGATGCTAGAGGACCTCGCATTTTTACGGAAGAGGACTTAGTAGCAGATGATTTTAAAATTCGAACCATTGCCGACATTAGTTGTGATATTGCCGGTCCAATTCCCTCTACAATTCGACCCTCAACAATCGAAGATCCTATTTATTTTATCAATCGAAAAACTTTGAAAGAGGAGGGTGAGTTTAATGAAGATTTTGTGAGTGTAATGGCGGTTGACAATCTGCCCTGTGAGCTTCCCAAAGATGCATCTGAAGATTTTGGTGAAGAGTTGATTCAAAAGGTACTGCCAAACTTAATTGGCAGAGATGATGACACTGTAATAGAGCGGGCTACGATTGCTCAAAATGGAAAGTTAATGCCTACTTTTGAGTATTTGCAAGACTATGTTGAAGGGAAAGAGTAGGTGCCCAATATGAACTTACAGTCTGTCTCTTAAAGAAAAATTAACGTTACATTTGTTGAATGAAACAGTTAGTTACAATTCTATTTTTCTCATTTCTATTTATTTTAAATGTAAATGCCACGCACAATTCCGGAGGGTATATCAGTTATGAACACCTAAGTGGAAACTCCTATAGAATCTCTGTAAACTTTTACTTAGATTCTCAAAGTCCGGCTATTAACCGGTTAGAAACATTTATAAACTTTGGAGATAACAGCGGAGAGTATAAGTTGCTACGTGATTCAATGATTACACACCCTGATTATTATAATCTTGTAAAGGCAGTGTACGACACGGTTTATAACTTTCCCGGCCCGGGTAACTATACCATCAGCGTAACGGATCCAAATCGGAAAGCCGGAATCGATAATATTTCAAACCCAGCTGCTGTTCCCGTATATATTGAGACTCAGTTAAAAATTGACCCTTTAGGAACTATTAATAACAATTCAGTTGAGTTTTTAGATTTCATGCCTTCTAGTATCGTCAGGCAGAAAACGGCAAGTGTTAATTTAACTGCTTATGATAAAGATGGAGATTATTTAAAATATGAATTAGTTGACTCTAAAGGATTAGGAGGAGCATCTGCTCCAGACTATTTTATTCCTCAAAATGCAACGATAGACATTACTAGTGGTCAGTTTACTTGGACTCCACAAACTAATGGTCTATACCAATTCACAGCACGTGTTAGTGAATACAGAAATGGGGTATTAATTGCGTCAACTTTGTTTGACTTTTTAATTTTTAGCGGAGATGACTTTTATGACTCAGATTTTATTGAACAGTCTAACCTGGAGTCTGATAGCTGTGGGAATTTATCGATAATGGTAAGCCCCGGGGATACTGCAACTTTTAAAAATTTATACAGTTATGAAGAGAATGTAAACTCTCAAGCAGATATAAAGTGTATTTCAGAATTAAATCCGGAAAATTATACTTTTGATACAACACAACTTAGCTCTGACAGTATCCTGAGTGAATTTTCTTGGATGCCATCAATAAGTGATGTTCGTTGTTCTCCCTACCCAATTTACTTTAGAGGAAGCGTTGGGCCTTACAAACATGATTTGGTTGTGTTTGTATATGTTTTAGATTCGACTTTATCTCATTGTGATACTTCTTGCTTTATTAATGCTGTTGGTTTAAGTGAAAAAGCTAGTTCCGTTGATAGAAGGTTGCTTGTTAAACCCAACCCTTTTACATCTAATTGCAGTATTGTATTGCCTATAAGTATAGCTAAACAGAATGTTCAGCTTGAAGTATACAACAGTAATGGGATAATTGTAGGAAGCCAGCGTATTAGAAATAAATATGAATTTATCGTTGACCGAAAAAATCTTGCTTCTGGAATTTACTTTTATAGAGTTCTTAGTGAAAAAGGAAGTGTTTATTCCGGCAAATTAATTATTACAGATTAATCAAACTCTCTAAACCTTCTTCAATTCTTCAATCGTCTTTACAGGATTAGCTGATTTAAACACAAAACTTCCGGCCACAAGAACGTCTGCACCGGCTTCTATTAATTGTTTTGCATTGGCGCTTGTAACTCCACCATCGATTTCAATTAGGGCATTACTGTTACTTTCTTGAATAATCATTTTCAACTTTCTCACCTTTTCGTAAGTGTGTTCAATAAACGACTGTCCTCCAAATCCCGGATTAACCGACATGACGCAAACTAGGTCAATATCTTGAATAACATCTCGCAATAAGTCAACTGAAGTGTGTGGGTTAATAGCAACACCCGCTTTCATTCCTTCTTTTTTGATGGCTTGAATTGTTCTATGTAAATGTCTTGAAGCTTCTAAGTGAACCGTTAAAATATCAGCTCCCGCTGCCTTAAATTCGAAGATATAACGTTCCGGTTTCTCAATCATTAAATGAACATCGAAGGGTTTTTTAGCAAGGGGTTTAATGGAAGCCATTACCGGCATTCCAAAAGAGATATTGGGTACAAAATGACCGTCCATTACGTCAATGTGATAATAATCTGCTTCACTGTTGTTGATCATTTCGCAGGCTTCTTTTAAGTTAGAAAAGTCCGCAGCTAAAATTGAGGGTGCAATGTAATGTGCCATCTTTTTTTTGGCAAAGTTAGCGCTTTCGCTTGGCAATTTTTTAACCTAAATAGCTTTTTAGCATTTCACATTTTGAGTTTATTTTTAAACGTCTGACAGCCTTTTCTTTAATTTGCCGAACTCTTTCTCTTGTTAGATTAAACTGTTGTCCAATTTCTTCCAAACTCAAGGGAGTTCTATTATTTAGGCCAAAAAACAAACGAACAACTTCTGCTTCTCTTGACGGTAGTGCTTTTAAAAGGCGCTCGATTTCCTCACAAAGTGATTGATGAACAAGTTGATTATCGGGATCGAGACTGTCTTCATTACACATGAGCTCATACATATTGCTGCTGTCTTCGTCACTTGAAATTGGCGCATCCATAGAAATATGTCGGCGATTATTTTTCATCGATGCCTTAATGTCGATTAAGTTCATTTCTAGACATTCGGCAATTTCATGCTCTAATGGTTCTCTTTCAAATTTTTGTTCTAACTCATTAAAAGTTTTTCGCACTTTATTAATCGTGCCAATTTTGTTAAGAGGTAAGCGCACAATTCTTGATTGTTCTGCTAATGCCTGTAGGATAGATTGACGAATCCACCAAACGGCATAGGAGATAAATTTAAAGCCTCGAGTTTCATCAAAGCGCTGAGCAGCTTTAATCAAACCTAAATTTCCTTCGTTAATTAAATCGGGTAAACTTAAACCTTGGTTTTGATATTGCTTTGAAACAGAGACGACAAATCGAAGGTTTGCCTTGGTTAGCTTTTCCAAAGCAACAGCATCTCCTTGCTTTATGCGTCTAGCTAATTCAACTTCTTCCTCCGCAGTAATGAGGTCTTCTTTGCTAATTTCCTGTAAATAACGATCGAGCGAAATAGTTTTTCGATTGGTAATGCTCTTACTAATCTTAAGTTGTCTCATACATTTAAGCTTTGGTTAGTTCGTAAGTATAGACTCCAGGTAGATAAGTCACCTATAAAACTAACCAAATTTCAAGCATTTTCCTTTATTTACATTTATTAACAAATAAATTTAGAATCATTCTAAATAAAAAAGGGTCGCTTAATTTTAAGCGACCCCTTCGTATTTACTTGTAAGTTAGTGTTTAGTTCTGTTGTTCCGGCTTTTCAAGTAAAGCTTTTCTAGAAAGCTTAAACTTTTTCGTCTTCGGATCAATTGCTACTAATTTCACTTCGATTACATCACCTTCTTTCAAGAAGTCTTCCACATTTTCTACTCTTTTATGAGCGATTTCAGAGATGTGAAGCAATCCATCTTGTCCAGGTAAAACTTCAACAAATGCACCGAAAGGAACAATTGACTTCACTTTTCCTTTGTAGGTTTCTCCCACTTCAGGAACAGCTGTAATGGCTTTAATTCTGCGTACAGCTTCATCAGAGCCTTCCTGGTCAGTTGATACGATATCAATAACTCCTTTGTTGTCAACTTCTTCTAAAACAATTGTAGTTCCTGTTTCTTCTTGAATGCTTTGAATAATCTTTCCACCCGGTCCGATTACAGCACCAATCATTTCTTTAGGAATTACCATTTGAATAATACGAGGAGCATTTGACTTGTAGTTATCTCTAGGCGCAGAAATGGTTTTTTGCATTTCTCCTAAAATATGCAATCTTCCGGCTCTTGCTTGCTTTAAGGCTTCTCCAATTACTTGGAAAGAAAGTCCGCTGATTTTAATGTCCATTTGACAAGCAGTAATACCGTCTTCGGTTCCTGTAACTTTAAAGTCCATATCTCCTAAGTGATCTTCATCACCTAAAATGTCTGAAAGAACGGCGTATTTATCACCTTTGGAAATTAATCCCATAGCAATACCTGAAACCGGTTTTTTCATTTTAATACCTGCATCCATCAAGGCTAATGAACCTGCACAAACAGTTGCCATTGATGAAGAACCATTAGATTCTAAAATATCAGAAACTACTCTAATCGTATATGGATTTTCGATTCCTGTTGGAACCATTGGCTTAAGTGCACGCATTGCCAAGTTACCATGTCCAACTTCTCTTCTTCCAGGTCCTCTGTTAGGACGAGCTTCTCCGGTAGAGAATGATGGAAAGTTGTAGTGTAAAATAAATTTGTCTGAGTCGACAATTACTGCACCGTCAATTCTCTGCTCATCCATTTTACTGCCTAAAGTAATAGAGGTTAAAGATTGAGTCTCTCCTCTAGTAAAAATAGCTGAACCATGTGCTCCCGGTAAGTAGTCTATCTCCGACCAAATTGGGCGAATTTCGTCCATTTTTCTACCGTCCAAACGAATGCGTTCGTTCAATACACAGTCTCTTACTGCTTCTTTTTGAACTTTACCAAAGTACTGTCCGATTAAAAATGATTTCTCAGAAGCTTCTTCTTCACTTAATGTGGCAATAAAATCTTCTTTTACTGCTTTAAAGCGATTTGAACGCTCGTGTTTATCGGCTAAACCGTCTTTTGCAATGGCGTAACATTTGTCATAAGCAAAAGCATTAATTTGCTCTAAAAGTGCTTCGTCTTTGCTTTCGTGATTGTATTCTCTTTTTGGATTGGCTTTTTCAACTTTTGCTGCCAAATCTGTTTGAGCTTGACATTGTTGCTGAATGCTTTTATGAGCCTCTTCAATGGCTTGAAGCATTTCTTCTTCAGAAACCTCTTTCATTTCACCTTCTACCATTACAATGCTGTCCATTGTTCCGGCAACCATAAGGTCGATATCAGCTTCTTTTAATTCATCTAAATTTGGATTGATTTTCCAATCGTTGTTGATGCGAGCAATTCTTACCTCAGAAGTTGGACCGTTGAACGGAATATCTGAAACAGCAAGGGCAGCTGAAGCAGCAAAGCAAGCTAGGGCATCAGGAAGAACGTTCTCCTCAGCAGAAATTAGAGAAATCTGCAAAATGGTGTCACCGTGATAATCGTCGGGAAATAAAGGACGCAATGCACGATCAACTAGTCTTGAAACTAAAACTTCTGAGTCAGAAGGCCTAGATTCTCTTTTCAAAAATCCTCCGGGAAAACGCCCGATTGAGGAGAATTTTTCGCGGTAATCTACCATTAAAGGTAAAAAGTCAATGTTTTCTCCGGCTTCTTTATTTGAAACCACAGTGGCCAATAACATGGTTTTTCCCATTTTTAAAACCACTGCACCATCGGCTTGTTTAGCAAGCTTTCCGGTTTCTAGGGTAATCTCCCGTCCGTCTGGAAGATTGATTGTTTGTGTTGTTGCAATTTGTGACATAAATATGTATTAATCTGTAATTTTTAATATAAAAAAAGGGGGACTTGTTTTCAAATGCCCCCCTCTATTGAAATTGTAAAAAGTGTTGAATGTGTAGACAACATTATTTTCTGATGCCCAACTCTTTAATCAACTCTCTGTATTTTAAAATATCTTTGTTTTTTAAATAATCTAACAATCTTCTTCGCTTACCTACAAGGGTAACCAAAGCTTTTTCTGTTGCAAAATCTTTCTGATTCTCTTTCAAGTGATTTGTTAAGTCATTGATTCTTTCAGTGAAAAGTGCAATTTGACCTTCAGTTGAACCACTGTCATTTTTACCTTGACCGAATTTTTCAAAGATTGCTTGTTTCTTTTCCGTTGTAAGCGCCATATTTTCTTCCTATAAATTTTAAGGGTGCAAATGTATTAAAATTATTGTTGACTTTCACTTTTATTGTAAAACATTCTTATGAGTTGAGCCATTTTTTGTTTTAAGTTTTTACGCTCAACAATAAAATCGAGGAAACCATGCTCTAGCAAGAACTCAGAGCGTTGGAAACCTTCCGGTAAATCTTTCCCAATGGTTTCTTTAACCACACGTGGACCTGCAAAGCCGATTAAGGCGTTTGGTTCCGCAAAGTTTAAGTCGCCCAACATGGCAAAAGATGCAGTAACGCCACCTGTTGTTGGGTCGGTTAAGAATGAAAAGTAAGGTAGTTTAGCTTCTGCTAACTGTGTTAATTTAGCTGAGGTCTTCGCCATTTGCATTAAAGAAAAAGCTGCCTCCATCATTCGCGCACCACCCGACTTTGAAATCATCATAAACGGCATTTCGTTTTTGATGCAATAATCAATTGCTCGGGCAATTTTCTCTCCCACAACTGAACCCATAGATCCCCCAATAAAACCAAAGTCCATGCAAGCTACCATAAGTTTATGTCCTTCAACAGTACCGTGTGCAGTACGCACAGCATCTTTTAGTTTGGTTTTCTTTTGGGTAGCCTTAATGCGCTCTTTGTACTTTTTGGTATCCGTAAAGTTGAGTGGATCTGCTGAAGAAAGGCTTTTGTTGATTTCGGAATATTTCCCTTCATCAAACAAAATTTTGAAATACTCTTCAGAGCCTATGCGCTCGTGATGACCACATTCATGACAAACGCTTAACTCTTTATTGTGATCATCTTGTGGAATTACCGTATTGCAACTTGGGCATTTATACCAAAGTCCTTCCGGTGTTTCTTTTTTCTCCTGAGTAGGAGTTGAGATACCGTGTTTTATTCTTTTAAACCAGCCCATAAAGGATTGCTGTTTTTAGTGTTTTTTAACTAATCGTAATTTCTTCTGCAAGATAAACATCTTGAATGGCATTTAAAAGTTCCACACCTTCGTTCATTGGTTTTTGGAACGCTTTTCTGCCTGAAATTAATCCGTGTCCTCCGGCTCTTTTATTGATGACAGCAGTAGTAACTGCATCAGCCAAATCTGATGATTCGGAACCGGTAGAAGCACCACCAGAATTGATTAATCCTGAGCGCCCCATGTAACAATTGGCTACTTGGTAACGACAAAGGTCAATTGGATGGTCAGTGGTTAATTCACTATATACTTTATCGTGAGTTTTACCAAATCCAATGGCTGTATAACCGCCATTTAAAGTTGGCAATTTTTGTTTTATAATATCGGCTTGAATGGTTACGCCCAAGTGATTCGCCTGAGCAGTAATGTCGGTAGCCGTATGGTAATCTTTTCCGTCTTTTTTGAAACCGCTGTTGCGTAAGTAACACCAAAGAATTGTCGCCATGCCCAGTTCGTGAGCTCTTTCAAAAGCTTCTGCAATTTCTATAATTTGGCGATTGCTGTCGTCTGAACCAAAATAAATAGTTGCTCCCACTGCTGTAGCACCTAAATTCCACGCTTCATCTACTGAACCAAAAGAAATTTGCGAATAGGTATTTGGATAGGTCAACAGTTCGTTGTGGTTTAACTTCACCACAAAAGGTATTTTGTGTGCATATTTTCTTGAAACAGAAGCCAAAACGCCAAAAGTTGATGCAACTGCGTTACAACCGCCTTCTACAGCTAACTTTACAATGTTCTCCGGGTCGAAATAAATTGGATTAGGAGCAAATGATGCTCCTGCTGAATGCTCAATTCCTTGATCAACCGGTAAAATTGACAAATAACCGCTGCCGCCTAAGCGACCGTGATTGTATAAAGACTGCAAGCTTTTAAGCACTTGCGGACTTCTATTGCTGTCCTTAAATACTCGATCCACAAAGTCAGGACCGGGCAAATGAAGCATACTTTTGTCAAATGTTTTACTTTCATGCTGAAGAAGTGATTCTTTTTCAGCTCCTAATAATTCTTCAATTTTATTTAATGACATCTGTTTTCAATGTTAAAAAAGCGTGGCAAAGCTAATAAAAATCTCACGCTATTATCAAGCAAATAAATAATAAAATGATGCAGACTGTGAAAATATGAAATGTGAAACTCTTTTATAAATATGAAATGTGAAATATGAAAGTTGAAACTGTCTCGCTGAGGCGAGATTTAAAAAAGATGAAACATGAAAGTTGAAACTTTTCTCGCTTGGGCGAGAATTGATTTTTGCATAGCCGGCTGCATTGGAAAACTTTTCTCTTAGCGTGCTTTGTGCCTTCTTGGCGAACTTCGCGGTTAAACATAAATTCTAAAAAAATCAACTTCAAACTTTAAGTACTTTAGGCACTCTATTAAAATATGAAATGAGAAATATGAAAGTTGAAACTGTCTCGCTGTCACGAGATTTGGCTTTGCTTCGCAGACTTGTGTTAGAAAATCTCTATCTTCTTATTTCTTGCAGCGCAGCGGTCTATACTCTAATAAAACTTTAATCCTTTCTCCTTCATCCTTAATCCGGTTTGCTCTTGTTACAGCGCAGCGGTCTTTACTCCAACAGCGTAGCGGTCTAGTTTCTTATCTCTAAAAAAACTTCAAACTTTAAGTACTTTAGGCACTTTAAACTTTATTCAACTTAGAACGGATAACCAATACCCAAATTTAAATTCGTGCGATTCCATCTGCTTTTAATTAAGTAGGGGTCAAGGCTGCCCGGGTCTTTTATAGGAGTGGCAATATCTAAACGCATCACAAAGAAGGTGAAATTTAAACGAAGCCCCGCGCCTATGCCGATTGCCGTACCTTTCCATAAATTTTCAATTGAAAACTCTGTACTCGGACGAATGTCTTCTTGGTCAACATTCCAAATGTTACCGGCATCTACAAAAGCTGCTCCTTCAAATATTCCGGTGATGGGGAAACGCAGCTCTACATTGCCCTCTAAGCTCATATTGCCAATTTGATCTACATTCGACTCTGAGGAATCCGGCAAACTACCGGGACCTAGTTCTCTTGCTCTCCATGCTCTAATTCCATTGGCACCGCCAGCATAAAAACTCTTTTCAAAAGGCAGCGCTTTACTATTTCCATAAGGAACTCCTAATCCGGCCGCAAAACGATAAACCAACTGGTTGTAGTCGAAGTTTTGATAGTAGCGGAAATCAAAATCGCTGCGAGCGTATTGCGCATAACGAATGCCCGCCACATTGTATGAACCGTCTTCGTTTTGCTGTAAATTGCTATTTTGCGTTAATGCCGACAAAAGGTTTCCGGCAGACTCCGCATTAAAGCGAAAGAAAAAATGGTCTTTCTTGCTGTTATTGGTTTTGGTGTTCCAAATAAAGCTGTACTTCAAAGCTAAAATTAAGTTGTCGGTATAGCTGTTTCTCAAAAAAGGATTGTTGATTTGTTCAAGTATTTGCTCAAAGCGCGGACTAGGGGTTAGGTTGATGTAACTTAAGTCGATGGGCTGAACGATATGTGTTTTCTGCGGCGTTTCATTCCAGCTGTAAGCCATGTAAACCTTAGAGACATTGCGAATGTAATCCGGACGTTCTTGGTAGTTGTAAGAAGCGTTGAAAGTGGTTCGCGGATTTCCTTTAAAAGAATAGCGACTCATTTTTATCGGCAGCAAAAAGCGCGGAATTTCAATGCTCGCCTCCGGTCCAAACTCAAATGTATTAAACGGCAAAAAGTTATTTGCTATGTCGGTATTTTCTTCTTCGGTGAGAATTTGCTGTGCTTCTAAACCACCTTTAAAGCGAATGTCTAATAGTTCAGCGCCATTAAAAGTATTGTTGTTTTGAAAAGCCAGGTTGGCATTTACCCCCAAGTTGCCACCATTATTTGTTCCCTCCGTTTGTACGGAATAAGATTTTTGTTTAGAGGGATTTAAGTCGATGTAAACGTCCAACTTATTGCCCTTGCTATCATAATCATCTTCATAATGGATGCTCACATAAGAGAACACGCGCAAAGCCGATAGGTTGGCATAAGTTTGCTCTTGCGCACTCACTTGGTAACGGTCACCGGGACGAATATTGATTAAGCGCGCCAAAAAGTTCTTTTTTAATTCGTAATCACCCAAGTCAATAAAGGTTAAATCATCAACTTGAGTAGTGTCGCCACTTAGATTTTGCATTCGTTGAGCGCTGTAGTTCATGCGGACATACACTTTACTAATGGTGTAAATTTGATGGCGACTTTCTACCAGAGAATCGGTATCTTGATATTTATCTACCTTATTTTTAATGTTTAGCGTAAGGTTGGCTGTTTTATTGGTTCGAGAAGTGTCTGCTTCAAAAACCACAAACTCTCGCGAAAAGCGATAGTAACCTGCATTTTTTAATTGTTTTTCAATTCGTTGACGCTCCTTCGACATTAAATCTAAGTCAAAGTTTTTGCCCACTTTAATATGAGAAGAAGCTGTATCTTGGTAAAAAATGGAACGAATATTTGGGTTTTCAACTTGATAACTCAATTTATTGACCTTGTATCTTTTTCCCTTGTCTATTTTGTATTTAACCCAAGCTCTTTTCTTTTTGACTTTATGTTCCCAGCTTACATTAGCATCATAATATCCTAAGTTTTGTAGGTATTTGGTCATTAGTAAAACCGAAGTTTCATTCGTCGTAGAATCGTAAATAACCGGTGGCTCACCGATCTTCTCTTTTATTTTGCTGTCTTCTTTGTGGTAGAATAAATTGTATACGCCCAAGTAAATTTTAAACATTCCTAAAAGCTTGCGGTTAGGGCGTTGTTTTACCACTGACAGCAAATCTTCGTTGTACTGATTTCCGCTGCTTGCCTTAATTTTTACTTTGGTAAGCAGGCGCTGATCTTCTTTTAAATGCCTCGCCGGACCGCATGACCATGTAATGCTAAGCAGTATAATCGCACTTAAAAAACTAACTTTGTAAACAGCAGTTGAAAGTTTAACCATAGGTGAAATAGATGCTCTGCGAAGTTAACTAATCTGAAAAGACCAAAACTTTAAGAAATTAAAATATTCAGTAGAGCGAGATATAATGCATCAATCAATGAAATTAAGCCAAAGAGAAGAGAAGCTGATCCGCTCCTTGCGACAAAAGAAATACCGCAAAAAGGAGCAACTTTTTATAGTGGAGGGGGCAAAGCTGTTGAGCGAAGTACAAAAGTCGGCTTATGAACTAGTGCAAGTTTTTGCTAGCTCAGAATGGTTGGCAACAGAAGAGATTGATTTTAAAAATGTAAGAGAGATAGAGGAAGCTGATTTAAAAAAAGTTTCTAACCTCAGTCAGCCGCCGGGAGTTTTGGCTTTAGTTGCTATGAAACATGAGGCAAAAGTGGCTGAAAGCGACTTGACTTTAGCCCTAGAGCATATTCAAGATCCGGGGAATTTGGGAACGATTTTGCGTTCGGCAGCGGCTTTTGGTGTAAAAACGGTGGTGTGTTCTACTGATACGGTAGATTGTTACAGCCCTAAAGTGGTGCAAGCAAGCATGGGAGCCCTCTTTCATTTAAATGTAGTTTATACTGATTTGGAAGAATATTTAAGTAAAGAGAAGGCAAGTAAACGCATTTACGGCACCCATTTGCAAGGCGACAATTTATACCAAACCACTTTACAGCAGCCCGCTATTTTGGTGATGGGCAACGAAGCCAACGGACTTAGCCCGAAGCTGGAAAAGTTACTGCACCAAAAACTGCGCATCCCTCACGATGCTTCAGTGGAATCATTAAACGTTTCTATGGCAACAACGGTTTTTTTGGCGGAATATAGAAGAAGAGTGGATTGGGAGTAGCTTAGTTGTTAATTGTAAAATGGTTATGTTTGTGAGATTGAGAAACCGCAAAGTGGAAAAGTACTATGTTTATGCGGATATATAGTAGTTAGGCTTCATTTAAAAAAAACATAACGAACGAATGGCAGATAATAACCAAATAGTTCTTCAAACATTAATTGAACAGAATCGACAGGACTTATACCCTGAATTGACCTCTGACGATTATTTCCATTTGTTCGCAACTGAACAAATTATGAAAGACTTGGAGCTTTCATATGACGAAATCGAAGAAGGTATAGTAGACAATGGCGGAGATGGTGGAATTGATTCGATATACACTTTTGTGAATCAAGAACTAGTTCAAAGAGACACTGAATTAATTGATGCAAAACGAAACTCAACAATTGATGTTTTTATTCTTCAGACTAAAAATGTGAACAGCTTTGGCGAAACTCCAATTGAAAAATGTAATTCTTCTGCGATTGATATTTTTGACTTAAACAAGCCAATCGATTCATTAAGAGTAGTTTACAATTCTGATTTGCTCGCAAATGTTGAAGTTTTCAGAAATCAATACTTACACCTTGCTTCAAAATTTCCAATTCTCAAATTTCACTACTTCTATGTAACAAAGGGAGTTGAAGTACACCCGAATGTTGAAAGAAAAGTACAGATTTTAATCAATTCAATCAAAAACCATTTCGATAAAGCGGAAGTAAGCTTTGAATTTGTAACTGCTAAAAAACTAATTGATTTAACACGAAAGGAGCAACTCAGGAGTAAAGATGTTGCACTTAATGACAACCCTATTTCAACACAAGATGGCGGTTATATTGCAATAGTGCCAATTAAACATTATTTCGATTTTATCACTGACGATAATGGACGTCTAATTAAGTACTTCTTTGATGCAAACATTAGAGATTACCAAGTAAATGTTGATGTAAATAAAGAGATTAGAAAAACTTTAATGAGCCAAAATTCAAACGAAGACTTTTGGTGGCTAAATAATGGGGTGACGATTACAGCAGTAAACGCAACTTTTGCAAGCAAAAAGCTACACATTGAAGACCCACAAATTGTAAACGGACTTCAAACCTCATTTGAAATTCATAAGTACTTTACAGGCAACAAAATTGAAGCTGAAAATAGAAATATTCTTTTAAGGGTAATAAAAGTGCAGGACGAAAAAAGCAGACTAAATGTGATTAAAGCAACAAATAGTCAAACTAATATTCCACCTGCGTCACTAAGAGCAACAGACCCGATCCACCGAGATATAGAAGACTATCTGCATTCAAAAGGTTACTTCTATGATAGGCGTAAAAACTACCATAAGAATCAAGGAAAACCCATTAATAAAATTATTAGCATTCCATATTTAGCACAAATAATAACGGGGCTTTTTAATCAAAAGCCTGATTATGCTCGCGCTAGACCTTCGACATTAATAAAGAATAATTCGGACTACCAGAATATTTTCAAAGACACCTTGCCTTTAGATATGTACCATAAAGGCATATTAATTCAGAAAAAAGTAGAAAGTGCTTTGAAAGATTTTAATAGCCCAAAATTATCTAGACCTCAAATAGGTGACATTAAATTTCATATTACAATGTATGTTGGGTGTCTATTGACAAGTAAAATAAAACCTAGTGCAGAAGACATCGGAAATATTGACATTAGTTTAATGACTGATGATATGGTAAAAAAGGCGATAGAAAACACATTCATTGTTTATGATGCAATGGGTGGAACTAACTCAGTAGCCAAAGGAAACGAATTTGTAAAAGAAGTTTTAGAACAAGTTAGTAACGACTTAAAATAAAAAACGAAAGCCAAACAATGGGTATAAAACATAGGGCGGACTGTGATTTGCGCAAATTTACGGCTCTTATTAAACTTGGTCTCGGTGGACAAGTACGTGGCTCCTAAATGCTCTACGTTTCATACCCGAGACCGTTGTGGTGTAATTAAAAAAAACATGAGAAACAGTTTCCTAATCATATTACTTTTTGCCTTCTCATCAATTTATGGACAGATAGAATCCAAGAAAGAGAATTACAAACCAGTAAACTTGGAAGAAGCAGTTGAGCAATTGAAAATCATTTATCACGACTCGACCAAGCAGAAAATTCTCGCCATGACCGAAGATGAATTTTTGGGTGGTGCTCATATGGGACTTGGAATGTGGATGAGAAACAATTGGGGATTATGGAAAGGAAAAGAACTTGCGGAATATTTTAACTCCATTGGGATTTATCACCCAGACGACATGTCGGGGATTATTCTGACTTCTTATTACAGAGAACTTCATGGACAAGAATGGAGAGTTGATGAGCAGCTTAAGTACTATCAAGACTATTGGAAGAAATCAAATGAACATTTCCAAAAGCTAGAAACAGATACTGTTTATCAAAAAATGATTCAGGCAAGAAGAGACTCGATACAACAAACTCAATTTGAACAGAAAAAAGCTGAATGGAAAAAAGGAAAACAAGTTAGTGGCTATGTTGAACATCGCTGTGGAATTTTAGAAGGCTTTTTCCTTCGGACACAAATTGAAGGGACAATTATTGAATGGCAAGGAGACGACTTGCTTCTTCACATTGACAAGTACGTTGACGAGGAGAAAAAGAAAAGAGTAATCAAATGTTATGAGGTGAAAAACGATACGATTTTGATTGAGAATCACTACTTGTTTAACTTAAAAGAGAAATAAAAAACTTAGCCTAATAACTAAGAATTGAATTGCTCGGTCTAAGAAGTTCTTGTCATGAGAAAAACTAAATGTGTTTCTGAATACTTAACTGTTAAGTCATATTTATGAAGATAACCATTGAAAATACAACAGATGCTTTGGAATTAGCTAAGCTCAATGAAAGTGTTCAGAACATACACCATGAGCTTTATCCTGAAAAGTTCAAACCTTTTAATTTATTTGGGGTTCAAAAGGCTTTTGTTCAACTTTTGTTAAGTGAAAATGTACATGCCTATCTGGCAAAGTATGAGGGGGAAGTAGCAGCTTATTTGCTATGTATTGTATTAGAACGAAAAGAAACTGAATTTCAATATCGTCAGTCGGTATTACTCATTGATCAAGTTTGTGTGCTTGAAAAATATCGAAGAAAGGGAATAGCAAAGGAGTTATTAAAACATTCCGTCGAACTCGCTCAGGAGAATGATATTAAGGAAATTGAAATCGATTATTGGGAGAAAAATAGGAGTGCTTATGCATTTTTTGCAGCAAATGGATTTGAAAACCAAAAGCACAAAATGGTTTTAAAGATGATGTGATTTTAAGTGCTACTTATTTACCTCCAACAGAACGCCCAAATAATAGTAAGCGGCCCATTCACTTAGTCGATTTTTTTGCATGAGCTCGTTGAGTTTTAGCTCTGCATTTATAAAAGAAGTTTCTCTTGAATTTACCATAAACAAAGAGCTTTCTCCGTTTTCAAACAATCTGCGTTCACCTTCGAGCAGTCTTTCGTAATCAGCAGTAGTTTTTCGGTAAATTTCAATTTGATTAAAAGTGGTTGTCCACTGATTTAAATAAGCTTTTGCCTGAAAACGCAATTGCTCTCTTTTGTTATTCATGCCTTGCATCAACTCTTCTTGCCTTAGCTTTGCGCTTGCAAATTCGCCTCTACCTTTTCGTAAAAATAGCGGCATACTAACTGTCACACCCCATTTGTAGTTATTCTCGCTGTAATTTTCAAAAGCATCAGTGCCAACTGCTTCTGCCAAGGGATTGTAATTTAAATTGATTTGTGGCTTAAGTTGTTCAATGCTCAGTCGTCGATCAATGTCAAGCTGTTCCCACTCCAAACGATCCATTTTTAGCTCAGGATGTTGAGCAATCAAACTGTCTAAATTTATTCTCCATTGAGGATCGGCAAAGCTAAATTCACTTTGCTCTTTAGATTGAGGAATACTGCCTTCAGAGAGTTCAAGCGGAACAAATCCTTCATCCCACAAATAAACTGAGAGTTCTGCTTTTGCATTTTCATAAGCCAATGTTCCTTCTTCTAATAAAAGTGCTCTATTCTGAAATTGAATTCCTGCCTCAACCGTATCTATGCTTGGAATATTTCCGCTTAAAGCTTCGTTTTTAACGGCATTGTATCGTACTTCAGCTAATCTATAAGCTTCTTGATATACATTCAAATTATAATATGCCAAAAACCAATTCCAGTAGGCACTTGCAGCATCTAATAGCAATTGGTTATACAAGTAAGTTCTTTTGGCTTGAGTTGCCTCTGCATAAAGCTGTGCTTGCCTTAATGCGGCTCTTCGATCATCCATAAAAAGCCCGCGACCAAGTGGAATAGAAACTCCTGCATAATAAAGCCCATCTTCCGGATTGTTATTCTCGGGATTTAGGTAAACACCTTCATTTCTTTCATGCCCTGCTTTTAATTCTATTCCAAACCATGTAGGAACTACTAAGCCGCCGTCTAATAAACTGTAATACTTCTTTTCATCAAAGTACTTTTGACTTAAATCCCCTTTAATCTTGGGGTCAAAAGCTCCTCGAGAAGAACGTACTTTGGCTTCTCCTAATTCTGTCTGTAAATTAGCTTGGCGAGCTAAAGGATGGTGTTTTTTTACCCTCTGAATATAGTTCTCAAAGCTAATTTGTACTTCCATTTGAGCATTGAGTTTAAATCCCAATACAAAAAATAGCGCAACAAAAAAGATACTATTTCTCAATAAAGTTATCATGGGCTAACATTCGACTTTTGAACTTCTTTTGCATCACCCTCTACACTTACGTAAAAGTTAGGAGGGAAGCCATTAATTTGTCGCCATAATTCATACCATACCGGAACATCCTCTAAGAGCATCATATTGTTTGTTCCGCCTCCAACTCTTAGTGCTTTTGGCCATTCCGGTTGCTCCGGATCCGGTTTTACCAGAACTCTATACATGCCATTGGGACTGATAAAGTTGTCGATGGCGTATACTTCTCCGCCATAAGTACCATAACTTGTATTTGGCCAACCTGAAAAGACAATAGCGGGCCAACCGTCAAACTGAATTCTTACCTCTTGACCTTTGTGAACCAGCGGCAGGTCAATTGGCCTAACATAAAGCTCTACTACCAATTCATATTCAGAGGGCATAATCGTTAAAATAGGACTTCCTTCTTTAATAGTTTCGCCAATTCCGGTGTATATGGTTTCAGTAATGTATCCACTTTGCGGCGCTTTTACAAAATACATACCCGAGCGGATGGTATAGTTGGTTAATTCATTATTCATTTTGGCAACCGCTCCTTCTGCATCGTAAAGGTTAGATAAAGCAGTTTGCATTTCACTTTTTGCTTTTGAAATACTTTCTCTGTATTGCGCTCGAATTGAAGTTAATTCAACTTTGGCGTTGATTAGTTCATTTTTACTGCTCAGTAGTTGATTTTCTGCAGCTATGCGCTCTGCTACAGATTTTTGTCGAATTAGTCTTCTGTTTTCCAAGTCTGTTAAGGACTTTAAGCCATCTTTTTGCAATTCCTCAAAACGCTTATATTGTCTGTCTGCTATCTCAAAGTTTGTTTGCGCAGCTTCTAATTTAATACTGTCGCTTTCCACTTTAAGCTCGGCTTGTTTGTATTTATTTTGCGCCTGATTGTATTTTAAGTCAGCAGTTTGCTCCAATGCTTCTATTTGGCTTTCTAATGCTTTTACCTTTTCTTCATAAGATTTTACTGCCGACTGCTTGGCTTTTAATTGAGTTTGAGTTCTCAGGATTAAATCCGGATCAAAATATTGATCTTTAATTTCTGAAATAAATAATATGGTATCACCTTTCTCTACAAATTCACCTTCTTGAACGTACCACTTTTCAATTCTACCGGCAATTACCGAATGAATGGTTTGTGGTCGTTGATTGGGTTTTAATGTAGTTAAACTACCGTAGGATCTAATATTCTGAGTCCATGGTAAAAACATAAACACCATCGTTATTCCAAAAAGAACCCCCATTATTTTTAAAAACACCCTACCTGAATCCAGGCGATTGATATAGGCAAGCGACTTATAGTCAGTTTGCTTGATTGCGTTTATTACTCTATTTTCGGATATGTTTAACATTCTTTCTTTAATAAATTAGTTAGCATATAAATGCTCTATTCTTCCATCGTTTAGCGTTAGAATATGGTCAGCTTTCGACTGAAAATAGGAATCGTTACTTGCTGCAATTAATGTCCAATTATTTGATTTGTCAGTTAAATAATCAATGATTTCATTGCGCTCTGATTCGTTAATATTTTCCAGGTTCTCCTCAATAATTAATAGTTTAGGATTATTGGCAACAGCTCTAGCAATTAACAAACGCTGAACAATACTCTTGGGTAACCTTTTGCCTTGAGGATCTAACTCAGTGTCAAAACCGAGCGATAATCTATTTACATAGTCGGTTAGTTTAACTTTAGAGATTACCTCTTTTAAACGATTTGTATTTACATCTCTTCCCATGCAAATATTTTCTCTAACAGTACCTTGAAATAACATTTCTTGAGATAAACAATCACCGATCACACTGCGCAATGATTCCATGGAAATGTTGACTTTACTCAAGTCATCGTATAAAATTTGTCCATTGGTTACTTCGTAAAGCCCGGCAATCAAGTGAAGTAATGTACTTTTACCTGAAGCATTTGGGCCGGTAACAATAAGTGTATTATTACTTTTAATTTCAAAATTGATGTTCTCTAAAGTAGGTTTTGGATTTCTTGGAAATTGAAAACTTAAGTTCTGAATCTTCAAATTCAAGCCTTTTACATGCTCACTTTGATCTAATTCAGCCCCTTCAGTATGCTCTAACTCTAAGTCTGTTACTTCACCTACCTTTTCTACTCCAGTGAGAACATCGTAAATTGTTTCTAAGGAGAGAATTAGTTTTTCAACCGAGTTCATGATCATTAAAATGATGATTTCAGCAGCTACAAACTGACCGATGTTCATCAATTGCTCCATAACCAAAATTCCACCAATGGCCAAAAGTCCGGTAGCTACCAAAACTTTAAATACAATGAGTAATGAAAACTGACGAACCAATACTTTAAAGTGCGTTTCTCTTGCCGCCAGATATTTTTCCACATTTGCATCGGTTTTTTGCAAAGGAAGTTTACTATTGCCCGAAAGTTTAAAGGTAATGTTTGTCCTTGCCAGTTCCTCTAGCCAATGAGCAGTTTGGTACTTAAGTTTAGATTCTTTTAAACTTGTTTTTAAGCCTTCTTTTGCAGTAAGTTTAAAAATGATGTAAACGATAATACTCAGTAGTAAGCTAAATAGAATAAAAAATGGATGATAAAATGAAAGTAATATTAAACCAAAAACTACTTGTAGAGAAGCGGCGGTAAAATCAATTAGAATTTTTGAAAGTCCTTTTTGAATAGACATTACATCAAAAAAGCGATTCATTAACTCCGGTGCATATTGTTTATAAAGCTCTTCCATCTTAATTCTGGGAACTCTATAAGAAAATTCAAAAGCTGCTTTCGCAAAAATTTTCTGCTGTAAATTTTCAACGATTCTCAATTGAAAAATTTGAAGTACACCGTTTATACCAACTCCTGCAACCACTAAAACAACTAGAATAACCCAAGAGGTACTCACTTGTCCTCCTTGAATTAAGTTAACAATTGCTTGAATACCCAAGGGAAGCGTTAAACTAACGAGGCCACTGAAAATGGCATAGGTGTATACATTTCTGATCTCTCTACTATCAGGACTCAGTAAGCGAACTAATCGTTTAAGCGGAGTAAGTTCTTTATCGTCATTCATTATTTCGTAGTTTCTATGGCTTTAAAAACAATTTCTTCGTAAAAATCAGCTACCGCATCTTTCCCTTTTACTTGATCAGTTAGTCGGGGAAGGTGTGCAGCAAAATGCCTTTGCATGTGTGCTCCTTCAATTACAGTTGATATTAACATATGAGGATAAAGATAGTTTGGATTTAATTCTAAAACTAACTCACTAATCCGATCAACAAAGTTTTTGTATTTCAAAAATGCCCCTTCCTCATTAATCGAGTCAACTTGTTTGTTCAAATATGCTTTTGGGGAATCTAGGGCTACAATTTGATGGAGTTTGGCTTCATTAATGTGCTCAAATGCACCGTCGTTTTCTACTTCTTCGGTAATTAACTGAATTGATCTTTTTAGTTTTTCCTTTGCATTTGAAATGTTTGCCAATAAAAAAGCCAGTCTATACTCGTTCCAAGACCAATACCAATTGGTTAAATACAAAAGCATTTTTACTTTACTCTCAAAATATCGATAAATAGAAGCTTCCGATGTATTAATGCTTTGCGCTAGTTTCCTAAAATTAAAATCTTCAAAGCCCACCTCATAAATCAAGTCAATTCCCGCTTTAATAATCCGCTTTCCCAATTTACTTGATTCAGGATGCTTTAGATATAGGTTCTCATGAACCTGCAGCTGAATATTTAATTTTAAGTCTTGCATTTTGTAAGTTTAAAGTGCAAAAATAATAGCTTAACTATCATTTTTGTTTATGTAACTGTTAAAAAAACCAATTGTTCGATAAAATGTTTAATTAAATAAGTGTTTAAGGCAATTTTAATAGAAGACTTCACGTTTTTGGCAATAAAAACTTTATTTTCGCTTACTCCGTTTTCCGTCAGAAAATATGATAAAAAAAGTACTTACTTCTTTCTTAGTTAGTTGTTTCCCTTTTTTAAGTTTCGCCCAAATGGGCGGGAACAATACTTATGAGTTCTTAAACTTGACTTCTTCGGCAAGAGTTTCTGCTCTAGGCGGAAATCAAATTGCTGTAAAAGACGACGATTTATTTTTAGGAATAGAAAACCCTGCATTGCTGAACAAAGAAATGGACAATAAACTCGCCATGACTTATGTAGGTTATTTGGCCGACATTAGTTATGGAGTGGCACATTATGGTAAACATTTTGAAAAAGCAGGTACTTTTCAGTTGGGGGTAAAATACATTGACTACGGTAGTTTTACGGAAACCGATCAGGCGGGAAATGAAATCGGAAGCTTTACTGCCGGAGAGTATGCCTTTGTCTTAGGTTATGGAAGAGAGTTGGATAGCAATTTTTCAATTGGAGCGAATCTAAAAACAATTTATTCTTCTTTTTATGATTATAACTCGATTGGTTTGGCTGCCGACGTAGGACTAACCTATGCGCTTTCCGGAAAAGGTTTGACCGTTTCACTTTTAGCTAAAAATATTGGTCGACAGTTGAGCACCTATGTTGAAAATCAAGAAAAAGAAGACTTGCCTTTTGAAATTCAACTAGGAGTGAGTAAGCGCTTAGATAAAGTGCCCATTCGCTTCGGTTTTATTTTTCAGCATTTGCAACAATGGGATTTGCAATATGATAACCCAAACGACAATCGAGAATCTTCAATATTAACAGATGCCAATGAGCAAGAGGAGAGAGAACCGGGCTTTTTTGACAACCTAGGCAGGCACATTATTTTCAATGCTGAATTTTTGTTGACAGAGAATTTTAATATTCGCTTTGGGTATAATTACTTACGAAGAGCTGAGCTAAAAATTGACGAACAATTGGGAACCGTTGGTATTTCTTGGGGAGTGGGAATGCGGATCTCTAAATTCCATTTAAGTTACGGTCGTTCAGCTTATCATCAGGCAGGTGCTACAAATACCTTTTCAGTTTCTACACGACTTTCCGATTTTATCAATTAATTTAGCGGCATGAAGCCCATTATTATTGCCATCGACGGCTACTCTTCATGTGGAAAAAGTACTTTGGCAAAAGCACTCGCCAAAAAACTTCACTACGCCTATATGGACACAGGCGCCATGTATAGAGCAGTTACACTATACATTTTAAATAATAAAATTGCTGTTTTTGAACTAAGTGAGTCAGAGATTAATCAGCTAATCGATCAAATAAATATTTCTTTTAAAAGTGATGAGAATGGAAATTCAATTACTCTATTGAATGGAGAAGTAGTTGAAGAAGAAATTCGCGGTAAGGCGGTGTCTGATGCCGTTAGCGAAGTGGCGCAAATTAAAGCAATTCGAAGGCGAATGGTTGATTTGCAACAAAAAGCAGGAGCTCATAAGAAAATAGTAATGGATGGAAGAGATATAGGAACGAAGGTTTTTCCCAATGCAGACTTTAAAATATTTATGACCGCAGATCCTAAAATTAGAGCGCAAAGAAGATACGATGAGCTTAAAGCAAAAGGACAGGAGGTTGACTTTGATGAAGTGTTTGAAAATCTAAAAATGAGAGATAAGAATGACACAGAACGCAAAGAAAACCCGCTCGTTAAAGCTGAGGATGCTTTTGTATTAGATAATAGTCATTTAAACCAAGAAGAACAGCTTCAGTTGATTGTTGAGGAGATTGAAAAGCGATTTAACTAAAAGACTCCGCGTACTTTTTAAAAGCAGCCATATATTTTAGTGATTGTTCTTTAAAAGCACTTTTCATTAATTTAAAAATTACCTTTTTCACGCCTTTAAATTTAAAAGTAGAAATGGAAACCCATTCGGTTTGCTTGTCGTTTATAGCTCTAAAGTAATTTTCCTGAATATTGACAATGTCTTTAGTTTCGTAAGTAGCGTGAAATTCTCCGGGAGTACTTCGGTCAGTTATGGTTTCAAGCATTTCCAAAGCTTGATCATCTCTTTGGTAAAAGAGTTTTGTTTTGGCACCTTCTTTTCCGGCTTCACCGCTCAAAAGGTCAATGCTCTTAAGTCCGGCTTGCCATTCCTTTAACTTGCTCGGGTCACCATAAAGTTCAATTACCTTAGCTCTGGATTGATTGATAACAATACTTTGACTATATCTCATATCTTGCTAAACGATTTTAAAACTTCAAATGTAATGCTCAATTTTTAATTCTGCTAAAATTGGTTTCATTTAGCTATTTTGGGCTTCAAATTCAATGAGCAACTCTTCTTTAGATCTGCTTGGGTTGAAAAATGACAGTAATTTATCCATCACGCCGTCTACAACTGCATCAGGACAAGAAGCTCCTGAAGTTAAAATAATTTTTAGCGGTCTTTTTTCAGGAAGGTAGTCTTTTGAAATTAGCATACGTTTATTGTGAAAGTCAAAGTGCCTGATTTTGTCTGCTGAAACAATTTCATCATGTCCGGAAACAAAAAAGGTAGGAAGCTTTTGCTCACAGAGCTCCACTAAATGTGAGGTATTGGAACTGTTAAAACCTCCAACAACTATCGCTAAGTCCGCATCTTCTTCAAGCAAACCATAGGTAGCTTGTTGGTTGTCGTTGGTGGCATAACAAAGTGTGTCTCTGGTATCGGCAAAATGATCTTTGATGTTTTCTTCACCATATTTCTCAATCATTACACCTTTAAAATAATCGGCAATGGCTTGTGTGTCTGAAGCAAGCATGGTTGTTTGGTTGACTACTCCCACTTTGTTTAAATGCTTTTCAGGAGCAAAACCTTTGGAGTATTGATTGCCAAAAGTTTCATGAAATTGATCGATATCCATTTCGCCCAGCATAAAAGCTCCTAATTGTTCAGCTTCTTCTTGGTCGCGAACTACAATAGAGTGAGCGTATTCGGAGCTATGAGAAAAAGTAGCTCTGGTTTCTTCGTGCTTGTGTTTCCCGTGAATAATTACTGTGTAGTCTTGTTTTCCTAGTTTTTCAGATTGCTTCCAAACTTTGGTGACAAAAGGGCAAGTAGTATTGTATTTTTCAATTTGAATCCTCTTTTCTACAAGTATTTTTTCCACTTCTCTGGTAGTTCCAAAAGCAGGAACAATTACAATGTCTTCAGCATTAATCTCTTCCCATGGTATAAATTGATTACCGTGAGTATCCATGATAAAACGAATTCCCATAGCTTGAAGGTCGGCATTAACCGATGGATTGTGAATCATTTGGCTCAGAAGAAAAATGCGCTTGCCGGGGTTTTCTTCAACGGCTTTATAGGCAATTTCAATAGCGTTTTCCACTCCGTAGCAAAATCCAAAATGACGGGCAATTAAAAACTGCACATCGCCAAAGTCAAGTGTAGTGGGGCTAAAGTCCTTTTTTCTGGGATCGTTTGCTTTTCGGCTGTTTTTTATTTGAGAAATAAATGAACTTCTATATGTTAGTGGAATGTCAAATTGCTTCATTGGCTTGAAATTTTATCGCAAGAAATAAAATCTTTAAATCATTTATCTTGCATAATCTATGGTTTATTTTCTATTTAGTTTCTAGAGTTCAATAGTTCATTAAATACACTGTCAACAAAATTAATCATAGCAGTTTAATGAAAAATGATAAATATTAAAATAAAACGAATGTTTGAAATTAACTTAAACTTATATGCTTTAAGTGCTAAAATGGCTTGTTTTATAGCTCAGTACACAGGCAAGCAGACTACAAGGCCTTAAGTATTGATTTTCATTGAAATTGGTATGGACTGAATTTAAAAGAGTCATTGATTGAATGTGTTGTAAATTTTAGTACATTTGCACCCTCATTTTTGAAACCCTCAATTATCGGTATATTGGGGATATTAATAACCACTTTCGTTTTCATACCGATTTAAAAAGCGAAATACAAAAACGAGTCATAAAAGTAATGGCTGAATCTAACGAAAAAGCTGCCGACCAAAAGGCAGAAGAAAAAAAAGCCGCTGAAGTAAAAGCGGAAAACACAGACACTCCTAAAGCAACTCCCGAAAAAGACCCTGTAAAGGAAGAGGCAAAAGCTGCTAAAAAAGAGGCTGAACCAAAAGCTGAGGCAAAAACGAAGAAAGCAGAAGAATCTGCTAAAGTAGTAAAGCAGCCAAAGCAAAAAGTGGCTCCTCGCCAGGAGGCCATTATCAAAGACAAAACAACCGATGCTGAAGAAATTCAGGAAGAAGTTGAAGCTCCTAAGACGAAAGAAGAACGTCAGAAAGAGCTAGAAGACTTCCGTAAAGAGTTTGACTGGAGCGCGATTGGTAAGTACGACGACAAATACTCTGATGCTGAGCAGAAGGAAATGGAAGGAATGTATGAAGATACATTAACTTCAATTGCTGAGCAAGATGTTATCGATGGTGAAGTGGTAAGCATTTCTCCAAGAGAGGTTGTTGTAAACATTGGTTACAAGTCTGATGGAGTAATTTCAATGTCAGAATTGAAGTACAGAGAAGACTTAGAAATTGGTGATAAAGTTGAAGTTTTCATCGAGAGCCAAGAAGACAAAAATGGTCAGTTGGTACTTTCTCACAAAAAAGCTCGTGCACTACGTGCTTGGGAACGTGTTAACGATGCCTTGGATACTCAAGAAATCATTAAAGGTCACGTTAAGTGTAGAACTAAAGGTGGTTTAATTGTAGATGTATTCGGTATTGAAGCATTCTTGCCAGGTTCTCAAATTGATGTTAAACCAATTCGCGATTACGATATTTACGTTGACAAAACCATGGAATTCAAAGTGGTTAAAATCAACAAAGAGTTCAAAAACGTTGTGGTTTCTCACAAAGCACTAATCGAAGCTGAACTTGAAGTACAGAAGAAAGAAATTATCTCTCAATTAGAGAAAGGACAAGTTCTTGAAGGTACTGTTAAAAACATCACTTCTTACGGTGTGTTTATCGACCTTGGTGGTGTTGATGGATTAATCCACATTACTGACCTTTCTTGGGGTAGAGTGAATCATCCTGAAGAAGTTGTTCAATTGGATGAGAAAGTTAAAGTGGTTATCCTTGACTTTGATGATGAGAAGAAGCGTATTGCACTTGGCATGAAGCAGCTTGAAGGTCATCCATGGGATAAACTTGACGATAAACTACAAGTTGGAGATAAGGTGAAAGGTAAAGTTGTAGTTGTTGCAGACTACGGTGCATTTGTTGAAATTCAACCTGGTGTTGAAGGATTGGTTCACGTATCAGAGATTTCTTGGTCGAACCATTTACAACCTGCACAAGCTTTCTTTAATGTAGGAGATGAAGTAGAAGCACAAATCTTGACATTGGATCGTGAAGAGCGCAAAATGTCCTTAGGTGTTAAACAATTAACTCCGGATCCATGGGAAGGAATTGAAGAGCGTTACCCTGTAGATTCTAAGCACAAAGGTAAAGTAACTAACATTTCTGATTTCGGCGTATTTGTTGAGTTAGAAGATGGTGTTGACGGTTTAGTTCACATTTCTGATTTATCTTGGTCTAAGAAAATTAATCATCCAAAAGAAGTTACCTCTGTAGGTGATGAAATGGAGATTGTAATCTTAGAGATTGATAAAGATAACAGAAGACTAAGTTTAGGTTACAAACAATTAGAAGAGAATCCATGGGAAACTTTTGAAACGATCTTCGAAATTGGAAGCATACACAAAGGAACGATTACAGACCTTAACGCTAAAGGCGCTACTATAATCTTACCTTACGGTGTTGAAGCCTTCGCTACTAAGAAAAACTTAGTAAAAGAAGACGGAAAAAATGCTGAAAAAGATGAAGAATTGGATTTCAAAATCCTTGATTTCAACAAAAACGCTAAGAAAATCGTCGTTTCTCACACTCAAATTCACAGAGATGTAGAAGAGGAAGAGAAAGTGGTTAAGCGTAATAAAGCTCGCTCTGAGCAGAAAGAAACTCAGAAAGCGATTAAGAGCATGAAAGACAAGCAAGAGAGAACAACTCTTGGTGACCTTGATGCCCTTGCAAACTTGAAAAGTGAGCTTGAAGAAGGAGAAGGAAAGAAGAAAAAATAATTCTTCTTTAACAGAACACGATAAGAAAGCCCCGCAGAAATGTGGGGCTTTTTGTTTTGAAGAAGATTTCGGTAGTTAATACTTTATTCTCAAACTCAATACCGAACCTAAATTAGCCTCTCCATTTTCTTCAAACAATATATTTACCCCACAACCTAAAGTGAAATACTGATAAAGTAGACCACTTAGTTTAAATCGAAGAATATCTTTATAACGGTCAAGCATAAAGTTTTTTGCATAATAAAGACTAGCTTGGTACTTTCCTTCTTTGAATTGTTGATTAATTGAACTAGAGATAAATCGGACTTTTTCAAAAATAGCATTGTAGGAAGAAGTGAATGAAAACTGCGTTTGTTCATTGGAAACACTCACAAAATGCTGAAATCCTTTTTGGGTCTGAGATGCTTCAAAAAAATCGTTTGTTATTTCATTGTAAATTAATGCAGTGTTTAACATTGTGCGTTTAACTCTTTTGATGTAGTAAACACGGGCAATGGTAACCGTTGAAAAGCCGTTTAATCCACTAAATGCGGTATCAATTTTATTCGCAATATCAACAGTTACCGGACTGTGAATAAGCTGAAAATTTGGTATCCGCTTAAACCTGCTACCAATGTCAAAGAAGAGCTTTTTCGTTTGATTGACTAATTCTTTTTGTTCAAAGTTCCGGTTGATGATGGCATAATCACTTTTTAGATAGATCTTGTTTTTAAAAAGTTTGAGGTATGTTCCAATTGAATAAGATTGTGTGTTTCTGTTTAAAAAATAGACTCCTTCGGAGCGATAATTGGAGCCCACTCGATCAAATTGAGTATTGATTTCTAAAAATGAAAATGGTTGCACAGTGAGTTTGCTGTAAACGGCGGCTTGCTTCTGAAAATCACTTTCTTTTGAGAGGGTTTGGTTAAGTTTATTTGCGGACTGATTGTATTCCAATTCATAATATAGAAATCTGCTTATATCACCTGAAATAGCTGTGGAGAGTACATAGTTTGATTTTTCTATCGGACT
>Ga0207849_100080_pt1 | contig 112724 bp, 110 predicted proteins | sample TtaePargueraPR_12_FD_187277 | JGI IMG/M metagenome (GOLD analysis project Ga0207849, IMG submission 187277) | Aerobic enrichment media microbial communities from Bioluminiscent Bay, La Parguera, Puerto Rico - Tt and P2 (4) (SPAdes) | ecosystem: Environmental > Aquatic > Marine > Unclassified ...
GGTTTTTTTGTGTCCGGATGTCCACTGTGCGGGCCGGTCAGGGCGGATTGTGGCGGGCCGTTGGCGAGTGGGCCGAGGTTCCGTGCTTGGCCATCAGGCGATAGAAGGAAACCCGCGAGATATCCAGCAGGCGCGCGGCGGCGGAGACATTCTGGTGGGTGAGCGCGAGGCTGCACATCACGGCCTGTTGTTCGGCCCGGGCCCGGAATTGCTCCAGACTGAGCCCCGAGCCCTGGTTGCTGCTGTTGAGCAAACCATGAAATCCCAGCAATTCAGGGCCAATGGTCGGCTTGTCGCTCAACAGTATCGCCTGGCGCAGCCGGTTGCGGAGTTCCCGCAGGTTGCCGGGCCAGTCGTGTTCGAACATCCACTGCATGGCCTGCTCGCTGAGATGCTTGTGACTGGCGCCGGTGCTGGAGTGCATGTTGCGGAGAATGCGATCCACCAGCAGCGGCAGGTCTTCGAGGCGCTCCCGAAGTGTCGGCATCATGACTTCAAGCCCGCCGAGCCGATAGAACACATCCTCGCGGAACTGCTTCTGTTCCACCAGGGTATGCAGTGGCGTACGGCAGGTGACGATCAGTCGCGCCGGTCTCCCCGTTGCGGGAGTGCCGTCTGCCCTGGTGGTCGTCTGGCCGTCGAGCAGGTGCAGCAGCAGCGACTGTTGTGCCGGGAGTAGCTCATCGACACCGGTCAACACCAGGGAGCCACCTTCCGCCGCCCGCAGCTGGTCCTGAAAGGTACCGGTGGCGCCGAACAGCCCGCTTTCGGTCTGGGCCACCGGGAGTGCCGCGCAATTGGCGGTAATAAAGGGGCCATGTCGCAGGGGGGAGGAATCATGCACGAAATGGGCTGCGGCATCCTTGCCGGTTCCGCTTTCGCCCTCGATGATGACCGGGTCAGCGGTCATGGCAAAGCGCTCCAGCAGCGAGCGCGCGGCCTGAATGGCGGGCGACTGGCCGGCCAGGGCGTAGGGCAGGGTGTCGGTTGCCCCCGGGGTTGCCAGCCGGCGTTGCAGGTCTGCCATGCCCCACAGGTGGCCAAGGACGGTATTCAGCCTCGCCGGGTCCAGCGGGCGGGTGTGGAAGTCGGTGCAGTGCAGCGCAACCATCGCTTCGGCTTCGTCAATACCCCGGTGTTGCGGGTCCAGTACGCCGATCCACAGGGTCGGGCTGAGTACTTCGATCCATTCCTCCAGGAATGGCGCGCCGCCGTCGGGTAACTCGCTCAGATCCAGAATGCCGACCCGGGTGGCAGGCAGACCGCCAAGGTTGGCCGGGGGGTGCTCACAGAAGTTAAAGCGAAGCAGGTCCCAATGGGGCAGGAATCTGTCGGGCAGTGTGCGGTCGGATGGCCCTGGAGACAGCCAGAGCAGTGGCCGTATAGTCTTCATGGATCCTCTACCCCTTACCCGGTGACAAATTTTGGCGACAATAGCTTTCAACGAATTCCGATTCACTCAGGCAGGTTGTGTGCCACAATAAAAACCGAGTCATATATCAACCGGTTATCGGGGGTGGCGTAACAGCCGCGGTCGTCACTGTAAACATAATTGACAGAGGCCGGTCGGAAACGCGGGAGTCCACGGATGAGTTCCGAGCAAGGAATTGTCGTTGCGGTGCTGGGGCTGGCGCTGGTCATGTTTGTCTGGGACCGCTTTCGCTATGACATCGTGGCGTTGCTGGCACTGCTTGCGATGGCGGTCGCGGGCATAGTGCCCGGGGACCGGCTGTTCGCCGGTTTTGGCCATCCGGCGGTGATCACGGTGGCGGCTGTGCTGGTTATCAGCAAGGGGCTGGTAAATGCCGGCGTGGTGGACGCCATTGCCCGATTGCTGGGCAAAGTGGGCTCGCGGCCAACGCTGCAGGTGTTGACGCTGACCGGGGTTGTCGCGGTCTGCTCCGGCTTCATCAACAATGTCGGCGCCCTGGCATTGCTGATGCCGGTGGCGGTCTGGATGTCCCGCCAGGCTGGCCGGTCGCCGTCGCTGCTGCTGATGCCGCTGGCGTTCGGCTCTTTGCTGGGAGGCACCATGACCCTGATTGGTACCCCGCCCAACATCATCATTGCCAGTTACCGCCCGGGAGCAACCCCGTTCGGAGTGTTTGATTTCATGCCGGTTGGCGGCGTGATAACCCTTGCCGGGGTTGCCTTTATTGCCTTGCTGGGCTGGCGGCTGACTCCGCGCCGCGCTGACGGGCAAAGTGCTGACCCGCTGTTCAGTGTCGGCGATTACCTCACCGAGCTGCGGGTGCCCGCGGGGTCGGACTTTGTCGGGGAGACCCTGCACCAACTGTTGACCAGGGTCCGTAAAGACGCCGATGTGGTGGTGCTGGGGCTGGTTCGTCAGGGCAAGCGCTACATGGCGCCGTCGACCTACCGGGTGCTGCAGGAGGATGACATCCTGCTGGTGCAGGCCGACACGGATAGCCTCCAGGTGTTGCTGGACAAAACCGGCCTGGAACTGAGCGGGCGGGAGGAGGAGCAGCAGGCTGGCGCAGACCTGGACGAGGATGATGTCCGGCTTGCCGAAGTGGTCATCACCTCGTCCTCACCACTGATCGGTCACTCCGCCAACCGGTTGCGCCTGCGCGAGCGCCATGGCCTCAACGTGGTCGCGGTTGCCCGCCAGGGTTACCGGCTGAAGAGCCGGATCGGCAACCTCCAGTTCCATGCCGGTGATATCCTGCTGGTCCAGGGTAGCGACGACGCGTTGGCCGAATCGCTCGATGTGCTGGGTTGCCTGCCGTTGGCGGAGCGCGGATTGCGTCTTGGCAGCCCGCGCCGGACGCTGCTGGCAACCGGCATTTTCGCCGCCAGTATCGTGGTCATTGCCAGTGGCTGGCTCGCGGCGCCCACGGCCCTGGTTGCCGGTGCCCTGGTGATGGTCATGGCCGGTTTGCTGTCGACGGCCGAGGCCTACCGGGCCATCGACTGGTCAATCATCGTGCTGCTGGGGGCGATGATTCCGGTCGGCCAGTCACTGGAAACGACGGGTGCTGCGGCGTTGATTGCCGACAGCCTGATGGTGGTGGGCGAGGGGTTGCCAACGGCCACCGTGCTGGCGCTGGTGATGGTGTTGACCATGCTGCTGTCAAACGTTGTTAACAACGCGGCCGCCGTCATCGTGGTTGCGCCGATTGCGCTGAATCTTGCCGGCGGTTTCGGCCTGGCTGCCGATGCGGTATTGATGGCGGTGGCCATCGGTGCCTCCTGCGCCTTCCTGACGCCGATCGGGCACCAGTCCAATGCCCTGGTCATGGAGCCCGGAGGCTATCGTTTCGGCGACTATTGGCGGCTCGGGCTGCCCCTGTCTCTGCTCGTGGTGCTGATTGCGACGCCGATGATTGTGCTGGTCTGGGGATAGTCGTCCGGAGCGCTCGCAGGCGGGCTGGTCCCATCGGGGAATCCGCGTGGCAGTGAGTCAGCGTATCACTGGAACAGCGTATAAAAAACTGACACCTGCAGGGTGTCGAGGGCGGTGTGTATCCCGACCCTGCCCTGGCGCCGGTGCTCTGGTATGCTGGCAATCTCTTCATGGTGCACAGGAACGAGTGTTGGATGACTCCGAATGATCAGCTGAACACCGACAAGGCCGCTTTGCTGGCCGAGCTTGACCACACCCGGCAACGTACCCTGGCTCTGATCGAGTCACTGACCGACGAACAGTTGGAGGTACCCTGGCACCCGGGCGTGAATCCGCCACTATGGGAGATGGGGCATGCCACCTTTTTCTATGAGGTGTTCGTCCTCAACCTGCTGGATGGCACCCCGAGTTACGATCCGGCGATGGATGACCTCTGGGACTCGTTCCATATCGATCACCGGGATCGCTGGTGCCGGGACCTGTTTCCCGGGCGGCAGCCAACCTTGCAGTATTTCGCGACCATTTACGATCGCATTGCTGACCGCATCCGCAACCAGCCGCTGACCGAGCAGGCGCTGTACCTATACCGCTATGCCATCTTTCACCAGAACATGCACATTGAATCGCTGATCTGGTGCCGGCAGACGGTGGGCTACCCCGCGCCACCCGGCGCTGCAACCGGGCGGGGCGCGGCCGGCGAGCCGGTCAGCGGGGACGTCAGGATACCCGCTGGCCGCTGGCGGATAGGCATGCCGGCAGATTCGCCGGCGTTCGCCCGCGATGATTTTGCGTTCGACAATGAGAAGCCGCAATTCGAGGTCGAGCTGGCATCGTTTGCCATTTCCCGCACCCTGGTGAGTAACCGGGAGTTTGTGGCGTTCGTCGAGGACGGCGGCTACCGCTGTCCGGAGTGGTGGTCGTTCGGTGGCCGCAAGTGGTTGTGCAGCGAGACCGATGTGGCGCTGGTCTACGGCAGCTCCGAGCCCCTGCTGAGGGTGCCCCGTCATCCGCTGTACTGGCGCTGGCATGACGGCCAGTGGCAGGAGCGGTGGTTTGATCAGTGGTTGCCGCTGAATCTGGATGCGCCGGTCACCCACGTCAGTTACTGGGAGGCGGAGGCCTGGTGTAACTGGGCCGGTCGCCGGTTGCCTACCGAGCAGGAGTGGGAAGTGGCTGCGCTGGCGAACCGCGCGGGCGGTGAATTCCGTCGTTTGCCCTGGGGTAATGAGCCCCCCCATGCCGGTCAGGCCGATATGGATGGCCGTCACCTGGGGCGGCTGCCGGTGTGGGATTTCCCGGCGGGTGACAGTCCCTTTGGCTGTCGCCAGATGATCGGCACGGTGTGGGAATGGACCAGTAGCCAGTTCTTCCCCTATGACGGCTTCAAGGTGGATATGTACCCGTTCATGTCCACCCTGCAGTTCGGCGACCACAAGGTGACCCGCGGGGGCAGTTGCGCGACGTCAGCTTCGCTGATCCGTGGCACCTACCGCCAGGCCTACCTGCCGCAACGTAATGACGTGTACACCGGGTTCCGTAGCTGCCCGCTGGATAACAGGACCGAGGACAAGTGATGAACGTTTATGAAACTGATGAATTGCTCAGTCAGTACCTGGGCTTCCATTTTGGCGAATCCGGTTTTGGTGTCAGTAACTATCCGCTCCGCTGCGCCGACATCTGCCGGGAGCTGATGGCCGGGCGAAACCTGGGGCGGGCGCTGGACCTTGGCTGCGCCGTGGGACGTACCAGCTTCGAGCTGGCGCGGGATTTTGACCAGGTGGTCGGTGTGGATCTGTCCAACCGTTTTATCGCCGCGGCCAATACCCTGCGGGAGCAGGGTGCCATCGATTACTTCCGCCGTGACGAGGGTGAACTCGGTGCCCGGGTAACGGCACGACTTGCCGAGCTGGAGCTGGATGAGGCCGCCGGCAAGGTGCGCTTCGAAACCGGGGACGCCTGTGCCCTGGGCGGGCAGCATCGTGACTATGACCTGGTATTTGCCGGAAACCTGATAGACCGGTTGCAGGCGCCGGGTACCTTCCTCGCGGATATTCACCGGCATCTGGCCATTGGCGGCACCCTGGTCATCAGCTCGCCCTACACGCTGATGGAAGAGTTCACCCCGAGGGCGAACTGGATCGGCGGCTACACCACCGGTGGCCAGCCGCGTACCGTACTGGATGGAATGCGTGAGATCCTCGCGGCACACTTCGAGGTTGTCCAGCCGCCCATGGACGTGCCCTTTGTGATCCGGGAAACCCGCCGCAAGTTCCAGCATACCGTTGCAGAACTCACGGCCTGGCGCCGGGTACGCTGATTCAGGCTGCGTCGGGGCGCCGGCCCTGCAAATGACTGGCAAGGGCTACGCCGGTCTCGCTCATGGTGAGGTAGGCGTCGTCGGCGCCCGCCTCACGGATCTGCCGGGCCTCGTCCTCGTACAGGGTGTGGGCCACGATATAGCCGCGGAAACCCAGCTTGCGAAGCATGCGCGCGGCAATCAGCTTGCCCTCGATATCCGCCATGGCGAGGATGACCGAGTCGATTGCGGGCATATGCAGGCCATTCCAGAAGGTGGTGTCCTCGGCGTCGGCAAACACCACGTTGCGGCCTTCCTTCTGATGCTGGCGAACCTTGGCCGGGTCGGAGTCCAGTCCCATCAGGTCGGCTTCCGACCGGGCCAGCCAGTCATAGGCCGCGGTGCCGGTCCTGCCCATGCCCATGATCAGTACCCGGGTGCTGCCGAGGGAAATCGGCTGTTCGTCCGGGTGATGGCGCCGGCTCTCGAACGGTGTCAGCCGGCTGCTGACCCGCTCGTAAAGGGTGTGGGCCAGGCGGTTGAGCGGCGCCGACACCACAAAGGACAGTGACACGGTAATGGCCAGGGGCACCAGCCACTGGGGCAGCGCAATGCTGGCCACGATCAGCCCGAATTCACTGTAATTGCTCAGGGCCAGCGAGCTGAGGAAGCTGCTGCGGGCCCGCAGCCGGAAGGCGATCAGCAGGAAGAAGAACAGCACACCCTTGAGGGGCAGCAGCGCGACCATCGCCAGCGCGAACAGCAGTGCGCCCTGGTCGGGCAGGCCACCAATGCCGATCTGCAGGAAAAAACCTACCAGGAAGACTTCCTTCACACTCCACAGCGACTTGGCCAGTTCCTGGGAGCGGGGGTGACTGGCCAGCATGGCGCCGAACACCAGGGCGCCCAGTTCCGAGCTGAGTCCGACGGTTTCAAAACCGTAGCCGCCCAGCACCAGGGCCAGCAGCAAACCCAGCAGCACCAGCAATTCATCGTGTCCGCTGGCATCCAGCAGCCGGAACAGCAGTGGTCGCAGCAAGGGCAGGCCGAACACGATCAGGGCCCACTGGGACGGGGTCTGGCCGGCGGCGAGGCTCATGACCACCAGGGCAATCAGGTCCTGCATGATCAGGATGCCAATCGCGACCCGACCGTGGAAAGCGCGAAGTTCCCGCTTGGACTCCAGCACCTTGGCGGCCAGCACCGTGGAGGAAAAGGACAGCGCGATGGCCAGCATGAGCGCGGTATGCCAGGGCAGGTCCATCAACAGGTAGAGACCGGGGGCAAAGACCACGCAGGTGATGGCAAAGTGCAGCAGGCTGCCGCCGATAACTTCGGGACTGACAATCGACCGCAACTTGAGTTTGAGGCCGACCGTGAACAGCAGCAGGAGCACGCCCAGATGGGCAATATGTCCCAGTGCGTCGGTGGCTTCGATGGTGATCCCGGTGCTGGCGGACAGGCCGCTGAGCACAAAGCCGGCCGCCAGGTAGCCCACCAGGGGAGGCAAGCCAACCGTCTTGACGATCAGGCCAAGGGCAAAGGCAAACGAAATCCAGATAGCTTCAGGCATGGGCCCTTCTTGCAGGAAGACAGGATGACGAACACAGTGCCATTCGGGAGGCTGGTCGCCCGGTCAGTGACCGGGCGACCGCACCGTGCTCCGGATCAGGACTGCTCGCGGGCGATTGCCCGGTAGGCAATGTCCTTGCGGTAGAACATGCCGTTCCAGCTGATCCTTGCGGCCAGGGCGTAGGCCCGCTGCTGGGCCTCGGTGACGGTGTTGCCCAGGGCCGTGGCGCAGAGTACCCGGCCACCGTTGGTCACCACCTCATCTCCGTCGAGCCGGGTGCCGGCATGGAATACCTTTTCGCCGTCCACTTCGGTGTCCGGCAGGCCGGCAATCACATCGCCCTTGCCATAATCACCGGGATAGCCGCCGGCGGCCAGCACGATTCCCACCGAGGCACGATCGTCCCACTCAGAGTCGCACTGGTCCAGCTTGCCGTCGATGGCGGCGCCACACAGGGCAACCAGGTCGGACTTCATCCGCAGCATGATCGGCTGGGTTTCCGGATCGCCAAAGCGGCAGTTGAATTCGATGACGCGGGGCGCACCGGCGCCGTCGATCATCAGGCCGGCATAGAGAAAGCCCTTGTAGGGGTGGCCTTCTGCCGCCATGCCACGGACGGTGGGGTAGATCACTTCGTCCATGATGCGCTGGTGTACCGCGGCTGTAACCACGGGCGCCGGGGAGTAGGCGCCCATGCCGCCGGTGTTGGGGCCGGTGTCGCCGTCGCCGACCCGCTTGTGATCCTGGGAGGTGGCCATGGCCAGCACGTGTTCGCCATCCACCATCACGATGAAGCTGGCTTCCTCGCCTTCGAGGAACTCCTCGATGACCACGCGGCTGCCGGCATCGCCAAATGCGTTGCCGGCGAGCATGTCGCGGATTGCGTCTTCGGCTTCAGCCAGGGTCATCGCGACGATGACGCCCTTGCCAGCGGCCAGCCCGTCGGCCTTGACCACGATGGGCGCGCCCTGTTCACGGACATACGCCAGGGCGGCATCCACCTCGGTGAAGTTGGCGTAGGCGGCGGTGGGAATCTTCTGGCGGGCCAGGAAATCCTTGGTGAAGGCCTTGGAGCCTTCCAGTTGGGCGGCACCGGCGCTCGGGCCGAATACCCGCAAACCACGCGCTTCGAACTTGTCGACGATGCCGGCGACCAGCGGGGCCTCCGGGCCGACAATGGTCAGGCCAACCTGGTTAGCCGCGGCAAAGTCCGCCAGAGCATCCAGTTCCATGACATCGATGCTGACGTTCTCCAGGCCTGGCTCCCGGGCGGTGCCGGCGTTGCCCGGGGCAACAAATACCCGGTCGGCGTCCGGTGACTGGGCGGCTTTCCAGGCAAGGGCGTGCTCACGTCCGCCACTGCCGATAACAAGAATATTCATAGCTGTTGTACCCCTGATGTCGGGTGCGGGACAGAACCAAAGCACTGTCCCGGGTAGTCAGATCAGTGACGGAAGTGGCGCATGCCGGTGAACACCATGGCAATGCCGTGTTCGTTGGCGGCGTCGATCACTTCCTGGTCGCGCATGGAACCGCCGGGCTGGATCACCGCAGTGATGCCGGCTTCGGCGGCGGCGTCGATACCGTCGCGGAACGGGAAGAAGGCGTCGGAGGCCATCACCGAGCCTTTAACCTCAAGGCCTTCGTCTGCGGCCTTGATACCGGCAATTTTCGCGCTGTAGACGCGGCTCATCTGGCCGGCGCCGACACCGATGGTACGGCCGGCCTTGGCGTAGACGATGGCGTTGGACTTGACGTACTTGGCCACTTCCCAGGCGAACAGCAGGTCGTTGAGTTCTTCCTCGGTCGGTTGGCGGGTGGTCACCACTTTGACATCTTCCATAGCCACCATGCCCAGGTCACGATCCTGGACCAGCAGGCCACCGGTGACCCGCTTGTAGTCCATGGACCGCGCGCGCTCACCATCAAACTCGCCACAGGCCAGCAGGCGTACGTTCTTCTTGGCGGCCACAATCTCGACCGCGTCCGCTGCCACGGTGGGTGCAATGATCACTTCCACAAACTGGCGGTCAACGATAGCCCTGGCGGTCTCGGCGTCCAGCTCCCGGTTGAAGGCAATGATGCCGCCAAACGCAGAGGTGGGATCGGTCGCGAAGGCCAGGTCGTAGGCCTGGCGGATGTCGGCACCAATGGCCACGCCGCACGGATTGGCATGCTTGACGATGACGCAGGCCGGGTCGGCAAAGGGCTTGACGCACTCCAGGGCGGCATCGGTGTCGGCCACGTTGTTGTAGCTGAGCTCCTTGCCCTGCAGCTGGCGGGCGGTGGCCACGCAGGCTTCGCGGGGGTTCCGCTCGGCATAGAAGGCGGCACGCTGGTGCGGGTTCTCGCCGTAGCGCATGTCCTGCACCTTGACGAACTGGGTGTTGAAGGTGCGGGGGAAGTCCGCGTTGTCGTTGTCCGCGGTGCGGCCGCCCAGGTAGTTGGCAATGGCACCGTCGTAACCGGCAGTGTGCTCGAAAGCCTTCACCGCCAGATCAAAGCGGGTGGCGTGGGTGAGCTCGCCGTCATTAGCTTCAAGTTCTTTCAGTACCCGGCTGTAGTCGCTGGCATTGACCACGATGGCAACGTCGTTGTGGTTCTTGGCCGCGGCGCGCACCATGGTCGGGCCGCCGATGTCGATGTTCTCGATGGCAGTTGCCAGGTCGCAATCCGGGTTGGCCACGGTTTCCTCGAAGGGATACAGGTTAACCACCACCATGTCGATGGGGTTGATACCGTGTTCCGCCATGATGGTGTCATCAGTGCCGCGACGCCCCAGAATGCCGCCGTGGATCTTCGGGTGCAGGGTCTTGACGCGACCGTCCATCATTTCCGGGAAGCCGGTATAGTCGGACACCTCGGTGACGGCAACGTTGTGTTCCCGGAGCAGGCGGTAGGTGCCGCCGGTGGACAGCAGTTCGATGCCACGTTCGGTAAGCGCGCGTCCGAAGTCGACGATGCCGGTTTTATCTGACACGCTGATCAGTGCGCGACGGACTGGAGTATTAGCCTGATTTGCCATGGGTCACTTTCTTCGCTGGATGTGTTCGCTGGGTAGATTCGCTGGCTGGCAACGAATGAGGGCCTGGCGACGGGGTGTCTGCAGGCCCTCCCGGATTCAGGGTGTCTGGATTATAGCAGACCGTACTGCTTGAGTTTCTTGCGAAGGGTGCCGCGGTTCAGGCCCAGCATGGTGGATGCCTTGGTCTGATTGTTGCGGGTGTACTTCATTACCTGCTCGAGCAGGGGCGCTTCCACTTCCGACAGGACCAGCTGGTAAACGTCGGTTACCGGGGCGCCATCAAGCTGGGCCAGGTAGTTTTTCAGGGCAACGTCGACGCTGTCACGCAGGGTCACCGTGTTGCCGCTGTTGTTCACCGTCTGCAGCTGATGAACGTCATCATTGGCTGGCGGGGTCAGGTTGTCATTTGCCAAAGTCTCAGCGGTCATGCTGCGAATACCTCTCCATTTCGTAAGCCTGAAAAGTACTGTTGAATACTGTCTTTTTGCTCCCCCGCGCTTTCGATCGCGTTGAAGCGTTTGCGGAACTGTTTGCTCTCGTCGTGGGACTCCAGGTACCAGCCCACGTGTTTCCTGGCGATCCGCATGCCCATGGTTTCGCCGTAAAAGCTGTGCAGGGCGTCAAGGTGTTCCGTCAGGATCTGTTCCACCTCATCCAGCGGCGGTGCCGGCAGGTGGCTGCCGGTTTCCAGGTAATGCAGGATCTCCCGGAAGATCCAGGGCCTGCCCTGGGCAGCCCTGCCGATGAGCAGGCCATCGGCGCCGGTATGCGCCAGCACGTGCCGCGCCTGCTCGGGTGAGCTGATATCCCCGTTGGCAAACACCGGTATGCGTACCTGTGATTTCACCTCGGCGATGGTGTCGTACTCCGCGTCCCCGTTGTATTTGTCCGCGCGGGTACGGCCATGGATGGCCAGCGCCTGAATACCTGCATCCTCGGCCATGCGAGCGATCAGCGGGGCATTGCGATGGTCCCGGTCCCAGCCGGTTCTCATCTTCAGGGTGACAGGGATGTCCACCGCCTTGACGACCGCTTCCAGGATGTCGCGGACCAGCGCCTCATCTTTCATCAGCGCCGATCCCGCCGCCTTGTTGCAGACTTTCTTGGCGGGGCAGCCCATGTTGATATCGATGATCTGCGCGCCAAATTCGGCGTTGAGCCGGGCCGCGTTGGCCAGCATGTCCGGATCGCCGCCGGCAATCTGCACCGACCTGGGTTCCGGCTCTCCGGTGTGGTTCATGCGGAACCGGGACTTGCGCGTATGCCAGAGCTTGCTGTCCGCTATGACCATTTCTGACACGGCCAGCCCTGCGCCGAGCCGGCGGCACAGCAACCGGAACGGGCGATCGGTTACACCGGCCATGGGTGCAACAATCAAAGGGTTGGGCAGCGTGTACGGCCCGATTTTTGCCGTCGGCAACATGATCTGAGTCCGTGTCACAGCGGGTAAGCGACAATCGGAGGGGGCGGGCTGCTCAATAAGTAACCGGTCCGGCTCCGAAGGGCGCTAATGATACCGCCGGTGCAGATCCTATTGAAGGGCCTGACGGACGAAAAAACTGATTATTTTTCGTGCTTTCTGGTTGACTTTTGGGCGCCCGGCTGAATTTTCTGCCTCGGCGCCAAGTCAGCACTTGCTTACTGTCGGTGTGGCCGGAACGCGATGTTGTAGTTGACGGCATCCCGCCCGGGGTCGCGGATTGTCAGGGCAATGCGGATCGGGGTGTCCGTCGGCATGGTGTCCAGTGCGCTGGCATCGCCGGCCAGGTAATCCTCCGGCGGGAACAGGCTCTGGGCCACCACGTCACCGTTCAGGTTGGAGAAGGTCAGGGCTATGGCGGGAAATGGCTGGGCAAATTCCGCCTGGTTGATGATGACGGCATCCACCACCAGGGCGTTGCGATTGTCCGGTGACGTTCTGACGACCAGTTTACGGCTCTGGATCCGGTCGGTATCCACCAGGGGCGCCAGTTCGCAGCCGGCCAGTTCGCAGCCCTTCTCGTAGAACGGACGCAACTCGGGAATCGCCGACAGGCGGTCAAACTGGAACCAGACCACCTGGGACACCAGGCCGCCGATCAGGGCGAGGATAACCAGCATCCAGAGGAATTTCCCAAACCAGCCCCGTGAGCCGCCTCCATTCACCGAGATGGGCTCGCGGGTCAGATTGTCGTAGGGCTGGTCCCGGCCACTGTCGCGCCGGACACCCGGTCGTCCCGGGCTGGCCGGATCCGCGGCCAGTCCAAACGATGCCGGAGCGGCTTCCGGTGCCTCTGGATAGAGGCCGGGTTCAGGCATGGGCTCGGGTTCCACCGGTCCGGGTGCGGCAGTGGGCGCCCGGGAGGCCGGTGGTCTCGGTGGTGGCACCGCAACGTCGGCGGCGGAAGCCGGGGTATCCGGTGCTTTGAAGGCCGGCTCCAGGGCGAGCTCCCAGTCATCGGGTTCCGTGCTGGACCGTGGGCTGGCCGGCGCAGCCGGGCTGGTCCGCTCCGGCGTGGCGGCGGCCGGCGACCGGCGGGCGGGCGCAGGCTGCTCGGGTGCGGGGGAGGGCGGCTCCGCTGTCGCCGGTTCGTCATCGTCCGACAGCATTGCCTCCGCCCAGCTCTCGTCGATTGAGGCGGTGGTGTCCACTTCGTCGTCGGCGATAAAGCCGGATCCGGCATGCTGGTCGATGGCCAGGAAGCTGTCACTCAGCTCGTCATCGGAAAACGACGACCGGGTGCCTGCGTAACGGCCTTCGGTGGCATCCTCGTCGGGGTTGTCGGCAAACAGCAGTTCATCGTCGCCCGGGGCGGTGCTGTCAGCCGCGGACCCGGTCGCCGATGGCGGCTGGCTGGCAGGCGGCTGGTCGGTGTTTGCAGCAGCGGCCGGGGCTTCCGGCCGGCTGCGGTGCTCGAGGGCGTTGAACACTTCCATGCAGTTACCGCAGCGAACCTTTCCTGCGGCAATGCCAAGCTGCTCCTGGGTTACCCGGAACCGGGTCTGACAATTAGGGCATCGGGTAAGCAGACTACTCTCGGTCATCCTTCAGTCCTGTAAGGGCTATGGCCACGAGTGAGGCAGTTTAGACCCTTGGCAGACATTCGTCACCTGTCGTTGCGGCGACCTGTGAGGCGTATCCACTCTTCCCGCTGTTCCGGTTCATCCATCACAAACCAGGGCTCATAAGCGGCCATGACGTCCCGTGCCTGGTTGGAGAGGATACCCGATAACACCAGGCGGCCGCCGGGTTTGACCAGGCTGGCCAGGTGCGGGGCGAGGCTGATCAGTGGCTGGGCCAGGATGTTGGCCAGCATGATGTCCGCCCTGGTGTCGGGTTCGTCTGCCGGTAGATAGAGGTCGAGCCGGTCATCCGCGACCTGGTTGCGGCGGGCGTTGCCCCGGCTGGCTTCCAGTGCCTGGGGATCGGTGTCCACGCCAATGACGTGTTCGGCACCGAGCAGCAGCGCGGCCAGGCCGAGAATACCGGAACCACAGCCGTAATCGATCACCTGGCAGCCATTGACGTCCTGGCCGTCAAGCCATTCCAGGCACAGTGCGGTTGTCGGATGGGTGCCGGTGCCGAAGGCGAGGCCGGGGTCCAGCATCAGGTTGGCGGCCTCAGGGTCCGGGGCATCGTGCCAGCTGGGCACGATCCACAGCCGTTGGCCGAACGGCATGGGCTTGAAGTCGTCCATCCAGGCCCGCTCCCAGTCCTTGTCTTCCACCAGGGTCACCTCGATGTCAGCGAGGTCCTGCTGGGTTTGCTGGTGCCAGGCGCTGCGAATGTCGGCGCACAACTGCTCGATGTCGCGCCCGGACTGGAACAGGCCGGTCACGCTGGTCTGGTGCCAAAGTGGTGTGGTGCCCGGGTCGGGTTCATACAGCGGCTGGTCAGCGGCGTCCTCCATGGAGACGGCATCAGCGCCGGTCTCCATGAGCAGGTCCTCCAGCTGATCCGCAGTATCGGGATCAGCTGGAATCCGGAGTTGTATCCAGGGCATAGAGGGGTCCTGTCTGGTCGATTCGATTACCGGTTGAGCCCCTGAGAGTCCAGGACACTAGTCCCGCATCAGCTTCTCAAGGTAGTGGATGGTGAAGTCTACCTGTTTAAAGCCGCCATCGCGTACCAGTTTTCTGTGCAGGGGCTGGTTGGTCTTGATACCTTCAACCACCAGTTCGTCCAGCGCATTTTTCATGCGTCGGCGGGCGATTTCGCGGTCGTCACCCCAGGTGATCAGCTTGGCAACCATCGAGTCGTAGTAAGGCGGCACGGTGTAGCCACTGTACAGGTGGGAGTCCACCCGGATGCCGTTCCCGCCCGGCGCATGGAAATGCTTCACCTTGCCCGGGCTGGGCACGAAGGTGTTGGGGTCTTCGGCATTGATCCGGCACTCCAGGGCATGCCCGGTGATCTTGATCTCGTCCTGGGTGTACTGCAGCGGCAGGCCGCTGGCAATGCGCAGCTGCTCCCGCACAATATCCACCCCGGTTACCATCTCGGAGACCGGATGCTCCACCTGGACCCGGGTGTTCATCTCGATGAAATAGAACGCACCGTCCTGGTAGAGGAATTCGAACGTACCGGCCCCGACGTAACCGATTTCCTTGCAGGCATCAACGCACGCCTGCAGGGTTCTGGCCCGGGCTTCCGGGTCAATGTTGGGTGCCGGTGCTTCTTCCAGGACCTTCTGGTGGCGCCGTTGCATGGAGCAGTCGCGGTCACCGAGGTGAATGACGTTGCCATGCATGTCTGCCAGGACCTGGACTTCCACGTGACGTGGGCGCTCGAGGAACTTTTCCAGGTACACGGTCGGGTCACCGAAGGCGTTGCGGGCTTCACTCTGGGTGATCTGCACACTCTTCAGCAGGGCCGCTTCGGAGTGCACGACCTGCATGCCGCGGCCACCGCCACCGGAGGCAGCCTTGATGATCACCGGGTAGCCGATCTTGCGGGCAATCTTGAGTGTGCGCTCATCATCATCGGTCAGCGGGCCATCAGAACCGGGAACCGTGGGGACTCCGGCCTTGATCATTGATTCAATGGCGGAGACCTTGTTGCCCATCAGGCGAATGGTGTCGGCTTTCGGTCCGATGAAGCGGAAGCCGCTTTTTTCCACCTGTTCGGCAAAATCGGCGTTCTCGGCGAGGAAGCCGTAGCCCGGGTGGATACCCACGGAGTCGGTGACCTCGGCGGCGCTGATGATGGCCGGAATGTTGAGGTAACTGTCCACCGGGCTGTTCGGGCCGATACAGACTGACTCGTCCGCCAGGCGAACGTGCATGAGGTCGCGGTCAACCTGGGAGTGAACGGCTACCGTCTTGATCCCCAGCTCCTTGCAGGCGCGCAGGATCCGGAGCGCTATCTCCCCCCGGTTAGCAATCAGAACTTTTTCTAACATAGCCATGATAAAGACTTACCGGGTTCAGGAAATGACGACCAGAGGCTGGTCAAACTCTACCGGCTGGCCGTTCTCGACCAGAATCTCGGTGACGGTACCGCTCTTGTCGGCTTCGATCTGGTTCATCATCTTCATCGCTTCCACGATGCAGATCACGTCACCTACCTGAACCGACTGGCCGACTTCAATGAAGGCTTTGGCCGTGGGTGACGGTGAGCGATAGAAGGTACCAACCATCGGTGACTTCACCTGGTGGCCGGTGGGCGCCGGTGCAGCCGCTGGCTCGGCAGCAGTCGCGGCCGGAGCCGGTGCCGGGGCAGGCTGGTGATGCGCCGGTGCGGCATAGTGGGCCACCATCTGGCCGGGAGCCTGTTCGCGGCGGCGGGAGATGCGGACGGAGTCGTCGCCTTCCTGAATCTCCAGTTCCTCAACGTCAGATTCCTCGAGGAGTTCAATCAGCTTCTTGATCTTGCGAATATCCATGGTCAATTCAATCCCGTTTTTCTGGTCTAGTTGTGAATTCGATGCAGGGCCGCCTGGAGTGCAAGGTCATATCCCTGGCTGCCCAGCCCGCAGATAACGCCCTGGGCGATATCCGAAAAGTAGGAGTGATGGCGGAACGGCTCCCGGGCATGCACGTTCGAGAGGTGAACCTCGATGAACGGAATGTCCGATGCCAGGATCGCGTCCCGCAGGGCAACGCTGGTGTGGGTAAACGCCGCCGGGTTGATGATGATGTAGTCCACACCTTCCGAGCGCGCTTCGTGCAGCCGCTCGATCAGTTCGTACTCCGCATTGGACTGCAGGTGCAGCAGGTGATGGCCTTGATCGGCCGCCGCGCGGTGCAGTCGGTCGTTAATGTCCGCCAGGGTTTCGTGACCGTAAACCTCCGGCTCGCGAGTGCCGAGCATGTTCAGGTTGGGGCCATGAAGAACCAGTATGGTCGCCATGATCAGTCTAGCCTTGTTTTATCCGGTTCGCCGAAGTTTGCGTCATTTTGCCTCAATGGTGCGTTCTTACAGCTCGCAGATCAACACATTTTGACATTTGCCATTGCCGGCGTGGTGGCCGGTAAAGCGTTGTGGCCTGGTCATTACTGGTTTTCCGGCCGCGGCAGGTACCGGGGCCGGAAGGACAATGAGGGCCATTGTCAGCCGGCATCGGGCGTGCGTCCATAAGACGTTGGTTTCATGCCGGCTTTGTCTGCTGGCCCGGGGCGCCGGGAAGTGGCGTTGCCGGGGTGCGGGCCGCCGGGCGGGAAGGATTCGACGGCCCGGGGGCGCGGTGCGCCGGTTCAGGCCACCGCTGGATGGTCAACCGGTGGCCAGTACCACACAGTTGCGGCCCCGTGCCTTGGCGTCGTACAGGGCGCGGTCCGCGCGCTCGCGCAGCTGCTGGGCACTCTCATCATGCCAGCCTGCGATACCGCAGCTGAAGGTGACCCTGAATTCCTGGTCTCCGGCACGTTGCTGCAATTCGGCAAAGCGCTCGCGAATCTCGTTCAGTACATTGCGGGCATCGGTTTCACGGGTATCCGGCAGGATGATGACGAACTCTTCGCCACCGTAACGGCCGACGTGGTCGGTCTTGCGGAGCCGTTGCTTGAGGAAAATCGACAGGGAGCGAAGAATCCGGTCGCCGATGGGGTGGCCGTAGTTGTCGTTCACCCTCTTGAAGTAGTCGATATCGATCATCGCAAAGCTCAGCGGCTGCTGCTTCTGGCGGGCACGGACGATTTCCTGGTCGAGCAGGTCCAGGGTGTGGGTATGGTTGTACAGGCCGGTCAGGCTGTCCCGAATCATCAATGCCAGCAGCGAGCGGGCGCGGCGGCCACGGTTGTGGATTGTGGCAACCAGGTGCTTCGGGTCAATGGGTTTGGTCAGGAAGTCGTCGCCACCGAGACTCATGGCATGGAGTTGCTTGCTGACGTCCTCCTCGGCGGACAGGTAGATGATCGGCACGCTGTGAAAGCGATCCTGCTGGCGGATCACCCGGGCGATTTCCATGCCGGTACAGCCCGGCATGTACATGTCGAGGATGATGATCTCCGGGGAGAATTCCTCCAGGGCATTAATGATCTGCATCGGATCCGTGATGATGTGGGCCGTCATGCCAGCTTTCTTCAGCACGGTTTCCATGAACTTGGCCTGGGCGCGGGAGTCGTCCAGCACCAGCACCCGGTAGGGCTCGACGGTATTGCCGTGGGTGTAGGTTTCGATTTTTTCGATCAGCTGGCCGGGGTCCACCGCCGGGTAGAAAAATTCCTCGCCGCCGCAGCGGGAGGCCCTCAGCCGGGTTTCGATGGAGCCGTCGTCATGGCTCATGAAGATGATCGGAATCGGGGTGTCGTGGCGCTCCTGCAGATGCTCGACAGTCGTTATGCCTGCGTTTGGCCGGTTGCTGAAGTTGACGTCCATCAGGATGGTTTCCGGCTTGTGCAGCGCGCAGGCGTCGATGAGCGCCTGGGGCTCGCTGAAGGCGGCGGCGCGAAAACCGAAGAACTCCAGTTGGCGGATCAGCCGCGAGGCCATTTCGTCGCTGGCCAGGGCAATGTAGACCGGGGTCCGGCGATAGATGTGGGGGCTGTCGTCACTGGCGTTGTCGGTGCGTCGCAGCGTGCTCTGGGAGAGCTGGTCGATGGCGGCCGCAAAACGGTGGTGAAGCTCGGTGTGCAGCGGGCTGTCCGCTTGCCACTCGGCGATCAGGGCAAGTAACTGCTGGCCGGCGGTGGTGTACTTGTCCATTTCGAAACGCTGGGCATATCGCACCAGTTTATCGACCGAGCCGGCGAAGTCGTTGCGGAAAGCCGCCGAGGTTTCGGGTTTCTCGTTGATCTTTTGCCAGGTGTCCAGAACGACTCTGGCCTGGGTAGTGACGCGTCGGGCAAAATGCTGCCTGAGTTTTTCCTTCTGGGACTCGTCGTTCATGCGGTTCCGGCCTGTTTTCAGTCTTTTTTCTACCCGTCGTCCATGCCTGGCGGACAATTCCAACACTAGTCGTTTTGCAGAGTCTATAGTGTTTAATGTTGTCGGCGAAGGTGACGCCTTGTAAATGTTTGTCAACTCTGCGCGCCACCTCACATTCAGACCGGGAAGGTGTTCCCGTTAACTGCGATACAGGCCGATACCGGCCGGAGTGGAATCCGTATGGCATGGAGCCAGCCGCCAGTGGCGAACAAGCAGCAGCGAGGTGTCATGTCCTTGCGGGGGGTGTTGCTGCTGTTTACCGGCATTCTGGTGCTGGCGTTGCTGGTCGCCAGTCTGTCGGTGAGCTTCTACCGTTTTCGTGACTACGTGGCCAGTCAGCTGGAGGGTCACGCCCAGGATGGCGCCACCGCGGTGGGTCTGTCCCTGTCCAATGCCATTGATGGCCGGGACCCGGTTGCGGCGGCGTCGTTGATCGACGCAGTATTCGACAGTGGCCGTTACCTCTCTGTGGTGTATTACAACAACGCCGGTGGCCAGGTCGCCGGACGCCTCCAGGCACTGCACAGCATCGGAGTACCGCGCTGGTTCATTGCGCTTGCGGACCTGCCCCGGGGCACCGGCGAGGCGGAGGTGGTGCGAGGCTGGAGCCGGCTTGGCCGGGTGGTGGTGGTGAGTCATCCGGGGCGGGCCTACCGGGACCTGTGGCGGGCATCGGTGACGCTGTTGGCGGGTACGGCGCTGATTGGCGGGCTGGCGCTGTTGATCCTGCTGGGCCTGGTGACCCGGACGCTGCGGCCGTTGCGGGAGATGGAGGCCCAGGCCGAGGCGATCGGCCGGCGTGACTTCCGCCGGCGCATCCGTGCCGTTGGCACCCGCGACCTGAACCGGGTGAGCGGAGCGATGAACCAGATGGCGGATGACCTTGGCCAGTTGTTTGAAGGCCAGGTAAAACTGATTCACCACCTGCGGCGGCTCAATAATGAGGACAGTGTTACCGGGCTGGCCAGCCATCGGGCGTTCGACCAGCGGATGCGGGTTGAGGTGGAGACCGAGGAGCGTGCGGCGCCGGGAACGCTGGTGCTGATCCAGCTTGCAGGGTTTGCCGCATTTAACCAGAGCTTTGGCCGGGACGCGGCGGACCGGTTGCTGAAACAGCTGGCCGGCAGGTTGCAGGCGTTTGTCGATGGCCATGCCGGCAGCTTTGCCGGTCGCCGTCTGGGCGCGGAATTTGTCGTATTCATGCCCGGTGTCGTGTTGCCCGACGCGCTGGTCTGGGTCCGCCGGTTGGTGGAGGAGCTCGACGGTATCTACAGTGATGCCGCGGTATCTCTAGACGTGGCGGTCCATGCCGGGGTGGCCGGGACTGCCGAGGGCATGGATGCCCGGGGATTGCTGGCCGCGGCCGATGAGGCCTTGCGCCAGGCCCAGGCCGGCGGCGGTTCCGGTTGTCATGGTGCCGATCCGGCCCAGGCCGGCCACTTCGGTATCGAAACCTGGCGCGGTCTGATCAGTGGGGCACTGGACCGTCACGAAGTGTTCCTCTGGCAACAGCCGATGATCGCGGCGGCCGATGGTCGCGAGCTGTACCGGCAGGTATTCTCGCGAATCCGTAATGACGGCGGCTGGATCAAGGCGGGCATCTTCGTCCCGATGGCCGAACGCTTCGGGATGATCGCCGGGGTGGATCAGCAGGCGGCTCGCAAGGCCCTGGCGTGGCTGGCCAGGGAGCCCGACCTCAGCCTGGCACTGTCGCTTGGCTCGGGCTCGGTGGCCAGCAGCGAGTTCCGGCAGCAGTTTCTTGCTGACCTTGACGCGGCGGGTCATTGTCGCCACCGCCTGTGGACCGGTATTTCCGAGCAGACCATCAACCACCATCGTACCGAGGTGGGGCTGCTGGTACGGGCCCTGGAGCGGCTGGGTGTGCCGGTAATCATCGACCGGTTCGGGGTTGGCGGCGTGCCGTTCAGTTACCTGAGGAATCTGCCGGTCCGCGGGCTACGTATCGACCACAGCTTCATCCATAACATCGACAGCCATGAGGATAACCGGTTTTACCTCGGTCAGGTGGTGGGAATTGCCCACAGTCGCGGTGTGCAGGTGTTTGTCACTGGTGTGGAAACCGCGGATGAGTGGCAGGTGCTGCGTGAGCTGGGAGTCGATGGCGCCATGGGCTACCACCTTGGCCGGCCGTCGGAGGCCGAGACTGGCGCGCCCTGATGCTGCCAGCACGACCAGAGGGGCATTGAACTGGCGGAGGGATTCCGTCATCGTTGCCAGATTGTAATCACAGACGACGGGAACAGGATTCTATGGTGAATCGAGTCAAGCAGTATTTCAGGGATCGCCGGGATGATATCAGGGATTATTCCGGCGGCAGCGTCGTTGGCAAGTTCATTCTCGCGCTGGTTGTGGTGTATCTGCTGATCGCGATGGTGGTTGGCATCTTCTGGAGCAGCGAGCCGGAGACCTTCCCGGTGCGCGAGCATACCCGGACGGTTGCCAGCGACATGGGGCGGGAGCCGGTTACCGGATTCGCGACCACCCTGACGATGATCCGGATTGCCGAAACCCTGCTCGACAAGCCCGGCGGCTACCTGTCCAACGACATGTTCCCGCCCGGTCTCTGGCTCGACAACATGCCGAGCTGGGAATACGGCGTGCTGGTGCAGTTGCGGGACCTGTCGCGGGCAATGCGCAAGGACATCAGCCGTTCCCAGAGCCAGTCCTCGGAAGACCCGGACCTGACCGTGGCCGAGCCTCAGTTTCACTTTGACAGCGAAAGCTGGGCTATCCCGTCCACCGAGGCGGAATACCGCCGTGGCGTTCAGGCCCTGTATCGTTATCTCGACCGATTGTCGCGGCCAGGGCAGCCGGATGCGCAGTTTTTCGCCCGTGCGGACAACCTGAGTAACTGGCTGGCAGACCTGGAGACCCGGCTGGGCAGCCTGTCGCGGGTGCTCGGGGAAAGCGTCGGCAAAACCTCGGTGTCCGATGCGGTGTCCGCGCTTGATAATACGGATCCTCTGGCGCAAGACGGCGAGGCCGGTGAGATCAAGACACCCTGGACCAGGATTGACGATGCCTTCTATGAAGCGCGGGGCACGGCCTGGGCACTGTTGCACATCTTCCGCGCCATTGAAGTGGATTTCCGCAAAGTGCTGGCGGACAAGAACGCCCTCGCCAGTGTCAAACAGATCATCATCGAGCTCGAAGGGAGCCAGGGTGAAATGTGGAGCCCGGTCATTCTCAATGGCAGTGGCTTCGGTGTTCTCGCCAACCATTCCCTGACAATGGCGGCCTACCTGTCCCGCGCCAGTGCAGCGATCAGCGACATGCGTGACCTGCTGTCCCGCGGCTGACCGGGAGCGCCTTGGCAGACAACGCGGGTTGGAAGTACTTGGGTTGTAAGTAACGGGTCAGGAAGCAACTGAGCTGGATACAAAAAAGCCGGGCACTCAGCCCGGCTTTTCTGCATTCATTCGCTAACGTGCGGCTGATCAGTCGCCCTTGTAGGCGTTGACGGCAGCTTCGATCGCTTTCTTGGCCTCGGCAGCATCGCCCCAGCCCTGGACTTTCACCCACTTGCCGGGCTCCAGGGTCTTGTAGTTTTCGAAGAAGTGCTTGATCTGGTCGCGCAGCAGTTCGGGCAGATCTTCGATGTCCTTGACGTTGTGGTAAGTCGTGGTCAGCTTGTCGTGGGGTACCGCCAGCAGCTTGGCATCACCGCCTGCTTCGTCTTCCATGTTGAGCACGCCAACCGGGCGGCAGCGGATTACCGAGCCGGCCTGCACCGGGTAAGGTGTAACCACCAGAACGTCGATGGGGTCGCCGTCGTCGGCCAGGGTGTGCGGGATGAAGCCGTAGTTGGCCGGATAGAACATCGGGGTGGCCATGAAGCGGTCTACCAGCAGGGCGCCCATGTCCTTGTCCAGTTCGTACTTGACCGGGGCGCTGTTGGCCGGGATTTCGATGGCGACATAGATGTCTTCGGGCGGGTTCTTGCCAGCCGGGATTTGATCAAAGTTCATGAGCGATCCTTCCTGAAGTTGCGTTTGAAAACGGCGTTGTCGGTTTGACTGCGTTGGCGCTTATTTGAAATCAAAGCGGTTAAAAATTGGGCGCCAATTATACGGAACTCTGCGCAGGATCGAAACTAAACGTTGGTCGCCCTCTACAACTTGATCTGCTTGGCAATCAGTTCCTTCATGATCTCCGTGGTGCCACCGCCAATCGACAGGATCTTGGCGTCCCGGTACAGCCGCTCCACCACCGACTCCCGCATATAGCCCATGCCGCCAAACAGTTGTACCGCTTCACGGGTAACGCTTTCGCAGACCTCCACCGCGAAGTTTTTCGCCATGGCCACCTGTTTGACCGGATTTTTGCCGGCCTGCATCAGCGCGGCGCAGCGATAGGTGTATTCCCGGGCGACGTCAATTTGGGTGGCCATGTCCACCAGCTTATGGCGGGTAACCTGGAAGCCGGCGATGCTGCGGCCGAAGGCCTGGCGCTGCCCGGCGTACTCCAGGGCCGCTTCGTAGGCCAGTTGGGCAGTCATGTAGGCCATGATGGACAGGCTCAGCCGCTCCGCCAGGAAGTTGCTCATGATGGCGATAAAACCGGCGTTTTCGGCGCCGATCAGGCGGTCGGCCGGTACCCGGCAGTCCTCGAAGAACAGCTCGGCGGTATCACTGGCCCACCAGCCCATTTTTTTCAGCTTCTTGCCGGTGCTGAAACCGGGGGTGTCGCGGTCAATCAATAGCAGGCTGACGCCGCCATGGCCGGCGCCGCCGGTGCGCACCGCAACGGTGTAGTGATCGGCGCGGATACCGCTGGTGATGAAGGTTTTGCTGCCGTTGACGATGTAGTGGTCACCGTCGCGTACTGCACGGGTTTTCAGGTTGGCGACGTCAGAGCCGCCGCCAGGTTCGGTGACCGCCAGGGCGGCAATTTTTTCCCCCCGCAGGACCGGCGGCACGATCTGCTCGCGGATTTCCTTGCGGGCCCATTTCGCGACCGGTGGCAGGCCGATGTCGAGGGAGCCGAGGCTGGCAACCAGGCCGCCGGAGGTTGAGCGCATGAGTTCTTCGGATACCGCCACTTTCAGGAAGATGTCTCCTTCACCGGTGCCGCCGAGGGCCTCGGGAAAACCGATGCCCAGCAAACCGGCCTCGCCCGCTTTCAGGTACAGCTCGCGGGGAAACTCGCCGGCTTCTTCCCAGTCGTCGATGTGGGGCAGGACGTGAGCCTGGATGAATTTGCGGGCAATCAAGCGGGCCTGCTCGTGGGTTTCGTTGAAATAACTGGTCACCTTGCGCTCTCCCTGAAGGACTTTTCGGTGACTGCAGTGTTGCTGATTTTGATCAGCCAAGCAAGCGCTTGGTTTGCTCTTTGGGGCCGGAATTGGGGAGGGCAAAAATTGGGGGCAAGAAAAAGCCCGACCAGGTCGGGCTGTGATGCAACTGGCGGTCGCCGGGCTCAGATACCCTTGCGGGGTATGCTTTTGACGCCGTCCTTGGTGCCCAGCAGCAACAGGTCCGCGGGGCGGCGGGCAAACAGGCCATTGGTGACCACGCCCACGATCTGGTTGAGTTGTTCTTCGATCTGGATCGGACGCGAGATATCGAGGTTGTGAATGTCGATTATGATGTTGCCGTTGTCGGTCACCACGCCTTCGCGGTACACCGGGTCGCCGCCGAGCTTGACGATTTCCCGGCCGACGTGGCTGCGGGCCATGGGGATGACTTCCACCGGCAGCGGGAACTGGCCCAGTACGCCCACCAGTTTGGACTCGTCGGCAATGCAGATGAAGGTTTTGGCCACGGCCGCCACGATCTTCTCCCGGGTCAGCGCGGCGCCGCCCCCCTTGATCAGTTCCAGTCGCTCGTTGGCCTCGTCGGCACCGTCCACGTAAAACTCGATGTCGCCCGCGCTGTTGAGGTCATAGACCGGAATGCCATGACCCTTGAGGCGTTCGGCGGTGGCTTCGGAGCTGGCCACGGCGCCGTCAAACTCGGTGCGGAGGTCCGCCAGCATGTCGATGAAGAAGTTTGCGGTGCTTCCGGTCCCCACCCCGATGATGCTGTCGCTGCTCAGTCGCGGGGCAATGTAGTCCAGTGCGGCCTTGGCAACGGCTTTCTTGAGTTCGTCCTGATTCATTGGGGGCTCCGGGTGCGCGATCGATGAATTTGGGTTTATTATAACCGCGCAGGGTCTTCGCTTATAGACGAAGCCCCGCCAAACTTTCTACACTGTCTGTTTCCCAGCCAGATCTTATCCCCGGGGCGTCAGCAGAAGTGCTGTCACCCGTCCGGGATCTGCTTGTTTTCAGAAAACGGAATTCAACGTTATGTCGCAACGCTACATCAAGAAAATCCTGGATGCCCGAGTCTACGATGTTGCCATCGAGACCCCGCTGACCGAAGCCCGCAGCCTGTCCAAGCGTTTCGGCAACAACATTATGCTCAAGCGGGAAGATCTGCAGCCGGTATTTTCATTCAAGATTCGCGGTGCCTATAACCGGATTGCCCAGCTGTCTGATGAGCAGAAGGCCAAGGGCGTGATCTGCGCCTCGGCCGGCAACCACGCCCAGGGCGTGGCACTGGCGTCCAGGAAGCTGGGTATCAAGGCGGTGATCGTGATGCCCCAGACCACGCCGGACATCAAGGTGAAATCGGTCAAGGCCAACGGCGCCCGGGTAGTACTTCGGGGCGATGCGTTTGACGAAGCGGCCAGCCATGCCCAGGAGCTGATTGCGAAGCATGGCTACACCTACATTCCGCCCTATGACGATCCCGACGTGATCGCCGGCCAGGGCACCGTGGCCATGGAGATGATGTGGCAGTTCACCCATCCGCTGCACGCGGTGTTCATTCCGGTCGGCGGTGGTGGCCTGATCGCCGGCATGGCAGCTTACATCAAATACCTGCGCCCCGAGATCAAGGTAATCGGCGTTGAGCCGGAGGATTCCAACTGCCTGCAGGCGGCCATGGCGGCCGGTGAACGGGTGATTCTCGATGAAGTGGGGATTTTTGCCGACGGGGTCGCGGTGAAGCAGATCGGTGAGGAGCCCTGGAACATCTGCAAGGATGCGGTGGATGAGGTGATCACGGTGTCCACCGACGAGATCTGCGCTGCCATCAAGGATGTCTTCGAGGATACCCGGTCCATTGCCGAGCCCGCCGGGGCGCTGTCGGTGGCCGGGCTCAAGAAATACATCGAGCGGGAAAAGCTGGAAGGGGAAAACCTGGCGGGGGTGCTCAGTGGCGCCAACATGAACTTCGACCGGTTGCGCTACATTTCGGAACGGACAGAAATCGGCGAGAAGCGGGAAGCAATCCTCGCGGTCACCATCCCCGAGCGCCCGGGCGCGTTCAAGACGTTCATCAACGCCTTGCACAAGCGCAGTATTACCGAATTCAACTATCGCTTTGCGGACACCGAGCAGGCGGTCATCTTTGTGGGTATCCAGATCCAGTCCGGTGGCCTGGGTCGTGACGAGCTGGTCCAGGACCTGAGGGAGTCGGGCTACTCCGTGGTGGACCTGACCGACAGCGACATGGCCAAGCAGCATATCCGTCACATGGTGGGTGGCCACGCACCGGCGGTGAGCAACGAGCGGGTCTTCCAGTTCGAGTTCCCGGAGCGGCCGGGGGCGTTGCTCAAGTTCCTGATGTCCCTGGGTACCCGCTGGAACATTTCCATGTTCCATTACCGCAATCACGGCGCGGCCTACAGCCGCGTGCTGATGGGCGCCCAGGTGGAGGATGGCGAAATGGCCGCTTTTCACACCATGCTGGACAAGGTGGGATTCCGTTACGAAGACATGACTGACAACGAAGCCTACCGCCTGTTTCTGGGTGCCGGTAACGGGCATTAACAAACGTTAATCCGTCAAAAATTGTAAATTCCGGATTGCGTGTTAGTCTTTCGGCTAATTCTCTAAATCCATAATAGCTGCATGATTTTGCGGAGCTTTAAGCTCCGTAAACCGGGGACAACAAACCATGGGACGTAAGCCTGACATTATCCGGGCGGTAGTGCTGATTTTTACGGTCGGACTTGTCATCACCGGATTTACTTCCCTGCAGGCCTCTGAAGGCAGTCGACGGGGTGCCGTGCCGCAGGTGAGTGTCAGTGATAACGGATATGCTACCAACGCCAGGGACTGAAAACCCTGGCGTTTTTCGTTGTAGCGTCGTTATATCCGGTAGCAGGCCTTTTCAGTAACCACCGCGTGGAGCGGCACGTCCCAGGGCTCGACGGGCAGGCGGCTGACCTGTTGGCGGTCGTGCGCAATGCCAATCAGTCGGGGTGCCAGCCGCGGGTGGCGACGGCTGAAGGCAAAGGTCCGGTCATAGAATCCCCCTCCCATCCCCAGCCGACCTCCTGACAGGTCAAACCCCACCAGTGGCAGCAATACGGCATCCAGGGCCCAGGCCGGCCGTCTCAGGCCCTTGTGGAATTCCGGCTCTGGAATACCGAACCGGTTGGCAGTGAGGGTGGACTCGTCCCGGTAGGGGCTGAATACCATCCGCCCGCGGTGGATCGGGTGCAACACCGGCAGGTAAAAATGCACACCGCGGCGGCGGGCAAAGGCCATATAGGGGTGTGGGTCGATCTCGCCATCGTTGGGCAGGTAGACCGCAATGTGTCTGGCCCGGTGCAGTTCCGCCATGGCCAGCAGATTGCGGGCGAGGTTGTCGGCGGCCGCCGTCTGTTGCTGTTCGGTCAGGGATTGCCGCAGGCGGCGGAGATGCTTGCGCAGTTCGCTGCGGTTGCTGGTGTCAGGGTGGGCTTCAAAGGGTTCTGGTGCGGATAACTGGCTCAAATAAAGCTTCCCGGGCTGCCGTGATCGGATGTGGCCCTTGAACCCAGAGTTCAGGTTTCCGGTGAACTAGCGTTGTGAAAACAATGGCTTACGGTTTTCTTGTTTCTGGTTTTGTACCAGATAGGTGTACATCATCTCAGTCTCCTTTGAATTCATCAAGTGGTCATTGAGGCCAAATGGATTGCGCGTGATTACAGGACGCTCAGCGAAGATGGGTTCGACGTAACGTTTCTCTGCGCTTGCGAGCGAAACTGTTAGACGGATGGAGATACAATTGCGATGCGGAGTTTCCATTTAACGTGAAGCGTAATGAGTTGGTCGAGGCTATTCGAGTTAGAAAGATAGGGGGCAAGAAAGCCTATGCCATGTGGTTTTGTGCCACAGGTTTGGCGAAGAGTAGACCGTCTCCGGTCAGGAAGAAGCAACGACTGCCTTGGTCGAAGTGGTGGTCTGTATTCGGCTTCAGTTGTGGCACCTGAATGACCGGTGCTGTTGATCTGGGCTCTGGTTACTTAATATAGAGGCTCATCGCTACACTGTGTCGATCCCGATCAAAACAACCGCTTGAGGGAGGGGGTGCCCCTCCCTTTATTCAAATTGGGATGTGTCAAAATCGAGGCGCTCAGCCACCTTTTCAAATGCCTGCTTCGACGACTTTTTTTGGCTAAAGTACAGCAGGAATAGAATCAACAAAAGTGGTGGGAATAGTACGCCGATCACAAACAAGAATAGGTACCAGCGGTTCGCTCGAGTTTCACCGTCGATCATGACCTTAGCTCTGTTATCCTTGATCATGAGCGATACTGGGCCGGCAACAGACACGACGGGGGTCAGCATCTGAGTCTTGACCCGGCAATAAAGGTTGCGTGTGTCAGGCTTTTTTTTCTTTGGTTTCAACTGCACAAATTGAAACTCGGTGCCAAGCGCCCTTTCCAGGATTTCGAAAACTTCATCTTGAGATTTAGGGGAGCTAAACTCAAGGTCGATTCGATTATTTTGGTCTTTGAACAGTTCCATCTACACCTTACCTTACCAGTTTCTGCATGCGGCAGAATCGTTGTTATTCTTTGATGATCTAAACGAGTATTTAAACTGCATGGTAATGCCAAGTCCAGTTGAAAACTGAAAAGACTACAAAAAGTAACAACGCGGACGACCTAATGACATCGGTTGATAGTTTAGTCAGCCCCTATTTTGACGGCTGCCAATCGAAACCACTCTCGCCTTTTTTCATTTTTAGGACAGAAATCCTCAAATGCCTGTTGCAGAGGAGTAGTCCGACGCCCGCCTTTGTCATTCGTGTGTTGGCGGGGGGCTAACTACGCGAATGTTTATTAGTGTTTTTTGGGTATGATTATTCGGCACCGTGGGTAACGGATGGAACATATTGTAATGCGTCTGTAGTTCTCGATCCGCAAAGGCAAGTACTGCCGCAACCCGCTTCAGGGCGGCAGTGACCCCGCTGGCGGTTCTGACCGGCAGGTTTTCTTCACTTGCTATGTCCCGTTGCCGATCGAGAGGCAACTGTCGAAACGCTTTTGGTTTCACTCCCGACCGATTCTCAAAATTCCGGATCGTTGTATCGGGAAGCTCACGGAGTGCATCGCGAAAGGTTAACGCGTGCTCTCGTGTGAGCATCGAAAGCCTGACGTCCCCAGTGTGCTGTAGAAGTTTCGAAAAGTCGCTACGGTAGGTTGCCACCTTGCCTTGATCCTTTGGGTTGTCTGAGGCGCTGTAGAGCGCTTCAAAGCGATCCCAGATGCCCTTAAGCGTCGGCGTTTCCGGGGCTTCGATGTTATCGTTCAGCGGACTAGATTCGACAGGATTGCGTCCTTCGGTCAGAAGAGCCTTTTCCGCCATTAAAATGAGTAGCTTGTGAAACTTCGCACTCTTGCGGTTAAGTGCAATGCCGTGTCGCAGAAGAAGGAAACGAGCATGTGCCCCCAGCGTTTTTTCCAGCTTCTCTAGGCTGCTGGTTTGGGGGGAATAATCTAGATTGAGAATTAACGGTGCCCCGCTTTGTCTTCTTGTCGTTGGCGGTAGAAGGAGGGGAGACAGTGGATCAGCGGAATCGGCACCTAACATTGCAAGGGAATACCATTTGTCCGCAAGCCTTTGTAGTTGGAGATCGGTGATTTCCTCAGCGCCTATTAGTTGCGCCCTCGCGTTGGCAATCTGTCGCTCGACGCATGCGCTGATCTGGTAATACCGGTTCCGTGCGGTGACCGGGTCAGCGGTCTGGACGCTGTGTTTAATCTCGCGTTTGCCGAAGTAGGGGCGCAATTCAGTTGGAATGGCTTTTCGGAAGAAAAGGTTACTGCTTTCAGAACGACGGTGAAGGCTAGATTTGATGCGGATGGCAGTCACTTTTTGTACCAGTCTTTTGTACCAGTGCGGTAATGGGTAAAGACCGTAAGTAACTATTTTCAGAGTAACTTGTTGAAAATAAAGCTTCCCGGGCTGCCGTGATCGGATGTGGCCCTTGAACCCAGAGTTCAAGGTCGGTGGCCGCTGTGACATATTAGGCTTTCCCCCGCGGGGGACATGCTCACAATGTCCTGAAGTAGCCACCTGGGTAATGCGCATCGGCTCGAGGACGTACCCGACCTTCGAACAGCCCAGGAAGTTGATGCCATTATACGGGTACAACGGGGGCCAATTGCAAACATGATCTTCGGTCGTTTTGTTCCCGGGGCCGGTTGCCCTGCGGCGGCGGTTACTTGCCGGCGTCTCCGAGCGCACTGTCGAGTTTTTCGTCCATCGCCTTCAGCAGACTGCTGGCGGCACCGGACATGGTGTTCTGCTCCAGCAGGTCGTGGGTGATGTTCAGGGCGGCCATGACAGCGATGCGTTCGGTGCCGAACACCTTGCCGCTGGCCCGGATCTCCCGCATTTTGGCGTCGAGGTGGCGGGCTGACTTGATCAGTTCGTCACGGGCCTCCTCCGGGCAGGCCACCAGGTATTCCTTGTCCATGATCCGGACTTCGACGGTTGTCGGTTTTTGAGACATCAGTGCTGCTCCAGTGCCCGCAGGCGTCCAATCATCGCCTCGATCTTGTTCTTGGCGAGATCATTCTTGTGGGTCAGCTGGGCCCGTTCCCGCTGCCAGTCTTCCTGCAACTCCCGCATGGCGGCGTTTTCCTGTTCCAGTTTGTGGCAGCGTGCAATCAGCCGGTCGAGCTTGTCCGCCAATGCCTGCAGTTCGGACTGTTCCATGGTTGATCCAACATGGTTTGTTGTGAATGGAACTAACTATAAGTGTGGACTCTAAGTTGGTCAATTTACAGGGCTGTCATGGCCTAGTCTGAGCCGCCGAGGCCCTGGTGCCGGCTGCCGGACCAGGCCCGCAGGGCCGGAATCAGGGCGACCGCCAGGCCGGCCGCGGGGACACTGGCCAGGATCAGCCATTCGGTACTGTCGAGGGGCCGCAGGCCGATGCGGATGCCGTAGTTGTCCAGCAGCCAGGGGCCGACCAGGGTCAGGCCGGCCGCGCCCAGGGCCAGGGCGAGGACGCAGGCGACCAGGGTCAGCGCCACGCACTCGATCAGGTACAGGCTGGCAATCAGTCCCGGGGAAGCCCCGGTGGCCCGCAGGATGGCAACCTCCTGGCGGCGCTGGGCCTGGAGCGCCAGCAGGACCGCCATCAGGCCCACCAGGCTGGTGATGACCACGAAGCCGGTGATGTACAGCAGGATTCGTTCGAACTGGCCAAGCAGTCGCCACAGTTCGCTGAGCGCAATGCCGGGCAGGATGGCGCTGAGGGGTTCGTCGCGATACTGGCTGATGGCACGCTGGAGCTGAAAGGTCAGCACCTTGCGCTCCACACCCACCAGCACCGCCGTTACGCTGCTCGGCGTCAGGTCACGCTGGCGGGCCTGTGCCGGGGTCAGGGTTCGGCCGGGCAGGGCAACCCCTGACTCCCAGCCGACGTGGATGGCTTCCAGGCCCTGCAGGCTGACATACACCGCGCGGTCGACCGGCGTACCGGTGGCCGCCAGCACCCCGCTGACACGGAAGGGCGAGTCCCGGTGTTTCATGAAGCTGGTGCTGCCGCCCCCGTGGGCGAGCACAACGCTGTCGCCGCTGTGATGGTTCTTGCGGCGGGCCACTTCCGCCCCCAGCACAACGTCAAAGGTATCGCTGAACCAGTGGCCTTCGGCCAGTTGCAAGGCCTGGTCGCGGCCATAGCGGAAGTGCGCGGCAAAGGACGGGTCGGTGCCCACCACCCGGAACCCCTCGTAACTGTCCCCCAGTGAGAGCGGAACCAGCCAGTCAATCCGCGGGTCCCGGGCCAGTTCCTCGACCGTTGACCAGCGGATGTTGTTGGTGGCGTCGCCGATGTGGAAGACCGAATACAGCAGCAGGTTGATCGGTCCGCTGCGGGCACCCACGATCAGGTCGGTGCCACTGACGGTACTGGTGAACGCCTGCCTGATATCACTGCGCAGATACTGCACGCCGAGCAGCAGGGTCACGCTGAGGGTGAGTGTCAGGCTGACCAGGGCCAGGACGCCACGGCGGTGCCACAGGCTGGCCAGGGCGAGCGTCAGTGCCAGTCGTGCTTTCATGTCCGGGCCTCGAGGCAAACCTGGTGATGGAAGTGGTGGGCCAGCCCGAGATCATGGCTGACGAAGATCACCGAGGTGTGCCGTGCTTTCGCCAGGGTCAGCAGCAGTTCGATGAAGCGGTCCCGGTTGTCGGCATCGAGGGCGGAGGTAGGTTCGTCCGCCAGAATGATTTCCGGGGCGCCGGTCAGTGCCCGTGCTGCCGCCACCCGCTGCTGCTGGCCGATGCTCAGCTGGCTGACCGGGCGCTGCCAGTGGTCTTCCGCAATGGCCAGTGCGCCGAGCAAGGATGCCGCCTCGGCGGTCGGCGTCGGAGTCGCCCGTTGCCGGCGCAGCGGCGAGAGCCGGGTCGGCAGCAGGACATTGGCCAGTGGAGTGAGGTAGGGCACCAGGTTGAACTGCTGAAAGATGACGCCCAGGTGATCGGCGCGAAAGCGGTCGCGGTCACCGGATGCCCGGTGGCTGACGTCCTCGCCGAGCATCATCAGCTCGCCGGTGGTTGGCTGTTGCAGGCCCGCAAGCAAGCTGAGCAGGGTGCTTTTGCCACTGCCGCTCGGGCCATGCAGAAACAGGTGTTCGCCGGTCTGCAGATCGAGATCCGGGAAGGTCAGCAGCGGTTGTTGCCGGCCCCAGCGAAATCCCAGGTTCCGGCTTTGCAGTGCGGTGGCGGTCGATTGGGTAGCCTGACCGGGCAGGTGGGCGGGTCCGGTCATACCCGCGTGCCCGTTACCGTTGTATGATGTGCCGTCTTGCTCAACGGGAAAGGTGTCATGCTACTGAACACTCGCTTTGCTCCGATACTGGCTGTGGTTTTCTGGCTGGCCGGGTTGAATGCCGCTGCGGTCGCGGCGGCCGACCCGGTCCGGGAAATCGACTGGCTTGAGCTGATGCCGGCGGAAGACCTGAAGCTGCTCGAGAGTATGCCAGAAATCGAGCACGAGGGAGACGGCGCGCCGGCATTGCCGGACGAGATCATGACGGGCCGGGTGGTGCCGGAAATGGACGGGGTTGCCGGTCGGGTGCCCGGTTTTATAGTGCCCCTGAAAACCACCAACGACATGGAAATTCTGGAGTTTTTCCTGGTGCCCTACTACGGTGCCTGTATCCATGTTCCGCCACCACCTCCCAACCAGATCATTCACGTCAAGTACCAGCCCGGTTTCACTATCGATGCCCTTTACACCCCGGTCTGGGTGGAAGGTGTTCTCCGCACCGAACGTACCGACAACGATATTGCCTCATCCTCATACTCGCTGGTGGCCGACAAGGTTGAAATCTACCAGGAGTGATGCCCCCTGACGGTCAGGGCTGAGTGTGGAACTCCGCTTGCGCTGCCGTCAGTACGGTGCTGCCCTGGCCCCGCGGGGTCAGCCATTGCACCTGGAGCTGCTCCAGCGCCGGAAAGCGCTCCGGTAACGCTGAGCGGAGCCGGCTCGCCGTTGTCGCGCCGGGGCAGTGCAGGGACTGGCTCAGGCGATAGTCGCTATGGCTTTCCCGGTGCTCGTCGCCGCCATGGTGATGATCGCCATCAGCGCCCGCCTCCGGCTCTTCGTCAAACACGGTTGCGGTAACCCGGCAGCTGGCTGGGACGGTGTCAACCAGGGGATTCGCAGTCAGCCAGTGGCGGATGTCATTGAGTTGCTGGCGTTCCTCCGCGCTGCGGGCGGCCCGTTCGAAGCCGGCCAGGTTGGCGGCGGGGGATTCCAGGGTCAGCTCCAGCTGCTCGCCGTCCACGGCAAGCTGCAGCAGGGCCTGGCCGTGCTGATGGCTGCCGGGGTTGTCCGCGGCGACTGCGGTGGGCATGCCGGCGAGGGCCGATACCGCAGAGACCGCCAGCGCGAGTGCGGCCGTGCGAGGGCGGTGGAATGGCAAGGTCGTCCGGTGTCGGGTGGTCTTGTGCATCGCGGGATTCCAGAATTGATATGTTATAACATAATCTATTCTTCCCGGACGGGACAATCAACCCCGCAAAGGTCACGGATCGTGTTGCAGCGATGCCTTCGGCTGGCGTGAGTGCTAGGATAGAGGCTTCAGTTTCAACCATTAGTTCCGACAATCCGTCTCAACCATAACCGTCCCAACCACAGGTACCGCACTTTCATGTCTGTAAGCGACCACGCCAACGCCACCGATTCTCAGGGATTTGAACGCTGGGCCAATCTGTTTACCTCCCACCAGGCATTCAGCCATCCCTCCGAACTCCACGGTGCGCTCTGTGGTCGGCTGGCGGCCGGCACCCGTATGGACAAGGACGAGTGGCTGGGGGTGGTGTCCGAACAAATGGGCCTGCCGCGGTCGGCACTGGATGAGTCCGGCGAGTTGGCGGGTTTCATGGCGGAGGCCTATGACGGCACCCTGGCCTTGCTGAAAGCCTCAGATATGAGTTTTCAGCCGCTGTTGCCGGATGACGATTACACCATGGAGCAGCGCCTGGAAGCCCTGATTGCCTGGATTCGCGGATTTCTCGAAGGTATGGCACTGGTCGCCGGCGAGTCGCTCGGCTCGGCTCCGGAAGAGATTCGCGAGCTGATCGAGGATCTGGTGGCGATCAGCCAGGTATCGGCGGGCGAGGACGCCGACGAGGACAGTGAGCAGCAGCTGATGGAAATCACCGAATATGTCAGGCTCGGGGCGTTGGCGGTGTTCACCGAGTTCAACCCGCCGGAAACCCCGGCCGCGGGCCCGCAGACGTTGCATTAACCGATCAGCAGGAGTTGTTATGGCATCAATCATCCCCGTCAAGGAATTCGCCGAGCGCCGGCGCCGGCTGATGGAGCTGATGGCTCCGGACAGCATTGCCATCCTGCCGGCGGCCCCGGAGCGGGTCCGTAATCGTGATGTCCTGCATCCGTTCCGCCAGGACAGCGACTTCCAGTACCTGACTGGATTTGGTGAGCCGGAAGCCGTACTGGTGCTCATTCCGGGACGGGAGCACGGCGAGTCGGTCCTGTTCTGCAAGGAGCGGAACCCGGAGAAAGAACTGTGGGACGGCTTCCTGGCCGGCCCCGAAGGTGCCATCGAGCGCTTTGGCCTCGATGATGCGTTCCCGGTATCCGACATTGACGACATCCTGCCCGGAATGATCGAGGGCCGCAGCCGGGTCTACTACCCGCTGGGCAAGGACCAGAACTTTGACACCCGGGTGATGGACTGGATCAAGGTCATCCGCAGCAAGGTCCGCACCGGCGCCCATCCGCCGGGCGAGTTCGTCGCGCTGGAGCACCTGCTCCATGATCTGCGCCTGTACAAGAGTGCCAATGAAATCAAGGTGATGGCAAAAGCTGGAGAGATCAGTGCCGAAGCCCATTGCCGCGCCATGAAGCGGGCCCGCAAGGGTGGTTACGAGTACCATCTGGAAGCGGAGCTGATCCACACCTTCATGGCTCACGGTGCCCGCTCCACCGCCTACCCGTCGATTGTCGGCGCTGGTGTCAACGGTTGTATCCTGCACTACATCGAGAACACGGCGCCGCTGAAAGACGGGGACCTGGTGCTGATCGACGCAGGCTGCGAGCTGGAGTGCTATGCCGCGGACATTACCCGAACGTTTCCGGTCAGCGGTCGGTTCAGTGAGCCACAGCGGGCACTCTACGAGGTGGTGCTGGCCGCGCAGTATGCAGCGATTGATGCGGTACGCCCCGGCAACCACTGGAACCAGCCCCATGAAGCCGCGCTGACCGTGCTGACCCGGGGCCTGATTGAGCTGGGGCTGCTGCAGGGCACGGTCGAGGATGCCATCGCCGCGGAGGCCTACAAGCCGTTTTTCATGCACCGCACCGGCCACTGGCTCGGGCTGGACGTGCACGATGTCGGTGATTACAAGGTCGGCGACGCCTGGCGTCAGCTCGAGCCGGGCATGGTGCTGACCGTTGAGCCCGGACTTTACGTTGCCCCCGACAATACCGCGGTTGACCCGAAGTGGCGCGGCATCGGAATCCGCATCGAGGACGACGTGGTGGTTACCAAGGACGGCTGCCGGGTGCTGACCGACGCGGTACCCAAGACCGTCGACGATATTGAATCCCTGATGGCTGGCTGAGTGTGAGCAACCACGATACCGATATTATCATTGCCGGTGGTGGCCTGGCCGGCGCCACTCTGGCACTTGCGCTGGCCCGGATGGTGCCGCAACTGCGAGTGACCGTGGTGGAGGCCTATCCGTTGGCGCCCGATGCCCTGCCGGACAGCTACCAGCCCAGTTACGACGCCCGTTCCACCGCCCTGGCGTGGGGCTCGCGGCGAATCTTTGAGGAGCTGGGGTTGTGGTCCGAGCTGGCCGCCCATGCTACGCCGATCCGTCATATCCATGTTTCCGACCGCGGCCGGTTCGGTGCCACCCGGCTCCATGCGACTGACCATCACCAGGATGCCCTCGGCTACGTGGCGGATAACCGCTGGATGGGGCTTTGCCTGATGCGGGCCTTGCTGGCCACCGGTGTAAACTGGCAGGCGCCGGCGGAAGTGGTCGCCATGACACCCCGGGACGACGGCGTGGTTGTGGTCCTGAATGCTGCCGAGGGTCGCCGTGAGTTGTCCGCGCGCTGCCTGGTGGTGGCGGATGGCGGCCGCTCTGGCCTGCGTGAACAGCTGGGCTTCCGGGTCGAGAGCCGGGCCTATGGCCAGCATGCCCTGATTGCCAATGTGTCGACCACCGACAGTCATAACTTCACCGCCTTCGAGCGCTTCACCGATCGCGGGCCTATGGCATTGTTGCCCCATGGTGACCCGCTGCGCGCCGGTAATACCGCAGCGCTGGTCTGGACTCTCGATGATGCGGCCCTGGAGGCCCTGCTGGCGATGTCCGATGCCGACAAGTGTCGTCGCCTGCAGGAACGGTTTGGCTGGCGTCTCGGCCGCTTTACCCGCATCGGAACCTGCCACCACTATCCGCTCACCCTTACCACGGTGCATGAGTCTGTGCGTCCCGGCGTGGTGTTGGTGGGTAATGCAGCCCATACCCTGCATCCGGTGGCCGGCCAGGGTTTTAACCTGGCCCTGCGGGGCTTGATGGCGCTGGTAGAGCAGTTTCGTCTGGCCGTCGAGCAGGGCCGCTCACCCGGTGACCTGGCGGTCCTGGGTGCCTACCAGCAGCATCACCGCAGTGACTGGCAGCAGACCGCCGGCTTTTCCGATTCGCTGATCCAGCTGTTCGGCCAGCCACTGCCCCTGGTTGGCGCGGCGCGCGATGCCGGTCTGGTCGGGCTGGACCTGTTGCCCGCTGCCAAGCGCTGGTTCGCCCGCAAGGCCATGGGTACCGGCGGCCGGCGCGCCAGCATTCGTCCTCCGGGCAGCACCTTCACAGAGCAGGCAGAGCATGACTGAACAGCAACCGCTCGACATTCTGGTGGTTGGCGGCGGCATGACCGGGTCGGCACTGGCGCTGGGCCTGGGCCAGCAGGGATGGAAGGTCGCCCTGATAGAGAGTGGCAACCCCGAATCCGCACTGGTGGAAGGTGCGCCGGCTGCCACGGTCGACGATTTCGAGCCCCGGGTCAGTGCCATCTCGGTGGCCAGCCAACGTCTGCTCGAAACCCTGGGCGCCTGGCAGTACGTGGCAACCCGGCGCCACTGTCCCTACCAGGCCATGACGGTGTGGGATGGCGATGGTACCGGTCGAATCCACTTTGAGGCTGCCGAGTTGCAGGCGCAGGCACTTGGAACCATCGTCGAGAATCGCAGCGTGGTGCGGGCATTGTTCCTTGCCCTGCAGGGCAGTACCGTCGCAGTGTTCGGCGGCGTCAGCGTCAGTGGCTGGTGGGAGCAGGGGGATTCCCGCGGCATTGACCTGGCGGATGGCCGCAGGGTAGCGGCCCGTCTGGTGGTCGCCGCTGATGGTGCCAACTCCCGCCTGCGGCAGTGGGTCGGATTACCGACCCGGGAGTGGGATTACAACCAGCAGGCGATTGTCTGTACGGTGCGTACCGCACAACCCCACCGCTTTACCGCCTGGCAACGGTTTTCCCCGACCGGGCCGCTGGCGTTCCTGCCGCTGCAGGCGGAGTCGGGTGATGATCACTTCTGCTCGATTGTGTGGTCCCAGGACACCGCTGAGGCGCGCCGGCTTTTGACTTTGGGGGATGCTGCTTTTGTCGCCGAACTGGAGTCGGCCATCGAGCGCCAGCTCGGTGCCGTGCTGGCGGTTTCCCGGCGTTATGGCTTTCCGTTGCGCCAGCGCCACGCCAAGGATTATGTCCGCCCCGGGTTTGCCCTGGTGGGCGACGCCGCCCACACCATTCACCCGCTGGCCGGGCAGGGTGCCAACCTGGGTTACGGCGATGTACGGGTGCTGCTGGATGAGCTGGCCCGCGCCCGCGACACCGGGCTCGGGCCTGCCGACGAGCTGGTGCTGGCCCGTTACCAGCGTCGCCGCAAGGGTGAGAACCTCACCATGATGGCGGCGATGGAAGGCTTCAAGCAGCTGTTTGGCCGCGACGAGTTACCCCTGCGCTGGTTGCGCAACACCGGCATGCGCTGGCTTGATAACCTGGCGCCCCTGAAAAACCGCATCGCCGCCGAGGCCATGGGGCTGGATCGCTAGACCGATAACTATTGCACAAGGAATCGCCGGAAATGGCAGGAAGCAGCTTACTCGCCCTGATTGATGACATTGCCACCATTCTTGACGACGTTTCGGTGATGACCAAGGTTGCCACCAAAAAAACCGCGGGGGTACTGGGGGATGACCTCGCCCTCAATGCCCAGCAGGTAACCGGGGTCAAACCGGCCCGCGAACTGCCCGTGGTGTGGGCCGTCGCCAAGGGCTCGTTTGTCAACAAGGCGATCCTGGTGCCGGCGGCGCTGGCCATCAGTTTTTTCGTACCCTGGCTGGTGACACCGCTGCTGATGCTGGGGGGAGCCTTCCTTTGCTATGAAGGCTTCGAGAAACTGGTCCATAAATGGCTGCATGCCGGTGAGGATGCGGCGCACAAGCAGGAGTTGCACGATGCGCTGACCAACCCCGAGGTTGACCTGAAAGCGGTGGAAAAGGAGAAAATCCGCGGCGCAATCCGTACCGATTTTATCCTGTCGGCGGAGATTATTGCCATTACCCTGGGCACCGTCACCGGTGAGTCCATCGGTATGCAGTTCCTGGTGCTGACGGTGGTTGCGCTGATGATCACCGTCGGCGTCTATGGCCTCGTGGCGGGCATTGTGAAGCTGGATGACGGTGGCCTGTACCTCAGCCGGCGCGAGGGTGACGGCGGCTGGCCGCAGCTTCAGCGCTCCTTCGGCCGGGGTATCCTGGTGATGGCGCCGTATATGATGAAAGCCCTGTCGGTGCTGGGCACCATCGCCATGTTCCTGGTGGGTGGTGGTATTCTCGTGCACGGCATTCCGCCGCTGTATCAGGCCATCCATGACCTTACCCACAGTTTTGGTGGCGTGATCGCCGCAGTGGGCCCCACCCTGCTGGATGGCCTGCTCGGGGTGATTGCCGGCGGTATCATCGTTGCCGTGGTGACGGTCGGCGGTAAGGTCTGGCAGGGTGTCCGGGCCTGATGCGGGCCGTCTTGCCGCTGCTCAGAAGTTGCAGCTGTCGTACAGCCGGCTGATCAGAACCGGAACCGCGGTTTCCACCCGCAGGATCCGGCTGCCCAGGTGGACCTGATCGCAACCGGCTTCCGCCAGTTTGGTGACTTCGTAGGGCGTGAAGCCGCCTTCCGGCCCGATGCAGAGTACGGCCGGTTCGTCGAGTCCGGCCGGGCAACGGGTGGCCGTTCCGGGGTGGGCAATCAGGCCGCGTTTGCCGGCCAGCAAACCCGGTAACTCATCCTCCACGAAGGGCTTGAACAGCTTGCGGATATGGACTGCCGGCAGCGCCGTGTCACGGGCCTGCTCCAGGCCGAGCGTGAGATTTTCCCGCAGGTGCTCTTCCGTCAGCCATGGGGTCTGCCAGAAGCTTTTCTCCACTTTGTAGGCGTTGATCAGCCAGATGTCCTTGACCCCGAGGCTGGCACAGGTCTGCAGAACCCGACGGAACATCTTGGGGCGTGGCATGGCCAGGATCAGGGTCAGGGGCAGGGGGGGCGGAGGTGGCGAGTCCAGGGTTACCGCAAGTTCTGCCTCGCGATCGTCCAGGCGCAGGATGTGGCCCTCACCGATCCGGCCGTTGACCTGTCCGACCGGAATCCGGTCGCCTTCTGCGGCTTTCAGCACGGAATGCAGATGAGCGAGGCGTCGGCCGCTCAGCACTGCCCGCCCCGGCGAGCGGAAATCGTCGTCGAACAGCAGTGCCAGGTTCATTCGCCGGAAACGTCCGTGGACTGTCCGCTCTCGTCGGGTTTGCGTTGTGCCAGCCGGCCGAACACGATGCCCAGTTCGAACAACAGCCACATGGGCAGTGCCAGCAGGGTCTGGGAAATCACATCGGGCGGTGTCAGCAGCATGCCGATAATAAAACAGCCCACCACAATGTAGGGCCGTTTGGCGGCCAGGTCTGCCGGAGTTGTTGCGCCGGTAAGGATCAGCAGGATGGTGGCAATGGGAATTTCGAAGGCCACCCCGAAGGCAAAGAACATCTTCAGTACAAAGTTCAGATAACTGCTGATATCGGGCAGTTCCACGATGCCTTCCGGGCCGATGGCGGTAAAGAACCCGAACACCAGCGGGAACACCACGTAGTAGGCAAAGGCCGCACCCAGGTAGAACAGGATGACAGAGGTAAACAGCAGCGGGAAGGCCAATCGCTTTTCATGGGCATAGAGCCCGGGAGCAATAAAGCTCCAGAGCTGGTAGAGAATGATCGGAATTGCGGCGAAGACTGCCAGCACCAGCGCAAGTTTCAGCGGTGCAAAGAACGGCGAGGTGACGTCGGTGGCAATCATGGTCTGGCCAACGGGTAGCAGGTCCCGCAGCGGCTGGGACAGCCACAGGTAGAGTTCGTTGGCAAAGGGGTAAATCACGGCAAAGCAGATCACTACCGCGAGCACCATCTTGAGCATGCGGTTGCGCAGTTCAAGCAGGTGTTCGATCAGCGGCATCTCTGACTGGGCTGCGGATTGCTGGCTGTGGTCGCCGTCAGGCTTGCTGGTCATGAACGGGATTCCGGCGCGCTGTCCTGGGTCGGGCGGGACGCTGAGGCCCCGGTTGTGGCGTTTGATGAAGGCGGATCCGAGGCCTCTCCGGCGCTGCTACTGGCAGACCCCGGCGCCGCCTCACCGGGTGGCTCGGCCACCCGGCGGGTAGCCGGGGCGGGGCGCGGTTTGCTGGTCTGGTTGTCGGGGAGAATCATGTGTTCGTACTTCTTCGCCTCGTCGAGGGCGCCACGAACCGTTTTTTCCACGTCTTCCAGGCCCACGTCACCGGCCTGCCGCAGTTGTTCGCGGAGTTCTTCGGCCTTCAGTTGCCGGTCCAGCTCCGACGTGAACTGGTTGACCATGCGGCGGGCACCGCCGATCCAGCGACCGGCCGCGCGTGCCGCTGTGGGCAAACGCTCCGGTCCCAGTACCAACAGGGCAATGACGCCGCAGATCAGCAGCTCGAGAAAGCCGATATCAAACATTCAGCCCGTCTCAGCTGTGGGATTTGTCCTGGGCCTTTTCCTCGGCACGGGTTTGATGAACCGGTGCGTCAGTCTTGCCTTCGATGGATTCCTTGCTGGCTTCCTTGTCTTCGTCGTCATTCATGGACTTCTTGAATCCGCGAATGGCGCCGCCAAGGTCGCTGCCAATGTTGCGGAGTTTCTTGGTTCCGAACAACAGCACGACGATGCCGAGTACGATGAGAAGTTGCCAGATACTGATACCCATGCCGGGGTTCCTCGTCTTTAATGTTCAGTCACAGTCGATTGTACGCTACTCAGCCCGCTTTCCGGAAACCCCCGTAGGGGGTATTGCTTCCGGCAGAGGACTACTGGTCGCGCGATGCTTTTTCTTCCAGTCCTGACAGGTTGAACCGGCTGGCCAGTTCGTCAAGTACGTCTTTTGGTTCCAGTCCGAGCCGGGACAGCATTACCAGGGTATGAAACCACAGGTCGGCTGTCTCGTAGACCACATCCCGGGTCTCCCCCGATTGCTCGGCGTCCTTGGCGGCAATGATGGTCTCGGTACACTCTTCGCCAACCTTCTCCAGGATCTTGTTCAGACCCTTGGCGTGCAGGCTGGCGACATAGGACTTGTCGGCGTCCGCGTGTTTGCGGGCTTCCAGGACCCGTCCCAGTTGTTCCAGTACGTCACTCATGGCTGCTGTTTCCTTCGCCGTTACCGTAGATGGCCTGTGGGTCCTTGATCACTGCGTCCACGCTGACCCACTGCCCCTGTTCCAGTTTGCGGTAAAAACAGCTACGGCGGCCAGTATGGCAGGCAATGCCACCCTGCTGTTCAACCTTGAGCAGAATCACATCTTCGTCGCAATCCAGGCGGATTTCGCGGACCACCTGTTGGTGGCCGGAGGATTCGCCCTTGCGCCAGAGCTTTCCCCGGGAGCGGGACCAGTACACTGCGCGACCTTCCGTTGCGGTCAACTGCAGGGATTCCCGGTTCATCCAGGCCATCATCAGGATCTCGCCGGTGACGGCGTCCTGGGCGATGGCGGGGACGAGACCGTCGGCCGTCCAGCGAACCTGGCTCAGCCAGTCAGGGCTCCCGACATTAGATGATGAATCTTGCATTTGTGTGAATCCTGTTAAGTGCATGGCCATGTCCTGCTCAGTGGCGTCCACCGCGGATGATCAGCCAGCCGGCAGCGGCCAGGGCGGCCCAGCCCCAGGCGGGCACGGCGGCGGCCAGGGTCGGGAGGTCGCCGGTCGTGCCCAGCCAGGTTCCTGCAACCAGTATCAGTGCCAGCAGGCCGCGGCGCCAGCGGCGGTCCGAGCTGGCCCGCGCCTCGTTGAGCAGCTCCAGTGTAGCCTGATTGGACTGCGCCGTGGGGTGGCTGCTGCGCAGCTGGACCAGTGCGTCGTGGACCAGTTGCGGCATTTCCGGAGACTGTTCGAGCCAGGCCGGCAGGTGCGATTGCAGCGACTTGAGCAGGCCCGATGGTCCGATGCGCTTGCGCATCCAGCTTTCCAGGAACGGCTGCGCGGTGCTCCACAGGTCCAGCTCCGGATAGAGCTGGCGACCGAGGCCTTCCACGTTCAGCAGGGTTTTCTGTAACAGCACCAGCTGGGGTTGAACTTCCATGTTGAAACGGCGGGCCGTCTGGAACAGCCGCAGCAGGAAGTGACCGAAGGAAATGTCCTTCAGCGGACGCTCGAAAATGGGTTCGCAGACGGTGCGGATGGCGGCTTCGAACTCGTTGACCCGGGTATCCGGCGGGACCCAGCCGGACTGGATGTGCAGCTGCGCCACCTGGCGGTAATCACGACGGAAGAACGCCAGCAGGTTGCGGGCCAGATAGCTCTGATCATCCGGGGCCAGGGTGCCCACGATGCCGAAATCGATGGCGATGTACTTGGGGTCGGCCGGGTTGCTGGCATCGACAAAAATGTTGCCCGGGTGCATGTCGGCGTGGAAGAAGCTGTCGCGGAACACCTGGGTGAAGAAGATCTCGACGCCTTTTTCAGCCAGTACCTTGAGGTCGACGCCCGCCGCCCGCAGCGCCGCCACGTCGGCAATGGGAATCCCGCGGATCCGCTCCATCACCAGTACCTGGCGGCGGGTGTAGTCCCAGTCGATGAAGGGAATGTAGATCAGCGATGAGTTGTCGAAGTTGCGCCGCAGCTGGCTGGCGTTGGCCGCCTCCCGTTGCAGGTCCAGTTCGTCATGGATGGTGGCGTCGTAGTCGGCAACCACTTCTACCGGGTGCAGCCGCTTGCCCTCGGACCAGTATTTTTCCAGCAGGCCGGCCATCAGGTACATCAGTGCCAGATCCTGGTGGATGACCTTTTCGATGCCGGGGCGCAGCACCTTGACCACCACCTGCTGGCCGGTCGGCAGGGTGGCGGCATGGACCTGGGCGACCGAGGCGGACGCCATGGGGTCCGCCTCGAACTCGGCAAACAGCTCGGTAACCGGCTTGCCCAGGCTGGCTTCGATGATGGCGCGGGCCTGGGCACTGGGGAAGGGGGGTACCCGGTCCTGCAGGTGCTTGAGGGATTCCGCCATGTCATCCGGCAACAGGTCGCGTCGGGTGGACAGGATCTGGCCGAACTTCACGAATACCGGACCGAGCTCCTCGAATGCCAGCCGCAGGCGATCGCCGCGGTCCAGCTTGGGTTGCGGGAACAGGTGCCAGGGAGCCAGCAGGAAAAATACCTTGAGTGGTGCCGGCAGTTCGGCCAGCGGCAGGAATGTGTCCAGGCGGTAACGACAGAATACCCAGGCAATACGGAACAGGCGCTGCAGGCGGGTCACGGCTTCTCCCGGTTGGGGGCTTCAGGGTTGTTGTCTTCCAGTTGACCCAGGCGGGCGTCCAGCCGCTCGACCTGCAGGCTCAGGGCGTCAATCTCGGTAAAGGTGGCTTCCAGTTCACGGCGGCCAGGCAGGCTCCGGCTTTCCTCGTGGATATACTCTTCCAGGTTGGCGCTGAGGGAGCGGAACGCCTGCCGGCTCCAGTGTGCGGCACCGCGCAGGCGACGCCCGATAAAGTGCGCAGGCACATCACCGATATGGCCGGCCATGGCGGCTTCCCAGTCAGGGTCGAGTTGATTGAGTGCGCGCTGGAACTGGTGTGCCAGGCCGGTATCTCCGGTCACCCGGATCCGGCCGAGGCTGAAAACCTGGTCGTCACCGGTCGCCAGGGCGATGAACGCCAAGGGCCGGCCGGACAATACCAGGGCAGGTCTCTCCGCCGGCTGGCTGCCGACCTGTACCCGGTCCCCGGCCTGCTGCAGGGTAAGATGCATCGCCAACGGGTTGGTCAGGCTGAACTGGACCGGTTCCGGCAGCGCTGCCAGCAGGGCCTTGCGACCGGCCGGATCCAGTGCCAGGGCGCTGTTAAGCGCACCTTCAACAATGGCGGTGATGCCGGACAGCAGGGTCGGGCCCGGCAGCATCAGGGCTTGATCCCCACGTGCAGCGCGACAATACCGCCGGTCATGTTGTGGTACTTGCAGTTCACCAGGCCGGCGTCTTCCATCATGCCCTTCAGGGTGTCCTGGTCCGGGTGCATGCGGATTGACTCGGCCAGGTACTGGTAACTGCCGGAGTCGCCGGCAATCAGCTGGCCCATCAGCGGCAGGGCGTTGAACGAGTACAGGTCGTAGGCCTTGCTCAGCAACGGATTAACGGGCTTGGAAAATTCCAGCACCATCAGCTTGCCACCGGGCTTGAGGACCCGTGTCATGTCGCGCAGGGCCTGGTCCTTGTCGGTCACGTTACGCAGGCCGAAGGCAATGGACACCGCATTGAAACTGTTGTCCGGGAACGGCAAGTGCTCGGCGTCCGCCTGCACATACTCGATGTTGCCGGCGTAACCCCGGTCGGTCAGGCGGCTGCGGCCAACCTGCAGCATGGACGCGTTGATGTCCGCCAGGACCACCTTGCCGGCGGGCCCTACCAGATCGGAGAACTTCATGGTCAGGTCACCGGTGCCGCCGGCAATGTCCAGTACCCGGTGGCCGGGACGCACACCGCTGAGCTCAATGGTGAAACGCTTCCACAGCCGGTGGACACCCATCGACATCAGGTCATTCATCAGGTCGTACTTGCCCGCCACCGAGTGGAAAACCTCGGCCACCTGGCCCGCTTTCTGGCTTTTCGGCACATTGCGGAAGCCGAAATGGGTGACGTCGTCCTGCCCTGGAGTGGGGGTGGCCTGGTCGGGTGACGGTTGTTGCTGGGTCATGGCGGTGTCCTGTCAGAATCTGAACCCCGTATTCTAACGGTTAGGGGGGGCGCTACAAGGTGTGCCCGGGTATTTATTGACTTGAGTACGACTTTTGCTTGCGGCCGGTAATTTTATAAACTGTCTATCAACAAGCCACTCCCCAGAGACCCGACACCATGTCTGTTATTGATGTTCATCGCCCCCACGCGCTCGATAAAGCCCATGCCCGTGCCGCGGCCGAAACCCTTGCCGAGGACCTGTCCCGCCAGTTTGACGTCCATTACCAGTGGGAAGGTGATGTGATGAAGTTCAAGCGCAGCGGGGTCAAGGGCCAGCTCGACATCTCGCCGAGCGACATCCACGTTCACCTCGAGCTGGGCATGTTGCTGCGGCCCTTCAAGTCACGGATCGAGCAGGAAATCCACAGCCAGCTCGACCAGATCGTCCAGGCCTGATCCCGCCAGCTACCGGTCAGAGGTGTTCGGGCAGCCGGAACGGCTCCTGCTGACCGGCAAGGATGTTCGTCAGCACCGCTTTCTCCCGGGTGATGAGCCGGTCGAGCAAGGCATCGACGTCCTCCATGGCGCGGAACGCGGTGTAGCCGCGGTGAAGAAACGAGTGGAGGTCGCTCAGCCCGGCCATTTCCGCCGGTGTGCCGGTCATGCTGAGGAGCCAGCCGAGGGTCCGGTTACGCACGTAACGGTCCAGTTGCTGCCCCACATCGGCAACCAGTTCGATCTGGCGCTCCCGTTGCGCCTGCTGGCCGGCGGCGCGGAACGCCTCGCAGTAACGGTCGGTGGTGAGGTTGTCGGCACTGGTCCCGAGCCGGTGCAGGGCTTCGGTGAGTTCCAGGTCGAGCAGCTGGGTGACCAGGTTGAGTTCCACCAGTCCGCCGAAGGTATCGAGCAGGTGTTCCGGCAGCCATTTGACCATTTTCGGGAAGACCCGGTCGATATTGTCGTCGCGCCGGGTCATTCCGGCGGGGGCATAAAGGTCGGTCAGCAGGAATTCCAGGCCGGTGTGGAAATCGGGGTGCCGGTAGAGGTCCTGATGGGTCATCTTGAGCCGCTGAACCTGCCATTCGGCCACCTTGCCCATATCGCCCAGCAGCGGGTGCGTCGCCTTGTGCTGACGGAAGTCATGATAGGCCAGAAGCTGATGCTGCAGTCGCCGGGCACTGTCGCTGCGGACAGGCGTGGCGATCAGGCGCTCGCGATACATGGGAAGGGCACTCTCCGGTAGACCAATGACCTGGGGCCGATAGTCTACCGGAGCCGGTGCGAGATGGCAGCCTTAAAGCTGGCAGGCGGTGGGCAGGGTCTCGAACCCGGGTACCCATTCCTTGCTGTCGAGGGTGATGAAATGGCTCGGTGCCTCGGTTTCGACAATCCGCATGGTTGTCGGGCTCTGGCGGGCACTGGCCAGCATGGCGCCGCGGTCGAGAATGCGGTCCACCCGCGGAATCAGGAAAGTGCCATGGCGGATCTGGTCATACACCGCGGTATCGGTGCGCTCCATCCATTCCATGATGTCTTCGATGTTGCGCACAATGGTGAGGTGATCCCGGGTGGCCGAGAACAGCTTGCTGAGTAACTGTTTCTTGCGCGGGTTCATCTTGCCGAAAAAGGTCTGGCCATAGGCGGAGGAGGGGGCGCTGTTGATCAGACGGATCAGCCAGGGCCACATGCCGTGACTGACCGGCTCCAGCAGGGTGGTTACCAGGGCGTGCAACCTGCCCTGGGGCAGTACCGGCGCTTCCAGCACCACTTCCACGGTGTCGTAGAGTTCCGGGCGCAGGCGGATGGCTTCAAGGATCACCGCACCGCCGCGGGAGTGGCCGTGGACCCGGATGTTGTCGGTAGACGGCAGGTTGGACAGCGCCTGGTTGAGGATGCAGGCGTCGTACTGAATGGTGCCTTCCAGGTACTTGATCGGCACTTCCCAGTCCGGCGATTCCGGAGTGACACCGTTCACCGGGATGTGGTAGTTGCTGCAGGTCAGCAGCACCAGTTCGGTGGTGGGGGCTTCATAGGCCTGGGTGAAGTAACAGTGATTTTCCAGAAAACCATGGACGCCGATCACCGTCTGTTCGGCAGCACCACTGTGGTTGCGTACCGACACGGCCCCCTGGCCAACCCGGTAGACCCGTCCGGAAAACATTTCCGAATAGGCACTCTCGATCGGTTTGATCAGTTTACGAACGTGGCTCGCTTTCATAACCCATCTCCACCAGCAGTGTCTGACCCGTCTTATGATTGGTTGTTTGCAGGGCGGGTCCTGCTGTTGTATCGCGTTGTGGTACTTGTTGTATTGGCACTGAATACCAGTGTTACGCCGAGCCAGGGCCAATGGTCTGCTTGGTCGCGGTGCCGGATTGCGCACCATTACTGGCTAATAACCATTTCATCATTCCTTATTTCGAGTATAGAGGGGAAGGGTTAACTGCGCGTAATTTTTTGTAAGACCGTGACCGGCCGCGGTTTTATGGAGCCCCCGCGGCTTGTCTGGCACAATGCCGGGTCAACTTGTTCAATAATAATGATCTTGCCTTCGGGGGCTGCCGGGTTTGAGTCACAAGGAATCGCACCTCATGTTGCCGGTGGATGCCGCCTGGCTGGCGCTGGAGGCCCCCCACAATCCGATGACCATCACCGTGATGATGCGGGTCGAGGGGCTCACCGAAAACCGCCTGCAGGAATTTATCGAACGCTACTGGCTGGCCTGGGAGCGGTTTCGCCTGCTGCCGGTCCGTAAGGGGCCGGCGTGGCACTGGCAAGCGGATCCGTTGTTTGCCCTCCGCCATCACCTCGCGGTTGTCCCGCACTCTCTGGATGCGGAGGCTTTGCAGGACTGGGTATCGGCGCGGCTCAATCAGCCTCTGCCAGACTACCGCCCGCGCTGGAAATTCTGGCTGGTGCCCCATGCCGAGGGCGGTGCCGCCCTGTTGTTGCGTATCCACCACTGTTACGCCGACGGACTGGCCCTGCTGGAGGTGTTTGACCGCCTCTGTCCGACCTCGCCGCGGCAGCCCCCGGCCATCTACGGGGGCCGGGAGAACACCGAGCCGACCCGCTGGCTCGACGGCACCCGGGCCTGGCTGGCGGAGTTGCTGGCCGGGGAGGGGAGCACCAATACGGCGGCGGTCACGTCGGCGCGGTCCGCCGCCGGCTCTCGCAACCGGCTGGAACAGGCTGCCCTGCGCGGAGTGCGGCTGGTTAACGAACTGAGCCAATTCGTGGTGGAAGCCGAGGACACCCCGTCGCCCTTGCGTCAGACCCTGCTCGGTCGTCGCCGCTGCTGCTGGTCGGAGCCGTTGCCGCTGGCGCAGTTTCGCTCGGTCGCCCGCAGCGCCGGTGTGACCATCAACGATGTTCTGCTGAGCTGCGTGGCCAGTGCGGTTCGCCAGGCACTTGCCGGTGCCGGGGTCGATCTGGACCAGGCCTGCGCCCATGCCGCCGTGCCGGTGGATATCCGCAGCCGGTTGCCGGACGGGGTGAGCCCGTCGGCGGGCAGCCTGGGGAACTACTTCGGGACGGTCTTCGTGCCCCTGCCGGTGGATGGGGGCAGTCCGCTGGAGCGCCTTTACCGGATCAAACATGAAACCCGCCGCCTCAAGCGCAGCTGGCAACCGGGCATTTCCTGGGCCCTTGCCGGCGCGGCTGCCTTGCTGCCTGACCAGCTCCGCCAGGCGGTGGCCGAACTGTTCTGCCGCAAGGCCAGTACCGTGGTGTCCAATGTACCGGGTACCCGCGAGCCGCGATACCTGGCCGGATGCCGGATTACCGAGCAGATGTACTGGGTTCCCCGTGCCGGTGACATTGGTCTCGGTGTCAGCGTGGTCAGCTATGCCGGCCAGGTCCAGTTCGGCATCGTGGCAGACGAGGCCGTAGTGGCCGACCCGCAGCAGTTCCTGGCCTGCTGCCTGGCGGAGCTGGAGGAGCTGGCCGGCAAGGCCGGGTCGTAATCCCAAAGTCCTGATCCGGGGGCCTCCTAAATAAGCAGTGAACCGGCTCCCTTGGCGAATATCCCCTGTTGTTCCCTTCACCGACCATGAGGCTCAGGCGAATCATGCCGCCTCGGGAAGCCGGTCGGAACCGGTTTTCCTGGTCCCAGAATTCAACAAAAACCGGGGGAACTATGAACAACAACAACTTCAGGAAGTCAGGAATCGCGCTGGCGCTGGCCACCATGGCCGGGTTCAGTGCGGGCAGCCACGCTGCGGTGGAGGTGTACAACCAGGATGGAACGGTGTTTTCGGTGGACGGCTATTTCAACGCCTTCTATGTCAACCGTGACGACAAGCTGGCGGATACCCGTGATTCACGTATCAAGATGGGTTTCCTGCCCAACACCATCGGCTTCAATTTCAGCAAGGAGATGGGCGACCTGACGCTGGGTGGCCGTTCCTCGTTCTGGACCACCATCAACGACAGTCTGGATACGCCCACCGACACTGCAATCGACGTGCGGCAGTTCTACGCCACGGTGGACGGCAGTTTCGGCCAGGTGCTGATTGGTAAGGACTTTGGCCTCTACGCCCGTTCCAACATCTTCCTGGATGAAATCCTCATGGGCTTTGGTTCCCCGGGCCTGCCCGGCGGCGTTTCCTTCGGCAATATCCGCGCCGGCTATCCGTACCCCACGCCGTCTGCCCAGATCACCTACCGTTCGCCGGACATGGGTGGCCTCAAGATCGCTGCCGGTGTCCTCGATCCGGCTGACACGGTCTCCGGAACCGCAGCGGATGAGAATGCCGCTCCGCGGTTCGAATCGGAGCTCACCTACAGTGCCAACCTGAACCAGGTTGCGCTCACCGGCTGGGTGAATGGCCGCTACCAGTCTGCCGAGAATGGTGCAACGACGGTAGACAGCACCGGCCTGGGGTATGGCGTGAAGGCGTCGCTAGCCGGGCTTACGCTCGCCGCATCCGGGTTCACTTCCTCTGGCGATAACCCGGTACTGATTGGCAATGGTGCGGTCACCGAGGACGACGCCGATGGTTTCCTGGTGCAGGCCTCCTACGCCTTCGCGGCTAACCGGGTTGTGCTTTCCTACGGCGAAACCGATGCCGAGATCCTCGACCTGGAAACCGAGAGCACCACCGTGGGCTTCTTCCACGATGTGAACAGCAACTTCAAACTGGTTGCCGAGTACAACATGTACGAAGACCGCAATCGCACCAACGGCAACACGACCACCGAGGCGGACACCATCGCCCTGGGTGCCATCGTTACCTTCTGAGTGGTTTGACGCTGATTGGTTTGACGCAAAGGTGCGGCACGGAAGCCCGCCTGATGCGCTGTTGACTTGAGACTAAAGTGCCGGTTTGTCGTACCGGCAATCGGCCACGCCACCGGGCATTGATTCGAGGAGTATTTTAATCAATGGCTTACGATCATTTTGGCGCGCCTATTAAAAGCACTGAAGTCGCATTGGCCCGGGCTCCGGATGCCGTAGAATCGTGGTGTCGTCATCCGTATTCCGAGCCAGTCGCCATGAAACCAGCCACTACCTTGCCTGCCGTGCGGGTGGCCAACTCCAGTATCCGGGATCCGCAGTTGGCGGCGAGCACGCTGGCCAGCCAGCTTCGCCACGAACATCTGGGCTGTGTGCTGTTTTTCTGTTCGGCCGAGTACGACCTGGTTCGTCTCGGGCCGGCACTTGAACAAGCCTTTCCGGGAGTGCGGGTCAGTGGCTGTACCTCCGCCGGTGAAATCACCGCCGAGGGTTACGATCGCGGCTGTATCACCGCAATCGGCTTCGATGCCCGCTACTTTGCCATCGATTGCGCGTTGATCCGCGAGCTCGACCAGTTCAGCCTGCAGGATGCCCAGCAGGTCATTGACGGCCTGCTGGCCACCTGCCGCGACGCCGATCTCGCCCCGGTCCGGGGCAATACGTTTGCCATCACCCTGCTGGACGGTCTTTCCAGCCGCGAGGAGCTGGTGCTGGCCACGCTCAATGCGGCCCTGGGTACGATACCCCAGTTCGGTGGGTCGGCCGGCGACGACGAGCGCCTGGCGAACACCCATGTGTTTTTTGACGGCCGCTTCCATACCGGTGCGGCAACCGTGATGCTGGTGAACACGCCGCTGGATTTCCGGGTGTTCTCCACCCACCACATGGTCGAACGTAGCGAAAAGCTCGTGGTCACCGGCGCCTGTGCCGAAACCCGTACGGTCTATGAGCTCAATGCCGAACCCGCTGCCGAGGCCTACGCCCGGGCGGTGGGGGTGGAGGTGGCCGCGCTCGATCGCAAGATCTTTGCCTTGCGGCCCCTCGGGGTGAAGATCGGCGGGCACTATTTTGTCCGCTCGATCCAGCGGGTCAATCCGGACGGCAGCCTGACGTTCTATTGCGCGGTGGAGACCGGGATCGTGATGACGGCTATGAAGCCGGATTCGCTGCTGGACAGCGTGCGGACCCAAATCGAGGCGTCCGAGCGGGTGGTAGGGTCACCCCTCGTCACCATCGGCTGTGACTGTTTCCTGCGGCGCCTGGAAGCCGAGCTTACCGGGCAGGCTGCAGCAGTATCGGATTTCCTGCAACACCACAAGGTGATTGGCTTCAACACCTACGGCGAGCAGTTCAACGGCATGCACATCAACCAGACATTTACGGGGGTGGTGATTGGCCAGCCTGCTGCCAGCTCAGGAACGGCCTGAGATACTCACGGATGAGGCAAAAGACCGGCGGATCGCAGAGCTCGAAGCCGACAACCGGCGCCTGTGCCGCATCCGCGATGCGTTGATTGTGCGGGTGGAGTCCGGAGCCGCCCACAAGCCGGAACCCTATGCCGCCTTCGAGCACTCGGTCATTCTCGCCGAGCAGGTCCGCGAGCGCACCGAGGCGCTGAACCTCACCATGGACGAACTCAAGGCCAGCAACCTGGCCCTGGAGCGTGCGCGGCAGGAGGCAGAAACCACCCGCCAGCGGCTTAGCGACGCCATTGAAAGCATTGCCGACGGTTTTGTCCTGTTTGATCATCGCCACTGCCTGATCCAGAGTAACAGCCGTTTCCGCAGCTACTGGCGTTATGCCGGTGTCGAGGTGCCGGCGCCGGGCACCCCCATTGCCGAGGTGAAACGCCAGGCGGTGGTGTCGGGATTGATTGTCGAGGAACAGGACAATCCCGCGTCCGAGGGCACGGTATTCCTGCTGTCGAACGGGCGCTGGGTGCAGATGACCGAAAGGCCCACCCGCGAGGGCGGGCTGGTGGTGCTGTATTCCGACATCACCGACGTCAAGAACAGTGAAATGGCGCGGCGCATCAAGGCGCTGGAAGAAAGTGAACGCTGGATCCGGGTGGTCACCGACCACGTTCCGGCCCTCATTGCCTACGTCGGGGCGGATCTCACCGTGCAGTTCTGCAACAAGGTGTACGAGGCCTGGTACGGTGGTAGCGACGAGCCGCTGCTGGGCAAACCGCTGAAAGATGTCCACGACCCGGTGCTGTACCAGCGCCTGCTGCCCCACGTGCGCGAGGCCCTGAACGGCACCAGCGTCAATTTCGAGTTTGAGGAAACCGGCGCCCGCGGCGAGTGCCGCTACATGCTGCGCTCCTATGTGCCCAACATCAGCAGCGAGGGCCGGGTGCTCGGCTTCTTCGTACTGATCCGCGACATCACGGATCGCCGCAAGACGGCCCTGGCACTGGAGCAGGCCTACGACAACCTCGAGCGCCGGGTCAAGGAGCGCACGGCAGCCCTGACCGGACTTAACAACCAGCTGCGCCAGGAAATCAGTGAACGGGCGGCGGTCGAGGCGCGCCTGCGGGATGCCAAGCTGGAGGCGGAGCGCGCTAACCTGTCAAAAACCAAGTTTCTCGCAGCGGTCAGCCACGACCTGCTGCAGCCGCTGAATGCGGCGCGGCTGTTTACCGGCGCCCTGCTGGAGCACTCATTCGGGCCGCGGGCCGAGGCCCTGGTGCGGTCCGTCAGTACCTCGCTGGACGACGTCGAAAGCCTGCTCGGCACGCTGGTGGATATTTCCAAGCTCGATGCCGGGGTGATCCGGCCGGATGTCACCGCCTTTGACCTGCGGGACCTGCTCAACAACATCGCCCGTGAATTCCGCCAGATGGCCCTGGCGGAAGGGCTGCAACTGGATTTCGTGCCATCCTCGGCGGTGGTGCAATCGGACTCCCAGTTACTGGCCCGCATTCTCCGCAACTTCCTCACCAATGCCATCCGCTACACCGGCAAAGGGCGCATCCTGCTGGGCTGCCGCCGCTGTGGTGACGACATCCTGATCCAGGTCTGGGACACCGGTCCCGGCATCCCCGAGGACAAACTCAGCGAAATCTTCCAGGAGTTCAAACGCATCCGGCCGGCGGGTGCCCAGCCTGACAAGGGCCTGGGCCTTGGACTGGCCATCGTCGACAAGATCTCCGGTATCCTGGGGCATGACGTCACCGTGGGCTCGGTGGAGGGCAAGGGATCGGTGTTCAGCGTTCGGGTGCCGTGCGGTACCTTGTCACCCCGGCGGGAGCAGGGCGAGACCACCGATGTGGTGCCGGCCGATCACAGCCTGGGGGGGGCGCGGATCTGGGTGATTGATAACGACCACGCCATCTGCCGCGGCATGCAGACCCTGCTCGAGGGCTGGGGTTGTCAGGTGCTGACCGCCGTGTCGCTGGAACATCTGCAACAGCAGCTGGATCCGCTGACGGCCGATGCCGACCTGATCCTGGCGGACTATCACCTGGATAACGAGCAGAACGGTGTCGATGTGGTGGCGGCGATCAACGACGCCCGCAGCCACCCGATTCCGGTGGTCATGATCACCGCCAACTATTCCAACGAGCTGAAACAGCACATCCGGGAGCTGGGTTACCTGCTGATGAACAAGCCGGTGCGGCCACTGAAACTGCGCAGTGCCCTCAACCACCTGTTGCGGGCACACTGATCAGCGCTTGAGGTACTGGCTGAAATCCACGTCGCTGGCGGACAGAATGGCCTGGACCCGGTTGTGGACCCCGAGTTTGCGCAGAATCGCCGAAACATGGGCTTTCACCGTGGTTTCGGCAATGTTGAGGTTGTAGGCAATCTGTTTGTTGGATTCCCCCTTCGACATCCGTTCCAGCACCAGCAACTGGCGGCGGGTGAGGGAGTTCAGCAGTTCCGGCGAGATCGGGTTATCCTCGTGGCGGCTGCGTCGCTGGCTGCTCTCCTTGCCGGTGCGAATGATGTCGGAGGGCAGGTAGACGTTGCCGTTGAGGATCTGCTGGATGGCCTCAGTCATCTGGGCGCGGGGCGAAGACTTGGTAATGAATCCCACGGCGCCATAGGTGATCGCCTGCAGGACTATCTGCTTGTCTTCCTCTGCCGAGACAATCACCACCGGAATGGTGGGTGCCTCGTTGCGCAATGAAATCAGGCCGTTCAGGCCGTGCATCCCCGGCATATTGAGGTCCAGCAGAATCAGGTCCAGGTCATCATGTTCCCGGGTCAGCTCAAGGGCGCTGTCGAGGTCCTGGGTTTCAATCACTTCGCTGCCGGCAAAGCCGGAGGCAATCACGCTGCTGATGGCTTCCCGGAACAGCGGGTGGTCGTCGGCAATAAGGATCTTGTAGGTGGCTTCCATTAAGGTGTCCGGCTGGCTGGGTGACTCGGCGGAACAGGGCTGTTGTTTATCATAGCGGTTTTCCGCGGCAGGTGCGGCAGTGTCGGTTGCATTCAGCATGGTCGCCTGCTCCTCAGTTGTTGTCGTGGGTAAATTGCGGGGGGACCGGCTCGATAATGACGCTGGGATGGCCGGCATTCTGCCAGCTGTCAATGCCGTCCCGTAGCCAATAAAGCTGACTGTAGCCGGCTTCCGCCAGCCTGCGGGTGGCATTCCAGGACAGCCAGCAGTCGGATTTGCAGAGCACCACCACCGGGTGATCCCGGCGGCCGGCGGTCCGCGCCCGGACGTTGTCGAGCAGGTAGTCCCGCCACGATTCATCCAGGTCGCCCTTGCCAGTGTTGGGTAGCCAGATGGCACCCGGAACCGAGGCATGGGGTTCGGTCAGCAGAAAGCGACCGGCACGGAACTCAAGATTGATGACATCAATCACCAGCGGCGCGGGTGCGGACCGGCGCAGCGCCTGCAGTTCCTGCGGGCCGATGGTACGGGCACTGGCAGCGGTTTGCGGCGTGGGGCTGCGGTAGCGGTCGATGCGGTAGCCGTCGGCCGAAAACAGCGCCGCGTCAGCGCTTGCCGGTGCGGCTGTCAGCTGGCCGGGCCATCCGCCGGTCAGCAGGACCAGCCACGCAGTGGTGATGAGCAGGGGCCGGATCATTGTGCGGCAACCTCTGATTATTCTTGTGATGACTCCATTACACGCCAACCGGTTCCGAGGTTGAATGCGACCATCGCACCAAAAAACAGGCACCAAAGTACTATTCTTGCACCGGGGCAGGCTTCGTATCGTGGTTTTATGAACCGACCCCATGTCCTCTCGTTGCCCGTGACCCCGCGTGCCAGTCTGCCTCGGCACTGGCTGGTGAGCCTGTTGCTGATCCTGGCGCTGCCCGTTATGGCCGCCGCCGAAAGCCTGCCGGTCGTGTCCGTCAGTGTCCTGCAATACGGTACCGCGCACTGGGAGCTGGACCATATCCAGCACCGGGGGCTGGACCGGGAACAGGGTTACCGCCTTGAGCTGAGGCTGGTTGCCAACCTGCCGGCCTCCCGCCTCGCCGTCACCAGCGGAGCGGTCCATGGTGCGGTGGCTGACCTGCTGTGGGTCCAGTCGCGGTTTCAGGACGGTACGCCCTATACCTACCTGCCGTTTTCCACGCAGATCGGTGATATCCTCGTGGCCGAGAACTCCACTATCCGGACGGTGGCGGACCTGGCGGGCAAACGCATCGGGGTGGCCGGCGGACCCGACAGCAAAGGCTGGATCCTGTTACAGCAGGTTGCATCGCAGCAGGGCCTCGATCTTGCAGCCTCGGCGGAGGTCCAGTACGCAGCCCCTCCCTTGTTAAGCCAGGCCCTGAAGCGGGGGCAGCTGGATGTGATCGTCACCTATTGGCACTTCGCTGCCCGCCTGCGGGGCGAGGGCGGTTGGCGCTCGGCCTTTGGCATGGCCGACCTGCTGACGGCACTGGGGCTGAAAGCGAAACTGCCGGTTCTGGGCTATGTGTTTCCCGCCGGCTGGGCGAGCGGCCATCGCCCGCTGCTTGACCGCTTTGCCGCCTCGGTGCGCCGGGCCAAAGCCGAACTGGCCGATGATCCCGCGCACTGGCAACGCCTCCGGCCATTGATGCGCAGCCCCGAAGACGGCGCATTTACTGCCCTGCGCGCAGGCTTCCTGGATGGCACGCCGGAACCGCTGACCGGCCAACGGATTGCCGACCTGCACCGGTTGCTGGTACTGACCGGTGCTGATCCGGACAAACTCATGGCCGACGCCCTGTTCTTCCGGGAGGAACCATGACCGCCAGGGCCTGCCAGCCAGCGGCCTGGAGCTACTGGGTGGTACTGCCGGCCTGCATCCTGCTATGGGCCGTCATTGCAGCAACCTTGCAGACCCCTCTGTTGCCATCACCCGGCGAGGTGATTGTGGCGCTCCGGTCCGAGGCCACCAACGGGCAGCTCTGGTTCCATCTCGCCGCCACCCTCGCCCGGGTGACCGTCGCCTTTGTCCTGGCGATGGCCATCGGCACCGCCATCGGCCTCGCCATGGGCCGTTCAACCCGGACCAACGCCCTGTTTGATCCTTTGCTGGTGGTGCTGCTCAACCTGCCGGCCCTGGTCACCATCATCCTCATGTACGTCTGGTTCGGCCTGGTGGAAGTGGCAGCTGTACTGGCGGTAGTGGTCAACAAAGTCCCCAACGTTGCCGTCACCGTCCGCGAGGGCGCCAGGAGCCTCGATCCGAAACTGGAAAGCATGGCCACCGTGTACCGCTTCACCCGCTGGCAGCGGTTCCGGGAAGTCTGGCTACCCCAACTGTTTCCCTACCTGATGGCCGCCACCCGCGGCGGCCTGGCCCTGATCTGGAAAATCGTCCTGGTGGTCGAGCTGCTCGGCCGCTCCAGCGGCGTCGGCTTCAAACTCCACCTGGCCTTCCAGGTCTTCGACGTGGCCACCATCCTGGCCTACAGCCTGGCGTTCATCGCCATCGTCCAGCTCATCGAACTGGCCCTGCTCCAGCCCCTGGAGCGCCGCGCAACCCGATGGCGGCAACCGGAGACGGCCCATGCTTGAATTGAGAATCGAAGGTCGCAGCTTCGGCCTGCCTGTGCTGGGGGAAATCTTCACCACCATTTGTCAGGGTGACCGAATCTGTCTGCTTGGCCCATCCGGCATCGGCAAAACCACCCTGCTAAATGCCATCGCCGGCCTAGACGGGGCCATGCCTGACGCGGCCGTGCCGGGCCGGAACAAAATGCGGGTAGGGTACCTGTTCCAGGAACACCGACTGCTACCCTGGCGTACCCTGCGCCAGAACCTGGCTATCGTTGGTGCCGGAGATGCCGACATTGAACGTCTATTGGCCAGTGTCGGACTTGCCGGCTACGCCGATCATCTGCCCGACCAACTCTCTCTGGGCATGGCACGCCGCGCCGCACTGGCCCGTTGCCTGGCGATCCAGCCGGATCTGTTGTTGCTGGATGAGCCGTTCGCCTCCCTCGACCCGGTTCGTGCCACCGAACTCAAACAGCTTATCCTCGACCTACTGGGCCGGTACCCGACAATGGCCATGATCTGCGTCACCCACGATGCTCGCGATGCAGACGAGTTGGCCAATCGATTGTGGTATATGGATGGTCGACCTGCCTGTTTGCAGTGGGATGCGCGCGTGGAATCCAGGGGGGCGGTTGAGGGAGTTGTCGAGAAGCTCCGAAATCCGGGGCAGATGGTTTGACAGCTCCCATCGTTGCCATTTAAAAGCCCTCTCACAAGTTGGGGGGAGGCATTGGGATGTCTTTCCAAAACTGTGCGGAGCCATGGATGGCGAAGCTCAAGCGTCACATGGACGTGCCGAAGGAGCGGGTTTTGGAAAGACATCCCAATGCCTTCCTGCCGCAGGCTGATCGGGCTCTCATGCTTGGTTCACCAGGACTGGAGGTTTCAGGCAGGCTTGGTCCCCAGAATTTTAGTCCGCTGAGGCCGAAATCCCGCCGTGGCAAGCAGGGCCAAAACAACGGTCACCCCGGCAGTAATGCCATAAGCCACCGGGTTCCACTCCAGATACAGCGAAAACCGGATCGCCTCCACCGCATGGGTGAACGGATTGAACTGGCAAACCCAATACAACCACGGACTCGCCTCATTCATTTTCCACAGCGGATACAACGCCGAAGACATGAAAAACATCGGGAAAATGACAAAATTCATCACCCCGGCAAAATTCTCCAACTGCTTGATCCAGGTCGCAATCAGCAGCCCCAGCGCCCCCAGCATCAGACTGGTCAGCACCAGCGCCGGCAGCACCGCCAGATAACCCCAAAGCGGCGGCTCCACATCCACCAGCAAAGCCAACAGCAGGAACACATACACCTGCCCGATCGACACCACCCCCATCGCCAGCAATTTGGTCACCAGCAGAAACGGCCGCGGCAGCGGGCTCATCAACAGCACCCGCATACTGCCCAGTTCCCGGTCATACACCATGGACAGTGCCCCCTGCATGCTGTTGAACAGGATGATCATCCCGCACAGCCCCGGAGCAATGTAAGTCTCGTAGGTAATGTAGGTCTGATAGGGTGGAATGATGGAAATCCCCAGCACCGCCCGGAAGCCGGCGGCGAACACCACCAGCCACAGCAGCGGCCGCACCAGCGCGCTGGCGAAGCGGGTGCGTTGCTGCCAGAACCTCAGCCATTCCCGGGTCTGGATGCCGACAAAACAGTGCCAGTAATGAGCTGCTTTCATGTTATCCGGCTCCGGTCAGGGCGTGGAAAGTGTCCGCCAGGGTTTGGGTACCCTCGGCCTCACAGATGGCCGACCCGGTGCCGTCGGCCAGCAACTGGCCCTGGTGCAGGATCAGCACCCGGTCGCTCTCCCGGACCTCTTCGATCAGATGGGTGGCCCAGAGCACCGTCAGGCCGTCCTGCTCACAGAGCGTCCGTACGTGTTCATTGAGTGCCTTGCGGCTGGCCACATCCAGGCCAACCGTCGGCTCGTCCAGCAGTAACAGGGAAGGTTCATGGAGCAGGGCCCGGGCAATCTCCACCCGCCGGCGATGGCCGCCATTGAGCTGGCGGACCGCATCGTTGGCCCGGTCCAGCAATTCGAAACGCGCCAGTTCCCGGTCGCCCCGCTTGCGAGCCTCCTTACGGGACAGTCCGTGCAAGGCCGCGTGGTACTGCAGGTTTTGGCGTACCGTCAGATCCAGGTCCAGGGCGTTCTGCTGGAATACAACACCGATCCGGCGCATGGCCTCGGCCGGCTGTTTCTTCAGGGATTGCCCGGCCAGCAGAATATCCCCCTGTTGCAGGGCCAGCAGCCGGGTCAGCAGTCCGAACAGGGTGGACTTGCCGGCGCCATTGGGCCCCAGCAGAGCATGGAAACGGCCAGAGGTCAGCGCAAAGCTGACCTCACGGAGCACCGGCTTGTCACCGTAGCGAAAACCGAGGTTGCGCGCTTCAATGGTCATGAAGTCGGATCGATGACCACACCCCAGGGGTAGCGGCCTACCTTGATGGATTTGATCACCTTCAGGTCCTCCACATCGATCACCGAAACATCCCCGGACACCCCGTTGGTGGTGTAGAGGTGCTTCTCGTTCTTGTCCAGGTCCAGCTGCCACACCCGGCTGCCCACCAGCAGGTAGTCCAGCACCTCATAGGTCTTGGCATCCACCACGGCGACATGGTTGGAGGGGCCCAGGGCGACGAAGGCGTACTTGCCGTCAGAGGTCAGTTCGATGCCCACCGGCTGTACCCGATCCTGATTCACGCCGGGCACCTTGAACGACATCTCGTGGATCTGCTCCAGGTTATCGACATCAATGATGTGCACGGTGCCGCCAATCTCGGCAGACGCCCAGGCAATCTTGCTGTCCTTGCTGAACTCCACATGGCGCGGACGCTGGCCGACTACAATATTTTTCTCAATCTCGAAGGTCTCGGTGTTGATCCAGTGCAGCATGCTGGTGGTTTCGGAGGTGTTCACCGCCCACTTGCCATCCGGGCTCACCGCCATGCCTTCGGGCTCGATGCCGACGTCGATTTGTGCCAGCACATCCTTGGTTTCCACATCCACCACGGTCACGATGGCATCGTCCTCGTTGGCGATGTACAGGTGCCTGTTGTTCGGATGCAGGGAGAACTGCTCCGGATCTTCACCGGAGGGCAGGGTGTCCACAATCTTGCGGGTGGCCAGATCCAGCACCTGCACGGTGTCGTCGTCACTGGCACAGATGTACAGCTTGGTGTAGTCCTTGGACAGCAGAATGCCCCGAGGGCGTGCACCCACATCAATGGTCTCGACCAAAGCCTGTGTCTCGGTGTCGATGATCGAAAGGGTGTTGTCTTTCTCGTTGGACACATAGGCCAGGCTGGCCAGGGCTTGGGTGGACATGGCCTGGGTGGACAGGCCGATCATGGCGGCCAGGGCGGTGTGTTTGAACAGGGTTTTCATGATTTGACTCCTTCTTGTTTTAAAAAACGTACCGCCAGGGCGGTCAGTCGTTAATCCGACACTCGCTCTCGGGGCGGTCGAAGCCGAGGGTGTCCATTTCGGTATTGGGATGCAGGAAGCCCTCGAACGGCGCTCGCGCCACCAGGCCTCTGGGATGGACCAGGGGAATTGGCTGCCTCAGCTGGCCATTCCAGTCCCGGAAACTCAGTTTGCGACCCTTGAATGCGGCCAGCTGGAATTTGTCGCTGAACAGGAAATTGCGGATCTCACCGGGGCTCGCGGAACCCAGGTCGGCCACTGCCGTGCCAATGGCGCGAACGGCGGCCCAGGCGGCGTAGTCCTCGCTGTTCATGTCCCGGCCCGCCAACTCCCGGAAGCGGTTCTGCAGCTGCGCCGCGCCCCAGCTTTCCACCACCCGATGCCAGGTCACCGGCGACATGCCCTGGGTGCCAACCACCGGGCGCGGCAGCCAGGTATTGAACGGCACGTACTCGCCGAAATCACCCCGTACATCAGCCACCACCACGGCGTCGTAGCCACGGGCTTGGGTAAACAGCGGCAGCTCCTTCGAGGCGGTGCGGCGCAAGTCGGCGTCAAAGGTCCAGGGTTTGTCTTCCACGATTTCCAGCCCGAAACGTTTGGCCGAGCGACGGAAGGCCTCGGCCCAACCCTTATCGGCCTCGGTGGGGCCCGTGATCAGGAACACTTCATCCCAGCGCCGCTGGTTCAGCCACTGGCCGAGGGCATCGGTGAGCATGGCGTAGCTGGGCATGGTGTGCAGCAGGTTGGCGTGGCACTGACCGGTGCGCAGGGCATCGTCCCTGGCACCGGCGTTGAAGACCAGGGTGTTTGTTCCGGCTTTCTCCATGATGGTCTTCAGCGTCTTCGCCGGTGCGTTCACCACAAACAGCTCGATGCCGCTCTGGCGCATGGCGTCATAGGCGGCAAGAGTGGCTTCTTCGGAGTCCGCAACTTCGCCTTGAAAGGAATAGCTCTGGCCCAGGAACTTGCCGGTGGTGCTGTTATCAGCGATGGCCAGCTCCGCGCCCCGCAGGCCGGCGTCGTCGGGCTCCGGAATCACGTTGGACAGTACCGGCCCCTGGTCCGGGACCCACTGCAGGTAGCCGATGCGCACCTCAAGCGACTCGGCCGACGAGGCCGAAAGGGGCACTGCGGCCATCAGGGAAAACAGTGCTGCGGCCACGACCCGGGCTGGAACAGACATGACATTCTCCGGAGTTGTTGTTGTGCTTCCAGATTAGAGAAGGTCAAAAGCCCCGGGAATATTCAGAAAGTAGGAAAGTGGCGGTACTAAAGAACTAGACGGACCCCCGGGGGTCGCTGCGTCTACTACCAAGGAACTAAGTCAAAAACCCCAAAGTGGCATTCGGCTTGACCCTGAGGATTCCTAGACTGGAAACCAGCAAGTTGGCATCTGATAAATCCAATAGCCAATGCACGGGGAATCAACACAGAGGTAACAACAATGGCAACGTCCTTCTCACTCAACGGGGTCCTGGCCGCCACTCTGCTTGGCGTCACCGGCCTGGCCCTGGCTCACGGCAACGTCACACCCCAGGAAGTGGATACCGGCAATCTGCCTGAACTGGGAGAAGAAATTCGCATCGAGAATCCCTTCCGGGAGGGCAATGAGCATGGCGATTTCAATGCCCAGGCCATCCAGGTCGGCGAAAGCGCCTATGCCGGAAACTGTGCGGGCTGCCATGGCATTCGTGCCATGTCCGGTGGCCTGACGCCGGACCTGCGGGAACTGTCCGAATGGGATGATGAATACTTCATTACCCGTGTTCGCAACGGCACCGACCGCGGTATGCCGTCCTGGAAGAAGACGCTCGACCAGAATGCCATGTGGGCGATCCGGAGCTACGTGGAATCACTGCCCAAGCCGGAATGAGGGCTGCGGCGGAGTTTTATTGGTCAGGGGCAATCCGGGCGGGCTGCGGGCTCGCCCGAGGTCGCCGGGGGGAAGCAATGAACGTGGTATCGCGCATTCTCGCACTGTTACTGGTCTGCCAGTTCGCGCTGGCTCAGGAAGTGGACGACGGCGACCCGCTGTTGAACCGGCCTGCCGACCGCACCTATGACCTCATCCTGGCGTCGGGTTACCTCAAGGTGGGCCTGTATGAAAACTTCCCGCCCTATTCCTGGCAGGAAGAAGGTGAACCCCGCGGTATTGATGTGGATATCGGGCGCCGGATTGCCGACGGGATGGGGGTCGAATTTCGTGTGCACTGGATCACTCCGGACGAAACCCTCGACGACGACCTGCGCAACAACGTCTGGAAGGGGCATTACCTGGCCAAACGGCGCATCGCCGACGTCATGTTGCGGGTACCCTATGACAAGAAATACGCCTACATGCGGGATTCCACCGGTGAGGTGATCAACGACCAGGTCGTGCTGTTCGGCCCCTACCAGCAGGAGCAATGGCAGATTGCCTTCGACGCGGACGAGCTGGAGGGGGTGGAAACCCTTGGCATCTTCCAGTACCACCCCATCGGTGTGGAAATCGACACTCTGCCCGCCACCTACCTGACCTCCGCGTTCGGCGGCCGACTGCGCAACCAGACCCGGCATTTTCCCAACATGGCGGCGGCATTCCAGGCGATGGCCAGAGGTGAGGTGAGGGCAGTGATGGGCATGCGGGCGGAGATCGACCACCAGCTTGTACTGCACCGTGGCAACAACTTCCGGCCTGCGATCAACGGCTTTCCCGGGATGGGCAAGCAGGTCTGGGATGTGGGGATGGCGGTCAAGCATACCCATCGACAGCTCGGTTACGCCATCGAAGCGATTGTCGACCAGATGGTCCGTAGCGGCGACATGGCGGCGATCTTTGAAAACCACGGCTTGCGATACAGCATGCCCGGGTTCTATCAGAAAATCCTCAACACTGCGGCGACGGATTGACCCGGCCGAACCGGGGCTGCGGGCACACAGGGAGCGGGAGGCGAATGAACATTCTGATCAACATACTGGTGTTTGTCCTTGGCTGCCTGCTGTCGGTGGGTGTTCGGGCGGCATGGCCTGATGACCCTTTCGGCTCGCCGATGTGGGCCTACAACATCGAGCGCTATCTGGGCAGTGATGCCCGGGTAGTCCATGATGACCGGGTCAACCTTCGGGTGCCGGAGTTTGCCGAGGATTCCGCCCAGGTACCGTTGACGGTGGATCTGAGTGCCTTTCCCGAAGCCCCCGGCCAGATAGTGGCCTGGGTGGACCTGAACCCCGTACCTCACCTGTTTTCCGCCAGCCCGGGTCCGCAGCCGCTGACCCTGCTGGCGCTCAACTTCCGTGTCCAGCAGGCGACGACCGTAAGGGTTGCGGTGCAGGACCGGGAGGGCGTTTGGCATATTGGCAGCCGTTACGTGGACGCCGCGGGCGGCGGCTGTACGGCGCCGAGCCAGACCATGTCCAATCCGGACTGGGAGCGCCATTTCGGAACTATCCGCGGGGGCGCTTTTTCACGGGCAGAGGGCATGCGATACAAGGTCAATGTCATGCACCCGATGGACTCCGGCATGGTGGGCAATATCCCGGCATTCTTTATTGGTGAGGTCGAGCTGCGCCAGGGCAACGGCCAGCCCCTGCTGCTGAGTATGGCGCTGTCCGAGTCCGCCGCCGAGAATCCGATGTTTGTTTTCGAGTTCGGTCAGCGGCCGCCCCGGGCCACCCTGTGGTTGCGGGACAACAACGGTAACCAGTTCGAGCGCCGGCTGGGAGGTGACTTGTGATTTCTGCACGGGTCCCCCGAATCCTGGCACTGCTGGTCGCCTGGCTGGCAGGCACCGCCGCGGCGCAAGCCCCGGAGTATGACCTGGCTGCGCGGGCGATCGCCCCGGGGATCTGGGTCGTGGAAGGCAGCACGGAAAATTTCTCCCGGGGCAATGGCGGCAACATCGTCAACACCGCGTTCATGACGACCGGGGCCGGGGTGGTGGTGATCGATACCGGGCCGTCCCGGCGCTACGGCGAGGCTTTGCGGGCACTGATCGAGGAAACCACTACCGAAGCGATCAGCCATGTGCTGATAACCCACCATCACCCGGATCACGCCTTCGGCAGCCAGGCGTTCGAGCCCGCCACCCTGTATATGCTGGACGACGCCCGGGCAGCGTTGGCGAGGGACGGCGAGGCGTTCGCAGACAACATGTACCGGATGATCGGTGACTGGATGCGCGGCACCGAGGTAGTCGTGCCGGACAACGTCCTTGCACCCGGCGTACTGGAGGTTGGACGACGGCGGTTGCAGATCATCGCGATGACGGGCCACACCGGCGCCGACCTGGTGGTGTTTGAGCCGTTGTCCGGCGTGTTGTTTGCCTCCGACATGGTGTTCCATAACCGCGCGCTGACCACGCCGCAGAGCCCGGGGCTGCTGGGCTGGCGGGCCGAACTGGAACAGCTCGCTGAACTGCCGGTGACGGTGCTGGTGCCGGGCCATGGTCCGGTCAGCACCGATCTGTCTCCGCTGCGCCAGATGGCCGATTACCTGACCTGGCTCGACACCTTGCTGGCGGACTCCGCCAGGGCCGGCCTCAGCCCTGCGGAAGTAATGAATGCGCCCATTCCCGCACGCTTTGACGGCATCAGCGAACGCCGTTACGAGCTGGTCCGCACCACCACCCATTTGTATCCCGATTATGAAAAACGGGCGCTGAGCCTGTTGCCGGAATGACGATCTGAACCCTGTTGTTCAGTGCTTCTTTGCCCGCACCTGCTGCGGGCTTTTTTTGAAGTCTTACTACCAAGTGATGAGAAAACCTGTTCCGGGGAGCAATTGTTGCCCGGCGGCCCAGATTCAATGATGGGTGCCAGAGGCGGGAAAAGTTCCCGGTTCGCTGCTGAAACCGACAACAAGAGAATTGGAGAGCGCAACCATGAGATCGAAGCCGATCGTTAAACAGTTTGCTGCCAGTGCCCTGGCGCTGGCGGTGTCCTTTGGTGCCCAGGCGGTTACCGACAAGGACCTGATGAGTGACCACGAGACCACCGGCGATGTGCTGACCTACGGCATGGGTCATCAGGGCCAGCGTTTCAGCCCACTCAAGAGCCTCAACAGCAGCAACGTCAAGAGCCTGCAGCCGGTATGGGCATTTTCGTTTGGTGGCGAAAAACAGCGCGGCCAGGAGTCGCAGCCGCTGATTGCCGACGGTGTCATGTACGTTACCGGCTCCTATTCCCGGATGTGGGCGATTGATGCCCGCACCGGCGAGGAACTCTGGCAGTATGATGCCCGTCTGCCGGATGGCATCATGCCCTGCTGTGACGTCGTCAACCGCGGCGCCGCCATCTACGGCGACAAGGTCATTTTCGGCACCCTCGATGCCAAGCTGGTTGCCCTCAACAAGGACACCGGTAAGGTGGTCTGGATCAAGAAGGTCGAGGACTACCAGGCCGGTTATTCCATTACGGCGGCGCCCATCATCGTCAAGGGCAAGCTGATTACCGGCGTGTCCGGCGGCGAGTTCGGCATTGTCGGCAAGATTGAGGCTTACGATCCGGACACCGGTGAAAAGCTGTGGAGTCGGCCCACTGTTGAGGGCCATATGGGGTATGTCTACAAGGACGGCAAGGCCATCGAAAACGGTATCTCCGGCGGCGAAGCCGGCAAGACCTGGCCGGGTGACATGTGGAAAACCGGGGGCGCGGCGACCTGGCTCGGGGGAACCTACGACGCCGATACCGACAGCCTGTTCTTTGGAACCGGTAACCCGGCACCCTGGAACTCCCATCTGCGCCCCGGCGACAACCTGTTTTCATCCTCGCGGCTGGCGATTGATCCCGACGACGGCAGCATCAAGTGGCATTTCCAGACCACGCCCAACGATGGCTGGGACTACGATGGTGTCAACGAGCTGATTTCCTTCGACTACAAGGACGGCGGTAAAACCGTCAAGGCGGCGGCCACCGCTGATCGTAACGGCTTCTTCTACGTGCTCAACCGCGAAAACGGCGACTTCATCCGTGGCTTCCCGTTTGTTGACAAGATTACCTGGGCCGAAGGGCTGGATGACAAGGGGCGCCCGATCTACAACACCAAGAACGGCCGCCCGGGTAACCCCGCGGATACCAAGGGCGACAAGGGCGAGCCGGTGGTAGCCCAGCCGGCGTTCCTGGGTGGCAAGAACTGGATGCCGATGTCGTTCAGCCAGGAGACCGGGCTGTTCTACGTGCCCTCCAATGAATGGTCCATGGACATCTGGAACGAGCCGGTTTCCTACAAGAAAGGTGCTGCCTACCTGGGGGCCGGGTTCACCATCAAGCCGGCCAACGATGAGTACATCGGCGTGCTGCGGGCCATGGACCCGAAGACCGGCAAGGAAGTCTGGCGCTATGAAAACCCGGCTCCGCTGTGGGGTGGCGTAATGACAACGGCGGGCAACCTGGTGTTTACCGGTACCCCGGAAGGTTACCTCAAGGCCTTTGATGCTAAGACCGGCGCGGAGCTCTACCGCTTCAATACCGGTTCCGGCGTGGTGGGTACGCCGGTGACCTGGGAAATGGACGGCGAACAGTACGTGTCCGTGGCCTCGGGCTGGGGTGGCGCAGTACCGCTGTGGGGTGGTGAAGTGGCCAAGGTGGTCAAGAACTTCAACCAGGGCGGCACGGTGTGGACCTTCAAGTTGCCAAAGGACCGGGTTGCCAGCAAGTAAGCAGGCCAGCGCGGGCGGACCGGCATAACCGCCGCCCGCCGCCAGGGGCCGCCTCCGGGTGGCCCTTTTTTGTGCCCCCGGCACTGGCCGGGCGGCACCGTCTACTACCAAGGAACGAGTTTTTCGCCCCCATCGCATCATTCACGAACCGGCATTCGGGGTCTACATTGAAACAGTAAACGCGAAAGGCCGCGTTGCCATGCGACAAACACAACAAGAGGTTGAGACCATGATCTACGCACAACCAGGAAAGGACGGCGCTGTTGTCTCCTTCAAATCCCGTTACGAGAACTACATCGGTGGCGAGTGGGTGGCCCCGGTCAAAGGCCAGTATTTCGAGAACATCACGCCGGTAACCGGCGAGGTGATTTGTGAGATCCCCCGGTCCACTGCCGAGGATATCGAACTGGCGCTGGACGCCGCCCACAAGGCAGCACCGGGCTGGGGCAAGACTTCCGTCCAGGAGCGCTCGAACATCCTGCTGAAGATTGCCGACCGAATCGAAGCCAACCTGGAAAAGCTGGCGGTTGCGGAAACCTGGGACAATGGCAAGGCGGTTCGTGAAACCCTCAATGCGGACATTCCGCTGGCGGCGGACCATTTCCGTTACTTTGCCGGCTGCCTGCGGGCCCAGGAAGGTCATCTGGGCGAAATCGACGCCAACACCGTGGCTTACCATTTCCACGAGCCGCTGGGTGTTGTTGGCCAGATTATCCCCTGGAACTTCCCCCTGCTGATGGCCGCCTGGAAACTGGGCCCCTGCCTGGCCGCCGGTAACTGCACCGTGCTCAAGCCGGCCGAACAGACGCCGGCCAGCATTCTGGTGCTGATGGAGATCATCGGCGACCTGCTGCCGCCGGGTGTTCTCAACATCGTTAACGGCTACGGCATCGAGGCCGGCCAGGCCCTGGCGACCAGCAAGCGCATCGCCAAGATCGCCTTTACCGGCTCGACCCCGGTGGGCTCCCATATCCTCAAGTGCGCGGCCGAGAATATCATTCCGTCCACCGTGGAGCTGGGTGGCAAGTCCCCCAACATCTACTTCTCCGACGTGATGCAGGCCGAGCCGGAGTTCATCGACAAGTGCGTCGAAGGCCTGGTGCTGGCGTTCTTCAACCAGGGTGAAGTCTGTACCTGTCCGTCCCGCGCCCTGGTGCAGGAAGACATGTACGACGAGTTCATGGCCAAAGTGGTCGAGCGTACCAAGGCCATCAAGCGCGGTAATCCGCTGGATACCGATGTCCAGGTGGGCGCCCAGGCCAGCAAGGAACAGTTCGACAAGATCATGTCCTACCTGGCCATCGGCAAGGAAGAAGGCGCCCAGGTGCTCACCGGTGGTGACCGCGAAGACCTTGGTGCCGAGTTCAACAATGGCTTCTACATCCAGCCGACCCTGTTCAAGGGCGACAACAAGATGCGGGTGTTCCAGGAGGAAATCTTCGGCCCGGTGGTGGGTGTGACCACCTTCAAGACCGAGGAAGAAGCCCTGGCCATCGCAAACGATACCGAGTTTGGTCTGGGTGCCGGCGTCTGGACCCGCGACACCAACCGGGCCTACCGCATGGGCCGTGCCATCCAGGCCGGTCGGGTGTGGATGAACTGCTACCACGCCTACCCGGCACACGCGGCCTTCGGCGGTTACAAGAAGTCCGGTGTCGGTCGTGAAACCCACAAGATGGCACTGGAGCATTACCAGCAGACCAAGAACCTGCTGATCAGCTACGACACCAACCCGCTGGGCTTCTTCTGAGCCTGGCAGTCACCTGCGTCGTTGTCCCCCGGGGCGGCCTGCTGCGGCCCCGGGGTGAGTCCGCACAGGGACGTGCACCATACCTCCCCGGTGACTGGCCGGGGCTCCCTCCGGGGAGAGCTGGGTCACTTCATGCTTCGGTCCTTCCCAGGGCCGTTTTTTCGTTGTTGTGCCGGGCCGTGGCATGCTTCCAAAGAACGAATTCCAGCCTGCCTCGCATCGCAAAATCAGTCCCAAAGTACCATATTTAGGTAACCTCCCTGTGGGTAGGATTGAGGAGAGTTACCGGCAAGGCCGTTAACGGATCCTGAATGCGACAACAATCATCACAAGAGGTAAGCATCATGTGGACCAAACCAGCCTACGAAGACCTGCGGATCGGTTTTGAAGTCACCATGTACTTCGCCAACCGCTGAGAACCGGATGGCCAGCTGAATGGCTGGCCATTTCCGTTCCGGAGTCTTGCCCATGCAGATCCATATCCTCGGTTCCGCAGCTGGCGGTGGCTTTCCCCAGTGGAACTGTAACTGTGCCAATTGCGCCGGCTACCGCAAGGGTACCCTGAACGCCGTCGCCCGCACCCAGTCGTCCATCGCAGTCAGTGAGGATGGCGAGCACTGGATCCTGTTCAACGCCTCACCGGATATCCGTGCCCAGCTCGCGGCCTTTCCGGCCATGCAGCCGGCCCGGGCGGTCCGTGACAGTGGCATCAATGCGATCGTGCTGATGGACAGCCAGGTGGACCACACCACCGGCCTGTTGTCATTGCGGGAGGGCCTGCCGCTGGACGTATGGTGTACCCGGCAGGTGCATGATGACCTGAGCAGCGGTTTCCCCCTGTTTACCATGCTGCAACACTGGAATGGTGGCCTGACCTGGCGGGAGATCGAGGCCTCCGAACAGCTGGAATTCAGCATTCCCTGTGCCCCGTCCATCCGCCTGACGGCCATTCCGCTGCTGAGCAACGCGCCGCCCTATTCGCCACGGCGGGACAATCCCCATCCGGGGGATAACATCGGTATCTTCCTGCGGGATACCCGCACCGGCCGGACCCTGCTATATGCGCCGGGGCTGGGTCAGCCGGACGAGCGCGTTCTGGGCTGGATGCGCAAAGCGGACATCCTGCTGGTGGATGGCACCGTCTGGCATGATGATGAAATGATCCGCCAGGAGGTGGGCACCAAGACCGGTCAGGCCATGGGGCATCTGGCCCAGAGCGGCCCGGGCGGGATGATCGAGGTGCTGGATGCCATGCCGGCCCGGCGCAAGATCCTCATTCATATCAACAACACCAACCCGATCCTGGACGAGGATTCCGCCGAGCGCGCCGAGCTGGTGAGGCACGGTATCGAGGTCTCCCGGGACGGTATGCACATCGACTTGTCGGGGCAGCCATGAACGCAATCGCCAACACCAACACCGCCACCGCCATGAACCGAACGGATTTTGAGCAGGCGCTCAGGGATAAGGGCCAGTATTACCACATCCACCACCCCTACCATAAGGCCATGTACGGCGGGCAAAGCACCCCGGAGCAGATCCGTGGTTGGGTCGCCAACCGGTATTACTATCAGATCCGGATTCCCCAGAAGGATGCCGCGATCATGGCCAACTGCCCGGACGCCGAGGTGCGCCGCTTGTGGCTGCAACGGATTCTTGACCACGACGGGCATGACGGCGATGTCGGCGGTATCGAAGCCTGGCTCGCTCTCGCCGAGGCGGTGGGCCTGAGCCGCGAGGAGGTGATTGACCAGCGCCACGTGTTGCCGGGGGTTCGCTTTGCAGTGGATGCCTACCTGAATTTCGCGCGGCGGGCGAGCTGGCAGGAAGCCGCCTGTTCATCGCTGACCGAACTGTTTGCCCCGGAGATCCACCAGTCCCGGCTGGACAGCTGGCCACAACACTATCCCTGGATCGAGCCGCAGGGCTACCGCTACTTCCGTAAACGGCTGTCCGAGGCGCGCCGGGATGTTGAGCATGGCCTGGGCATTACCCTTGATCACTTTGTGACCGCCGCCCAGCAGAGCCGGGCGCTGGACATCCTGCAATTCAAACTGGATATCTTATGGACCATGCTGGATGCAATGACTATGGCCTACAGCCACCGGACGCCACCGTATCACACCGTAACCGGGCAGGCGGTATGGCATCGGGGCCTGTGACGGAGGCCGGGATGAAACAGATTCCCCGTTTCCGCAGAGGGTTCCGCTTCCAGTGGGAGCCGGCACAGAACGGTTACGTGCTGCTATATCCCGAGGGGATGGTGAAGCTCAACGAAAGTGCCGGTGCCATCCTGAACGAAGTGGACGGCGAGCGCGATGTCGAAGCCATTATTGCCGCGTTGCAGCGCCGGTTCCCCGAAGCCGGGGATCTGGGGCCGGATGTCCGCGAGTTCCTGCGGGATGCAGGACAGCAGCACTGGATTGAGTGGCTATGAACGGGGCGTCGGCAACACCGCAGGTCGGGCCGCCCTTGTGGCTGCTGGCCGAGCTGACCTATCGCTGTCCGCTGCAATGCCCCTATTGCTCGAACCCCTTGGATTTTGCCCATTCCGGGCAGGAGCTGACCACGGAGCAGTGGGTGAGTGTCCTGCGACAGGGCCGGGAAATGGGCGCGGCCCAGCTTGGTTTCTCCGGTGGTGAGCCGCTGGTACGGCAGGATTTGCCGGAGCTGATTGCCGAGGCCCGGGCCCTGGGTTACTACACCAACCTGATTACCTCCGGCCTGGGCCTGACCGAAGCCAAGGTGGATGCCTTCGCCGAAGCCGGCCTGGACCATATCCAGGTCAGTTTCCAGGCGTCCGATCCGGAGCTCAACAACGCTGTTGCCGGCTCTCGCAAGGCGTTCGAGCAGAAGCTGGCGATGGCCCGTGCGGTCAAGGATGCCGGTTACCCGATGGTGCTCAACTTTGTCATTCATCGCCATAACATCCACCAGATGAACGACATCATCACCCTGTGCGAGCGGCTGGGCGCCGACTACGTGGAGCTGGCGACCTGCCAGTACTACGGTTGGGCGTTCATCAATCGCGAGGGGCTGATGCCGTCCAGGGCCCAGCTGGAACTGGCGGAGCGGCAGGTCAATGACCAGCGGCAGCGACTGGCCGACGCCGGATCGGCAATGAAACTGATTTTCGTGACGCCGGATTACTACGAGGAACGGCCAAAAGCCTGCATGAACGGCTGGGGCAGTCTGTTCCTCACGGTGGCTCCGGACGGCACCGCGTTACCGTGCCACAGTGCCCGCCTGCTGCCGATCGACTTTCCCGATGTCCGGTCCATGAGCCTCCGGGAGATCTGGTACGACAGCCCCGGCTTCAACCACTACCGGGGCGACAGTTGGATGCCGGAGCCCTGCCGATCCTGCGAGGAGAAGACCCGGGACTTCGGCGGCTGCCGTTGCCAGGCCTATCTGCTGACCGGCAATGCCGATAATGCCGACCCGGTGTGTGACAAGTCACCCCATCATGAGCGGATCCTCGCCGCCCGCCGGGCGGCGGACCACGCCACCGCGGGCCTCGGCGAGCTGGTCTACCGCAATGCCGGCAATTCGCGCCTGTTGTTCCGGGGGTGAGCGGCCGGGGCTGAGCGGCCGGGGCGTAGACGCCGTGGCTAGCCCGAATCCGCTGCGCCAATCCGCGCCGCTGCCTGCGGCCGCGGCCGCCGCCGGGTTACGCCAGCGGGCCGGCCTGACGGTTTCGGCGGCTGGTCTGTTCTGGCTGGATTTCAACCCCGACACCGGCGATACCGAGCTGTGGCAGTACGCCGGGAAAGGCCCCCGCCGGTTGTCCGCTTCCGGGACCAGTATCCGCAGTGCGGTCAATGGCTATGGCGGCGGCGCGGCTTGCGCCATGGCTGATGGTGTGCTGGTGGTGGAGGCGACGAGCCAGCAGATCCTCCGGATCGATTCCGCCAGCGGTCAGACCCGGCCCATGACCGCTTGCGCCGGTGCCTGTTTCGGCGGCCTGGTTGCCGATCCCGTTCGTCAGCGGGCCCTGGCGGTGCGGGAAACCGCGGACGGCCAGCAACTGGTGGCTGTTGATGGTTCCGGCGCAGTAACGGTGTTGCACCAGGGGCTGGATTTTTACAGTGCGCCGGCGGTATCGGACAGCGGCCGACGGCTGGCATGGGTGTCCTGGCGTCTGCCGGATATGCCTTGGGTTGCGTCGCAGGTGTGGGTTGCCGACCTGGATGACCGGGGCCGGCTGGCGCAGGTGCGTTCCTGTGTGGCGCCGGGGCCGGCCGCGGTCCAGCAGCCGGTCTTCAACGGCGAACAGCTGGTGGTGCTGGCCGATCATCTGGGCTGGTGGCAGCCGTTTGCCGTTACGCACTCTGCGGATTCCTCAGCCTGGCAAGCGCTGCCATGTCCGGCACTCGATCATGCCAGCGCCCCCTGGCAACTGGCGGAGAGCCACAGCCAGCCGCTGCCCGGTGGTGGCTGGGCTCGGGTGTGTTACCGCGAGGGCAGGGGGGAGCTGTGGCTCTGGCCTGCGGACGGCGGGCAGGCGGTGCGGTTGGCTCCCGAGTATGGTGACTTCCGCAGTCTGCAGTGCTATGGCGACGGGCTGTACTGCATCGCCCGTTCCGCGTCCCGGTTGGATGCGGTGTTGCGACTGACACCGTCCACCGGGGAGCTGGCAGTACTGGCGGGTGGCGAGCGGCCGTTGGCAGGCCGGAGCATTGTGCCGCCGGAGCCGTTCGTCGTTCCGCCGGCGCCGGCGCAACCCCTGGCGGTGCACGGCTTCCTGTATCGACCGTGGCAATCCGGGGCGACCGCTCCGCCGCCGTTGATCCTGCTGGCCCATGGTGGCCCGACGTCAGCGGTCTACCCGGTGTTCAACCCGCAGATCCAGTTCTGGTGCAGCCACGGTTTCGCGGTGGCCGAGGTGAATTATCGTGGCAGTACCGGTTTCGGTCGTGACTTCCGCATGGCGCTGGCGGAGCAGTGGGGCGATGCCGAGGTGGAGGACATGGGGCGGGCCCTGGAGTACCTGGCCTCGGCAGGCCTTGGGGACCGTCGTCGCAGTTTCATCCAGGGCCGCAGTTCCGGTGGTTATACCGCGCTCATGGCGATGGTTCGCGGCCTCGGTTTCCGTGCCGGTGCCAGCCTGTTCGGTGTCAGTGATCCGCGACGTTTGCGGGCGCAGACCCATCGTTTCGAATCCGGTTACCTGGACTGGCTGCTGGGCGACCCGGTGCAGAAGGCGGCGCGTTGGCAGCAGCGCACACCTGCGCTGCACGCCAGCCGGATTGGTCAGCCGATGATTTTCTTTCAGGGCGAACAGGACAAGGTGGTGGTGCCTGAACAGACCCGGTCGATGGCGGCCGCCATGGCAGAGGCCGGCAATCCGCCCGAGGTCCACTGGTTTGCCAGCGAGGGTCATGGTTTCCGCCAGCCGGAGACCCAGGCGGCGATGATGGAGGCCTTGCTGGCCTTCTACCAGCGCCAGTCCCATTTGGCCGATGCTGCGGCCGGCAACTTGAGGTAAACTGCGGGCTATACATAACAATAAAATGATCCGTGCAGGATCATTGAGAGCGGTCATGAGCCACGATATATCCTCCCTTCGCAAATTTGTTTCGCCGGAAATTGTCTTTGGTGCGGGCTCGCGCAAGGCCGTTGCCAACTTTGCCAGCAATTACGGTGCCCGCCACGTTTTCCTGGTATCTGATCCGGGTGTCGAGAGGGCGGGCTGGGTAGCCGAGATCCGCGACCTGATTGCAGCCGCCGGACTGCGTTGCACGGTGTTCACCGGCGTATCGCCCAACCCGCGGGTTGACGAGGTGATGGCGGGTGCGGAGCTCTACCGTTCCAGCGAATGCGACGTCATCGTGGCCATCGGTGGCGGCAGCCCGATGGACTGTGCCAAGGGCATCGGCATTGTGGCCACCGACGGCCGCAACATCCTCGAGTTCGAGGGCGTCGACACCATCATCAATCCGCCACCGCCGCTGATTCTGATTCCCACCACCGCCGGCACCTCGGCCGACGTGTCCCAGTTCGCGATCATTTCCGACCCCGATCGCCGCTTCAAGTTTTCGATTATCAGCAAGGCGGTGGTGCCGGATGTGTCGCTGATCGATCCGGAAGTCACCGAAACCATGGATGGCTATCTTACGGCTTGCACCGGGGTGGATGCCCTGGTGCATGCCATCGAAGCCTATGTCTCCACCGGCAGCGGGCCGCTGACGGACAGCCATGCCCTTGAAGCCATCCGGCTGATCAATGCCAACCTGGAACCCCTGGTGCGCAATGTGGGCGATGCCCGTTTGCGGGAGCAGATCATGCTGGCCTCGATGCAGGCGGGCCTGGCGTTCTCCAACGCGATTCTGGGTGCCGTGCACGCCATGTCCCATAGCCTGGGGGGCTTCCTCGACCTGCCTCATGGCCTCTGCAATGCACTGCTGCTGGAGCATGTGGTGGCGTTCAACTTTCCGTCCGCGGAAGACCGCTTCCGCCGGGTTGCCGACGCCATGGGCATCGATACCCGGGGTATGAGCGCCCCCCTTATCAAGCAGCGCCTGATGGCGCGGATTATCGAGCTCAAGCGCGCTGTGGGCCTGGAGGCGAAACTGGCAGAGCTGGGGGTGACCAACTCCGATATTCCCTACCTGTCCGGCTTTGCCCTGCAGGATCCCTGTATCCTGACCAATCCGCGCAAATCCTCCCTGCGGGATGTCCAGGTTGTTTATGAAGAAGCACTCTGAGGCGCCGGATACTGCCGGTTACGGGGTTGGCGATCTGCTGGGTCTGGGCAGCCAGTCGGTGCGCAAGAATTACTATCCCGCGCTGCAGGAGCGCATTGAGGAGCTGGAGCAGGAGCGGAATCGCTACAAGTGGCTGTTCGAGAACGCCCTGCACGGGATCTTCCAGGCCAACCTGCGGGGTGGCTTTGTGGCAGTCAATCCCGCCATGGCGAGGATCTGCGGCTATGACAGCGGCGAGCACCTCAAACAACGGGTGATCCGGCTGCGGGAGCAGTTTTTCTGCAGCGTGGCTGAATTTGACTCGATCCGCCAGCAACTGCTTGATGAGGGTAAGGTGCTGGCCCGGGAAACCCGCTTGCGCCGTGCCGACAACACCCCGGTTCATGTTGCGCTGACCCTGCTGCGACGGCCGGACCTCGGCCCGGAGGTGGTGGAAGCCTTCGTTGCCGATATAACCGAGCGCTACCTGGCCCGCCAGAAGCTGGAGCAGCTGAATGTCGACCTGGAGCGGCGGGTTGATGAACGTACCGAGGCCCTGCAGAACGCCAACGTCAGCTTGCGGCACCAGATTGAAGTGCGCGAAAAGGTGGAGCGTGAACTGGTGGTGGCCATCGATGCGGCCCGGGAAGCCAACCTCAGCAAGGACAAGTACCTGGCTGCCGCGAGCCATGACCTGCTGCAGCCGCTCAATGCTGCCCGGCTGATGGTATCGGCGCTGCAGGAAGGCAGCCTGCCGGTGGCCGAGGCGCGCATGGTGCAGCAGGTTCACCGCGCACTGGAGGGCGCGGAGGAGCTGCTGGCCGACCTGCTCGATATCTCCAAGCTGGACCAGCAGGCCATCCAGCCGGACCTGGTGTATACCGAGGTCGCGGATCTGGTGACCAGCCTGGGCGAGGAGTTCGGCGCAGTGGCGGCCAATGCCGGCCTCCGCTTCCGGGTGCGGCCCCGTGCCGCGGTGGTGCGCACCGACCCGCGGATGCTGGCGCGGATTATCCGCAACCTGCTCAGCAACGCATTCCGTTATACCCGCGAGGGCAGTGTCATGCTGGCGTCGAGGGTGCGCGGCGGCCGCCTGTGTATCGAGATCTGGGACACCGGGGTAGGCATCGAGCAGGACAAGCTGCAGGACATCTTTACCGAGTTTCACCAGTTGCTGCCCCATGGTGATGGCGGGCGCCAGGGGGTTGGGCTCGGGCTGGCGATTGTCGAGCGCATGGCGCGGATGCTGGATTGCGAAATCGGGGTATCGTCGGTGGTGGGGCGGGGTTCCCGTTTTACCGTTGCCATGCCCCTGGCGGAGGCAGCGGGGGCGTCCCGGCCGCCGGGACGGTTGTCGGCTCCTCCCCAGGCCGTGGCCGTTGACGGCTTCGCGGGTGCCAGGGTGCTGGTGATCGACAACGAACCGGCGGTACTGGCGAGTATGAAGGCCCTGCTGGAACGCTGGCATTGCGACGTCATCACCGCGGCCAATGACAGCGCCGCCCTGGCGGCGTGTCAGCCGCGGGGGCGGGCACCGGACGCGATCCTCGCGGACTTCCACCTGGATGGCGGCAGGACCGGCTGCGAGGCCATCTACCGCCTGCGGCGTGAGTTGGGCCGCGATATCCCGGCGGCGGTCATTACCGCTGACCGCAGTGATGAAACCCGCCGGTTGATGCGGGCCCAATACCTGCCCATCCTCAACAAGCCCGTCAAGCCGAACCGGCTGCGGGCCCTGCTGGTCAGCCTGCTGCCGCTGGCAGCGCGTCAATAGCATCGCGTCACGAAGCGGCTACACTTACCTCTGACACTGACGGTTTTGTGAGGAGGGGCAGCATGTCCGTTTCAGAACCCGGATTAACCAACCACGAAGTAACTATCTGCCTGGCCGGAGGCGCCGTGCTGGGGCCGTTCAACGCGACCTGGAGCAAGAACGAGGGTGGCGATGTACGGGAGCTGGTGCGGGAGTACGATGGCTTTCTGCAGGGCGAAAAACAGCAGCGGTTCAAGTTCCACCTTCACGATACCTACACCAACACTGTCCACACCCTGATCCTTGATTTTCGCCAGGTCACCGGTATTTGCGACCATGTCCGGTTGAGGTCCCAGGGCGGTGGCTAGCGAGGGCGGGCGGCACCGCCAGAGCTGCCGCCCGATCGCCTGACAGGACGCCGGGATACGACCAGCAAAGGAGGTAGCGATGAGCGAACACAGGACGGAACGGGACAGCCTGGGCGAGGTGCTGGTTCCGGCAGCGGCACTGTGGGGTGCGCAAACCCAGCGTGCGATCGATAATTTTCCGGTCAGTGGCCAGCCCATGCCAGCGGAGTTTATTCACGCTGTAGTGCAGATCAAGGCTGCAGCTGCAGAAGCCAACTGCAGCCTCGGTCAGCTGGATGCCGGCCGGCGTGATGCCATCGTGGAGGCCTGCGAACGCATCCTCGATGGCGAGTATGCCGATCAGTTTCCGGTCGACCGTTACCAGACCGGGTCGGGCACCAGCACCAACATGAACGTCAACGAAGTGATCGCGGCGCTGGCACGGCAACCGGGGGAGGCCATTCATCCCAACGATCATGTCAATATGGGCCAGAGCTCCAATGATGTGATCCCCACCGCCATCCATGTCAGTGCCGTCTGCCAGATCCATGGCCAGCTGCTGCCGGCGCTGTCGCACCTGCGAGGTGTGATCTACGAGCGCGAGGCAATGTTCCGCGACCAGGTCAAAACCGGACGGACCCACCTGATGGATGCAATGCCGGTCACCCTGGGCCAGGAGTTGCGGACCTGGCGGGAACAGCTGCATGCTGCCGAGCGGCGGGTTGAACTGGTGGCGGAAGAGCTGCTGGCGGTGCCCCAGGGCGGAACTGCCGTAGGCAGCGGTATCAATGCGCTGCCGGAGTTTGCCGAGCAGTTTGTAAAGTACCTGCGCAACCGGACCGGCTATCACTTCGGCACCATGGAGCACAAGTTTGTGGCGCAGAGCGCGGTGGACGTGCCGGTAGCGCTGTCGGCCCAGCTCCGGGGCGTTGCCATTGTACTTACCAAGATTGCCAATGATTTGCGCTGGATGAACAGCGGTCCGATTCATGGCCTGGCCGAAATCAGCCTGCCTGCGTTGCAGCCGGGCAGCAGCATCATGCCCGGCAAGGTGAATCCGGTGATTCCGGAAGCGGTGGCCATGGTATCGGCCCAGGTGATGGGGCTGGACAGCGCCGTGGCCATCGCCGGACAGTCCGGTAACTTCCAGCTCAATGTCATGCTTCCGCTGGTCGGCGCCAACCTGCTGGACATGATTCGCCTGCTCAGCCATGGCGCCACCGTGCTGGCCAACAAGGCCATTCGGGATTTTTCCGTCAATGAGGATAACCTCAATGCCGGCGTTGGCCGGAACCCGGTACTGGTGACAGCGCTGAATCCGGAGATCGGCTATAGTCTGGCCGCGGAGATTGCCAAGGAGGCCTACCGCACGGGACGCCCGGTGATCGACGTGGCGGAAGAGCGCAGTGGCCTGAGCCGGGTCCGCCTCAAGGAACTGCTGGACCCGCTGAAACTGACCCGGGGAGGGATCGCCGGATAACTTACCTGACTCCGGAGCCGATACGCCCATGCTGGCAGTTGTGCTGTTTGTGATGCTGGTACTGGCCAATGGCGCGCCGGTGATTGCCCACCTGGTGCTGGGGGAGCGCTGGTCAGCGCCGGTAGATGGCGGCCGCCGCTGGCGGGATGGTCGCCCGCTGCTGGGCTACAGCAAGACCTGGCGCGGGCTGGTGAGCGGTGCGCTGGCGTGCGGAGCGTTTTCAGTGTGGGCAGGACCGGGGCTGTGGTTCGGGCTGGCGTTCGGCTTGCTGGCGCTGGCCGGGGACCTGCTCAGCAGCTTTATCAAACGCCGGCTGGGGCTGGTGTCCAGTGCGCGGGCATTGGGCCTGGACCAATTGCCGGAGGCGGCGCTTCCGATGGTCTGGGCCGGTTACGTCCTGGCCCCGGGCTGGGGGCAGGTGTTGGCAGTCGTGGCGGTGTTTGTGGTTGCCAACATTGTATTTTCGCCCCTGCTGTATCGTCTCGGCATTCGCCGCCATCCTCACTGAGGGCCGCGGCCGAGGGTATGCACCGTCACTTCCGGCGGGCAGTTCAGCCGCACATTGACCACCGAGGTACCGGCACCCGGCGAGGTGTAGCCCTGCATGCCGTTGCGCTGCCAGTAGCCCCGGCCGAGTTGTCGTGGACAGTCAGCGTCCAGGGTGACCGGGAAGCCGCCAGGCAGGCAAATCTGTCCGCCATGGGTATGGCCACAGAGAAAAACGTCGTAGCCGGCGTGGGCCGCTTCCCGCCAGATCTCCGGCGTATGGCTGAGCAGGATGCTGGTGGCACCCGGCGGAATCTCGTCGCCGGCCCGCTGCAGGTTATGGACCTTGTAGAAGTGAGCATCGTCCACCCCGGCCACGTAAAGCCGGTCGTCGCCCCGCTGCAGTTCGGTGTGTTCATTGAGCAGCAGGCGGTACCCCATGTCCTCCAGGGCCGGTACCATGCGGATGCTGTCATGGTTGCCCAGTACCGCCAGGGCCTCGCCGCGGATCGCCTGGCGCAGGCTGGCCATGCCGGCGAGCGCGCCGTCAACCGGTCCCCAGGTCAGCCGCCGGTAGTCCCCGGTGAGCACACAGAGGTCGTAGTCCAGGGGCTCGATGGTGGCAATAACGGCCGCCAGGTTAGCGGGGTCCATATCCACGTGCAGGTCGGTCAGGTGGAGAATCCGGAAGCCCTCGAAAGCCTCCGGCAGATGGGGCAGCTGAAACCGGTGATGGATTACCCGTAGTTTGCGACTGTTGGCCTGTCCCCGTTGGTGCAGGCCGCACAGCTTCAGGCACAAGCGGATGAAGCGGGCGGCGCTTGACCAGTTTTCCAGGTGAAAGGAGTGATGGTCGCGGCCGAAGATCAGCGCTTCGGCTTCCCGTTCGATACCCAAACGCTGGCGGGCGTGAACCGGTCCGAGACGGAGGTTCAGGCGATATTCCAGCAGTTCGTCCTGATTCTCTGGAGTGTGTGCGCGGGCAGTCATGGTGAGTCCTGCGTCGTAACCCTGTCACTTAAGTATGGTTGGCTGGAGGCTTCCCGCAACCGGAAAAACGCGAATGTTCATCTTTGGTAAGGTTTTTGATCCATGGCCCCAGGTGTTATGACTGAATCGGAAGCAACCGCGCAGATTAGCCCCGGCCGGATTTTCTGGCTGTTTCTCCGCCTCGGGCTGACCTCGTTCGGCGGTCCGGCCGCCCATATCGGCTTTTTCCATGACGAGTTCGTCAAGCGCCGGCGCTGGTTGTCAGCTGCCGACTATGCCGAGGTCGTTGCGCTGTGCCAGCTGTTGCCAGGCCCGGCTTCCAGCCAGGTGGGGTTGAGCATTGGCTTTCTCAAAGCACGCTATGTCGGGGCAGCGGCGGCCTGGCTTGGTTTTACCCTGCCGTCCGCCCTGGCGCTGACGGCGCTGGCGCTTGGTTTGTCAGCGTGGCCGGACGCCGCCAGCGGGGGCTGGGTGGCGGGGCTCAAGCTGTTCGTGGTGGCGGTGGTGGCCCACGCTGTCTGGCAGATGGGGGCGACCTTATGCCCGGATCGCACCCGGCTTACCCTGGCGGTGCTGGTGGCGGCCAGCCTGCTGGTCGTCGGCTCGGCCTGGATGCAACTGCTGGTACTGGTGCTGGCCGGAGGATTCGGCGCCTGGCGAGGCTTGCCGGCCGGCGCTGCAGCCGACAGCCTGCATCTGCCGCTCCGGGGCCGGTGGCCATCCGGGTTTGCGGTGGTCTTCGCGCTGTTGCTGGGGTTGTCGTTTATCCCGCTGCCCGCGGGCTCTGACGGCTGGCTTGCAGCCGAACTCTACCGCGCCGGCGCCCTGGTATTCGGAGGCGGGCACGTGGTTCTGCCCTGGCTGCAGGAGGGCTTTGTGGCGTCCGGGGTCATGCCCGCCGATACTTTTCTTGCCGGTTATGGGGCGGCCCAGGCAGTGCCGGGGCCGCTGTTTACCTTTGCCGCCTTCCTCGGTGGCAGCGAGGGGGGGATAGGTGGCGCAGTGGTGGCGTTGCTGGCGGTGTTCCTGCCGGGAGCCCTGCTGGTATTTGCCGGCCTGCCGCTGTGGTCCTGGATTCGCCGCCACCCGCGGGCCCGCGCGGCCCTGGCGGGGGTCAATGCCGGCGTGGTCGGCCTGCTGCTGGCAGCACTGTATGATCCGGTCTGGACGTCGGCCGTACACACTCCTGCGGGGCTGGCGCTGGTGCTGCTGTGCTGGTCCGGCCTGGCATTGTGGCGGGTACCGGTATGGTTGCTGGCACCGCTGAGTGCAGTGGCCGGAGCGTTGTTGTGGTGAGACTGGCAATTCCGCCGCCCGGGCCCCAGACTGATGGATGAATCCTGATAAGGTGAGGTTTGTATGTCGACGTCCTGCACTATTCCCGGACTGAATGTTCCTCGCAGCCGTTTCCCCGACCCCGATGAAGATCTCCGGGAAACCGGGGCGGCGCAGCGCGTTGTGCTGGCGGGCGGTTGTTTCTGGTGCGTGGAGGCGGTGTTCCTGGCGATGGACGGGGTGCTTGGGGTGACCTCCGGATATGCCGGAGGCAGCCCGGAAACGGCCAGTTACGAGGCGGTCTGCAGTGGTCGCACCGGTCATGCCGAAGTGGTGGAGGTTACCTACGACCCGTCCACGGTCACCCTGGGCGGCTTACTCAAGGTTTTCTTCTCGGTGGCCCATGATCCGACCCAGCTCAACCGCCAGGGCAACGATATCGGTACCCAGTACCGCTCTGCCGTGTTCTACGCCAGCGAGGATCAGCAGCGGGTAGCGCAGGCCTACATCCACCAATTGGATGAGGCCGGTGTCTATGATGCTCCGATTGTCACCACCCTGGAGCCACTGGCGGCGTTCTATCCTGCCGAGGCCTACCACCAGAATTTCGTGGCCCGCAATCCCCACCAACCCTATGTGATGGCCGTGGCTGCCCCGAAAGTGGCCAAGTTCCACGAGGTCTGGGGTGATTACACCAAGCCGGACCCGTCCGGTGACCGTACAGCCTGAGGAGTATGTAATGACAGATTCTGCGTCCGGTTATGACCTGACTCCGCTGACTCCGGAAAAAGTCAGTGAACTCGCCGCTGGCCTGACTGCCGAAGAGCGGTCGGTGTTACTGGATCACGGCACCGAGCGGCCGTTCTGCGGCACCCTGCTGGATAACAAGAAATCCGGTACCTATCACTGCCGGTTGTGTGACCTGCCGCTGTTCAGTTCGGCGGCCAAGTTTGATTCTGGTACCGGCTGGCCAAGTTTTTTCCAGCCGTTTGATCCGGCGCATATCCGTTACCTGGAAGACAGCAGCCTGGGCATGGTGCGGACCGAAATCCGCTGTCCGCGCTGTGACAGCCACCTGGGCCATGTGTTTCCGGACGGACCTGCCCCCACCGGCCAGCGTTATTGCCTGAACTCCATTGCCATGGTGTTTCGCGAGCAGGGGTGATGTGGGTTGATGGGGAGTGATGGAGGACTTGCCGGTCGGCCCGGGCCGCCGGCAAGTACACAGGGCTGACCGGTTATTTGCCGCCGGTGACGGTGGAGACGTAGTGGGCGACGGCCGCAATCTGCTCCTCGGACAGGCTTTCTTCAAAGGCCGGCATGATGCCGACACCGCCGGTGACCGCGTTGCGGACCTGCTCCTCAGTGGGTTTGAGTTCGTCCAGATTGGGGCCTACCGCGCCGGCCGAGCCGGCATCCGCCAGGGTGTGGCAGATGGTACAGGATGGTTGCGCTTCGGCGGTGAAAACCGCCTTGCCTTTGGCCAGCAGGTCGCCGGCGAAGGCGGGTGAAGAGGTCAACAGAACACTGGCAAACGCCAGGACAGCAAGTTGCTTCATGAAATTTCCTCGGGATAGACAGAACGCGGAAGCCAGCCGGCAGGGCCCGCTGGCTTCCGTACAGCATGGCCGGGTCAGCTCACGGTGACGGTTACACCGTGATCACTCCAGCCGTTATGGCCGTAGCCCCTTTCGTTCTCCATGCGTCCCTCGGGCTGGGCATTACCTTCTGAATCCGTTGCGCGGCTGACAATGCGGTATTCACCGGGCGCCAGGTCGGCGGCCATGACAAACGGCCGCCAGGCATAGGGGCCAAGGTCCGGGCCGAGGAATTGCGCCTGGCTCCAGCTCTTGCCACCGTCGGTGGATACCTCCACTTTATCGAGGGCCTTGGTTCCGCCAAAAGCCACTCCGTAGATCATGTTGCGGCCCTTGCGGCCAGTTTCCAGGGGAGCGGTCACCCAGGACTTCACGTTCATTTCCCACATGGATGGCTGGTCCGGGGAACCTTTCTTGCCGACTTCGCGGATCCGGTAGCCGGAGGCCTGGATCTTGGCATCGGTCTGGGCCTCGGTGAACGCGACGTTCTTCACATACTTGACGTTGTTAACCCCGTAATAACCCGGTACGACCATCCGCAGCGGACCGCCATGGGTGTGGGGCAGGGGTTCGTCGTTGAGTTCCCACGCCAGCAGCGCGCTGTCCAGCGCGGCCAGCGGCACGGACCGCTCGACCATGATGGACTTGGGATCCACGCCCGCCGGCAGGTCTTCACCACCGGTGCTGGTTATGTACTTCATCCCGGCTGCCGGGCCGCCGAGGGCCTCGACCACGGTCTTCAGGGGCACACCGGTCCAGATTACGCAGCCAGCCGCACCGACCGACCACTGGGTGCCACCGGCGCCGTGGGGGAAGAAGGCGCGACCGTTACCTGAGCATTGCAGTACCGAGGCAACGGTGGTTACGCCCATCTGCTTGAGGTCGCCCAGGGTCAGGGTTTTCGGGTTCTTCACGCCTTCGATCCGGACCTCCCAGGCGTCCGGGTTGGCGGTGATGCCGACGTCCGGCGCCGGCAGGTTATTACGGACGAAAAGTCGGTCGCTGGGAGTGACCACGCCGGCGCCGATGGCACCGCGCTGGGTTTCCATGGTGTTGGTGCTGTGGACAATCAGTGCGCTGCGTTCTTTCCAGGCAGCATAGTCGGGCAGGGATTTCGGCTCTTCGGCTCTGGCCAGCGGGACGAACCCCAGCAGGCTCACTGCCGCCATTGCGCCGGCGCTTCCCACCAGAAGGCTCCGTCGTCCGGGGCTGGCAAGGCCCTGGGCCTCGCGGCCCTGCAGGGTTTCAATTTCGGTGTTCATGGTCCATCTCCATTGTTTTGTTATTTGCGGACACTACCCAGTTTCCACCTTTCTGGCGAAAATTGCATATAGATATAATTTATAGCGCTGGTTCGGAAATTGATCAACGGGAGTTTGCGGATGCAGCGCGCTATAATCGCCCCGGCCTGAATCCTCTGCAACCGGAAGGCAAGTTATGATCCGACTGAAGATGAGTCCCCTGGTGGAATCCGCCACCCTGCTGCGTCGCGCGGGCGTTGTGCTGGGTTCGGTCGGGTTGACCGCGCTTTACTCCCTGCTGGTTCTGCTGCGAGCCCTGTTTGGCCGCCTTGACCGGCGCATTGTCGACCAGTACACCCGGGAGTGGTCGGCGGCGCTACTGCGCCTGGTGCGGGCGAATCTGACGGTCCGGGGCGCCGTGCCGGATTTTGCCGACGGCCGCCGTTATATCATCATGTGTACCCACGCCAGCCACTATGATATTCCGGCCAGTTTTGTGTCCTTGCCGGGCTCCATCCGGATGCTCGCGAAAAAGGAGCTGTTCGGCATTCCGTTGCTGGGGCAGGCGATGCGGGCGGCGGAGTTTCCATCAGTGGACCGGGCCAATCGTCACCGGGCCGTACAGGATCTGAAAAAAGCCCGCGAGATGATGGAGAGCGGCATTGTTTTGTGGGCCGCGCCGGAGGGCACCCGGTCGCCGGATGGCCGGTTGTTGCCATTCAAGAAGGGCTGTTTCCACCTGGCTCTGGATACCGAGGCGGTGATCGTGCCGGTTGCCATCCGTGGTATTCACCGGGTGTTGCCGGCGCGAACCTGGCAGATCAATCTTGGCCAGCCGGTGGATGTCCGGGTGGGGCGGCCAATCGATACGGCAGGCAGGGATAAAGAGGCGTTGGCGGAGCTGATGCAGGAAGTCCGCAGCAGCCTCGAGGAACTGCTGGGGAACGGCGAGGCGGAATAGCGTCCGCCCCGCCCTCCGGGTCAGCGCAGTACCGTGGAAACCAGGTAGGCGGTATAGCCGACGTAGCTGGCCAGCAGGATTCCCCCCTCAAGCCGGTTGATGCGGCCTTTCGGGCGGATCAGCCCGTAGCCCATGAGGAACAGCAGGGCAGTCAGGGCGGTCATGACCGACCAGTCCCGGTACAGCACTTCCATGTCCACGGCGAGCGGGTGAATGGTGGCGGCCAGGCCTACCACCGCCAGGGTGTTGAAAATGCCGGAACCGAGGATGTTGCCCAGAATCAGGTCATGCTCATTTTTCTTGACCGAAGCCAGCGCAGCCGCCAGTTCCGGCAGCGAGGTGCCCACGGCCACCACAGTCAGACCGATAATCAGGTCACTGATACCCAGGCTCTGGGCGACCGTCACGGCGCCCCAGACCAGGATCCGCGAGCTGACCAGCAACAGGGCGAGCCCGGCAATCAGCCACAGGATGGCGGTTTTCAGCGGCATCGGGTGCGCCGCCAGTTCCTCTTCGGTTTCCCCGACCAGCACATCATCCTTGCCGCGGATACCCTGGAAAATCGACCAGCCCATCACCACGCCGAACACCGCCAGCAGAATCCAGCCATCCAGGCGCGACAGCTCGCCGTCAATCAGCTGACTGCCGGCAATCAATGACAGTACAAACAGCAACGGCAGTTCCTTGCGCAACACCTGCGAGTGCACGGCAATCGGAGCAATCAGTGCGGTCAGGCCGACGATCAGCGCGATGTTGGTGATGTTCGAGCCGTAGGCATTACCCAGGGCGAGACCGGGGTTGCCATCCGAAGCCGCCATGGCGGATACCGCCAGCTCCGGTGCCGAGGTGCCAAAGCCGATGATGACCATGCCGATGAGCAGGGCGGGCATGCCGAGGTGCTTGGCGGTGGCTGCGGCGCCGTCCACAAACTTGTCCGCACTCCAGACCAGCAGAACCAGTCCGGCGATGATAGCAGTGACTGCCATTAACATAGAAAAACCTCAGTTGATGAACCGGCCGAGCAGGAAAACCCCTGCATAGCCCAGGGTGTAAGCCAGGAAAAGGTGGCCAAGATAACGTGCATAGGTGGCAAACGTCAGCCCCGGAATTTTACTCATGGCAACAATGCCGGCCGCCGAGCCAATGACCAGCAGCGAGCCGCCGACGCCAACGGCGTAGGTCAGCCCCATCCATTCGCCGGGCGACATCTCGATGCCGGCCTTGAGCAGGGCGGCGGTAAGTGGCACGTTGTCAATGATGGCGGAGAAGACGCCCATCAGATAGTTCGCGGCGAGTGGCGGCATGACATCGTAGATGGCCACCAGCGAATGCAGAATGTCGATCTCCTTGAGCATGCCCACCAGCAGCAGGATGCCGAGGAAAAACAGCAGGGTTTCGAACTCGATCACCCGGATATACTCCAGGATCGGGTCCAGGTCGCTGTCGTCACTCATGAAGCGGGAAACCAGGAACATGATCGACAGGCCGAACAAAAACATCAGTACTGGCGGCATGCTGAACAGCGCGTTGGCGGAGATGGTGGCCAGGATGGTGAGCAGGAACAGCGCGCCGATCACAATATCGACCCGGCGCACGTCGTTTTTCTTGGTGGCCAGGGTCACGGTGCCGGTCATGCCGCCGGACAGCAGTACTGCCAGCAGGAAAACGGTAATCGAGGCCGGAATCGCGAGGGTCAGCAGGGTGAGGATTTCCACCTTGTCGGCGAGGAAGATCATCAGGGTGGTGACGTCACCGGTAATCAGTGATACGCCGCCGGAGTTGACCGCGAACACCACCAAGGTGATGAAACGCAAGCGTTTTTTCAGTTCCAGGTCCAGCGACAGGATGAGCGAGCATGAGACTAAAGTGGCGGTGATATTGTCTGCCAAAGACGAGAAAATGAAACAGAACAGACCGGTCAGAAACAACAGTTTGCGCTCGCTTACCTGCCGGGGCATGATCAGATAGACCACATTTTCAATCATACCTTTCTTGTTCAGGTAGGCGACGAACGTCATGGCCGCGACCAGGAACAGCCAGAGTCCGGCTATCTCGGCAATACTTTCCGTCAGCCCAGCCGATATCTTTGCGGTCTCCGCTTCACCGCCACTGAAAAGAAACAGCAGTACCCAGGACAGGGTGCCGAAGAACAGCGTAACCTTGGCCTTGTTGACGTGAGTGACTTCCTCGAAGATCACCCCGAGCAGGGCAAGGATGGCAAGGGCCAGCAGGGTGGATTCCAGGGCGGGCATAATCGGTCCTGATACAGTGGTCGTAGTTCGTAGGTCGTAAAGAGTGGCTGTAAATAGCCGGGACGCAAACGCGAGGCGGATTTTAGACCTTTGACCCGGCAGGGGCCAGTGGTCGTCGCACCAATAACCCGCGCCAACCAGTGCCGGTTGTTGTCACTGCGGTGTCAGGCAATTGAGAATCGCAATTTATTATCCGGTCAAAAAACGGGATAATCGCGCCAAAATTTCGAACAGGCCCCGCTGCTGATCGTGGCGAGGCGACAGGCTCAAAACTACTTAGGGTGATAACCAATGGCCGCAAGACAGGCAGATGTGGTGCTGGTCGGAGGTGGCGTCATGAGCGCCACCCTCGGCATGATGCTCAGGCAGCTGGATCCTTCCCTGGACATCATCATGGTAGAGCGTCTCGATCACGTTGCCCATGAAAGCACCGACGGATGGAATAATGCGGGGACCGGGCACGCCGGCTACTGCGAACTGAACTACACCCCCGAAACCGACGATGGCGATGTGGCCATCGAGCGGGCCCTGAAGATCAACGCATCGTTCGAAGTTTCCCTGCAGTTCTGGTCTTACCTGGTCGAGCAGGGCATGCTGCCGTCACCGTCTTCCTTTATCAACCGCACACCCCACCAGAGCTTCGTCTGGGGTGACAAGGACGTGGCATTCCTCAAGCGCCGCTTCGAGAATCTGAGTGCCCACCATCTGTTCCGGGAAATGGAATACACCGAATCCCCGGATGAGCTGGCACAGTGGATGCCCCTGGTGGTCAAGCATCGCGATCCGATGCAGAAAGTGGCGGCGACCCGGGTGCGGCATGGCTCCGATGTGGATTTCGGCTCGCTGACCCGCAGCATGGTCAAGTATCTGGAGAGTACGCCCAATTTCGAGCTTATGCTCAACCATCCGGTCCATTACCTGGCCCAACGGGATAACGGACGCTGGAAGGTGCGGGTCCGCGACCAGAAAACCGGTGAGACCAAGAAGCTGGAAGCCGGTTTCGTTTTCCTCGGCGCCGGTGGTGGTGCCCTGCCACTGCTGCAGAAATCCGGTATCGACGAAGCCAAAGGCTACGGCGGCTTCCCGGTCAGCGGCCAGTGGCTGGTCTGCCAGAAGCCGGAAATCGTGAGCCAGCACCACTCCAAGGTCTATGGCAAGGCACCCATCGGTGCGCCCCCGATGTCGGTTCCGCACCTGGACACCCGCATTATCAATGGCGAACCGGCGTTGCTGTTCGGGCCGTTTGCCGGTTTTACCACCCGCTTCCTGAAGCAGGGCTCGGTGTTTGACCTGTTCGGATCGGTCAAGCCCAACAACCTGTGGCCGATGCTGTCGGTGAGCAAGAGCAACATGGACCTGACCCGCTACCTGATCGGCGAAGTGTTCCAGTCCCACAGCGAGCGGGTGGAATCCCTGCGCAATTTCTTCCCTGATGCCCAGGAAAGTGACTGGAAACTGCAGAATGCCGGCCAGCGGGTACAGATCATCAAGAAATCACCCGATGGCGGCGGCAAGCTGGAATTCGGCACCGAAATCGTCGCCGCCCAGGACGGTACCCTGGCTGCTCTGCTGGGCGCCTCACCGGGTGCGTCTACCGCCGCCGATGCGATGATCGATGTGCTCAAACGCTGCTTTGCGGACAAGCTCAATACACCCGAGTGGCAGGAGCGGATGAAGGTCATGGTGCCGTCCTACGGCCAGTCCCTGGTGGAGGATGAGGCGTTGCTGACCGAGGTCCGCCAACGGACCCTGGCGACGCTGAAGCTGGTGGACTAGGCCCCGCCGCTTCCTGGAGCGCAAAAAGCCCCGGCGTGCTGACCCGCACGCCGGGGCTTTTTTGTGGTCGGAGTCACTTCAGAAAAACAGGGTGATTCCCGACGACAATTCGATATTGTGGGTCAGCTGGGACTCCCGGATCAGGTCACTTTTGAACATGTGGTCCCGGAAGTCCACGTGTACCGTCAGCCAGTCCAGCAGGACCACCCGGAAGCCGGTGCCGAAGGTGGTGGTGAAGTTGCTCTCGCCGCCGAATTCGGTGTTGCCAACCCCGCCCACCAGGTAGAACGCCGAGTTGAACGTCAGTGAGTCGCTGAAAAATACCTCGCCGGGGAAGATGTTGTAGCCCACCAGAAAATCGTAATAGGTGTAGTCCCGGTCCGAGTCCGTCAGCAGGCGGACATTGCTGCCACTGAGTTCCTCGAAGGAAGTCAGGCCGGCCTCGGTCATGCCGTAATTGAACTGGATGAAGAAGTCCTCGGTGGCATGGAAGGCCGCGCTGACGCCCATCAGCGGTTCGCTGCTGAAGTTGTCGATGGTCATCATGCCGGCGAAGGCGCCGATTTCGAAGAACTCCGCGTCGATGTCGGCCTCCCGGATGGTCCGGGGCTGGATTTCGGGTGTGATGACCTGCACCGGTGCCGGCTTGTCGGCGGCATCGGTTTCCTGGGCGGCGGTCGGCGTGGCCAGCATCATGCTGCCGGCCAGAGCCAGGGCTGCACTGACGCCAACACTACGGTGGCCCGCTTTCAGAAGAAGGTGTTCAGACCGATTTTCCATTCGCTTAAACCTGTGCTGTCAGAATTGGAGTCCACCGAGTAGACACGGTACTCGGCACGGATCAGGAAATTGCGCCCGATGTAGTAGCTGGCGCCGCCGCCAAAATGAACCGCATCGGCATCACCCAGCTCGCTGAGCAACACCTTCTGGCGGGCATCGAACGAGAAGCGTGATACCCCGGCCACGGCATAGGGCGTCAGGTCCCAGCGATGGAAGGGCTCGAGGATCAGGTTCGCGCTGTAGTAATCGCTGGTCACCGACTGGTTGTAGATCTTGCCGGCTTCGATTTCGGCCCCGGCCCAGGTCAGCGGGCGGAAGCCGAGGGTCAGGCTGAAGCTGGTGGATTTCTCGAACTGTCCGGTGGTGAAGCCTACCCGCCAGCTTGATGCCAGGTATTCGCCATGGCCGACTTCCGGGAGGTCGGCAGGGATGCCGGTTGGCTCCAGGGTGCGACCGAGCTGGGTTGCCTTGGTCCAGCCCTCCTCGCCGGAGGCGGCGCGTACCTTATACCAGTTGGTCTTGCGTTTGAGCAGCTCGACCTGTTCACCCTGCTCGATGACATGGAACACCGGGTAGCCGCGCCCGGGAGCCGTGTGGAGTTCGATGAACGGATCCACCACCTCCAGCACCGCGCCATCGCCAGCCGTTCCGGCCTGGGCGCCCAGGCCGGGCAGGAGGAGCATGGCCATCAGCAGGGCGCGGGCATGTCCGCGCTTTCGCCCTGCCGGTGGCCTACTGTGTTCGGGTTTGTCTCTGAGTACCGTCATTGTCCTGCCGTAACCGTTCCGGTCCCTGTGTAAAATAATGTTAAATCATGTAATTAATTGTTTTTGCAGAAAAAAATCACAAGTTGCTGGCGGACTCTGACGATCAAACAGGTGTTGGGCAAGGGTCTTGCAGTGATTTCTTGAGGAAAGTCACAGAAACGGCAACCGATACACTTGTGCTACTTGGCAGGCCCGCCCTCTGTGCTAGTTTGTTTAACGTTATTTAACGAATGAAACATCTTCAAAAAGAACGCTGACCTTCCAAGCGAACGGGCCATTCGAAAAGAGCCCGGGAAACGAGTCAGTGACCTCAAAAGTCAGTCCCCGGGTTGTTCATAGTCTGGAGCCAGTGGCCGTTTAACGGTCGGGCAGAGGAGCACGACGGTGACTGTTAGAATTCAGGGAACATGCGGCCGGTCTGGCCTGGCCGGACTGCGGGCAATGTGGCTGGTACTGCTGGCGCTGATGGTAAGCCTGCCGGCAACCGGAGCTGCCGCCGTAGAGGGTGATGAGCCTGCCAGTGAGGCTGTTGACGGTGCGGCGAAGCGCAGTGCCGCGGCGGCCACGATTGATCAGATTATTGAGACACCGCTGTCGGTGCGCAAAAGCCGTGAGCAGGCGCAGCGGGCGGTCAACGAACTGTCTCGGGATATTCAGGACCTGAAGCAGTCGGTGGTGGTACTGAACAAGGATCTTCGCGTGCTCGAGGAGGATCTGCTGTTTCCGGCCAACACCCGGCTGAGCGTGTTCCTGTCGCTCAACGTCGGTGAATTCTTCCGCCTCGAAGGGGTCGAGCTGAAGGTGGACGGCGAAACCGTCACCAGTTACCTGTACAGCGACCGTGAGCGGGAAGCCCTCGCCAAGGGCGGCATGCACCGGCTGCACCTGGGTAACCTCAGCGCCGGCGAGCACACCCTGTCTGCGTTCTTTATCGGGGCCGGCCCCAACGGTCGTGAATACAAGCGTGGCAGTACCCTCCGCTTCACCAAGGGCCAGGGGCCCAAGTACGTCGAGTTAAGCGTTGCCGACTCGGAAGCCCGTCAGCAGCCTGAATTCGCCGTGCGGGAGTGGTGAGGTCATGATGCGGAACTTCTTCGCCAGAACCCGCGCCGGCATCACCGGCGCAGCCTTCGGGGTCGCCGTGCTGGCGGCCACGCCGGCGGCTGCGGTGACCGCGGTGCAGGATCTCAAGTACGGCGCCATCCTGTTCGAGTTCTACCAGCAGAATTATTTCGAGGCGCTGGTGGAATATGCCTGGGCAGAGGATCAGGGCGGTATTGTCAATCACGGCACCTATCCGGAACTGCTGAAGGGTGGCGTCAGCCTGTCCTACGGTCTGGATGCCCAGGCTGAAGACATCTTCACCCGGGTGGCGGAAGGTAACGTGTCCGAAGAGGCCCGCAATCGCGCCTGGTTCTACCTGGGCAAGATGCAGTATCTGCGGGGCGATGCAGTCCGGGCAGCCCGCAACCTGGCAAACGTTCGTGGCGCGCTGCCGGAGGACGTGGATGCGGAATACCGTTACCTGGCCGCACTGGTCAACGTGAAGCTGGGTTATTACGAAGCCGGCCAGGCGGTGGCCGACAGCTTCGATGATGACAGCCCGTTCGCACCTTATTTCTACTTCAACCTCGGTATTGCCTTTGGTGGCCAGCAGCAGCCGGACCGCGCCATTGCTGCGCTGGAGCGCGCGGTGTCCTTCGAGGACGAGAACGCGGAACTCCGCCGCCTGGCTGACCGGGCCCGCATGGCGTTGTCCTACCTCTATGCCGGTCGGGAGGATATGGCGAACTCCCGGCTCCAGCTGTCCCGGGTGCGTACCTCCGGCGCCTATTCCAACCGCGGCCTGCTGGGCGCCAGCTGGCTGGCGGTGAACGAGGGTGCATTCCGTGATGCCCTCGGCCCGCTCGATACCCTGGCGACCCGTTCCATAGCCTTGCCGGAAGTCCAGGAAGCCCTGTTGCTGCGACCCCATGTTTATGAGCAGCTGGGGCTGAATGGTCGTGCCGCCCAGGGCTTTATCGATGCCGACGGCAAGTTCCGTGAAGCGCTGAAATGGCTGGCCACCGCCCGCGATTCTCTGCAGGGTGCGGACATCATGGAGCTGTTTGTCCAGAACCTGGACCAGGTACTCGGCGAGAGCGACTGGTTCGGTCGCGCGCCGTCGGTGTCGGTCAACCATCTGTCGCCGTTCCTGGTGGAGCTGATGTCGGATCACAGCTTCCAGTCGGTCCTCAAGGACCTGCGGGACCTCTACGCCATCCGCAATAACCTGGAGGGCTGGAAGGCTCGCCAGGACGATTTTGACGTCATCCTGGCGGCGCGTACCGGCAGCCTGGATGGCGAAAGCCACAGCCAGAGTCTGTCCCGCCTGGGTCGCCAGGTCGACGAGGCCCGCCAGCGGCACGCAGCGCTGACCGCCCGGGCGGCACGGCTGTCAGGGGATGACCGGCAGCAGTTGCAGTGGCTGCTCGACGAGCTGGCGTTCGATATCCGTCGTGGTGAAGGCATGCTGGAGAGCCTGCGGGGTAGCGGCCAGTCCCTTGGCAGTGCCCGCTTTGAGGCCGACGTGGTGCGGATGATGGCGGCAGTGGATGACAACGTCGCCCGTACCGATGCCCTGATTGCCCACCTCGAGGATGTCATGCTCACCCTGGTGTCCACCGAGCTGGATATCCATGAGCAGCGCCTCAAGCACTACCAGGTCGAGGCCCAGCTTGCCAAGGTGCGGATCCTTGACCGTTCCCTGCTGGAGCTGGATGGCTCTGAGGTTAACCCCGACGCTAACTCTGAATTTAACCCCGAAGCCGCCCCCGCGAAGGCGCCGGCGGCAGAAGCCGTAACTTCGGCTAACCACGGCGATGACGCCGCGAAAGGAGAGGGTGACCATGCGATATAGTGTCGTCATGCTGGCCCTGGTGATCGGGGGCTGTGGCACCTTTGACGGTGGCAAGACCATCGGGCGCCTGCAGGAACGCAACCAGGAGCTGACCGATATTCCGCTGCCGCGGGTGATGCATGCAGACGTGCGGGAAGAATACCGCGAGCTGCTGAAGACCATCGAGGACCGCAAGCTCCAGGAGCAGATTGAACGCCGGATTGCCAGTGTTTATATGCTGGAAGGTGACTACAACCAGTTGCGAGGCGTACTGCCCGGTGCCAACGGCTATTTCCCGGATGCCATTACCGCCTACCACGACCTGCTGGAGAAGTACCCGGCTTCTGCCGAGAACGCCGAGGCCATGTACCAGCTGTCGAAGGCCTACGATCTGGATGGCCGCGACCAGGAAGCCAAGGCCATTCTGGAGCGCTTCATCGAAGATCACCCCGAGTCCGGTCGCCTCGCCGAGGTCTATTTCCGCAAGGGTGATATCCACTTCCGTCACGAGGAGTACGAAGAGGCCGAGCAGGCGTACCGCTCGGTGGTTCGTATTGGCAAGGAATCCACCTTCCTCAACAACTCCTGGTACCTGCTGGGCTGGTCCCAGTACAAGCTGGCGGATTACGACAACAGCCTGATGTCCTTCTCCCAGGTGCTTGACCGGCTGGTGCCGGAGGACGGCAAGGTGGAGAAGCTCGACAACGTCAACCGCTCCCTGGTCGATGACACCATGCGCATCATGAGTGTCGGCCTGGCCTACGCCGGCGGTGCCAGCAAGATTGACAGCATGTTTGCCAACCGGCCGGAGAGTGCCAAATACACCTGGATCCTCTACTCCAGCCTGGGCAAGCATTACCTGGAAAAGGAACGCTACGAGGATTCCGCGTCGTCGTTCCGCGCGTTCGTGGTGCAGAACCCGGACTCCGACCGGGCACCGGAAATGCACGCCGAGATGATCCGTGCCTATGTCGACGGCGAGTTCTCCCAGCAGGTACTGCCGGAGAAGGAAAGCTACGTCCGCAACTACGGCGTGGCGTCCGAGTTCTGGCGCACCAAGCCAGCGGACATCAAGGCCAAGGTCATACCCAACCTCAAGGTCTACATCGACGAGCTGGCCCGCCATTACCACGCCACCGGCCAGCGGCTGAAGCGTGAACTCGCCGAGGGAACGGTGAAAGCCGCGGCCCAGGTGGCGATGGCCAGCGAACAACGCACCAGCTTCCTAAAGGCGGCCGGGTTCTACGGTGAGTTCGAACAGACCTTCCCGGACGATCCGAAAGTGCCGGAAATGGTCTACATGCGTGCGGAAGCGGCGTTTGACGGTGGCGATTACCCCGCCGCCATCGCCGGCTACGAACGCAGTGCCTATGAGTTCCGTCACCCGAAGTACGGTCCTGATGCCGGTTATGCCGCCATCATCGCCTACCAGAAAGAAGTCGAGCGGATGATTGCCGCCGGCGGTGACGGCAGCGCCGAACTGGTGGCCTGGCGCAGCAAGGGGGTCGACAGCCAGCTGCGGTTTGTCCAGGAATACCGTGACGACGAACGCTCCGGCGCCGTGCTGGCCAAGACGTCCGAAGAGCTGTTCGCCCTTGGCCGTTACGAGAAGGCCCTGGAAGTGGCGACCGGTATCGTCAGCCGCGACGGCAAGGTGGATCCGGAGCTGAACCGCACCGCCTGGGGCGTGATTGCCCACAGCCAGTACGAACTGGGCGATTTTGCGGCCGCCGAAGAAGGCTACCGCAACCAGCTCCGTTACGTTGCTGCTGGCAGCAAGGAGCATAAGGACGTGACCGAGCGGATGGCTGTCACCATTTACAAACAGGGCGAGCAGGCGCTGGCGGCCAAGGACCTCAAGGGTGCGGTGGACCAGTTCCTGCGCATCAAGGCGGTGGCACCGGCAACCGATGTGCGGGTAATTGCCCAGTTTGATGCGGCAACCCATCTGATGACCCTGGAGGACTGGGACCGTGCGCTCACTGAAATGAACGAGCTGCGCCGGTTGTTCCCCAACCACAAGCTGGCGGCCGACCTGTCCCAGAAGATTGCCTGGGCCTACGAGCAGGACGAACAGTGGCTGCGGGCTGCCCGCGAGTATGAGGACATCTACCGCAGCCACGGCAAGGCCGAGGTGCGCCGCGACGCCCTGTTCCTGTCTGCGGAGCTGTATGAGAAGGCCGGTGAGGACCAGCAGGCTCTGGAGTACTTCAAGAAGTGGGCCTTCGACTACGAAGAACCCTACGACACCCGCATGGAAGCCCGTTACCACGTCGCCTACCTGTACAAGCAGATGGACGATCTCAACCGGCATCTGTACTGGTTGCGCCGGGTGATCGATGGCCACAACAAGGCACCGTCCAACTGGCAGAGCGACCGTTCTGCCTGGCTGGCGGCTTGGGCCAACAATGAATACGGCGACTACTGGCGCATCGAATTTGACCGGGTGAAGCTCCGTCATCCGCTGAACGCCAGTATTCCGCGCAAGAACGAAAAGCTGAAGAACGCCCTCGATCGGTACCAGCAGGCGGCCGAATACCAGGTGCTCGACCAGACCACCCGGGCGTCATTCAATATTGCCGACCTTTATGGCCAGTTCGCGCGGGAGCTGATGGATGCGCCGCGCCCTGCCGGCCTGAGTTCGCTCGAGGCCATGCAGTACGAACTGATTCTGGAGGAGCAGGCCATCCCGTTCGAGGAGCTGGCCATCGAGGTTCACCAGGCCAACATCGAGCGCTCCTGGAGTGGCATGTTCAACAGCTGGATCGGGAAGAGCTTTGCCGCCATGGCCAAGCTCAACCCGGCCCGATTTGATAAACAGGAAGTACAGGTGGCTTATGGTGATGGTATCCGTTAATTCCGTGCGCACCGCCGGAGTGCTGGCGGTTCTGCTGGTATCCGGTTGCGCAACTCTGATGCCGCAGGGCACAGGAGAGACTGGCCAGACGACACAGACGCGCCCGGCAGAGCCGGCGGTGGTGGCCGCGGTTGTTCCCGTTACCGATACCTCGGCCACCCTGCCCGTGCAGGAATATTCGGCGGACGGCAAGAAGGTCGCCTATGTGGCAGCGCCGAATCCCTACCTGGCGGCGCCTTCCGAGGTGCCGCCGGCAGCCGTGGCGGCATTCCGCACAGCCAGCCAGTTGATGGCCGATGAAAAGTACCGGGATGCCCGCAAGGCGTTCTGGGCGATGACCAATGACTATCCGACCTTGTCCGGTCCCTGGGTCAAGCTGGGCGAAATCGCCGACCTGCGGGAAGACCCGGAGCGGGCCGAGAAGGCATTCCGCAAGGCCCTCGAAATCAATCCTGAGAACGTCAATGCCTATATGGCGCTGGCGCTCCACCAGCGTCGCAAAGGGGATTTTGCCGGCGCCCGGGAAACCTACCTGACAGCCCTGGGGCTGTGGAAGGATTTCCCCGGCGCTCACCTTAATCTGGCGATTCTCTATGACCTGTACCTGAACCAGCCGGAACAGGCCCAGCCCCATTACGAAGCCTACGACTTCCTGACCGGAGGCAACGACCCGAAGGTTGGCAACTGGCTGATTGAAGTGCGTCGCCGCACCGGGATTGAAACCAGTTTTATCGATAACCCACCCCCCGCACCGGAACCTGAACTGGCACCGGAGCAACCGGCGGCAGAGCAACCGGCGGCCGAAGAACCCGTAGCGGCAGAAGCCGGCACCAACAGCGGGCCCGCAGAGCAAGGCTAGGAGAACACCATGCGAACACACAGCATGCGACCGGCTTCCCCCCTGGTCGCGGTCACGGCTCTTTTGTCCCTGATGTTTGTCGGGGAGGCATTCGGCCAGGACAAGATCGACCTCGAAAGCACCTTTGTGGGGGATAAGGAGCAGCCGTCGGTGAGCTATTTCATTCCCTGGAAGCCACCCGAAGGCCCGGAAAAACTCTACCGTTCCATCACCTCGGTATCCGGCAAGGTGTTTGAGGTGGTCGACCGGGATGTGCATTCAAGAACCATGCAGTTTTATGACGAACTTTCTCTGGAACAGCCCTCCGGGCCAACCAGATAAACGCCCAGGCAATACGAAAACTGACGTAACCAGCAAATAACCAACCAGACAAGCAGCTAGCTGCGGAGTGATAACCATGAACCTGTACTCGACAATTGTTTCTTTCTTCCAGGAAGGCGGTGCCTTTATGTTCCCGATTGCCCTGGTCCTGATGGTAGGCCTGGCCATTGCGGTTGAACGCTGGCTGTTCCTCAAGCGGGCCTACAGCGCCAACAAGGCCGCCTACAGCACACTGCTGCCGCTGGTTAACAGCAGCAAGTTCGACGAAGCAGAAAAGGTCGCGGAAAACAACGGTTCTGCAATTGGCCGGCTGATTGCGGTGGGTCTCGATACCATGCGCTCTTCGCCCCGTCGTGACGATATCCATGCCGCCATGCAGGAAGGTGTGATGGAAAGCATTCCCCGGCTTTCCAAGCGCACCAACTACCTGTCCATCCTGGCCAACGTGTCCACCCTGCTGGGACTGCTCGGTACCATCATCGGTTTGATCGCGGCGTTTACCGCGGTTGCCAACGCCGACCCGGCTGACAAGGCCACCCTGCTGTCCCAGTCGATCTCCGTAGCCATGAACACCACCGCCTTCGGTCTGATTGCGGCGATTCCGCTGCTGCTGATCCACTCCCTGCTGCAGAACAAGACGCTGGAAATTGTCGAGAGTATCGAAATGGCCGGTGTGAAGTTCCTCAACTCCATCGTGCGCAGCAACCGTGGCTCCGTGGCCACCCGCGAGTCAGACGCCTGATCAACAGTGGTGCAAAACTATGTTTGCAAAACGAAGAGAGCCTGAAGAGTCCGACATCGATATCACTGCGTTCATGAACCTGATGATCGTGTTGGTGCCGGTGCTGCTGATGAGCATGGTGTTCAACCATATTTCCATCCTGGAGCTCAATCTGCCGGACCTTACCGGTGCCCAGACCGCCAGCGCGGAAGAAAACCGCCAGCTGGAAGTGGTGGTGCGGGAGTCGGGGATCGAAGTCTATTACCCCAGTGGCCGGCTGGTAAAAGCCATCGACAACATCAAGTCAGAGGATGGCAGTGAAGACCGCCACGATTTCCAGACCCTGTCCAAAGTGCTGCAGGAAATCAAGCGCCAGCTGGCGGCCAAGAACATTGCCAAGCGCGATGCGCTGCTGCTGTCCGAGGCGGGCGTCACCTACCAGTCCCTGGTGAGCACCATGGATACGCTGCGGGCAGCCAAGACGGTGGTGGTGGCCGAGGCAGTGGATGTTGAGCTGTTCCCGGAGATTTCCCTGGGTGATGCACCCAAGAAGAAGGGGGCCAAATCATGAGCGGGAAAATTACCTCGTTCGGCCTGCAGACCAGCCGCCATCAGTTCATGAAGCCGGCCAAGCTGAACCTGGTGTCGCTGATGGACATCTTCACCATCCTGGTGTTCTTCCTGCTGCTGAACTCCGGCAGTAACGAAATCCTGCGGGTCAACGACATTACCCTGCCGGATTCCACTGCCCAGGAACAGCCCAGGGAAACCACGGTGGTGATGATTACCGATGAAGAAATCCTGGTGGATGGCCGACCGGTGGCGGCGATGGTGGACGTGGTCAACAGCAACGGCCTGATCGACGGGCTGATGGCGGAGCTGAAGTTCCAGGCCTCCAAGCGCACCGAGTTGACCGAAGAAGAGAAGCAACTCGGTCGCCAGGTGACCATCCTCGGTGACCAGGAAATTCCATACGAGATCCTCAAGCGGGTCATGCTGACCTGCGCGAAAGCGAACTATCGCGATCTCTCCATGGCCGTTTCACGGGTTACCGGAAGCAGCGGCGCCTAAGCCCGGGGGATATCGATGACGACACTGACAACTACACCCTATGAGTTTGCCATGCCGTGGGAAGCCAGTGGTGAAGAGGACAGTCGCTTCAAGCGCATCCTCAAGCGCCTGTTGCTGCTGTTCCTCCTGCTGGCCCTGGTGTTTCCGTGGCTGCCGCTGCCGGAGATCGACCGGGAGGAGAAGGAGCGGATTCCGCCCAGTCTCGCCAAGGTGCTGATCGAGCAGCGCACGGTGGCCCCGCCACCGCCGCCGCCCCCCGAGCCGGTAGCCCAGGAAAAGACCGAGCAGCCCAAGCCGGAAGCCACCCCCAAGCCGGCTCCGAAGAAGGAAGTGCAGGCGGCGCGGGAGAAGGTTTCCAAGATGGGCGTCGCGGCGTTCTCCAATGAGCTGTCCTCGTTGCGCAGCTCACTGGACGTAGCGAAGCTGCAGGCCCGTAACACCAACGTCACCACCGGCGCCGCGGCCAAGGCGGCCCGCAATGTGCTGGGTGCCACCTCGGCCACCAAGACCAGTGGTGGGGTGAACAGCTCGGTGATGAACAGCACCGGAACCGGCACCCAGCTGGCCAGCCATTCGGCTACTGCGGTGGACAGCCCGATCGGTGGCGGCACCGGAGGTGTCGGTGGCGGCGGCAGTGGCAGCGGTGGTGGCAAGAAGGGCTCCACCGTGGACGGCGGCCGCGACATGGAGTCCATCCGCCGGGTGTTCGAGCAGCACAAGGGCGCGATCTACGCCTTGTATAACCGGGCCCTGCGGAGCGATCCCAGCCTGAAAGGCAAGTTTGTGTTCCACATCGTGATCCAGCCGGACGGCAGTATCTCCAGCATCAAACTGGTGGACAGCCAGCTGGGTGACCAGATGCTGGAAATGAAACTGCTGGCACGGATCCAGATGATCTCCTTCGGACCGGAGGACGTCGCTGCCACACCGGTGAATTACAAGTTTGATTTCATGCCTGGCTGACAGGCGACTGGTGCCCCGGTTTGAACCGGGGCACCGCCAAGGTTTCTGTGGTTCAGGAGCTGGAGAGGAAAGTCATGAACACATTGCGCAGGAAAGTGACCGGTCTGGGATTCGCCGGCCTGGCATTGCTTGGACTGAGCGGCTGCTTTGAAGGCGAGCTCAGTGAGAACGAACAGAGCATCATGTCGGATCAGCCGTTCGCCTACGTGGTGCGGGACTATCCGGACATGGGCGATACCTCGTCGCTGAACGTGCGGCCGCCGCTGGATCCGCGAGCCCCCTACGCCTTCAATCCGGGGGCGAAGCTGATGGTGCGCGACCGGATCGCCCTGAGTTCCTCCGAGCGCAATATCCTCGACCGCTACTTTGGCGGCAGCGGCTACGACGTCAAGGACCTGGACGTGTCGGCCGATGGCGAGCGGATGGTGTTTGCCGCCCATGGCCCTGCCGGTAACGCCTCCCACAGCACCTGGAACATCTACGAATACACCTTTGCCAGCGGCGAGATCCGGCGCATCTTTGCCGATGACGACGTGGCCAATGCCGGCGAAGACACCAACCCGACCTACACCAACGAAGGCCGGATCATTTTCTCCTCGTCCCGCCAGCATGGTCGTGGCGACTGGCGCCTGCTGGACCTGCGGGAGTATCTGGAAGACTTCAATGAGCCGGCGTCGCTGCTGCACTCGGTAAACCGGGATGGCAGCAACCTGGCGCAGATCACCTTTGGCCAGTTCCACGACATCGAGCCGGGTACCATGAACGACGGCCATGTGGTGTTCATCCGCTTCGGTCGCATCTACGAGACCCTGCAGGACTGTACCCTGGAGAACATTGATAACCCCAACTTCAACACCCATCCCCACGGTGGCGGCTACGGTCAGGGCAATGGCAACGGTTTCCCCTCCGGGCTGGAAGAGCCGAAAGAGTGGACCGTAGAGGACAAGTGCGGCGCCTCGCTGGCCGGCCAGGTGGAAGGCGAGCGGATCTTTGTCGAAGACGTGCTCAGCATGTACCGCATCACCCCCAGTGGCGGCAACGTACACCGTTACTTTGGCAGCCTGAGTGAGGAATTCTCCGATGCCTCATTCATCCACTACATGGATCCGATCCCGCTGGATGACGGCAACCTGCTGACCATCATGCGTCACGTCTACAACCCGATCTATGGCGGCGACGTGGTCAAGGTGAACAGTGCCAACTTCTTTGCGGTGGGCAAACCGGTGGCTGAATCGGTGATCGGCGAGGCGGAAGAATCCATGACTCCGGGTCTGGTGAACTTCTACCCCAGCCAGGTTTCGCCGGCGGGCTGGTACAGCGCCGTTGCGCCCTATGGTGACGGTACCGGCCGCCTGCTGGCCAGCTGGGCCCAGTGCCTGGTGACCGACAGCACCATTACCGGCGCCTGCGAGGGTTCCTCGACCGTTGATAACCTCGGCGAACCGCAATACGGCATCTGGATGGTGGATCCGGCGCAGAATACCCGGCTGCCGGTGGTGCGTGGTCACCAGAATGCGCTGTACACCGACGTGGTGATTGCCGACCGCAACGAACTGGCCCGCCCCTACACCGGCAACCAGCACAATCTGGACCTGGAAGAGAATACCGCGCTGTTTCACATCCGCAGCGTCTACGACATGGACGGCGCCGATATGGCGGCGTTGTACGACGGCGGCATCGAAACCCGCCGTGATCCGTCCCTGACCCATCCCGATGACCGTTCCGAGCGGTTTATCCGGGTCCTGGGCAAGCGCAGCATTCCACCGCTGCTGGAGCAGGCCATCCTCTCCGACCCGATTCTCAACCCGCCGGAAGGCCCGCAGCCGCCGCTCGGGCTGACTCCGCTGATCGGCTCCGGTGATCGCAATCTTTATGACATCCTGTCCTACGCCATGGTGGAGCCGGACGGCTCGGCGATGGTGAAGGTGCCGGCGGATACCAGCTTCACCTTCGAAGTGGTCAACAAGTATGGCAAGCGGGTCGACCTGATTGCTGCCCCCGACTACAACTACAACTACCTGATCCAGCACCCCCAGTCCCTGCTGCTGGAAAATGGCGAAGTACTGAAGTGTTACGGTTGCCATGACCCGGAAGTGGACATTCCCCACGCCCGGACGGACGTGGAACTGGCCTCGGCCAACCCGGGGGCGCCGGCCGCTGCCATGCCGTTCCCCAATGCCAACCCGATGATCATCGCCCAGAACTGGAAAGACACCATGGCGGAGGCGCTGGTGGACTCGCTCAGTTATCTGCCCACCACCTGGGCCGACGACATGCGTTACGAGGATTTCTGGAGCAACCCGCCGGATGCCAGCCTGGCCTTCAGCAATCCCTATTCCGGGCTGACGACCCCGGTGCCGGCAAACGATCCGTCGTGCCTGACCAACTGGACGAGTAACTGCAAGGCCACCATCAACTACGTCGAGCACATCCAGCCGATCTGGAATGCCTGCCGGGTGGACCCGAACCAGAACGTGGTGACCTCGTGCCAGAACTGCCATCGCGCGGCCGAGAGCAAGTCCTGCGCCGCAGGAGTCGGCGGCGGCGGCCCCGGCACCGGCCTGATGCTGGGCTCGGGCAACGCGTCCTGGGACGGTCGCCAGCTGGAGTCGTATGTCGAGCTGTTCAAACCGGATTATTACATCCGCGAGACCACAACCGGAGACTGGGTGGAAGTGGATGAGACCAATCTCGATGCCGAGTGTCCGGACGGTATCCAGGGTGACATGACGGTGTTGCCGGATCCGGGAGTGTGCTTTGCCCGCCGCCTGATGAGCGCCCGTGGCGCGATTGCCAGTGCCCGTTTCTTCAGCCTGTTTGATAACGACCCGGACGACGACGAGTACCAGGTGGAAACCACCGGCACCGAGGCGATCCGCCAGAGTCATATGGGCATGCTGAGCAGGGCCGAGCTGAGGCTGATCGCCGAGTGGCTGGACACCGGTGCCCATCTCTTCAACGATCCCGACAAATTCGAGTTCCCGGTGGAATAACAAGAAGGAAAACGACCGTGACAGTAGCAATGAGCCAGACTGACGTCATCTACCTGGACAGCTGGGCGCTGCCGGACTTCGAGCTGGAGCGCCAGGGCTGGGGTATCCCGCCGCGGGAATCCTGGCAGGTGGACCGCAAGTTCCGCCAGATCCATGCCGCGCGCAAGAGCAGCACCCTGTTCAAACGCTTTAACCGGCATTACCTGGCGATCTCCCGCCACCGCGGCCGCAGGGAACTGCCGGAGCAGGTCATCGACCTGGCGTTTGTCGAAGCCGAGGCCCGCGAGGTGCGGGATTTCAAGGCCAGGTTGTGGTTGCTGGCGGCCTGCCTGCTCACCATTCCGGTGGCGTTCACCGGCCTGATGCCGGTGGCACCGCTGTGGATGTTACCGCCGGTGCTGATTGCGGTGGCGCTGGTGGCCGTTGCCCTGCGGCTGCGCAAACATCATTACGAGTTCCGCGCCCTCAACAGTGACGTGGTGGTCTTTACCGTGGACGCCGGCGTGCCGGCCAAGGAAGACGCCGAGGCCTTTGTCCGCGACCTGTCGCTCAGCATCGCGGACGCCCAGCGGGTACTGCCTGCGGGCAAACAGCGGATTCCGGTGGCGGTGGCGGAAATGCGCCGGCTGGCAGAGCAGGGAATCATCAGCAAGGACGACTACGAAGCCATCAAACGCAACTGGTTCCGCAGCTGACGCCTGCGGCCTCTACCCGTTGTTGCGGTTGCGGTAGGGGGTGAGGAAAGCGTGCCGGTTTGCCCGCGCAAGCGGGAAACCGGCTTAAAGGGACAGACCTCAGGTCTGTCCCCGTTGGCGGTCCAGGCTACAGCTTGGCGAAGGCCGCGTCGAAATCGGCAGCGGCGGCATCGGTAAACTCGAAAGTTTGCCGGATATACGCCAGGGTGCTCTTTTCGGTCTCGGTAACGCCGGGACCATCTTGGGCGGATTTGAACAAATCTGCCACTTCATCCTTGGAAAGCTTGCCCTCACCGCGGCCAGTCGTGTGCTTGCGGGCGAGATCCAGCAGTTCTTTTTCGTATTTTTGACCGTCTATCGTTTCGTAAGCCATAACCAAACAACTCCATTTGACATCTGATCAGCACTAACCCGAACGATTCGCTGCCCGGGCCGGCAGTGAGGGCGAAAGCACGGACCACAAAACCGAACGTTCATTAACATCCAAGCACACAGACCATGGTTGCGCAAATTTCGATCTGTCCGGGCTGGTCAGTGCTCGGGAAAGCTCGTCCAACCCTCCAGCCAGCTCTTCGATGCCACCGGACTGATTGCACCAAAGTACACCGCAGACTCATCAAAAAACTCGCTTTGTGGCGGCCGGGTCGCGGTCTGCATGTGCTTCATCAGCACCTTCGGCACAAAACTTGGATTAACCTCGTCAGCGGCGCTGGCGAACAGCGCGGATTCCACTTGCGATTCGTTCCTGTTGCGGGCGGTTCCCAGCCACGCCTGTTCGTCAAAGCCGAAGTCATCATCCTCGGCTTCGTGGTCGATCTGGCCCAGGTGCCCGATACTGGCGAACAGGTTGTTGCTGAAGGTCAGCAGTGAGCGGCTGGTCAGTGACAGGGCGTCATCCCGGGTGTCGAGCGCCTCGATACCGAAGCTGTCGATCAGCATGTTATGGAAATGGCCGCCGCTGCCTTCCCGCAGCACAATCGCCCGGTGTTTCTTCTCGGACACCCCCGCGCCCACCAGCGTGACATTGTAGAAGCTGGGTTCGGAGCGGGGCAGGGCTTCGTGATTTTTGCCGTTGTTGTCACCCTCGAAGGCATTGTCGCCGGTGGCCTTGTGTTGCTGGATGACGGCAAACTGGACGTTACCGGTCCAGCCCCAGTCCCAGTCGATACTGTCGTCACCGGCACCGGTCACCACAATGTTCTTGAGGTCGACACTGCCGCCGAACATCTCGATGCCATCATCCAGTGAGCGATGCACCTGGATGTTGCGCACAATGGTGTTCTTGCCGCAGCCGCCAAGCGTCAGGCCATTGAGTTCGTTGTCCTTGTAGACCTCGAAACCGGCAAACTCGATCCGGGTGAATTCGATGACGCCACAGGAGTGCTCCCCATCCTGGCCGCCAAATGCGCCCCGGGCCTCCCCTTCGGGCAGGCCTTCAATGGCGGCACCCGGCTGGTTGACCGGCGCCTTGCCGAGCAAGACGACTCCACCCCAGTCGCCCCGGCCGCGGCTGCCTTTGGCCTCGGCACTGGTGAACACAACCGGGCTCTCGGCGTTGCCGCGGGCAAACAGTTTGGCCGATGGCGTGACAATCAGCGCAGCGCCGTTCTCGCCTTCAATGGTGACGCCGGGCTCTATGGTCAGGCTGGCGTTTTCGACGTAAACGGTGTCTGCAAGGACGTAGCGCTTTCCGGATGCCCAGGTGGTGTCTGCGACAATGTCCGAATCGATGCGGACCACCCGGTTCTCAAAGGCCGTGAAGCCGACGGCGACGCCCGCCATCGCGGCGACTGCCAGTACCGCCGGGAAATTGCGGCGTAGCCAGCTTCTGTTCTCAGAGCGCTCGGCTGGGGTAATCGCCAGCCGGTTGATGCTTTCTTTCACCATCAACGGCTGGTTGTCATCGTTGGCCCGGATTTCCCTCACCAGCGCCTTGAGCTCTTTTGAACCGGATTGCTCGACGCGCCGCAGCACGTCCTGGCGATAGGCCGGCTCCTTCAGCAGGGTGTTCAGGTGCACGAACTCGATGCCGGGGCAGCCGCCTTTATCAATGCGACGCTTCAGGCGCCAGAGTTTTTCGACAAGTAGGGAAGAATCTCCAGACATTTGCTACCGCTCTCTTAAAAAATGGTAAGCAAGAGTCTAGGAAGGTTTGATGACTGTCCTGTGAAACCTGTCGTTGGTGTTGTCGCTTTGCCCGGGTACAGCGCGCCCCTGCCGGGCCCCACCGGATTAGTTGATCGCCATCACAGAATCGGTGAGCCCCCCGGTGTTCGCCCGGGCGGCCGCGACTTATACGGTCCCAATCTGGGATAATTACCCGCAACTCGCTCCCCGTAGGGAGCAAAATCTACTGCCCGATGTTGTTGATTACGGAGTTCCCGCAATGGTTGTGAATGTGCTCAAACTGGCCGCCGTGTGGCTGTCACTGTTCTTGCTTACCGCCTGTAGCGGACCTGAAACCCCCCAGGAAGTCACCGAGGCCTTCTGGCAGGCGGTCATGGAAGATGATGCCGATGGCGTGGCCCGTTACTCCACCATGGCCGCACCGGCCGAGTACCCGCAGCTGGAAGCTGACTGGTCGGCTGCAAGTCTGGCGCTGGGCCGCACCGTTATCGAAGAGCGTGAGGCTACCGTGGTGACGGTCTTCAAGGGGATCGAGGGTGCTGGCGAGGAAGGCCGGGAAGTGGCGACCTATCTGGTCCGGCGGGATGAGCAATGGAAAGTAGACTACCAGCCCACCGCGGATGCCTTCGCGGCCCGCTCGGCCCTGCAGAAGTTTGTGGGCGAGCTCGGCCGGCTGAGTGACCAGATCAAATCCAGTTTCAGCCGCTCGTCCGATGCCCTGGCAGAACGGATGGACGACATGGCCAGCGAAATGCGGGCCCTGTCAGACTCCGCCACCGCAGAAGCCAGCGCCGCACTGGAAGAATACAGCGAGCGGCTGCGGAAACACCTCGAGGAGCTCACCGAGTCCCTCGAAGAGGCGCTGAAGGACGAAAAACAGGCCAGCCCCCAGGACCGCGAACTGCTGGAAACCTCCATCCGCGACCTGAACACCCGCAACGCGCAACTGGAAGACCCGGATTTCGAGTCCATTGCCGCCAGCAGCACCACCGTTGCAGAAACCCGCGTGCGCCTCCAGGCGCTGGATCAGCAGGTCTTTGCCGATTACGAGGAGGACTGGCAGGAGTGGGTCGAGGACATCGAACAGGACGTCAACGACCTGCTTGAGGATATCCGGGCGGGGTTGCGGAAAGGTTAATAGAAAACTGCGCTCCAGAAACGAAAAAAGCCCCTGAAATCAGGGGCTTTTCTCTTGGGAGGTGGTGGAGACGGCGGGAATTGAACCCGATGCCGGAGTCTTTCAAAGCAACATAGAAAGCCACAATTCCCAGAAAAACAACGGCTTCCTAAAAGTCATTACCACTGATAACCACACTTAACCACAAACCCGTGGACACTTTGTTGACACCTTCGTTAAGCTTCGTGCCGGTGTTTCAATGGAGTGAACGATGTCTTGGTTTAAGATCTTTTCCGCTGTTCTTGTTGCCAATATTGTGTCCTGGATCATCGTAACGATTCTGGGCTGGTTTATCTTTTTTGTGGCCTTGGATTCCTTTGGGGATGCGCTGGGCAAAATGCGCTCTAGTAAGCCTGAGATAGAGTTTCCGACTATTTCCGTGCCTTCTACACCGTCTTCCACCCCTGAAGAAATACAAGCCAGGAAAGAGAGAGAAAAACGCTTAGCGGAGGAGCGTCAACGGGCAAAGCACGAAACCACAAGAAGGCAAAACGCCATTTCCCAAAGCAAAAAGAGTTGCGATTTTTGGGCAGCGCAATATAAAAAAGATCATAATCCAGAGAGCCGGGGCTATCGGGATATGGCATGTTCACGTTATCGAGATCTTCTTAACTGAAGTTCAGGTGACTCGTATTTGATAACGCAGTCCACGCTCTTGAAGAAATCGAGACCGTGTGAAGAAATTGAAGCGGGCAAAGCATTACCGAAAGGCTCATTGTAGGTCTTCTCTCACACCACCTTAAGACAAGTCCTCTAAAAACCATCACCGGGAGCAGTATACTGGCGTGGAGCTTTTGGATCAGGAGGGCCTCAGCTCATCGCCGGCATGGATGCCTGGCAAGCGCGACACCTGCACAGTGGTGTGACTGCAGGGAGAGCTCTGTTTCAATAATCTTGTCTCCCGCCGAGATATATGGTTAGCTCTTACACCATTAAAGAAAGTTGTTTCACTCCTTAAGACCTCAGGGAAGACTAATGGCCCACAAGAAAAAGATCGAAGTTTCTGGTTTAAACATTCGTTTAACAACGAAAGATCATACTCCAGAAGATTATGTAAAGCTTTTAAAGTTTGTTCAGAGATTTGGGGTTCAGGGAAAGATCGCTGGCAATGATTGGGGTGAGATACGTGGTATTCGAGAAGAACGTGACTATATCCAGGATTATTGTTATTCGGGGGATATTCTTCGCTTCACGGTTATTGACGGTTGGTTTGACACTGAAAATAACTCCCAGGCTTCTGATAGGGATCTGAAGAATATTTCTATTCCTGAACGTTTTAGAGCTAACGGTCAGCGATTGTCATTTGTGTTTTTTCCTGAAAATCATTTATTTTTCTTCGAAGCGTACTCAGATGGTAAACGGCTTGGTCCTTCTTCATGTGAAAGGTTGATGAGGGATATTTTTAAAGATGTTCGAGTGATAGAAAAATTTGGCGAAATTGAAGTCACGAAAATTCCCGATAGGGACTCTTTAGATGAAGCGTTTAAAATTTTCCGAATGGAAACGCTGTCATTGAGAATTAATAGGCCGAATCCAGACGGCTTTGCTGAAAACGAGAGGCGTGTGCTGGATAGAATGTCCAGATTGAACGTTCGAACTGTTGAGTCATCCTATAAGTCAGTTAAGGATGAGGGTATTGACGTTGACGAACAGCTCAGGGGCGAGGCGGACGTCGCGGCTAGGAACGGTAAGGTCGTATTGAAGGGCAAAGATGATGAAGGGAAAAAGCAGGAGTTTGACACTAGCGAACACCCTGTTAAGAAGCCGGTCTTTTACGACGAAGAGGTAGAACTTGGCACACAGGCTTTTTTTGCTTTAGCAAAAACCATAAAAAACGAAGTTGTTAAATGGATTAATGGTTAATGGGTAACGGTCGAATTAAGCCTGCAGGTTTTTGGGAAGCTTATGGAGGAATTGGGGCTTTGGTTAAAAGCCCATTTCTCTGGTTTGCATTTGTTTTTTCGGTCGTATTTTTTCCGGTTGGTTTGGGTAATAAATGGGTAGATTATTCCCAGAATATTTTCCCTGATCTGTTGGGGTTTACTCTTGGCGGGTTTGCAATATTTGTCTCGTTTGGTAATGAGCGATTTGTTTCGCTCCTTACAGGTCCTGACGAAGATGGGAAGCCTTCGCCCCTTCTTTCTATAAGTGCTAGTTTTGCTTATTTCATTTTTTGTCAGATTGTAGCGTTAATTTACTCAATAGCTTTTGAGTTTTTTCCGGAACTGTTTTCTTTGATAGCATGGTTTCCGAAGCGAGATGAGTTTTTTGCAGTTATAGAGTTATCGCTTTCTTTTTTAGGCGCTTTTCTTACAATATATGCATTGTTGCTTGCGGTTGCAGCAACTCACTCTATTTTTCGTTTGGTTTGTCTCTTCGATATGTTTGACAGTAGTAAAGACCATCAGAGGTGATGGTCAAAAAACTTTACGGAAATCTATTAGATAATTAGATTATTTATAATAGATTTTGCCTGAAACCGTCGCCATACACTACGACGGCCAGCCCTCTTGTTCTTTTAGTTCCCCGCATCGGTCTCCATACCACGCCGTGGCAAGTCTTTCTGCCAGGCGGAAACCTACCCTGCTTTCAGGCTGTTTTCTCGTCTAATAAGTTCCGTTTTGGGATCTATTTGCCCGCAATCCGGATCTGTGGTTCCTGTCATTAGCCACAAGGTGTACTTGGGCCAAGTCTGACATACCTTCTCTAGCAGATCACCTTTTGGTACTCGTTCAGTCTGTTCGATCCCTTCCAGCGTTTTTTTAGCTATGCCTATGATTTCGCAGAACTCGGCTCGTCCGCTCGTCTCCGCTTCACGAATCATCCTTATTTTTTTTGCCAACTGGCTTGACATGTACTTAACTCGAAGTATACTCAGAAATAAGGTGTACTCATAAATGAGGTCACCATAAATAAGTTGTGTATTTCAGTGTAGCAGAGTGCAAAACAGTGGACGAGCAGAAACAAATCATTCTGATAGCTACCCCGGTCATGACCCAGGAGCGCTTCGCTCAACTGACCGGGCTCACGGAAGGGCAGGTACGCGGCATGATCGAAAAGGGGCATTTACCGTCCCTCAAGATCGGTAAGCCCCGCCTGGTGAACATCGCCGCTCTGTCACAGGACGCACTGGATAAGGAGGACTGGCAATGACCCCGGAACTTCGTAAAGAAAAGGAAGCCATGATTCGGCTGTGCTTCCAGGAAGCAGTTGACGCCATCAGCCGTGGTGACGCGTCCGTCGCCCGCATCCGCAATAACCAGCTGTCCGGCATGATGTCGGCGTTTCGCGGCCTGGATTCGGATCTTTACTGGCTCTGCGTTCGCTATTCCGGCCACTACTACGCCTTCATCCGTCAGCAAGACACCCGTGACTACAACGCCTGGGCGGTAGGGCAGGCCTGTAAAGCACTGAGGGCCGCCGCATGAACACTGCCCAAACCCTGGACCTGTTCGACTCTGCCACAGCCCCGAGTGCCTTTGCCCGGATACACAATCGCGTGTACCTGGAATTCCACCGCACCGGTTACCGCAACTTCCGTAATCAGGAAGTGGAGTACTTCGTGTCTGTTCCTCGTGGCTGGCGTTATGGCCTTCCTATGATCGTGCCCATGTATGCCACCGAAGAAGAAGTGTTCCAGCAGTTCCTGGATAAAAGCCTCCCGTACTTTAACCCGCTCTGGCTGGAGCTCGGCTGCATCGACCACCCCGAGTTTCCTCGGGACAAGCTCGACGGCATGGAGGTATCCGCATGAGATACCACCGCCACGACGTCAACCGCGCCATCAGTGCGGCCAGTTTCGCCTTCCAGGGCCCGCGTCCGTCCTCTGCACTCACCCCTGATGCCCTGGAAGGCCTTTTTGACACCCTGGCCCATCGTCTGGGCCAACTGCGAGAAGTCCGCACCGACCACCCGTGCGACTACCTCGCCCGCTGCAAGTCCGGTTTCACCGACGCGCTTATCAACGAACTGGAAGCCAGGAACTACCACAGCCCG
>Ga0207849_100087_pt1 | contig 98588 bp, 90 predicted proteins | sample TtaePargueraPR_12_FD_187277 | JGI IMG/M metagenome (GOLD analysis project Ga0207849, IMG submission 187277) | Aerobic enrichment media microbial communities from Bioluminiscent Bay, La Parguera, Puerto Rico - Tt and P2 (4) (SPAdes) | ecosystem: Environmental > Aquatic > Marine > Unclassified ...
TGGCTGCTTCCTGTTTGAACTCAGGAGAAAAAGAACGTCGCTTTCTGGTCATCAGACACCTCGTTTATGGTGGCGATATTACCACCTACGTTGGTGTCCGGAATCATTGAACCACTACAGGCTGACTATGCGATAAACTCCTTCGCACTGTAAATAAATCTATCCATCTCTGCTCTGAATTCTGAATCAGCCTTGAAGTACTCTTTAGGCTTATCTGGGTTTCTTCGTTCTTCAATCATTCTCAACAAAAGCTTTGCCTTTTCCTCAGGAACCGAGCCCTCAGGAAATGGGAATGACTGAATGTACACCTCCATCTGAGGTCTCACATTGCCATCAACACTGTTCCCATAAAAAGGAGGCGGACTTTCAAGCTGTTGGGAGATTAATTTCTTGTTTTTCTGGTCTTTTTCTGTGAACGCCTCGCCTCCAAAATCCCTAATCTTTTTCAGCGCTTCAGTAAACTTTGCCAAACAAATCAACAAAAATGCTACCAAAAGGAATCCGACAAGAACCGGATTGTTAAGAACATCTTTGATAATTTGATCGAATAGATTCACTTAATGTCCTAACGCTGAGCACAGCGGCGCCCCGACCGGGGCGTCCGGCGGCCATCGGCCGCGTACTGATGCGCCTTGTTATACCTTGAATTTATTGATGAACTCTGCCGCTTCCTCATCCGAAACTACACGATATGGCGCGTTATAGTGTGCGTAGAGAAAGGGAGTGCCACCATCCCTGTCTGTGACTTTGGCCTGGAGTAAAAATTTAGTACCTACGGGATACCCCTTCCGCATTTTCGAGGAACATTCCACGTTCATACTCACATCCAAATCCTGACCTTCAACAGGCCTTGCTCTCACAGAACTGCGTGATGCACCACCTTTGTTTTTGAACGTCTCGATGACAACGTCACGATAATGACTCATGAACTATCTACTACTCCGTACTGCTTTGGGTATAACGCTTGCATAAGCGGCGCCCGACTAGGGCGTCCGGTGGAGGCCCGTCGGGCCGGAACAGACTTAATGCACTTGTTACAAGCTCACTCAAAGACCGGCCTCATAAAACTGCGCTCACAGCTTAGTACACAACGAGTTTCTTCGGCGTATTTGAATGCGGCCTGGCAATCTGAGTCTTGAAACGAAGCCTCACGGTATTTTTCATAGACTGCCAGAGACTCGAACGTGAATAGTGCGATGGCGATATTGTTGGCACCCTCGGAAGGCAAGAAATACCCGTGGTGCTGACCGCCGAACCTCTGGACCAGAGGTATCCACATCTTGGAATAGCGCTCGAACTCGGCGGCTTTGTAGGGATCTATAACGTACTTTAGGTAGCAGGTAACCACTTGAACTCCCTTTCAGTTGGCCTTGTAACAGCTAATTATACGAACGCGTTCGTATATCACCCGTTCGTAAAACTCCATTCAAAACGCTCAAAAAAATACGAGTTTTTTAATAAAAACAAAATCTTGAGCACCAATTACCACGGCTACCGCCGGAGTTATACGCCCTCTTCTGAGCCACTCCTGCTCCGACCATGGGCGTATAATTCCGCCCATCCTTTTCCATCTTCTCAACCCTATCAGATAGTTACCTTCATTTCTCATGTGATTTTCGGAGTTTTGCGAACGCGCTCGTATAACAAAGTTCGAGGCTTTATACGCCTGCGGGGCTTGGCGTATAAGACAGAGAAAACCTATCTGTTCTGGATTAAGCGCTTTATTCGCTTCCATGGCCTGCAGCATCCTGAGGCTATGGGCTCTGGAGAAGTCGAATCGTTTCGGGATGAGGCGCTTAACTCTCCCAGTTACTGGCTGGAATTCGCTTAACGTGAATGTGGCTGATAAGCCGGATGGTAGGGCGGATCAGGAACTGGAAACTACCAATGATGAACAGCCAGATGGCTGCGTTCTCGTATTCCGGGAACAGAAACAGGATGCTGCCCACCAGAAACCAGATGGCGATGAAGAAGTCGTTGATAATGCTGACCACCTCGTAGCGGCGCCGGATGATCAGTTCTTCTTTGCCGAGCTTCAGGGTCAGGGGGTTATCGGTGCGGTTTTCAACCATTCGTCTGGTGATCTCCGGTCCGGAAGGAGCGCGACGGAAGCCGGGTTCCGCCGCGATTTAGATTATTGCATGTCGTTGAAAGCAGCGTCGGTTCTCGCTGCCAGGATAAAGTCGTTCTTGTGCAGGCCGCCGATTTCGTGGCTCCACCAGCTCACGGCAACTTTGCCGTACTCCAGCACAATTACGGGATGGTGGTCTTCTTCTTCGGCGAGCTCGCCAATCTTGTTGGTAAACTCCAGGGCCTTCAAAAAGTTTTTAAGTTTGTAAACCTTGTGAAGCTGTTCTTCCCCGTCGATTTCCAGAATTTCCCAGTCTGGAACATCTTTATGCAGTTGCTGCTTTTCTTCCTCGGTGGCCTTGGGTGCATTCGGGCTGCAGGCTTCGCAGCTGTGTTCTTTCAGGGCACTCATTCCAACCTCCATGGTTGATGTCTGTACTACAAGCGTGGGTCGGGCACTTGGCTTTATCAACCCTTCTCTTGAAATCCGGCGGCTTTCCGAATACTGTATATTTAAACAGTATTTTGAGAGTTTTCATCATGAGGGAGCTTCTGAACACGCTGATGCAGGATGCCCGTGTCTGGCAGGGGCACCGCCACACCCAGACCACGCAGCCGGCAGAACCAACCGGGTATCAGGTTTTGGATAATCAGCTTGGCGGGTTGGGCTGGCCCCGGGGAGCACTTAGCGAATGCCTGCTGGATGCGCCGGGTATTGGCGAGCTTCACCTGCTGCTACCGCTGATGCAGCGGGTGTGCGCAGAAGGCAGAACCGTGTTCTGGCTGAATCCTCCGCATACACCCTATGCCCCTGCCCTGGCCCGGGAAGGTGTGAATCTGGATCAGGTAGTGTTGATCCATACCGACGATGAGGGCGATTTCCTGTGGACACTGGAAAACTGCCTGCGTTCACCGGTAACGGGCCTGATGATGGCCTGGCCAGGCAAGCTGGCTTCACGTGAGGTCCGGCGCCTTCAACTGGCCGCCGAAGCCGGCAGCAATGTGTGCGTGCTGTTCCGGGAACGGCGTTACGCCGGGCAGAATTCTCCCGCTGCCCTGCGTCTGGAACTGGAACCCGACGAGCAGCAGGCTCTCAAGGTGAATGTGCTCAAGCGCCGAGGTAGCTGGCCCGGGCAGCGCTGTTCACTGGCCATGGCCCAGCGGGCCGATCTCTCCTTCCGTGAAACCACCCGGGTTGTCCGGGGCCCCTGGTCGGGTTCAACCGGGTAATAACGCTCCATGCTCTGGCTGTATCTGCATTTCCCGCACCTGGTGCTGGACCATATTCGTCGCACCCGTGAAAACCAGGGTGCACTGGTGATTGTGGAAGGCTCTGGTCAGAAGGTCATCCAGGCATGCCCCGAGGCCATGAGCCAGGGGATTCGTAGCGGCATGCGCCTGAAGACCGCCATCAGCCTGGCCCCGGATCTGGGCATCGTGCGTGCCGATGAAACCCAGGAGGCCAGGATTCTGGAAGACCAGGCCCGCTGGCTGTACCGCTATGCTGCCCATATTGTGCTGGTACCGCCCGATGGTCTGCTGGCCGAGATTGGCAGCCTGCAAAAACTCTATGGCGGCCTGCCCGCTGTTTGGCAAACCGTGGAACAGGGCCTGAATGAACGCCAGTTGAACGCCTGGATCGGTATTGGTTATACACCGTTGGCGGCCCGGCTGATTGCCCGTGCTGGCAAGGGGGAATGCACCGCAGACAAGGGCCACATTCTTCGGAGCCTGAGCCAGATGCCCCTGCTGGCAGCGGAATTCGACGAGAAAGCCTGCACCCGGCTGCAGCGTCTGGGGCTGAACACGCTGGGAGAAGTGTTTGATTTACCGTCAGGAGAACTGGCAAGGCGCCTGTCGCCGGAATTACTGGCCTACATTCAGAAAATCCAGGGCACCCGGCCAGACCCTCGCACACCCTGGCAGCCGCCCCACTCCTTCCGGCAGCAGGCGGATTTTGTACAGGAAATAGAACATACCCAGGGGCTGCTGTTTCCGCTCCAGCGCATGCTTGCCGAACTGGAAGAGGATCTGTGCTGGCGCCAGCAGGATACCGACAGCCTGCGGCTGGTTCTGAAACACCGGCACTCGGAACCAACCCGGCTGCAGATTCGCACATCCGGGCCGGAGCACCGGGCCGATAACTTCCTCAACCTGATTCGCCTGAGGCTGGAGCAGCACTCCCTGAGTTCCCCGGTTATCTCCATGGTTTTGCTGGTGAAGCGCTTCCTGTCACGGGAAGCACCTGCCGGGCAGGACCTGCTGGGTGAAACCCGGGATCTGAACGAGGCCTGGCACACCCTGATCAGCCGGTTGCAGGCCCGGCTTGGCGATCAGGCACTCAGGCAGCTCTCCCCCCAGGCCGATCATCGTCCCGAACGGGCCTGGTCGGCCTCGGAGGTTCTGCGTAAAACCGGAGCGCCGCTCATACCGGCAGCAGAATTGCCCCGGCGTCCGCTCTGGTTATTGAAGGGGCCGCAACCGCTCACCGAGGCGCCGGTTACCTGGTTTTCCGGCCCGGAACGCATCAGCGGTGGCTGGTGGGACGGCCAGCGCGTGCACCGGGATTACTACATCGCCCAGTTGAACAGCGGCCAGCTGGCCTGGGTCTTCCGGGATGCCCGGGAAGGCTGGTTTGTGCATGGATGGTTTGGCTGATGTCTGCACAATCCTATGCGGAGCTTTTCTGCTTCAGCAATTTCACCTTCCTGACTGGCGCTTCTCACCCTCACGAGCTGGCGGAGAAGGCCCATGAGCTGGGTTACACCGCATTGGCCATCACCGATGCCTGCTCCGTTGCCGGCATTCCCCGGGCCTGGGCGGCGCTGGCAAACAGCCCGGTAAAACTCATTACCGGCAGCTGGTTTGAGCTGTCAGACACACCAACCGGCGCAAGCACCCCACGCTTTATCCTGCTGGCTCGCACCCGCAAGGGTTACGGCCAGCTCTGCCAACTGATTACCACCGGTCGGCGCCGGGCCGAGAAAGGCCAGTACCAGCTGTTTTACCGGGATATTGAAACCCACAGCCTCGATGACTGCCTGTGCCTGTGGCTGCCGCCTGCTCCCACCGAGGCAGATTCCGACCAGGCCCTGACCTGCGGCGAGTGGCTGGCAAGACTATTTGACCCCCGGATCTGGATTGCCGCAGCCCGCACCCTGGAATCCGGCGAGGAACAACACCTTGCCAGGATTCACTGGCTGGCGGACCAGCTACGCATTCCTGTTGCCGCCGTAGGCGAGGTGCATATGCACAGCCGGGAGCGCCAACCCCTGCAGGATGTGCTTACTGCCCTGCGCAACCACACCAATCTTGAGAACGCCGGCCACTGCCTGTTCCAGAACGGTGAGCGATACCTGAGGCCGTTGCCGGTGCTGAAGCGACTGTTCCCGGCAACCTGGCTGGCGGAGACCCTGGTCATTGCCGGGCAATGCACCTTCGAGCCCGGTAGCCTGCGCTATGAATACCCACCGGATCTGGTACCGGAAGGCGAAACCCCGGCCGGCTATCTGAAACGGCTGACCCGTGAGGGCGAACGCCGGCGCTATCCGGAAGGCACACCGCTGCAGGTACAAAGTCTGATCCGCAAGGAGCTGGGCCTGATCTCGGAGATGAAGTACGAGCACTACTTCCTCACCATCCACGACATCGTGGCCTTCGCCCGCAGCCGGGGAATTCTCTGCCAGGGCCGGGGCTCGGCCGCCAACTCGGCTGTCTGCTATTGCCTGGGCATTACCGAGGTAAACCCGGCCAATGTGGAGCTGCTGTTCGAGCGGTTTATTTCCAAAGACCGGAACGAGCCGCCCGATATTGATGTGGATTTCGAGCACGAACGGCGTGAAGAGGTTATCCAGTACATCTACCGGCGTTATACCCGCGAGCGCGCTGCCCTGGCGGCCACGGTGATCCGTTACCGGCCCAGGAGCGCCATTCGCGATGTCGGCAAGGCCCTGGGGTTTGATCCGGCCCTGGTGGAGCAGCTACTGGAGGGCATTGACTGGCGTGACAAGGCCACCAACTGGCGCCAGCAGATTCTCGACAAGAAGATCACCCGCAATCCGAAGGTGGCCGACCAGTTCTTCACCCTGGTAAACACCCTGCTCGGCTTCCCCCGGCATCTGTCCCAGCACGTGGGCGGCTTCGTGATCAGCGCCGGACCACTGGCCGAACTGGTACCGGTGGAAAACGCCGCCATGGCCGACCGCACCGTGATCCAGTGGGACAAGGACGATCTCGAAAGCCTGGGGCTGATGAAGGTAGATGTACTGGCCCTCGGTATGTTGTCTGCCATTCGCAAGGCACTGGAGCTGATCAGCGAGCAGAAGGGCAAGACGTTCCATATCCAGGATGTCCCCCAGGAAGACCCGGACACCTACGCCATGCTCCAAAAAGGCGACAGCATCGGTGTATTCCAGGTGGAATCCCGGGCCCAGATCAACATGCTGCCGCGCCTGAAGCCGGCTACTTACTACGACCTGGTCATCGAAGTAGCCATCGTCCGCCCCGGCCCCATCCAGGGTGACATGGTGCACCCGTACCTGCGCCGCAAGCACGGCCTGGAGCCGGTGGACTACCCGAACGATGCCGTGCGCAAGGTGCTGGAGCGCACCCTCGGCGTGCCCATCTTCCAGGAACAGGTAATCAAACTGGCCATGGTGGCAGCCGGCTTCTCCGCCGGCGAAGCCGACCAGCTACGCCGGGCCATGGCCGCCTGGAAATCCCACGGCGACCTGACCCCGTTCCGGGAAAAACTCGTCACCGGTATGCTCGAGCGCGGTCACGATGCCGACTTTGCCGAGCGGTTGTACCAGCAGATCTGTGGCTTTGGCGGCTATGGCTTCCCCGAATCCCATGCCGCCAGCTTTGCCCTTCTTGTCTACGTCTCGGCCTGGATCAAGCGGCATTACCCCGCAGCCTTTTACTGCGCCCTGCTCAACAGCCAGCCCATGGGGTTCTATTCGCCATCACAACTGGTACAGGATGCCCGTCGTCACCATGTCACCGTGCTGCCACCGGATGTGAATGCCAGCCAGTGGGATCACACCCTGGAGGGTAAAGAACGCCACCTGCGCCTGGGCCTGAGAATCATCCAGGGCCTGTCCGTGAATGGCGCCGAACGTATCCACCAGAACCGGCCAGCAGGAGGCTATCGCTCCGCCAGCGAACTGCGCCGCTTGGCCACCCTGAACCAGCGGGATATGGAACTGCTGGCCGGCGCCAACGCCATGCCGGCATTCACCGCCAACCGCCACCAGGCCTATTGGCAACTGCTCGACCACGAACAACCCACGGAACTGTTCGCTGAAGAAGTCGCTGTCGACTACCAGCCGGAATACTGCCAGCAATTACCGGAACCCTCTGAAGGCCAGAACGTGCTGGCCGACTACGCCAGCCAGGGCCTGACCTTGCAGCGCCACCCTCTGGCGTTACTGCGGGAACAGGGCCACCTGAAGTTCTGCCTCAGCGCCGAACAACTGAAAAGCACAAAAGCCGGCATTCCGGTTCAGGTCGCCGGCCTCGTCACCGGCCGCCAGCGCCCCGGTTCCGCCTCTGGCGTTACCTTCGTCACCCTGGAAGACGAAACTGGTAACGTGAACGTGGTGGTGTGGCTGGAAACGGCACGGCGGCAGCGAAAGCCGTTACTGACTGCCCGGTTGCTGCATGTGAAGGGCGTGCTGGAGCGGCAGGGGGATATTGTGCATGTGATGGCGGGGAGGCTTTCGGATCTTAGCCATTTGATTCAGTCGTTGCCGGTTCATTCCCGGAATTTTCATTGAGTTCGTAACTCGCAGATTACGTCTGTCGGATTACGGCTTTGCCTAATCCGACCTACATGATGCCTGTCTTTGATGAGAGAACTCCAGGATTCGGGAGTGGATAGGGGACCTTCTTTCAGGAATGTCTGTGGCCATGGATGGCCACAGTCAAGCGCACATGGATGTGCTCGTAGCGGTTCCTGAAAGAAGGTCCCCTATCCTCTCTAACTCCCAAGTTTTCAGTCTTATTAAACAAGAAAACCCCGCACAAAGGCGGGGTTTTCGGTACTGGAGTGAGAAGATCAGCCAAGAAGCTTGATCATTACACCAGCAGCAACCGCAGAGCCGATAACACCGGCCACGTTCGGGCCCATGGCGTGCATCAGCAGGAAGTTCTGCGGGTTGGCTTCCAGGCCCACCTTGTTGGAGACCCGCGCTGCCATCGGCACCGCAGATACACCGGCAGAACCGATCAGCGGGTTGATCTGCTCCTTGCTCAGCTTGTTCATCAGCTTCGCCATCAGAACACCGCAGGCGGTACCAATACCGAAGGCAACGATACCCAGGCCGAGGATACCCAGAGTCTGGCCATCCAGGAACTTGTCCGCCATCAGCTTGGAGCCAACAGACAAGCCCAGGAAAATGGTCACGATGTTGATCAGGGCATTCTGGGCGGTGTCGCTCAGACGCTCAACCACGCCACACTCGCGCATCAGGTTACCGAAGCAGAACATACCCAGCAGCGGTGCCGCATCCGGCAGGAACAGAACCACTGCAATCAGTACCACCAGCGGGAAAATGATCTTTTCCTGCTTGCTGACCGGGCGCAGCTGGCTCATCTTGATCTTCCGCTCTTCGGCCGAGGTCAGCGCCTTCATGATCGGCGGCTGAATCATCGGTACCAACGCCATGTAAGCGTAGGCAGAGACGGCAATGGCGCCCAGCAGGTGCGGAGCCAGAACACTGGATACGTAGATGGACGTTGGGCCATCCGCACCACCGATGATACCGATGGCAGCCGCCTCCAGGATGTTGAACTCCAGAACACCGGTCCAGTCCAGCAGCGCAGCACCGATTACAGTACCGAAGATGCCGAACTGGGCAGCAGCACCCAGCAGCAGGGTCTTGGGGTTGGCCAGCAGCGGGCCGAAGTCCGTCATGGCACCCACACCCATGAAGATCAGCAGAGGCCCGATGGTGCTGCCGATAACCACAGAGTAGAAGTTATACAGCATGCCATTGCCATAGCCGAAGTCCTGGGCAAGGGAGTTCGCCGCCGCCATTTCAGAGTAGCTGGCCTCTTTAACCGCCAGCTTGAAGGCTTCCTTCAGCTCGGGCGTTACTGCCTGCCCAGCCTGATAGGCCACATCCAGCGGCGCGGCCAATGCGGCCAGAACCTGAGTTGCTTCGTTCTTCAGAGCGAAGTGAATGGCATTTTCCGCCGCAGTCAGGGCCAGGCCTGCCTCCGGAATATTCGCCAGAATGCCGCCGAACCCGATGGGTACCAGAAGCAACGGCTCAAATTTCTTGTTGATCGCAAGATAGAGGAGCAAGAGGCCGATGGCGATCATGATCACCTGGCCGATCTCGATGTTGAACAGGCCACTACCTGTCCAGAGTGTCATTAATTTTTCCATGGAATGCTGGCCCTTTATGCGATTGTCAGCATTTCATCATCAGGGGAGACGGCATCACCGACCTTGATGAAGACTTCGCCGATAGTGCCGGCTTTCGGCGCGCGAACCTCGGTTTCCATTTTCATGGCCTCGAGGATAATCATCACATCGCCCTCTTCCACGGTGTCACCCGGTGAAACCAGGACCTTGAAGATGTTGCCACCCAGCGGCGCAACCACAGGCTCGCCTTCACCTGCTGCAGGTGCCGGAGCCGAAGAAGCAGCCGGTGCGGAAGCTGCACCACCCTCACCCTGGATCTGGGTGATCTCGCCACCTTCGGAAACGGCAACAACGAACTTCTTGCCGTTCACTTCAACGGTGTAGGTCTCGGGACCTTCGGACTTCTTGGCCGGAGCAGCGCTTTCGGCGGTCGGAACCGGCTCGAACGCATCCGGGTTGTCACGGTTTTCCAGGAACTTCAGGCCAATCTGCGGGAACAGCGCGTAGGTCAGAACGTCATCCTCGACATTTTCTGCCAGCTTGATGCCCTTCTCTTCGGCCAGCTTCTTGAGCTCGTCGGTCAGCTTGTCCATTTCTGGCTCAAGCAGATCCGCCGGACGACAGGTCACAGGCTCTTTGCCGTCCAGAACGCGCTCCTGCAGTTCCTTGTTCATCGGCGCCGGTGCAGCACCGTATTCGCCTTTGAGAATTGCAGAAGTTTCCTTGGAGATGGACTTGTAACGCTCGCCGGTCAGAACGTTCAGTACAGCCTGGGTGCCGACGATCTGGGAAGTCGGGGTTACCAGCGGGATGTAGCCCAGGTCTTCACGGACCTTGGGAATCTCGTCCAGTACCTGGTCGAACTTGTCGCTGGCATTCTGCTCACGCAGCTGGTTTTCCATGTTGGTGAGCATGCCACCCGGTACCTGAGCAATCAGGATGCGGGAGTCGGTGCCACGCAGGCTGCCCTCGAACTTCGCGTACTTCTTGCGCACCTGGCGGAAGTAAGCGGCGATTTCTTCGAGCAGGTTCAGGTCCAGGCCGGTATCACGGTCAGTACCCTCAAGGATCGCAACCACGGCTTCCGTGGGCGAGTGACCGTAGGTCATACTCATCGAGGAAATCGCGGTATCCACGTTGTCGATACCGGCTTCCGCTGCCTTGATGGCGGTAGCGGTAGACATGCCGGTAGTGGCGTGGCACTGCATGTGAATCGGAATGTCCAGCTCTTTCTTCAGACGGCTCACCAGGTCATAGGCCACGTACGGCTTGAGAATGCCCGCCATGTCCTTGATCGCGATGGAGTCTGCGCCCATGTCGGCCACTTCTTTTGCCAGCTCGACCCACATGTCGATGGTGTGGACCGGGCTCGTGGTGTAGGCAATGGTGCCCTGGGCATGTTTGCCAGTCTTGCGGACGGCCTTGATGGCACGATCAAGGTTACGGGGATCGTTCATCGCATCGAAAATACGGAATACGTCGACGCCATTCTCGGCGGCACGCTCACAGAAACGGTCAACCACATCATCCGCGTAATGACGGTAGCCCAGCAGATTCTGGCCGCGCAGCAGCATCTGCTGCTGAGTGTTGGGCATGGCTTTTTTCAGCTCGCGGATGCGCTCCCAGGGATCTTCGCCCAGGTAGCGGATGCAGGAATCAAAGGTAGCGCCGCCCCAGGATTCCAGGGACCAGAAACCGACCTTGTCGAGTTTCTCGGCAATAGGCAGCATGTCATCCAGCCGCATACGGGTGGCAAGCAGGGACTGGTGGGCGTCACGCAGGATAACGTCCGTAATCCCCAGCGGTTTCTTTGTGTCAGTCATCGTGTCAGCCTTCTGTTTAAAGGTTCTAGTCTTTTACCGGGTCACTTCTTGTGGCGTGACCGGAATTGTGCAATCGCCTTCTTGATGGCCTCGGCGGTGTCAGGGTCAACCGACGCGGGCGCCTTCGGCTTGGCACGTGGCGTTTTGGCCGGGGTTGCCGGCTCTGGCGGCGCAAACCGTCCTATGAGCTTGGACATGAGGAGTGTCGCGAATACCAGAATAATCAGGAACACGAACACAAACCCCATGCCGGCAATCATCAGATCGACGGCTTGTGACATCAGGTCATTCATATCGAACAGCTACCTGTATTGATTTATGTTTCTCCCGAACTTTGCCCGGACTGACCAGTTAGACTAAGGTCTAACGCCTTTCCGCGACAATTCGGGGGGCAAAATCCTGCGTAATTTACCGTTTTCAGGGGCCACCGGCAACCTGAATGCAAAAATCTATACGGGGTTTCCGAGCGTTGCGGCCCCAAAAGACACCTATTCAAACAGACGAAGCAATTCTCATTCAGGCATATCGGACACGTATTTTCCGGCCTTTGACCTTGCCACTTTCAAGCCTGGACAACGCCTTACCCGCCAGTGACTTTTCGACTGCCACAAAACACTGATGGTCGAACAGGTCAATCTTGCCAACGGCCTTGCCGGGCAGACCCGCCTCGCCAGTTAACGCACCCATGACGTCGCCGGGGCGAATCTTGTCCTTGCGCCCACCGGCAATACACAGGGTTTTCATGGCGGGAACAACCGGCTTCATAGGCGTCGCCAGCAGGGTTTCCGTGTCTCCCCACTCCACACTGCGACCTCTTTCGGATTCAATACGACTGATCTTGTGCCCCTGGGCCGGCGTGCAAAAGGTGACGGCATGGCCCTGCTCCCCTGCCCGGCCGGTGCGCCCGATGCGATGAGTATGGACTTCGGGATCCCGCGCAGGCTCAGCATTGATAACTAGCGGCAGAGACTTGATATCAAGACCGCGGGCGGCCACATCGGTGGCGACGAGAATGGAACAGCTCTGATTGCCAAAGCGCACCAGCACGCTGTCGCGTTCCCTTTGTTCGAGATCTCCATGCAGAGGCAGTGCTGAGAACCCCCGATCACCCAGCTCCTTCGCCAGCTCGTCGCACTGCTGCTTGGTGGTGCAAAAAACGATACAGGACTCAGGCTGGCGCTGGGAGAGCAGCGCCACGATGGCATCCGATTTGGATTGCGGCGAAACTTCGTAGAACAACTCTTCGATGTCGGGGTTATCACCAGTTTCTTCAGCGCGAACGTCTACCGGGCTTTTCTGATACTGCTTGCTCAGTTCTCGAATGGGCGCCGGCCAGGTCGCCGAAAACATCATGGTCTGGCGGGAGGGTGGCGTCTGGGAAAGAATATCTTCCATCGCTTCCTGGAAGCCCATGTCCAGCATCCGGTCTGCCTCATCAAGCACCACGGTTTTCAGACGTGCCAGTGAGAGGGTCTGCTTGCGCAGGTGGTCCTGGATCCTGCCCGGTGTTCCAACCACAATGTGCGCGCCATGACTGAGCGATCCGATCTGCGGGCCGATGGCAACACCGCCGCACAGGGTCAGCACCTTGATGTTATCCCGAGCCCGCGCCAGCTCCCGGATCGCCTTGGCCACCTGATCCGCCAGCTCCCGGGTTGGGCACAACACCAGCGCCTGAACTGCGAACAACCGGGGATTGAGATTCTCAACCAGACTGATACCAAACGCCGCTGTTTTTCCGCTTCCGGTTTTGGCCATGGCGATAATGTCTTTTCCGGCCAGACCTGGTGCAAGGGCCTTCGCCTGGATTTCTGTGGGTTGCGCGAAACCCAATTGGTCGAGGTTCGAGCGCATGGCAGAAGACAGACCAAAGTCATTAAAAGAAGACATAAAAGAAAATCCCGGAATCAGCGGAAGCTGGTTATGAAGGCAAATATGAGGGCGTATACTAGGGCGAAATGATACCAGAATCTGCAACGAAAGAACGGAGTTACCGATGGCATCCCTGCAGGATCAATTGCTGAAAGCCGGCCTTGCCGACGAGAAAAAGGCCAAGGCCATTCGCAGCGAAAAGCGCAAGAAGAGAAAACAGCAACCCAAGGGCGCTGTCGAAGTGAACGAGGCCGAGATCCGTGCACGCCAGGCCCGGGAAGAGAAAGCTGAACGGGATCGGCAGCTTAATCTGGAGCGACAGCGCGCTGCCGAGAAAAAAGCCATCCAGGCCCAGATCCGCCAGCTGGTGGAAACCAATCGCCTGGATCGCAGCCGGGGTGAAACCTCCTACCAGTTTGTCCATGACAAGAAGATCAAGAAGCTGTTCGTAGACGACACCATGGTGGACCAGTTGTCCCGCGGCCGACTGGCAATCGTTTTCGTGAACGATAGCTATGAAATCGTGGCAGAGGGCGTTGCCCGTAAAATCATGGAGCGGGATGAAAGCGCTGTAGTGGTGCTCCATGATCGTAAGCAGGATGATGCAGGAGAAGATGATCCTTACGCAGGCTACGAAATCCCTGACGATCTGATGTGGTAGGGGCCACGCTGGTTCTGATAGCAATTGGAGCCAGCGTTTCATCATTGCGTATCACGTTAAAAAACACCCGGTAATCAACTGTTACTGTAAAGTTCTGGAATACCCCGCCGTAAACCGCCTTAATATAAGTCAAATAAGAGGCACCTTTACCCTTCCTTGCGTATCAAATCCCCTTTCCCGGCCCATGGCCGGATAGAGGCGCTATCGAAGTTGGGCTGACCAATCTCACATCGTTCAGGGACAAAGAAACAATGCGTTTTTCAGAGCTCTTCAGCAACATGACCATCCGGACCCGGCTGGCCGGAGGATTTGCCATCCTGCTCCTTCTGACCATTCTGGTCGGCCTGGTTGGCGACCGGGCACTGGAAAGTTATGGCCAGCGGTCCAATATTGTCGCCATGCTCGGTCAGGTGAACACCAACCTGACCGAAGCCCGGGTTGAGGAAAAAAACTTCCTGCTGACCGGTGAAGCAGAAGCTGTCACCAGAACCCAGGCCCAGGGCGACCGGGTTCTGGAGCTGATCAGTGACATCCAACCATTGCTTCAAGCGCCCGAAGATATCGATACGTTGGGCCAGATTCAGGCTGATGTGAAAAGCTATCAACAGCTGATGGAACAGGTTGAGACAAACATCGGTGCACGCGAGGAGGCGCTTGAGCAGCTGGAGACCAGCGCGCGCATTTTCGGGTCCTCTTTAAAGGCGCACAGCTCCCTGTTCTTCGCTTCCGCCATTTTCGAGGACATGCGTCGATCCGAACGAAAATTCCTCATTGAGCACGATGATGCAAGCGTAAAAGCCTACCTTGATGACGCCAAACGGGTTCAGGGTCCGCTTAAGTCAGCAGCGATAACGGCCGAGGAAAAGGAGCAGATTAACGCAGCGCTGGCTACCTATGTCTCTGAATTCCGCAACGTAGTAGACCTCACAAATGCCGGAAAGCAATATTCAGATGACATGGTCAGCACAGCAAGGAGTGCCATCGAATCAGCAAACAACCTCCGTGCACTTCAAGTCGGGAAAATGGAAGCGGACCGACAGCAGGCATCCTGGCTGATCTTTGGCGCCACCGGGATTGCTCTCGTACTTGGCATCCTCATGGCGTACCTGATTACTCGCGCCATTGTCTCACCCGTAAATCGGGCGGTGACCATTGCGTCTGAAGTTGCCTCTGGCAACCTGACCGTGGACATCAAGGCGAGCGGTACCAACGAGATCAGTCGGCTAATGGCCGCCCTGGCGACCATGGTAACCAGCCTCAGGGAATTGGTCCGAAGCATTGAATCAGGTGCATCCAACATCGCTGCCTCTGCGGAGGAGCTATCAACCGTCACCAGCCAGACCAGCGAGGGCATCAACCGCCAGAAGCAGGAAACCGATCAGGTTGCCACGGCCATGAACGAGATGACCGCAACCGTCGGAGATATTGCCCAAAGCGCAGAACAGGCATTCACAGTTGCAACGGATGCCGCCAGCCAGGCCAGTGATGGCGAGCGGGAAGTTCAGGAGACAGTAAATCAGGTTAACAACCTGGCGCGGGAAGTAAGCCAGAGCATGGAAACCATTCAGGGACTGCAGAAAGAAACGGCAAACATCGGCACCGTGCTTGACGTTATTAAATCAGTCGCTGAACAGACCAATCTGCTGGCCCTGAATGCCGCCATTGAAGCGGCCCGTGCTGGCGAGCAGGGGCGCGGATTCGCCGTGGTCGCAGACGAGGTTCGATCACTGGCCCAGCGGACCCAATCATCTGCCCAGGAAATCGAGACACTGGTAACTGCGCTTCAAAACAGTGCCGGCAACTCGGTATCCGCCATGGAGTCCAGCACCACCATGGCCTCGAACACCCTTGAGCGCGCCACAGCAACCGGGGCAACCATTGAGCGCATCGCCCGGGCCGTCGAGGACATCAAACAGTACAACAGCCAGATCGCCACAGCCTCTGAACAACAGACCTCGGTGGCTGAGGAAATCAATCAGAACATCACCAGCATCCGCGACGTTACCGACCAGTCCGCGGCTTCATCGAACCAGACCGCCAGCTCCAGCAGTGAACTGGCCAGGCTCGGCAGCGATCTGCAGAACCTGGTTTCGCGCTTCAGGCTGTAGGCTGTTCGGAACGAAAAGGGGCAGACAACCCATCCTGGTTGCCTGCCCCTTTTTTGTGGCTTCAGCCTTTGTCAATGAAGTTTGTGCCGCTCAAAGATTTCCAGAATTTCCCTTTCGGCCTCAGCGGGCACGCTCACTTTGACCACCTTGGCTTCCTCGTCGATAAAGATATTGTCCCGGGGAATGCCAGTCGCAATAAGGTCGTCCCAGGTATTTTTGGCCTGGTCGTGATCTTTGTAGCTACCATTGAGTGTCTTGTTCATGGCTAGACCTCCTTCCTGAAATCAAATTTCCCTGCACTATTAAGATTAAGTTCGAGAAGGATATTTGAGCAAATATTGATCAGCCAAAAATTGACCAGGGGCAAATAAAAACCCCGCACAGGGCGGGGTTCTTTATTTGATATGGCGCGGCTGGGAGGATTATTCGGGCCTTCGGCCCTCACCCCTTCGGGGTCGCCGTCGCGTGGCTCCGGCGTTCCTCAACCCACTGCGTGGGTTTCGGTCGAACCTCTTATCGGTTCAAATCCTCCCGGCTGTACAAAGCAAAACGCCTCAGCCTGTGGGATGCACAAACTGAGGCGCTTTGGTCTTGATATGGCGCGGCTGGGAGGATTCGAACCTCCGACCGCCTGGTTCGTAGCCAGGTACTCTATCCAGCTGAGCTACAGCCGCTTAAAACTTGTGGCAGGTTGATCGATGGCGCGGCTGGGAGGATTCGAACCTCCGACCGCCTGGTTCGTAGCCAGGTACTCTATCCAGCTGAGCTACAGCCGCACATTGATCACTTGCTGTGGTTGAATGCTACCTCAACCTGTCTCGCCTTTCCTGGAAGGAAAATGGCGGAGAGGGAGGGATTCGAACCCTCGGTACGATTGCTCGTACGGTTCCTTAGCAGGGAACTGGTTTCAGCCACTCACCCACCTCTCCTTGAGAACGGGGCGTATACTACCATAATTTTTCTGTTTTCATAGGGTTGACACGAGATTTTTCAGGCTCGTTTCAACCCACCATCAAAAAAGCCGTTCAGGTTTCCCATGAACGGCTTTCTGTCTCTCAGCTGTTGCCGGGCTCCGGCTCTTCAGAGCCTTTTTCCGACTGAATACGCTGGTAGATTTCTTCACGGTGTACCGCGACTTCTTTCGGGGCGTTCACGCCAATGCGCACCTGATTGCCCTTTACTCCCAGGACGGTGACGGTTATATCGTCGCCGACCATCAGCGTTTCGCCCACGCGGCGAGTCAAAATCAACATATCCCTTACTCCCTATCCAGAGCTACCTGTTCCGATAAATGGTTTTTTGATCTATTTATTGCTTTTATAGTGGGATCACTTACTGATCTGTAGACGCACATTCCCTTATACGGTTCAGGTTTGTCATAGGCTCAGTATATGATGCCCTTTTTTCGGAGGCCCCGCAGACCGACCTTTTATCTGCGGTTTTCAGGCCTCGTCCGATACCGCGGGCTTGTCCAGTTCAAATGCACTGTGAAGCGCACGAACCGCAAGCTCAAGGTATTTCTCATCGATCACCACGGAAATCTTGATTTCTGATGTGGAGATCATCTGGATATTGATGCCTTCGTTAGACAGCGCCTCAAACATCTGGGTTGCAACGCCGGCGTGGGAGCGCATACCAACCCCTACGATACTGACCTTGGCAATCTTGCTGTCGCCAGCCACTTCACGGGCTCCGAGTTCATCCGCAACGCGCTGAAGTACTTCCTTTGCACGTTTGAAATCATTGCGATGGACGGTGAACGTAAAGGCAGTGCGGTTATCCTCGCCCACGTTCTGTACGATCATATCCACTTCAATATTGGCGTCGCTCACCGGTTTCAGAATACGCAACGCGCTGCCCGGAGTATCTGGTACTCCCGCAATGGTCAGTTTGGCTTCATCACGGTTAAAAGCGATGCCGGAAACAACCGGTTGTTCCATGGCGTTTTCATCCTCAAGAGTAATCAGGGTGCCTTCACCTTCCTGGAAGCTGGAAAGAACCCTTAATGGAACGTTGTATTTACCTGCAAATTCTACCGAGCGGATCTGGAGCACCTTTGAGCCCAGGCTGGCCATCTCGAGCATTTCCTCGAACGTGATCCGTTCAAGCCTGCGCGCGCTGTCGACCACCCTTGGGTCGGTTGTATAGACCCCGTCCACGTCAGTATAGATCTGGCATTCATCTGCTCTGAGCGCTGCTGCAAGAGCCACCGCCGTGGTGTCGGAACCACCCCGCCCGAGAGTGGTGATGTTTCCACTTTCGTCGATGCCCTGGAATCCGGCAACCACCACCACACGGCCCGCATCCAGATCTTCACGCATGCGCTGCTCATCAATCTGTTTGATCCGCGCCTTGGTGTGGCTGCTGTCAGTCAGGATTCGCACCTGTGAGCCGGTGTAGGAACGCGCTTCACAGCCGCGCTTCTGCAACGCCATGGACAGGAGCGCGATGGTTACCTGCTCACCGGTAGACACCAGCACGTCCATCTCACGCGGTGTCGGCTCCTCCATGATGTCGTTCGCCAGGGCGATCAGCCGGTTGGTTTCACCGCTCATGGCGGAAACCACCACAACAACATCATGACCTTCCTTCCGAAAACGGCAGACCTTATCGGCCACCGCTTCAATGCGTTCGGTTGTTCCAACCGACGTGCCACCAAATTTCTGAACCAACAGAGCCATTATTTTCCCAATATCCGAAACGGGGACTCACAGCGGAGCATTGCTCCGCCAATTAGAAGAAACGGGCGGGATTATAAACCCCGGCCCGCACACAAAAACAGTTGCTTAAGCGATATTTTTCTCGACCCAACCGGCGACACCTGCCAGCGCTTCCTCAAGCTTGGACGGATCGTTGCCCCCGCCCTGAGCCATATCGGGCCGACCCCCGCCCTTGCCGTCGACCTGGGCGGCGAGATGTTTCATCAGATCGCCCGCTTTGATCCGCCCTGTGGCGGACTTGGTGACACCGGCAACCAGAGTTACCTTGCCATCTTCCACGCTGGCAAGAACCACAACACCCTCGCCCAGCTTGTTCTTCAACTGATCGGCCGTTTCCATCAGGGCCTTGCGGTCAGCGCCTTCCAGTTCCGAAGCCACTACCTTGAGCCCGGCCACGTCAACGGCCGTGCTGGCCAGATCGGTGCCAGCCGAGGAAGCAAGTTTTGCCTTCAGGGCATCCACTTCCTTCTCAAGCTGACGATTGCGGTCAATCGTCTGCTGAACCTTTTCAATGACCGACTCGCGAGAGCCTTTCACCAGGCGGGCCGCCTCGCGAAGGGTACGCTCGGTGCCGTCTATCCAGTCCAGCGCGCCCATACCCGTAACCGCCTCGATGCGGCGCACGCCGGATGAAATGCCACTTTCAGAAGTGATACGGAAAAGCCCGATATCGCCGGTGCGCGAAACATGGGTACCGCCGCAGAGCTCTACAGAATAGTTATCGGTACCCATGCTGAGCACCCGGACAACATCCCCGTATTTTTCCCCGAACAATGCCATGGCGCCCTTCTCCTGGGCCTTTTCCATGTCGGTAATCTCGGTCTGCACCGGGCTGTTTTCCAGAATCTGCTCATTAACCTGGCGCTCGATCTCACGGAGCTGTTCCGGAGTAACGGCCTCGAAGTGAGAGAAATCGAAACGCAGTTTGTCCGGATCCACCAGCGAACCCTTCTGGGTCACGTGTTCACCCAACACCTTGCGCAAGGCCGCATGCAGCAAGTGGGTGGCGGAGTGGTTACGCTTGGTGCGCTCACGGCGGGCGTGATCAATCCGCGCATCGACTTCCAGCCCCGGGAACAGTTCACCCTCGATCAGGGTGCCCAGGTGCAGGTGGTTATCACCTTCCTTACGCGTATCCGTTACCTTGAACCGGCCACCGCTCCATGTCAGCAGGCCGGTATCGCCGACCTGGCCACCGGACTCGGCATAGAACGGCGTGCGTTCAAGCACCACAACGGCCTCGTCACCGGCTTCTGCGGTCTTTTCCTCGCCGTTGACGATGACTGCACGGATTTTCTCGTGGCCATCGATATGTTCGTAACCGGTAAACTCGGTCTTACCTTCCAGCTGCAAGCCGGCGGCGTTGTAGTCGATACCGAACTTGCTGGCTGCACGGGCGCGCTCGCGCTGACCTTCCATGGCCTTTTCATACCCTTCGTAATCCAGCGTCAGGCCTCGTTCGCGGGCAATGTCGTTGGTCAGGTCAACCGGGAAACCATAGGTGTCGTAAAGCGTGAAGATGGTCTCGCCCGGAATCTCGGTGCCCTTGAGTTCGGCAATGTCCTGCTCAAGCAGACGCAAGCCCTTGTCCAGCGTCTTGGCAAACTGCTCTTCTTCCTGCAGCAACACCTTTTCAATCTGCTTGCGGCTGCTAACCAGCTGCGGGAAGGCTTCGCCCATGAGCTCGCACAAAGCGCCGGTGAGCTTGTAGAAGAACGGCTCGGTGGCACCCAGCTTGTTGCCATGACGAGCCGCGCGGCGAATGATCCGGCGCAGCACGAAACCGCGGCCTTCGTTGGAGGGCATCACGCCGTCGGCGATCAGGAAAGCGCAGGAGCGGATGTGATCGGCGACAACGCGCAGGGACGCTTCCGTGGTCGCGGCACCGCCCAGAACCTGAGAGGCGGCTGCCAACAGATCCTGGAAAAGATCAATCTCATAGTTGCTGTGCACACCCTGCAAAACAGCGGTGATTCGCTCGAGCCCCATGCCGGTGTCGACAGATGGCTTGGGCAGTTTCAGCATCTCACCGTCGGCGGTGCGATTGTACTGCATGAACACCACGTTCCAGATCTCGATGTAACGATCACCGTCCTCTTCCGGCGATCCGGGAGGACCGCCAGCAACGTCCGGCCCGTGATCGTAGAAGATCTCAGTACAGGGACCGCAGGGACCGGTGTCACCCATCTGCCAGAAGTTGTCAGAGGCGTAACGGCCGCCTTTGTTATCGCCAATGCGGACGATACGGTCGGCCGGCACGCCGATTTCCTTGTTCCAGATATCGAAAGCTTCGTCATCTTCGGCATAAACGGTTACCCAGAGTTTTTCCTGGGGCAGGTTCAGCCAGTTCTCGCCGGTAAGAAAGGTCCAGGCGTAGTTGATCGCTTCCCGCTTGAAGTAGTCGCCGAAACTGAAGTTGCCCAGCATCTCGAAGAAGGTGTGGTGACGGGCGGTGTAACCGACGTTTTCAAGATCGTTGTGCTTACCGCCAGCGCGGACACATTTCTGGGAGGAGGTTGCCCGGGTGTAGTCACGCTCTTCGCGGCCAAGAAACAGGTCCTTGAACTGGTTCATTCCCGCATTCGTAAACAACAATGTGGGGTCGTCCGCAGGTACCAGCGAACTACTTGGAACAATGGTGTGACCTTGCTGCTTGAAATAATCGAGGAATGCCTGTCGCAACTCTGCGGTTTTCATAGCCCTTTGATACCTTTCCAGAAACCCGGCGGAAATGCCGCCCGGTCCGCGATTGAATACGAATACTTACATGCGTGTGCAAATCCGCTACTCTAGCACACGCCGAGAACAGGAAAAACGTGAAACATCACAGGAGATTCCATGCCCCGACGCTTCCATGACGCCGAGGAACTATTCCCACCAGCCACCGCCCTCAAACGTGCCCTTGCCATTATCTACGACGGTTTGATCAGCATTGCCGTACTGCTTGTCGCTACCTGGGCATACACCATGGTGGCTGGCTGGGTTACCGGCTGGGACCGCTACGAGCAAATGGCCGAGGCAGGCCAGCTCTCTGGAGACCCCGGGCTTACGTTCACCCTGTTTCTGGTTCTTTACCTGTTCTTCGGCTATTTCTGGACCCGCATCGGCCAGACCCTGGGGATGCAGGTGTGGCGGATCCGCATTGAAAATATTGATGGCACGTCGGTGAGCTGGACCAAGGCACTCAGGCGCTATGTAACGGCGGCAGCGGTGATCTTCCTGACGCTACTGGGCAGTTACTATTTCGGAGGAGCCACCCTGTTTGTGAGCATCCCGGCTATTGTCGCGCTATTCTATCCGATCAATGGCCTTTCGGTTACGGATCGCCTGTCAGACAGCGTCGTTGTCTCGGTTCCAAAGGAAACCGCAACGAAAAAGCCTGCTGCGAAGTAATGGCAGGAGATCAGACCGGGCCCGTCAGCCGGCCCGGCGCATCAAGATAGCACCTACGACGGCATTTACTGCGATTGGCACCAGCACCGCCAGCATCGGGTTAAATCCGTAGACAAGACTCATGGGCCCCAGCAGATCCTGCATGTATTTGAAGAGCAGCCCCACCAACAGCCCTGTAAAAACGCGGAAACCCATGGTGACGGATCGCAACGGCCCGAAAATAAAGGATATGGCCACCAGCACCATTACAGCGGTACCCAGGGGCATCAGGGCCTTTTTCCAGAACGCCAGCCAGTAACGCGAGGCATTGAGATTTTGTTCGCCCAGATAGCGGGCGTAGGTGAACAAGCCCGTCATGGACAGATTTTCCGGCTTTACAATCAGAACACTCAAAACGCTCGGTGACAGGCCCGTTTCCCATCTCAAGGACTGGTTCTCGGAGCGGGTGGTTCTGTCGTCTTCGAACTCGGTGGTTCGAACCTTCTCCAGAAGCCAGTAATCGCCCTGATAGATAGCCCGTTCCGCAAAGCTCGCCGCCAGCAATTGTCTGTCGTCGTCAAACTGGAAGCGGGAAACACCGTGAAGCACCCCGTTGGGCTGCACCGCATTCAGATGAATATAGACGTTCCCTTCCTTGTGCCAGACCCCGGATGCCGACGCCACATTGGTACCCGCACCGAGCGCAACGGCTTTGTCGCTCTGCGCCACCCGCTCCGCCGGCGGAGCCACGTACTCGCCAATCAACACACCGAGGATGACCACCACCAGGGCCGGCTTCATGGCCGACCAGACAATACGTTTAAGTGAAACACCGGCAGCCCGGATCACCGTCAGCTCCGATGAACTGGCCATGGAACCCAGCCCCACCAGACAACCCATGAACGCGCCCAGCGGCAGATAGTCATAGATACGGCGAGGCAGGGTCAGAAAGACGTACCAGAGCGCTTCCAGCGTCTGGTAATTGTTCCGGGTATCCTCCAGCTCGGCGATGAAGGCGAAGATCAGGTCAAGCGAAAGCACCACAACCATAACGAGGAACATGGCGCCGCCGACGGTCCGCATTACATAGCCGTCAATCCTGCGCATGGGCAGCCCCCTCCCGCATCAGGCGCCTGCGATGCAGCCAGTCTGGGCCAAACTGCAGCCACAGACCAAAACCGATAAACAGGGCATGAACCCAGAGCATGCCGACCCACTCGGGAACCTTGCCCTCCGCCAGCCAGTCACGGGCAACAATCAGCAGGCCCAGATAGGTGATGTATACCAGCATGGCCGGAAGCAGATGAAAAAACCTGCCCTGGCGGGGATTTACCCGACTCAGGCGAACCGCCAGCAAGGTCACAACCGGGACAATCAGGGGCAGTGAAAGACGCCAGTGCAGTAAAGCACGATCTTCCAGCCGGTCTGATTGCATCAGGCTCCAGGTACTGGCCCCTTCCTCCAATTCCCGGGTTCCGGCCTGACCGCTCTCGATTTTCAGGCCGTAGGCCTCGAAATCAGTAGTGGTGTAATCCAGTTCACCAGCAGCACCCTCGAAGCGGCCACCTTCTTCAAGAATCAAAAAACGGCTTCCGGTTTCAGGGTCCACCAACTGGGAACCGGAATCGGCCGTGATAATGGTCAGCCCCTGACCGTTGTCAGCGTATTCTGCGATAAAGACGCCCTGCAGGCGGCGCTTGTCTTCGCTCAGACCTTCCGTGTAAGTCACACGCCCGCCCGAAGAGAAATCCTGGAAACGCCCCGGCGCCAACATCTCGAACTCAGTGGCCTTGCGCTGCTCGTTGAAGATTTCTTCAACCTGATTCATCCCCCAGGGCGACACGTAAAGACTCATCGCACCGACGATAATCATCACCGGCAGACTGCCCAGAAGGGTTTTACCCAACAAAGCCTTGTCGCTGACGCCACAGGCAAACAGTACCGTCATCTCGCTTTCAAGATACATCCGGCCGTAGGCAAGCAGAATTCCGATAAACAGACCCAGGGGCAGTATCAGCTCCAGAAATCCTGGAAAACGATAAGCCATGATCTCGAACAGGACACCGGCGGAGATGCTGCCCTGGGCGGCGCTGTCGAGGTATTTGAGGAAACGGCCACTCATGAACACCAGCAGCAGGATGCCGGAGACGGCAAGCATGCTGATCATGATCTGGCGTATGAGGTAACGGAAGATGATGCTCAAATCGGTCTCTCTGGCCGTATCCGTTGAAACGTGGAGGTCGCTGGGAACTGCGCGTATTCTATGTAACCTTGGTGCTGAATGACAGAGTAGCCGTATTACACCAACGTGAAGGCACGGGCCGGCGCGGAAGCCACGCCAATCGCTTGATAATTTCCCGGCAAGCCCCAATGCTAGACTAGATCACAATCAAGAACGATTCCCGCCGCAGGCGGGAGCCTCGTGAAAAATCAACAGGAGTTGCCATGAATTTCAGCCTGAGCAGTAAAGCCATCGCCAGTAGCAAAGCAGACTGCCTAGTAATCGGCTTGCCTGAAAAGGGCACCTGGCCAGATTCGACAAACCAGGCCGATGAGGCACTCGGCGGGCTGATCAAGACACTCCACAAAGCCGGCGACCTCACCGGTAAAAACGCCACTACCGTGACAGTTCCCCTGACTGACCAGCCATGGAGCCGCCTGCTCGTGGTTGGCACCGGCAAGGATACCGATCGCAGCCCGGCCAACTACCGCAAAGCGCTGATCGCGATGATGGCCGCGCTCAAGGACGGGCCGTCGAAAAGTGTCGTCATCGCCCTTGCAGACACCCCTGTAACCGGCGAAGAAGCTGTGAGTTCAGAAACAGCCCTTCTCAGCCTGATCGGCCGGACTCTTGAAGATCAGCTTTATACTTTCAGCGACTACAAGAGCGAAAAGCCCGCAGCACGAAAGCTCAACAAAGTCGTTGTTCATGCCTCCAGTGCTGGAAAGGCCCTCAAGGACGCCTTCAATCTCGGACTGGCCACCGGGCGTGGCATGAACCTGACCCGTGATCTCGGAAACACCCCGCCAAACATCTGCCATCCGGAGTGGCTGGCTCAGCAGGCCAAGAAACTGGCCAAGGACTACGACTGCATCAAGACCGAAGTGCTTGATGAGAAGCAGATGGAAAAGATGGGCATGAACACCATCCTGGCCGTCGGCAAAGGCAGTACCCAGCCCCCACGCCTGATTGTCATGGAATACCGCGGCGGCAAAGCCAAGGACAAACCCCATGTGCTCGTGGGTAAAGGCATCACCTTCGACACCGGCGGCATCAGCCTCAAGCCCGGCGAAGGCATGGACGAAATGAAGTACGACATGGGCGGCTCCGCCAGCGTCTTCGGCGCCATGAAAGTGCTCGCCGAGACTCAACCCAAGATCAACGTGGTGGCCGTCATCGCCGCGGCGGAGAACATGCCGGACGGCGGCGCGTCCCGCCCGGGCGACATCGTTACCACCTTGTCCGGCATGACGGTCGAAATCCTCAACACCGACGCCGAGGGCCGCCTGGTACTGTGCGACGCCCTCACCTACGTCAAGAAATTCGACCCGGCCGCCGTGATCGACCTGGCGACACTGACCGGTGCCTGCATCATTGCCCTTGGCAACCACGCCACCGGCCTGCTCGCCAACAACGACGATCTGGCCAACGAACTGCTGGCCGCCGGCGAACGTGCCGGTGACCGAGCCTGGCGCCTGCCGCTCTGGGACGAATACCAGAGCCAGCTCGACAGCAACTTCGCCGACATGGCCAACATCGGCGGCCGTCCCGCCGGTACCATTACCGCGGCCTGCTTCCTGTCCCGGTTCGCCAAGGACTACCGCTGGGCTCACCTGGACATCGCCGGCACCGCCTGGCATTCCGGCAAAGCCAAAGGCTCCTCAGGCCGTCCGGTCCCACTGCTGGTCGATTACCTGATGTCCCATGCCGGAAAATAACCCGGCGCCCTCTCCGGAACCCGGCAGCCTCGCTGCCGGCTCCTCCGGCCAGGAGGACCAGAACCAACGCTACTGGTTCCACATCCTCGCCCAGAACACCCCCGCAGCCCGCAACCTCCACGCCACCAAGCTCGTGGACAAAGCCTGGCAGCAGGGCGACCGCGTGTGCGTCGTCTGCGATACCATGCAACATGCAGAAGAACTGGACGACCTGCTCTGGAACTTCAGCCCGGACGCGTTTATCCCTCATAGCGTTGTCCCCGATTCCGCCACCACCTGCACCGATCCTGTCGGCATCCTGCTATGCCCGCCGGTCGCCGAAGACTGGGATACCGTGATCATTCTTTCGGCAACGCTGCCGGCGGATGCGGACCGATTTAAACGGCTGGCCCTGGTTGCCCATAACGACCCGAATGTTCTCAATCAGGCTCGGTCGCATTTCAAGCAGTTGCGGGCATTGGGGATTGAACCGCGGGTGCATGACCTCAGGAAGCGGGGATAGCCCGTGTCGGGTTACGCTTCGCTAACCCGACCTACGTGCTTTGCTGCCCTGCAAGCGAATTGCACATAGATAGAAAAGTGAGTTTGGGGAATGCTTTCCAAAACTGTTGAGGGCCAAGGACGGCCCGAAACAAGCGCACATGGATGTGCTCGTAGCGTGTTTTGGAAAGCATTCCCCGAACTCACCTGCACTAACTCCTCAGTCCTGAATCAAGAAGCCACCTCGAGGGTTCGCCGCAAACAGGGCGACCATGTATAATCGAGCGTCTCAATTTTCCCTTGTGAATCAACCAACGGTCACTGCAGAACCCCATGGAAAAAACCTACCAGCCAGAAAATATCGAGCGCCAGTGGTACGAAAACTGGGAATCCAAAGGGTACTTCCGCCCCAGCGGTGAAGGCCAGTCCTACAGCATCGCCATCCCGCCGCCCAACGTCACCGGCAGCCTGCACATGGGCCATGCGTTCCAGCACACCATCATGGACACCCTCACCCGCTTCAAGCGCATGCAGGGCCGTAACGCACTGTGGACCGTCGGTACCGACCACGCCGGCATCGCCACCCAAATGGTGGTTGAGCGCAAACTGGCAGCCGAAGAAGACAAAACCCGCCACGACCTCGGCCGGGAAGAGTTCATCAAGCGTATCTGGGACTGGAAAGAGCACTCGGGCGGCACCATCACCCGCCAGATCCGCCGTCTTGGCAACTCCGTGGACTGGGACAACGAACGCTTCACCATGGACGACGGCTTCTACAAGGCCGTACAGGAAGTGTTTATCCGCCTGTACGACGAAGGCCTGGTGTACCGCGGCAAGCGCCTGGTTAACTGGGACCCGAAACTGCATACCGCCATTTCCGACCTGGAAGTGGAAAACAAGGAAGAGAAAGGCTTTTTCTGGCATCTGCGCTACCCGCTGGCTGACGGCGTGCAGACCAAAGACGGCAAAGATTACCTGGTGGTGGCCACCACCCGTCCGGAAACCATGCTCGGCGACACCGCCGTGGCCGTGCACCCGGACGACGAGCGTTACCAGCATCTGATTGGCAAGCACGTGATGCTGCCCCTGGTGAATCGCCGGATCCCCATCGTTGCCGACCACCACGCCGACCCGGAGAAAGGCTCCGGCTGCGTGAAGATCACCCCGGCCCATGATTTCAACGACTACGCCGTCGGCAAGCGCAACAACCTGCCGATGGTCAACGTCATGACCCAGGATGCCAACATCCGGGACGTTGCCGAAGTGTTCAACGCCGACGGTACTGAAAACACCGAGCTCGACGGCACCATGCCGGGCGCCTACGCCGGTCTGACCCGCGAGGACGCACGCAAGCAGATCGTTGCTGACATGGAAGCCGAAGGACTGGTCGAGAACATCGAAGACCACGTACTCAGCGTTCCCCGGGGCGACCGCTCCGGCCTGATCATCGAGCCCATGCTCACCGACCAGTGGTTTGCTGATGCCAAGACCCTGGCCAAACCGGCTATTGAAGCCGTGGAAGACGGCCGAATCCAGTTCGTGCCCAAGCAGTACGAAAACATGTACTTTGCCTGGATGCGCGATATCCAGGATTGGTGTATTTCCCGCCAGCTCTGGTGGGGCCACCGCATTCCGGCCTGGTACGACGCCGACGGCAACATCTACGTGGGTCGCAGCGAGGAAGAAGTGCGCCAGAAGCATAATCTGTCCGCAGACGTTGCCCTGGAGCAGGATGAAGACGTTCTTGATACCTGGTTCAGCTCCGCCCTGTGGACCTTCGGCACCCTGGGCTGGCCGGAAATCACCGAACGGCTGAAGACTTTCCACCCCACCGACGTGCTGGTCACCGGCTTCGACATCATTTTCTTCTGGGTGGCCCGGATGATCATGATGACCATGCACTTCATGAAAAATGAAGACGGCACACCCCAGGTGCCCTTCCACACCGTGTACGTCACCGGCCTGATCCGCGACGAGCACGGCGACAAGATGTCCAAGTCCAAGGGCAACGTCATCGACCCCCTGGACATGATCGACGGCATCAGCCTGGATGACCTGTTGGAGAAGCGCACCGGCAACCTGATGCAGCCCAAGCTGGCGGAAAAGATCGGCAAGCGCACCAAAAAGGAATTCCCGGAGGGTATTACGGCCCACGGCACCGACGCCCTGCGCTTCACCCTGGCGGCCATGGCCACCACCGGTCGCGACATCAACTGGGATATGAAGCGCCTGGAAGGCTACCGTAACTTCTGCAACAAGCTCTGGAACGCCGCCCGCTACGTGCTGATGAACACCGAAGGCGAAGACTGTGGTGTGAATGACGAGCCGGTGGAGCTATCCCTGGCCGACCGCTGGATCATCAGCGAGCTGCAAAACTGCGAACAGGATGTAATCCGTTACCTGGACCAGTACCGCTTCGACCTGGCCGCCTACGCGCTTTACGAGTTCATCTGGAACGAATACTGCGACTGGTATCTGGAGCTCTCGAAGCCGGTTCTCAATGATGAAAGCGCCAGTGCCGAGGCCAAACGGGGCACCCGTCGAACCCTGGTACGCGTACTGGAAGCCGTCCTGCGACTGGCGCACCCGATGATGCCCTTCATCACCGAGGAAATCTGGCAGCGCATTGCGCCCCTGGCCGGCAAGACCGGCGACAGCATCATGCTGCAGGCCTACCCGCAGCCGGATGCCACCAAGCAGGACGCCGCGGTAACCGCCGATATCGAATGGCTGAAAGGCGTAATCGTGGCCGTGCGGAACATCCGGGGCGAAATGAACATTTCCCCGGCGAAGAAGATTCCGGTATTGCTGCGCGGCAAAGACGCCGACGATCAGCGTCGCATGAATGACAACCGCCAGTTCCTGAGCTCCCTGGCCAAGCTGGAGAGCCTGGACTGGTTCGACGGTGACAAAGCTCCGATGTCCGCCACCCAGCTGGTGGGAGAAATGGAAGTCCTGGTCCCCATGGCCGGCCTGATCGACAAGGACGCGGAACTCAAGCGCCTGGACAAGGAGCTGGAGCGTCTGCAGAAAGAGATTGGCCGCCTCGAAGGCAAGCTGGGGAACGAGAAGTTCACCGCCAAGGCCCCGGCCGAAGTGGTCGAGAAGGAACAGGAAAAACTCCGGGACGCCCAGAGCAGCCAGGCTCGCCTGAGCCAGCAAAGGGCCGATATCGAGGCCATGTAACCGGCATGATCGGTATTCTCGGTGCAGGCTCTCTGGGCAGGCTGTGGGGCGCGGTGCTACCGGTTGGTAGCGTTGCCTTCATTACAAGGCCTGGCGAGCCGACCGACACCGATCTCAGTTACCGCTTCCGATCTTTTGAGGGGCCGGAATCCGCCGTGCGGGTTCCGTTTCTCAAAGCCGGTGACGAGCCAGAGCTGATCCTGGTGACAACCAAGGCCGGTGACACCCTGAATGCCCTGGCAGGCGTGATCGACCAATTCCCCGTTGATATCCCCATCCTGCTTTTCCAGAACGGACTGGGCAGCCAGCAAGCCGTGGCAGCACGATGGCCAGAGCGCCCTATCCTGGCTGCCAGTACCACCGAGGGCGCCAATCGACCGGCGCCCGGGCTGCTCGTCCACGCCGGCACTGGCGATACCTGGGTTGGCCCGCTAACGGAGTCAGCCGGGCTCTGCGTCAACGGCGCGGTCGCCATTCTGGCGGACTCAGGCCTGGCGATCCATTCGGAGCCGGCCATCCTCCAGCGCCTCTGGCAGAAACTGATCATCAATGCCGGCATCAATCCCTACACGGCCCTCCTGAACTGCGCCAATGGCGAAATCCTGTCTGCACAGCTGTATCAGAACACCATCGACGAACTTTGCCGGGAACTGTCGGAGCTGATGAGCGCCGCTGTCCAGCTCAGGGAAACGCCGGAATCCCTGCGCCAGCGCATCGAACAGGTCGCCCGGAAAACCGCTGGCAACACCTCGTCCATGCGTGCCGATGTTCTCCGGAATCGCCCAACCGAGATAGACTTTATCAACGGATATCTGACAAAACTCGGAAAAGAACTCGGGATCGACACGCCAGTGAACCAAATGCTGACCGAACGGGTAAAACAACTGTCGTCACATTAACAGGAGCAGACTGATGGGCAACCGCCTTTCCAAGATTTACACCCGTACCGGAGATGATGGCTCCACGGGTCTGGCTGACGGCAATCGCATTGCCAAGAATGCCCAGCGGGTTGAAGCCATGGGCACCGCCGATGAGCTGAATTGTCATATCGGGCTTTTGATTGAAACCCTGGACAGCGATGACGAACTGGTGGAAAGCCTTCGGCGTATCCAGCACCACCTGTTTGACCTTGGGGGCGAGTTTGCCATTCCCGGCAGCCGGGTCATTGGCGACGAACATATCGAATGGCTGGAAGGCACCCTGGATCGGCACAATGAAGGCCTGCCCCCGCTGAAGAATTTTGTACTGCCTGGCGGTAGTCCCGGTGCCGCCCAGTGCCACCTAGCCCGGGCAGTATGCCGCCGTGCAGAGCGGGTTGTCGTTGCCCTTGGCCACGAAGACTCCATCAACACCGCCTCACGGCACTATTTGAACCGGCTCTCTGATCTGTTGTTTGTTATTGCGCGCGTGCTGGCCCGACGCGAGGATGGCGAAGAAATTCTCTGGGAACAAAAGAAATCCGGCCTCTGAGGGCCGGATTTTTCGTCTCCGATGATCAAAACCGGTGCCAATCAGACCTTGAAGGCCTCCACCAGACGCTGAAGCGACGCGGTCAGTTGCGACATTTCTCTGGAAGATCCGAGTGTTTCTTCGGCGTTGGCGGCGGTCCTCTGACCCAGCTCGCCAATCTGTTCGACGCTTGAATTCACGTTCTTCGCAACGGCAGACTGCTCTTCGGCAGCCTGGGCAATCTGGTGACTCATATCCACGATCACCGAGATGCCCTTGGCGATCCGGTCCAGCGCCTCCGTTACCTCACCAGACTTCTGCACCGTTGTCTCGGTAACATCCCGGCTGTTGGTCATGGCCGACACGGCGTCCTTTACACCGCTCTGGAGCCGGGAAATCATGCCCTCGATCTCTTCGGTGGATTTGTGGGTGCGCTGCGAGAGCGAGCGGACCTCATCGGCAACCACCGCAAACCCGCGCCCCTGTTCGCCAGCTCGAGCTGCCTCAATAGCGGCATTCAGGGCCAGCAGATTGGTCTGCTCGGCAATCGCCTTGATCTCGACCAGCACCTGACTGATGTTGTCACTATCCTTGCTGACCCGGTTGATCACTTCCACCGCACCGGAAATCTCACTAGCCAGCCTGTTGATGGTTTCAACCGTGTCGGCGACGACGCCGCGCCCGGTTTCCGTGTCCTGTTCGGCGTTACTGGCGCTGTCTGCAACCCTGTGAGCGCTTTCTGTGACTTCGTGAACCGCCTCGACCATCTGGTTCATGGCTTCGTTGATCTGGCCGCTCTCCTCCATCTGGCGTGCGACGGCTTCGCTGTTGGCTGCGGCGGTATCGTTGACCCGGGTTGCCTGCTGATCCACATCCGCCGTAGTCCGGCTGACGGAACGGATTAGCTCGGCAATCCGGTCGGTCATGTTATTGAATTCGGTGGTTAGCTCGCCCAGTTCGTCGCGATTGCGCAAATTGATGTGGGTAGTCATGTCACCGGCAGCGACGCTGCGCGCCGCCTGGCTGAACCGGTTGATGGCGGTTCGCACGGACATGAAGAAGCCGATGTAGAGATAGACAACCACCAGAAGGACAGCGATCAGGGCAATAACAATCAGACGACGCTGGTTGATCTCACTCTCCAGCCGCGCCCGCAGGTTGCCTTCGACCACGCTGAAAGCTGCCGTCTTGACCTCGTCGTAGTGAGCCAGCTGTCCGGATATCAGATCGTCGTATTCGGTCCAGGGCATCTCCAGACGCATGGGCGTTATGACGTTCAGATCCAGCTGGTCCCGGACCACCATCAGGCTCTCGTCAACCCGCTGAATGGCATTGCCCGCACGCTCAGCCAAAACCGGTGATGCCTCAGAGGCCAGAGCCAATGCCGGTGAGAGCAATGAACTGCGGTTGGTCAGTTGGTCATAGATTTCGTTCAGGGTTTCGCTCAGGGCATAGCCTACCTGCCCCTCAACCAGGGCAAAGATGCCGTAGGATTTTGCACGCCCAATCACAGTGCGCGCCGCTGGAAGTGAATCGCGGACCAGACCGAGAATCAGCTGGTTTTCCCGGGACGCCCCCTGGCCCAGGCCCGAGATTTCAATGGTGGCCGAAAGCAAGGCCTGAGCTTTCTGGACAAACTCCTGGTAATACTTGAACTGCGGATCGAAGCTGCCCTGATAGTTATCATCAGCCCGCAGCGCCTCCCACTCCTGGCGCAGCGTCGCGACCTGTTCAGCCCAGGAGCCAGAGGTATCAAATGAACGCTCTTCTGCAACAAGAGCTGCCAGGGTGTTATCAACCTCGTTGGCCGCCTCTTCCGAAACCGCCTTAATAGCACTCTCATCCTTGATGATCGCCGGCGAGCGATAATCACGATAATCCATGGCAGCATCCACAAGCCGGTCTACTTGCTGAAGCTGCTCAAGCCCTTCGACACCCCGGGTCATGGTCTGAACCGAGCGGTTCAGTTCGGAAATGGCGAGCCAGGACAATCCACCGATCGGCAACAGGAACAGAATACTGATGAGACTGAACTTGTAGACCATCGGCAGCCGGTTCATCAGTGCAATAGCAGGATTAATGAGTTGCTTCACAGTGGCCCTCTTGCTGGCAAATAACAACTGAACGGAAGTTCTTTTTTTATATTGTCGCCTAAAGTCTTAGAAACTTAAGCATTATTTGTTGTTAAAATGTAATGTTTTATAAAATCCGGCTCAAACAACCCCGGAAATGACCAGCAGAGCAAGTGTGCATATCCATACCAGCATACTTCTGTTCAACAGATCCCTTACTGCTCTCAGGCTTCGCCCCCCGAACGCGGTCCACTCATCCGGGTGAATCCGGGAAAAGCGTGCTGGATCCAGTGCATACCCGGTTAACGACCCGTTGGCCGAAATCATAAGCACCTCCCCGGCTTTTTTTGTAACGCCGGTCAGGGTCTGACGGGTTTCCCGCAGCCAGCCGGCAAGATCACCGGCAATTCCAAACGTCAGGGCAAGAAGCCTGGCAGGGATCCATCCGGCAAGGTCCGACATTTTCGCAAACCGCGGCCTGGCCGCCGCCTGGGGCCATTGATCAGCGAGGGCAACCACACCGCGAGCAAGAACGGCAAGGCCGATGCCGCCGACCACGTACCAGAAAGCCACCAGGAAAAAACGCTGGAAAACCGAGACCATCAGTGCTTTGGACAGCGAAAGGTGCATGGCCTCGGGGGACGCCGCAGCACCCCGTTCATCCGCCGGAAGAAGGTCTTTAACATGATGCCAGGCCGACTGCATGTCTCCCCGCTGCCATGCCTCCGCATAGGCCCGGAGTGCCTGTCGCCAGCCCGGTGTGCCCATCAGGACCACCAGAACCAGGAATTCGAGCGGGTAAGCCGCCAGCCGCCACCCCGATGACCATAGCAGATACTCTGCCAGTCCCAGGAGAACGGCAGGAAGTAAAACAAGCGCCAGCCCCATTGCAATGCCCGACTCATGCCCTGCCCTGACGCGGCTTCCCTTTCTGAACCACCGACGCCAGACCTCATCACCGGATAGCAGATCCAGAGAATCCAGGCGCCTGCGCACCATGTAGGCCAGGAGGAATACAATAAACACCATTCAGACGTTCCTCCCGGATCCTCGGAGTGCCTGCAGAACCGCCCGAAAATAAGGCCAATCGAAAGCGGGCCCCGGATCGCTCTTCCTGCCGGGGGCGATGTCACAGTGCCCCGTGATACGACCGTTGGTGATAACCGGCCAGGCCGCCATGATCATCTCCGTCACTTCCGCCAGCCTACGGTACTGTTCAGTGGTGTATGGAATGTCGTCAGTCCCTTCCAGTTCGATCCCGATGGAGAAGTCATTGCACTCCTCCTGCCCCTCGAAACACGAGCGACCCGCATGCCAGGCTCGATCAAGCAGGCTGACAAACTGGACAAGGGCTCCATCCCGGCGTATCAACAGGTGGGCCGACACCTGAACGCCTTCGATGGTCTGGAAATAGGGGTGTGCCGAGTGGTCAAGGCGGTTGCAGAAGAAGTCTTCTATTTCCGGACCGCCGAACTGGCCCGGAGGCAGGCTGATGTTGTGGACGACAAGAAGAGAGATCGCTGCACCCTCCGGACGTGGCCCGAAGTTCGGCGAGGGACACCAGCGGGCAAAGGGGATCCGTCCAGTTTCGCGAAGTGATTGTCCATCGGTACCGGAATCAGGAAGGCGTTCAGAAAAAACGTCTGTATCGGGCAAAGTAATTCCAAATGTTTCAGAGGATTACACTCTCTGATTGAATCACAAAGTTGCCACGGTTGCTATGAATCAGTCCTTGCGGCTGCTGCGAAGGTTATCGATGATCGACTCCAGTGCCCGGTCGAAGATCAGGCCATCATCCAGCATGCTGATTTTTCCCGCTTCCATATCTGCAGCCAGTTCCTGGCGCATATACTCGGCCACCTTGGCACCGCTGCGGTTAACGAAGATGTACTTGCCGGTAGCCTTGATAAAGGCAGCAAGTTTACAGCGTACTTTGGTTTCATCGCGGGTCAGCTCAATCCAGGAACCCACCCGGAGGCTTTCTGCTTTCTGGAGCCATTCTGGCGACACAGAAACCTCTGCCCCGGCATCCGCAACCGGCTGAGCGTGAGTCCCTTTGCCGACAGGTTCAGGTTCTTTTTGCTCTGCAGGCGAAGGCATTGCCTTGGCTTCGGCTTCGGGCACCGGCACAACCACAGGAGCGTCCACCGGCTGTTCCGAAACCGGCTCGTGTGCCGGCAAATCCTTCGGTTCTGCCGGCGATTCCGGACGGGACGGCGCAGTGACCAGCCGCTGGAACACATCTACATGAGCCAGTTCCAGATCACGAATGGCCGCATCTGTGGCAAAGGGATCCCAGGAAATCTCATGCAACGCCTTGCGTAGGTCATCCACAATGGCAGGAATAGCCCGCAGCAGTTCTCCCCGGGTGGACTCATTGACCGGACGAGGATCCACACTCCACACCAACTGCTCGGTCAGGTTCCGGGCGTCCTGCCAGCGATCGCTCTCTTCGCCTTCCCGTAGGACCACCCACTGCAAATACTTGGTCCAGGCTTCACTGAGAAGGCCGGCAACCGGCTCAGGAATGTCTCGCTGCTCTGTCAGCTCCTGCAACAACCCTTCCGCCGCCTGGGACGCCCGCTCCTGGCGGGCCCGCCCCTCCTCTGCATCCCGTAGACGCTGCTCTACGAGCTCACGACGCCTGCGATCGAGATCCATGAAGTGACTAAAATCTTTGAGCAACTCCTCGAACAGACTGACGTTCGTGGTGAACTCGCCCAACACCCGGTCCACCACCGATTCGATCTTGTCACGAAGCGGATCCCTCTGGCCGGACTTTTTCTCGGTCCAGCCAATGGCTGCCAGCGCCAGCTCGTTAAGCAGCTTGCGGACCGGGTGACCGCCCCGATTGAAGAAGTTCTTGTCGGTCAATGCCACCTTCAGCACCGGAATCTGCAGACGACCGATCAAGGCCTTCATCACCGGGTGCAACTGGCGATCCTCCAGGATGAAGTCGAACAGCATGGAGACCAGATTGATCACATCGCTGTCCACCTGCCCCACGTGAAGGCTTTTCCCGTCACCGGAGCGCAGGAGGGGTTGAAGCTGCTCGTTCAGCGGTACAACGGCGCCCTCGCCCCACTGCCGGCTGTTGGACTGGGCTTCGGTAAGGCGCGCCATCAGTCGATCCGTGTCGATGTAACTTTCGCCAGCGGGGACACCTCCGCCAGCAGGGGCGGAATCGCCACGATGCAGCAGCGCACTCAGCTCGGAGAACGTGGCCTGTGATTGAGACATACCCTGGCTCTCAACGGTGGAACTGGTTTGATCACTGGCGGCCGTCGATGCCGGGCTCTCCTGAGGCGTGCGCTGACCGGAGCGCAAAGCCGCCTTGCCGGCGGGAGGACGCTTCATATCAGGCATGACGCCTTCGTTAATGAGGGTGCGGTTCGCCTGCTTGTAAAAATCACCAAGCGTATCGGCAAGCAGCCGATCAAACAGCTTCAGAACCACCAGCTTGGCCCGGATATCAATGTCGAGGTCGGCACAGGCTTCGGCAACGCCGCCACAGATGATTTCCGGGCTCAACGGCATCTGTGCGTCCTTCAGCTCGATACCCGGCACCAAATGTCCCACACGCGCTGTCAGCAGACGGATCTGTTCGGTGTAACGGTTCCGAAGTTTATTGATCAGGTTGTCCACAGCCACCTGCTGCTCAAGCTGGGAATGGTCTACGAGGCTCAGCGAATCCTCGTCAACCTCATCAAGGGACCGGGCCGCCTGCTGGGGCTGGAACTTGCCAATTTCGTTGAACGCCTGGCTGACATACTGGAGGATAGAGACCACCATGGCCTTGCGACGCAACCTTAGTTCGCGCATGGCATCAAAGTAGGCGGTCTGGTCGAGGTTCGTGCCGGCTCTGTCTGCAAGTTCGAACAGGGCGTCATCGGCACGGTCGAAAAAATTGGCAAGAACGGACTTCAGGGACTGACCCGATGCGTCACGCAGGCGCACAAGAGCTGCAGGCAATGAAAACCGGGCGGGCGGCTTCTGGCCTGAAAAGCTGACAACCTTGTTATCGTGCACCATTTCGCTGCTCCGCCTCGTGTTGCAAAAATGCCTGTTTTGATTCTCCACTCCACACTATACGAGCTGCCCACGTCAGGTTGTGTCAGAATTTGTCACCTTTTGTGTAGACCTGACCTGCATCACAGTTTAGCAGTCTGGACCCGACAGTTTGGCGATTCACCAGAGGCGCTTTAGAATTGCAGCCTGAAACGCTGACAACCCATTACACCGGACCTTTTGCCCTATGATCCCTCCTGAACTCCTCCGCCAGGCCAGAATTGAAAATGTTGCCCAAAGCCTGCGGGAGGACGTTGGTGATGGTGACATTACGGCCAGACTGATACCCGCCGGCAAGCAGGCGAAAGGCCGCGTGATTACCCGGGAAACCGCAACGATTGCAGGAAGGGAGTGGGTCGACGAGGTTTTTAGGCAGGTGGACCCGTCCGTTGAACTCACCTGGCAGGTATCCGATGGTGAAACCGTCTCACCGGATCAGGTGCTGTTCACTATGGAGGGCCCTGCCAGAAGCCTGCTGAGCGCCGAACGTGCCGCCCTGAACTGGCTCCAGACCCTGTCTGGCGTTGCGACCGCCTGCAGCGGCTACGCTGCCCGGGTTGCTCACACCAGGGTGAGATTACTGGACACCCGAAAGACCCTGCCTGGCCTGCGCCTGGCCCAGAAATACGCTGTAACCTGCGGCGGCTGTTTCAATCACCGCATCGGGCTGTGGGATGCCTTCCTGATCAAGGAAAATCACATTGCCGCCTGTGGCTCCATTGCCGAAGCCATCGAAGCCGCCCATAACATTGCCCCCGGCAAACCGGTTGAGGTAGAAACCGAGAATCTCGATGAACTGGCGCAGGCCCTGAATGCCGGCGCAGACATCATCATGCTGGATGAATTCTCGCTTGAAGACATGCGCACCGCCGTTGCCACCACCGGAGGCAGGGCAAAGCTTGAAGCATCCGGAGGAATCAACGCCGACACCCTGGTGCCGATCGCCGAAACGGGCGTGGACTTCATTTCGATTGGCGCGCTGACCAAAGATGTGAAGGCCGTGGATCTATCAATGAGACTGGACTGATCACCCCCCACTGAGCAGGCGGTCGATCACCTCGAGTTCCCGGACCAGCCTGCCGCCGGACTCCGGGCGCCCCCGAAAGTGCTCCTCGGCCATAGGCGCTATGCCGGACGCCGACGGCAACGGGTGATCGTTTTCGATGATCACCTTCATCCGCTCAACAAAGACAAATTGGAGCCACTGGGTGAACTCCAGGGTATCGATACAGAATGGCTGAGCACTCTGGAAAGCCTCGTCCGGTGGCGGCTCGGACTCCCAGAGCCCCAGCTGCCGCAACTCCATCTCAATGTTCAGAAGGCAGTCCGCAACCTGCCCGATCGGGTTACCGGATTCGGTCATATCAATCTCGCTTCAGTCAGTGAGCAGCTCAAGCTCCACGGTTTCACCATGCAGGACCCGGAACAGGTCCTCGTACTGGCGTGTCAGCGGGTGCTTGGGCGCCATATGAATCAGGGGCTGCCGGCTCTGATGAGACTCTTTCATTTTTACGGAACTTGAGAGACGCACCGGCAACACCGGCAAGCCTTCTTCGGTAAGCTCCCTTACCAGTTGCTTCGGCAGGCTGGCGCGGGGCTGGAACTGGTTGGCAACAATTCCCTCCACCACAAGGTCTTCGTTGTGATCCTCCTGAAGATCACGAATCTCGTTCAGGATGTTGTAGAGGGCCTGACGTGAAAAATCATCACAATCGAATGGAATCAGGCATCGCTGGGCGGCAATCAGCGCGGAGCGGGTGTAGAAATTCAGCGCGGGTGCTGTATCGATGTAGATTGCATCGAAGGATTCGCCGAGTTTTTTCAGGGCCTCTCTCAGCTTGTAGATCTTGTGCTTCGCTTCCAGCTTGCGCTCCAGGAAGTCCAGCTCCGGGCTGGAGGGCATCACAAACAGGTTCTTGAACGGTGAGGCGTGGACGAATTCGTCCGGCCGGCGATTGAACACGGTGAAGGCAACCGTCTGTTCAAGCAGATCGGCAACGGTGTCCTTGAGTTCGCTGGCGGGCTTGCCCAGCAGGTAGTGGGTAGAGTTTCCCTGGGGATCAAGATCCACGACAAGGGTCCGTTTTCCGCGAGCGGCGCTGATAGCTGCGAGATTGCATGTGATACTGGACTTGCCGACACCGCCTTTCTGGTTGAATACCACCCGTCTCATTTTGTCTCTCCCTTGAAGAACCCGTTATCGTTTTCTGCCCAGCGATGAATTCCGTCCAACTCACCAACCCATCACGGTTTTCACGAACGGGATGGTGAGCCTTCTCTGGGCCTGAAGTGAATTTTCATCCAGTATATCCAGAATCCCCAGCAATTCACCGAGCCTTCGCGGCGCCCGGCGCATAATATAGCTCGCTACGTCATCCGCCATTACCAGCCCCCGCTTCTCTGCCCGGGCCCTCAGAATCTTGAGACGATCTTCATCCCGGTAAATACCCAACTGAATGACCAGCCCATGACTTAATCTGGAAACCAGATCCGGTAACTCAAATGGCAGACTGGCTGGGAGATCCGCCAAACTTACCAGCAAAAGGCCGCCCCGATCGTGTATCCGGTTATAAAGATGAAAAATGGCCTCTTCCCACATCCGCTGGCCCGCGATGCGGTCAACATCGTCCAGACAGACGATGTCATGGGTCTCAAGCCCCGACAAAGCATCGGGGCCAAAAGGCTCAAGCTCTGCAATGCTGATACAGACCGCAGCCCTGCCCTGTTTTTCACTCAGGTGGCACACCGCCTGCAGAAGGTGGCTTTTGCCAGTATCGGCGTCACCACACAGCACAACCACCGGAACGTCATCGGGTTGATGACAGACGGATTCAAGACGCTGGGCTGCGGTCGTGTTCCGGTCGCCGTGGAAGTTGTCGAATCGGGCATCATCACGCAGCTTGACCCCGAGCACCAACTGGGACGCGCTCATGAGCGGGTAGCCCTCCAGGCCCTTAACCCCCATACGAACAGATAGTGCGCCCCGCTGAACACGGTTGATACAGCCACCAGGAGAATGCCGGCATCGACAACCCAGGGCTGCATCGGCAAATCCGCCAGAAGCACGATAATGGCCAGGGCGACGAGAATCTGGATAAATGTATTAATCTTGCCCGGGATGCTCGGCTCCATATCGTATCGGCCAACGGTGTAATGATAAGCCAGTGCGCCGACAACAATCAGTAGATCCCGCCCCAGAACCAGCAGAAACAGCCAGACGGGCAGAACGGCAGTAAGCGTAAGCATCAGGTAGGCTGTGATCAGCAATGCCTTGTCGGCCAGCGGATCCGCGATGGCGCCGAGCCTGGAACGCCAGTTGAAATGCCGGGCCAGGAACCCGTCAACCGCATCAGTGCCCGCCGCCAGGAAGAAAATCAGCAGCGCCCGGCGATAGTCTCCGGCAAGGAGCGCTCCGGCAAAGGGAGCGATCAAAAGAATACGCAAGAACGTCAGGGCATTGGGAATCCAGCGCCAGCGGTGCAAATTCAAAAGACTCCCTCCGGTTACACCTTATTCGCCGCCATCGCTCCCGATGACAGAAGACGGTTGCCAACGATAATACAGAACCTGGTACAGGGATTCGAACGCTTCCCTGGCCTCCTCCTCGTCAACGGGAACCGGCTGATAGGTGAACAGGGATGTCTGTTCGGGCTCTTCCTCGGAGGTTTGCTGCTCCGACCCTGCTGGTTGCGCTTCCTCAGTTTCGGGCGCGTTTGCGGCATCCGCCGCAGAAGAGGCCTCAGGGTCCGTTGTTATCGGGGGGGTATTGGATGGCTCTGCAGGAACGTCTGCCTCCATCGGAACAAAGCGCGGATCCAGGGCAATATACTCGCGAAGCTGGTCCAGCTCACCGGAAAAAGCCACACGCAGGGTGAGTTGTTCATTGCGCACCCGGTGAGCACCGACACTGACAACCGGTGTCAGGCCCTCAAGCACCTTATTGGCCCTGGCGTAGTCTTCCAGAGAGGTTACGCCGCGCAGAACAATATCCACCTGCGGCGAATCCCCTACTTCCGAAGCAGCAACCGCATATCGGCTGGCGTACAGCTCGGCCCAGCGATTAATCATGGCCTCTGCCAATGCTTCCGGAGTCTGTGCGGTGACTGACTCTTCGCCAGCATTCATGGCCATACCATCGAAGACCCAGCCAGCTCGCCATTGGCCGCCGGCGCGACTGACCCTGACCAACGCCAGGACATCGTGATCCAGATCCTCAGAGGCGGACTTCACCCGGCCAATAAACTGCCCCCAGATATCCGACAGTAACTCCCGCTCGGCGGCGAAATCCGACGGCGGCAGCGCCACCGGCAAGCCCCGCTTCCTGGCGGCCTCGTCAAACGCAGCCCTCCAGGTGCCAGCGCCTTCTTGCCCGCCGCCTTCGTCAGGCCGGGTCACGAGTGTTCGCGACCCCCGATCTTCGGCAGCAATCCAGGCCAGCGTGAGCGGTCTGTTGGCACCCCATACCGGTGCATCAATTGAGGCCAATGCGCGATTCACCCCAACCGCTCCGAACGACATGCTCAGAACACTCTGTCCGGATTCATCCCGCGCAACCTGATAGGACAGCAGCAAGGACTCGGCATCGGACAACAATGTCTCCACGCCCTCCATCGCCAGCACGTCGCGGGTACCGGACACCCTGACAAGCACTTGGCTCAGGCCATCGGCATATCCCTGGGCCAGCTGAGCCGGCGAAGATCCTTCAACCGGTACTTTGGCCGAGTAGAGACCGGAAACGGTCACCGCCGCTGCCTGGGCGGAAAACCCGACCAGCAGAAAGGTAAACAGCGCAAAGAACCACGCCCCGGATACAGACCTGTGTGCCGGCTTTCGTCCTGATACTGACATGAAACACCCTGCAATTCGCATGAATGGCGCATAGGATACACCATGCCCCAAGGCGTGAGTAGCAGCCCCGGATTTCGGAAAAGCAATATACATTTGGAGCGCCACACCGCACCTGTTAAAATCCGCCGCCTGACCCACTGGCCAACGGTTAAGTACACCATGAGCGAACAGAAGCCCTCCCTGACCTACCGCGATGCTGGCGTCGATATCGATGCCGGCAATGAACTCGTCAGCCGAATCAAGGACACCGCAGCGCGCACCCGCCGCCCGGAGGTTCTTGGTGGTCTCGGCGGCTTCGGAGCCATGGTTTCGATTCCCGCCGGATACAACGAGCCGGTTCTGGTTTCCGGTACTGACGGAGTGGGTACCAAACTGAGATTGGCCATGCAACTGGACAAGCACGACAGCATCGGCATTGATCTGGTCGCCATGTGCGTCAACGATCTGGTGGTTGGCGGCGCCGAACCACTTTTCTTCCTCGACTACTATGCCACTGGCAAGCTCAACGTAGATGTGGCTGCACAGGTTGTCGCCGGGATCGGCGAAGGCTGCGAACAGGCCGGTTGCGCGCTGGTAGGCGGTGAGACCGCCGAAATGCCGGGCATGTACGAAGGCGACGACTACGATCTGGCCGGTTTCTGCGTGGGCGTTGCAGAACGCAGCGAAATTATCGATGGCGGCCGGGTTCAGGCCGGCGATGTTCTGATTGCCCTGGGCTCTTCCGGCCCCCACTCCAACGGCTACTCGCTGATCCGGAAAATTCTGGAAGTCAGCAACGCCGACCTCGAGCAGCCAATGGGAGACACCACCCTGGCCAACGCCTTGATGGCACCGACCCGGATCTATGTAAAGAACCTTCTACAGCTGATTCGTGAGGTGGACGTCCGGGCACTTTCCCACATCACTGGTGGCGGCCTGCCAGAAAATATTCCCAGGGTGCTGCCCAACGGCACCATTGCTGCCATTGATACCGACAGCTGGTCGCTGCCGCCGGTATTCCAGTGGCTCAAGAACAACGGTGGCGTCGCCAGCGAAGAAATGTACCGCACCTTCAACTGCGGTATCGGCATGATTGTCTGTGTGCCAGCCAACCAGAAGGAACTGGCCCTGGATACTCTGAAAGCCCTGGGCGAACACGCCTGGCAGGTAGGTCTGATCGAACGTGCAGATAGCGAAGAGGCAGATGCCCGCGTCCGCTACGCACCGGGACTGCTATCGGCATGAAGGCAGACCAGACCCCGTTGCCAAAAATCCTGGTGCTCGCCTCCGGCAGTGGCACCAACCTCCAGGCTTTGATTGATGCCAGCCGCGAGCGGGATTTCCCCGGGCAGATTGTTGCCGTCGGCTGCAATCAGCCCGGTGCCTTTGCCCTTGAGCGCGCTGCCCAGGCCAATATCGAAACCTTTGTAGTAAACCACAAGAACTTCGAATCCCGGGAAGAGTTTGACGCCTCCCTGATGGCGGAAATCCTGCGCTACAACCCGGACGTCATTGTGCTTGCAGGCTTCATGCGGATTCTTACCACCGATTTCGTTCGGGCTTTCCGGGGCAAGATGCTGAACATTCACCCTTCACTGTTGCCCAAATACACGGGGCTTAATACGCACCGCCGGGCATTGGAGGCGGGCGATACGGTTCACGGCGTTTCTATCCACTTCGTTACCGAAGAGCTGGATGGCGGCCCAGTGATTGCCCAGGCAGAGGTGTCGATTGCTCCTGATGACACGCCAGAGAGTCTTGCGGAAAAGGTCCAGGCCAGGGAACACATCCTTTATCCCATTGTTGTGCGCTGGTTCTGCGAAGGCCGGATTCAACTTGGAAGTGATTACGTGCTGTTCGACGGCGAGCCATTAAACGCTCCGATGCGCCTGCCGGACAACTGAGCCACAGCCTGAACGAATTGTCATCCCCGCACCCGGCCCGAGCAGCTACACTGTCGCCATTGATGACGGTAATGGTTCGGGATTGACAAGATGCTTTCACGACGACTCACCAGAGCAGGCTTCGCAGCCGTACTGACCCTCCTTGGTATTCTGACCGGGCCGGTCAGCCTTCACGCACAGACCGAAGCCGGGCTGACACCTTTCGAGGCCAGCTACACTGCGGCCATGGAGAAAGGGCTCTCCCTTAATGGCACCGCAAAACGCACACTCACCTCCCAGGGCAACGACGTCTGGCTGTACCGGACCGATGTGGATTCCTTTATTGTCAGCATCGACGAATCGCTGATATTTCGCTGGGAAGACGGCCGGGTCATTCCCATGAGATACCGGTATCGCCTGTCCGGATTTCTGGTCAGCGACCGCAAGAACTCCATCGACTTCGACTGGTCCGAAGGCATCGCAACCGGTGAACACAAAGGTAAGCCGTTTGAACTGGAACTGGAGGAAGGCTTGCTGGATCCGCTGGGTTACCAGCTTCAGCTGCATCAGGACATCAAGAACGGCAAGCGGGAGATGACCTATCGAGTGCTCGACGGCAATTCCATCGATACTGACCGCTTCGCCGTGATCAATGGCGAAAAAATGAGCACCGGCAGTGAACAAAGAGCAACCCTCAAGGCGGAAAAGGTTCGAGAGGACTCGAAGCGCCAGACCCTGATGTGGTTTTCGCCGGAGCAGAACTTTCTGCTCGTCCGCCTCAAACAGGTGGAGCCGGACGGCAGCACCTACGAACTGAAACTCAAGGAAGCGGAGTTCGAGCGCTAGAGATCGCGCCCGGCCTCACGCCAGACGGCCTTGACCTCATCGGCGATGATCCGGAGGCCCTCGGCAACCCGGTCGTCGTCCTGGGAGTAGGTCACGCGCAGGCATTCGTGCCGATGCTTCCAGCCATCCTCCGGCAGACCCGGGAAGAAATAATGCCCGGACACCACCAGGACACCGCGGCTTTTCAGCCTCTGGTACAGCTCCAGGCTGGTAATCGGCAGATCCGGGAACCAGAGCCACAGGAACATGGCGCCTTCGGGTTTGTGAACATACCAGCGGCAGCTGTCCTCTCCCATGGCTTCCCGAAAGGCAGCCACCGCCCGCTCCATCTTCGCTTTGTAGAACGGGCAAACCACATCCCGGCTCAGGGACAGGATCTCACCGGAGCGAACCAGCGGCTCCGCGAGCATGGCGCCAAAACTGCCCGTCGCCAGATTCATAATGGCGTTAATCCCGGAGAGCGCTTTGATTACCGGCTCGGCCGCAATGACGATACCGGTCCGCGCTGCGGGCAGGCCCAGCTTCGAGAGACTCAGACAGAGGATTATCTGGTCGTTCCAGGTGGGGCTGGCGTCGACGAACAGCAAGCTGGGGAAAGGCGTGCCATAGGCGCCGTCAACGATCAGTGGAATATCGTGTTGGCGAGCAAGCTCTTCTAGTCGCGCGAGTTCCTCATCAGTAACGACGTTACCGGTCGGATTGGTAGGCCGCGACACGCAGATGGCCCCGGTCTCGCCGGTCACTTCCACGGCGTCAAAATCCACCCGATACTTGAATTCGTGGGCATCAGTGAACGAGATATCCGGCTGAACCGCGTGGAACAGGCCCGGTTCGATGCCGGCATCGGCGTAGCCGATATACTCGGGCGCGAGTGGCAGCAGGATATGCTTGCGATTGCCTTCCCCATAATCGCCACCAAACATGTTGAACAGCATGAAGAACGCCGCCTGACTGCCGTTGGTCAGAGCAATATTCTCGGGCTTCAGGCCCCAGCCATACTCCCGGTTGAGCAGTTCAGCCAGCGAGGCGATAAACTGCTTTTCGCCCTGGGGTGGATCGTAGATACCGACCAGCCGGCGCACATCGCCCTCGTCGCGGCTCATATCCGCCAGAATTTCCTGAACTCTCTGCTGGATCTCGGGAATGTGCCCGGGATTGCCGCCTCCCATCATGATCATGTCGTCGCCGGATGCCATGGCATTCCCCAGGTCATCCATCAGGGAGGTGATGCCGGCATCGGCGGTGAACTTGCGACCAAAAGCAGAGAGTTTCATGGGATAAAATCCATCTGACCTGAATCTGAAAAAACGGGTAATACCAGAAGTGTAGCCTGCTCAATCCCCAACGTTTATTCGCTGAGCGAAATGCCAAGGTTACTGACGCCCTCGTTGGCCGCATCCTTCCGGAGACGGGCCACGAACTGATCGGTTGGTGTGCGCTGACGCTTGAGCTCAAGGACCAGCTCGCGCTGGAAGGTTTTGTCTTCTTTCATCAACGGGTGATGATCAAGCAGACGAACGAGTTCGTCTTCCTCGAGCTCCTCCCCTTCGGACAGCTCGATAAAGTTCATGACAGTGCCGGTGGCCATTTGCGAGGCATCTGTAGCACGGTGCTTGGCCGGGTTCAGGCGGTTCAGCAGGGCCTGCTCCAGAAGCTGACAGAAGTCGAAAGCCGGGTACACACCGTAGGCGTCGTAGGCTTCTACGTCTGGCGACAGGGTTTCCAGCTTGGCAAGCAACTGCGGGATCGCCGATTCGGAGACGTCCTTTTGGAGCAAATCCCAGCCAAGATCCAGAAGCTGGCGCATTTTGGCACCGGTCTTCAGGTCCATGGCATCGGCAAACAGGGCGTAATTGGGGAATGAACGCTCGGCCAGGGCCAGCAGGAAGGCGCATTCGCGCCAGCCCTGCAGTTGTGAAACGGCTTTCAGGAACTGGTTGGCGTTCATGTCCTGGGCAGGGTCACGCCGGTCTGGCCAAGATACTTGCCGCCCCGGTCTTTGTAGCTGGTTTCACAGATCTCGTCGGATTCGAAGAACAGCATCTGGGCGACGCCTTCGTTGGCGTAGATCTTGGCCGGCAGGTTGGTGGTGTTGGAAAATTCCAGGGTAACCTGGCCTTCCCATTCCGGCTCCAGCGGGGTGACGTTGACGATAATGCCGCAACGAGCATAGGTGGATTTGCCCAGGCAGATTGTCAGGACGCTGCGCGGGATGCGGAAGTATTCAACGGTGCGGGCCAGCGCGAAGGAGTTCGGCGGGATGATGCAGACGTCGCCGGTGTAGTTGACGAAGCTGTTTTCGTCGAAGTTCTTCGGGTCCACGGTGGCGGAGTGGACGTTGGTGAAGATTTTGAATTCGTTGCTGCAGCGTACGTCGTAGCCGTAGCTGGAGGTGCCGTAGGAGATCACGCGGCCTTTTTCGGTTTCACGAACCTGTCCGCTTTCATACGGTTCGATCATGCCGTGTTGTTCGGACATCCGGCGAATCCACTTGTCGGATTTGATGCTCATTGGCGAAGTCTCGTATCCACTGGGAAAATTGGGGCGTAGTTTACCTGTTCCCTTGGGGTCTGTCGAAGCCCACGGAGGTTCCGCCTTGAGGGGGCTGCGGTTACAGGGATAGCGTTCCAAAAACCGCTACGAGCACATCCATGTGCGCTTGTCTCAGGCCGTCCCTGGCCTTCGACATTTTTGGAACGCTATCCCTGCAACCGCGAGCAAGCCTTGTGCAAACCCGCAGGAAAAAATCGATCAATGCTCGGTCACTGAAACGCTTGAGATCGAACCGGAAAGGTTCCGCTCCCGAGTGGACAGTTCGGCCCCTACTCTTCTCGCGATATCGCGGTAACGACGGGCCACTTCGGAGTCCGGTTCGGCGATCACCGAGGGGGTGCCGCCGTCGGTCTGTTCGCGGATGGTCATGTGCAGGGGCAGCTGGCCGAGGAGGGTTGTGTCGTATTCTTCGGCGATGCGTTCTCCGCCGCCGTGGCCGAAGAGGGGTTCTTCGTGGCCGCAGTTGCTGCAGATGTGGACGCTCATGTTTTCGACCACGCCCAGCACGGGGATGTCGACTTTGCGGAACATTTCGATGCCTTTTTTGCCGTCCAGGAGGGCGATGTCCTGGGGCGTGGTGACGATGACGGCGCCGGTTACCGGGACTTTCTGGGCCAGGGTGAGCTGGATGTCGCCGGTGCCGGGAGGCATGTCGACGATGAGGTAGTCGAGTTCGTTCCAGAGGGTCTGCTGGAGCAGCTGCATCACGGCGCCGCTGACCATGGGCCCGCGCCAGACCATGGGGGTTTTCTCGGTAACGACGAAGGCCATGGAGTTGGCCTGGAGGCCGTGGGCGTCCATGGGGACGAAGTATTTGTTTTCGCGGGTGTCCGGGCGTTTGCCTTCGGGCACGCCGAGCATCATGCCGATGCTGGGGCCGTAGATGTCGGCGTCGAGGATGCCGACCCTGGCGCCTTCGGCCTGCAGGGCCAGCGCGAGGTTGACGGCGGTGGTGGATTTGCCCACGCCACCCTTGCCCGAGGCGACGGCGATGATGTTTTTCACGCCGGGCACCGAGGGCAGGTCTTTCTGGACTTTGTAGGAGTGGATTTTCTGGCCCACGTGGACGTCGACATTCTCGACACCGTCGACGTCTTCCAGGGCGTTACCGACCAGTTGTTTCAGGGCGCCAGCAATGCCTTTTGAGGGGTACGGCAATTCCACCATGAGGGTGACGTTTCCGTTGTCGTCGGCGTTCAGGGATTTGACGGCACCCAGCTCGTAGAGGTCCTTGTTGAGGTAGGGATCGCGGTACTCGCGAACCGCAGCTTGCAGGGCCTGCTCAGAAATCTGTGTCATCGGGTTCTCCGGAATAAGCTCATGCTCGATTTTAAGCACGGAAACAGGTGATTCGGGTGAAAATTATCTGCTCGGAAGGTATCATCTGTGCCCGTTTCTGACCATATGGGGTCTTTACCTGGGGCAATCAATCAAGACAGCCGCCAGTTCCCCGTTTTGTCTCTCCAACCCGTGTCAACATAAGGTTCGGACATCACCATGACGCAAGCGAGCAAGCAACAGCGCGATATTCTGGTTACCAGCGCCCTGCCGTACGCCAACGGCCCTATCCATCTCGGGCACCTGCTGGAATACATTCAGACCGATATCTGGGTGCGCTACCAGAAGATGCGGGGCCAGAACTGTTACTACGTTTGCGCCGATGATGCCCATGGCACCGCCATCATGCTGCGAGCCGAGCGGGAAGGTATTACCTCGGAGCAGTTGATCGACCGGATCCGCGAGGAGCACCAGGAAGACTTCGGTGGGTTCCATATCCGCTTTGACAACTATTACACCACGCATTCCGAGGAGAACCGTCAGTTCTCGGAGTACATCTACCGTCAGCTCCAGGAAAACGGGCACATCGCCACGCGCAAGATTACCCAGTCCTACGACCCTGAAAAGAACATGTTCCTGGCGGACCGGTTCATCAAGGGCACCTGCCCCAAGTGCAAGACCGAGGACCAGTACGGGGATAACTGTGAGGCCTGCGGCGCTACCTATACGCCGGCCGAGCTGATCAATCCGCGCTCAGCGGTTTCCGGCGCCACGCCGATCGAGAAGGAATCCGAGCACTATTTCTTCAAGCTGCCGGATTTCCAGGATTTTCTGGCCAGGTGGACCCGCAGCGGCACGCTCCAGCCCCAGGTGGCCAACAAGCTCGCGGAATGGCTGGACGCCGGACTTCAGGAATGGGACATCAGCCGTGATGCGCCCTACTTCGGTTTCGAGATTCCGGACGCGCCAGGAAAGTACTTCTACGTGTGGCTGGATGCGCCCATCGGGTACCTCGCCAGCTTCAAGAACCTGTGCAACCGGGAAGGCATCGATTTCGAGCACTTCTGGAAAGCGGATTCCGAAGCCGAGGTCTACCACTTCATCGGCAAGGACATTATCAACTTCCACGCGCTGTTCTGGCCGTCGATGCTGCACGATGCCGGCTTCCGCACACCGTCCGCAGTCTGGGCCCACGGCTTTGTCACCGTTAACGGCAAGAAAATGTCCAAGTCCCGCGGCACATTCATCATGGCTCGCACCTACCTGGACCATCTGAACCCGGAATACCTGCGCTACTACTTCGCCGCCAAGCTGACCGGTAGCGTGGATGACATGGATTTGAATCTTGAAGACTTTGCGGCACGGGTGAACTCGGATCTGGTGGGCAAGGTCGTCAACATTGCCAGCCGCAGTGCTGGTTTCATTACCAAGCGCTTCGACGGCCAACTGGGCCAGGTGACCGAGCACGCCAAAATGAAGGAGTTCATCGAGGCCGGCAAGGAAATCGAGGAGTTCTACGAGACCCGCGAATTCGGCCGTGCGATGCGTCGGATCATGGAACTGGCGGACGTCGCCAACCAGTACGTCAACGACGAACAGCCCTGGGTGATCGCCAAGCAGGAAGGCCAGGATGAAAAGCTGCAGGCCATCTGCACCAACGCCATCAACATGTTCCATCTTCTGATGACGTACCTGGCGCCGGTACTGCCGGAAACCGCCAAGGCTTCCGAGGCGTTCCTGAATGCGCCCCTGGACTGGAACAACCGTAAGGCGCGGCTGGAGAACCACGGCATCGACAAGTTCAAGCCGCTGATGAGCCGTGTGGACATGGCCCAGATCGAGAAAATGCTGGAGGCCTCCAAAGAGGAATTGCCTGCAGCGACCGGCAAGCCGGCACCTGAGGCCAATCTTGAGCCTATCGCCGATGAAATAGAATTTGGCGATTTCGCAAAAGTGGATCTTCGGGTTGTTAAAATTGTCAAAGCCGAGCACGTGGAAGGCGCCGATAAGCTTCTTCGCCTAACCCTTGACGTAGGGCATGGCGAGCGCAACGTGTTTGCTGGTATCAAGTCTGCCTATAAGCCGGAAGATCTCGAAGGTCGTTTGACGGTGATGGTTGCTAACCTCAAGCCACGGAAGATGAAGTTCGGGATGTCCGAGGGCATGGTTCTGGCGGCAGGCCCCGGTGGCAAAGATATCTTTATCCTGTCCCCGGATTCCGGCGCCACCCCCGGCATGCGGATTATGTAAGGGCGGCCAGGCAACGCTGGCAGGGGTCCAATGGAGCAAGGTAAATGACCGAATATCTGCTGATTCTGGTCAGCACCATTCTGGTGAACAATTTTGTACTGGTTCAGTTCCTGGGCCTGTGCCCGTTCATGGGCGTCTCCGGAAAATTGGAGACAGCCATGGGCATGTCGCTGGCCACCACGTTTGTGCTGACCCTGGCATCAGTGTGCAGTTACCTCGCCTATACCTATCTGCTGGAACCACTGGATCTGGCGTTTCTCAGGACCATCACGTTCATTCTGGTTATTGCCGTGGTGGTGCAGTTCACAGAGATGGTGGTTCGCAAGACAAGCCCACTCCTCTATCGAGTGCTGGGTATTTTCCTTCCGCTGATCACCACGAACTGCGCGGTGCTCGGCGTCGCCCTTCTGAACATCAACAAGAACAATAACTTCGTTGAGTCGGTATTGTATGGATTTGGCGCAGCGGCGGGCTTTTCCATGGTTCTGGTGCTGTTTGCGGCCATGCGTGAGCGTATCGCCGTGGCCGACGTGCCGGTTGCCTTTCGCGGTGCCGCCATCGGCCTGGTTACGGCCGGGCTGATGGCTCTGGCTTTCCTGGGCTTTGGCGGCCTGGTCAGCGTTTGACCGGCTGGCGGGATTAGGAGTAACAGGTTATGTGGACAAGCGTTCTTGTTGCCGTTGTGGTTCTTCTGGCCCTTGCCGTTATTTTCGGCGGCCTGCTCGGATTTGCGGCCGAACGATTCAAGGTAGAGGGAAATCCCCTGGTCGACCAGATCGATGCCCTTCTGCCCCAGACCCAATGCGGCCAGTGCGGCTATCCCGGATGCCGGCCCTACGCTGAATCCATTGCCGAAGGTGGCCCCATCAACAAGTGCCCGCCGGGTGGCGAGTCCACCATCAAGGCACTGGCCGACCTCCTTGATGTGGAGCCCGAGCCACTGGACGCCGAGCATGGCGTTGAGCAGGTCAAAAGGGTGGCGGTTATCCGCGAAGACGAGTGCATCGGTTGCACCAAGTGCATCCAGGCCTGCCCGGTGGATGCCATTCTCGGCGCCGCCAAACACATGCACACGGTAATTGAGAGCGAGTGCACCGGTTGCGATCTGTGTGTTGATCCCTGCCCGGTAGATTGCATCGACATGGTGACGGTGGAACCGGACATTCGCACCTGGACCTGGACACCGCCCAAATCCGGACTCATTGCCACCGATCGCCAGGGAGCCAGCGCCTGATGACTCAACTCTGGGACTTCTCCGGCGGCATCCATCCTCCGGAACACAAAGACGTTTCCACCGCCCGCCCGATTCGCAACGCTGGCGTGCCGGACTACCTGATTCTGCCACTTCAGCAGCACATTGGCGATCCAGCCGAAGCCATTGTCGAAGTGGGCGAACGGGTATTGAAGGGCCAGAAAATTGCCGATGTGAAAACGGGCATGGGCGTTCCCGTTCATGCCCCAACGTCCGGCGTTATTGAAAGCATCGCCGACTACCCAGTGCCCCATCCTTCCGGTATGGCCGACCGGTGCATCACCCTGAAACCGGATGGTGAGGACCAGTGGTGCCAGCGCAGTCCCGTGAAAGACTACCGTGCGCTGGAGCGGGACCAGGTTCTGCAGATCATCCGCGATGCCGGAATATCCGGCATGGGCGGCGCCGGCTTTCCCACCAACATCAAACTCCGGCCACCGCGGGACCGCAAGGTAAGCACGCTCATCCTCAACGGTGCCGAATGTGAGCCCTACATCACCGCTGACGACATGACCATGCGGGAAAAAGCCGACGAGGTGGTCGCCGGCCTGAAAATCATGGCCTGGATTCTGCGCCCCGAGCGTTGCGTGATCGGCATTGAAGACAACAAGCCGGAGGCCATTGCCGCCCTTCGAAAAGCCACTGAAGGCACCCAGACCGAAATTGCGGTTATTCCGACCAAGTATCCCTCGGGTGGTGAAAAGCAGCTGATCCAGATACTGACCGGCATGGAAGTGCCCAGCGGCGGCATTCCGGCCGATATCGGTGTGATGTGCCAGAATATAGGAACCGCGGTGGCCGTGGCACAGGCGGTTTTTGAAGGAACACCGCTGATCTCCCGTGTGGTGACCATCACCGGAGAAGCCGTCCGGGAACCGGGCAATTTCGAAGCTCTTATCGGCACGCCGATTGAACATCTGCTGGAGCAGGCCGGTATCAACCAGGACACCGTCAGCCGCCTGGTCCTCGGCGGACCCATGATGGGCTACACGCTGACCACGGAAGCAGTACCGGTGATCAAGACCACCAACTGCGTGATCGCCGCGACCGCCACTGAATTGCCGGCACCCCCGTCGGAGCAGCCCTGCATTCGCTGCGGGCAATGCGCCGAAGCCTGCCCCATGGAATTATTGCCGCAACAGCTTTTCTGGCACGCCAAGGCCACCGAGTTTGAAAAAGCGGAACACCTGAACCTGTTCGACTGCATCGAATGCGGGGCCTGTTCTTACGTGTGCCCGAGTTCCATTCCACTGGTTCAGTACTATCGATTCGCCAAGGGCGAAATCCGTGCCCAACAGGCCGAGCAGTTGAAGGCAGACCGGGCCCGTGAACGGTTCGAGGCCCGCCAGGCCCGCCTGGAGCGCGAGCAGCAGGAAAAAGAGCTCAGGCGGAAGGAGCGCGCAAAGGCCGCAGCCGAAGCGGCAGCCAAGAAGCAGGCCGAAGCCGAGAAAGCTGCGGCCGAGGGTGAGGCCGTTGATGAGCGGGCCGCCAAGTCCGCACTGGTTGAACAGGCCCTGGCCCGCAAGAAAGCAAAGGCGGAGGCATCTCAGCCGCCTGCCCCCAGCGCGCAGCCGACCCCCAGTGCCCCGCCTGCAGAGCAAAAACCGGATATTGAGGCCCTTGAAAAGCAACTGACTCAGGCCCGGTCCAAGCTGGAAACCATGCAAGGCATGCTTGATGATGCTAAAGCCCAGCAGGCAGACAACGTAGAAAAGCTGGAGCGGGCCGTTGCCAAGAACCACGACCGGGTACAACGGGCTGAAGAGGCGCTGTCTGAAGCCAGAGAAAAGCTGGCCGCCGGCTCAACTGAATCCCAGCCAACCCACTAACCGAGATCAGGCACCACATCCATGGCATTCGTTCAGCAGTCATCGCCCCACGCACACAGTGCCCGGCCAACGTCCCGTGTGATGTTGTGGGTGCTTATTGCGGCCTTGCCTGGCCTGCTGGCCCAGACTCTGTTTTTTGGCTGGGGCAACCTGATTAACGTGGTCTTCTGTGTCGGGCTGGCTATCGCCTCTGAAGCCGCCCTGCTGAAGCTCAGGAAGAAACCTGTGGCGTTCTTCATCAAGGACAATACAGCAGCCGTCACAGGCCTTCTACTGGGCCTTTCACTGCCTCAGTTTGCGCCCTGGTGGGTCTCCGCCGTCGCGGTGATTTCAGCCATCGTTGTTGCCAAGCAACTATACGGCGGGCTGGGCTCAAACCCGTTCAACCCCGCCATGGTGGGCTACGCCCTGGTTCTGGTTTCATTTCCGGTGGCCATGACAACCAACTGGGCGGAACCTGCCATGCTCTGGGACGGAGCACCCGGCTTTGGTGAAACCCTGGCGACCATTGCCTCCGGCCAGCAAACAGCGCTGGACGGCTGGACCATGGCAACGCCGCTTGACGAGTACAAACACAAGATAAACACCCACACCGCGGCCGAGGTTCTCAATCACCCGACCTTTGGTGCGGGGATCGCCAAAGGGTGGGAGTGGGTCAACGCCGCGTTTCTGGCCGGAGGCCTGCTACTCATCGGTCTGCGCATTATCAGCTGGCATATTCCGGCAGGATTTCTTGGCGGCCTGATCGTAATGAGCGTGGCTTTTGGCAGCAATGCCGACCTATACACACCGCTCTCACTGCATCTGCTGGCAGGTGGAACCATGCTGGGTGCGTTCTTTATCGCCACCGATCCGGTATCGGCCGCTACCAGCCACCAGGGCAAACTGATCTACGGGGCCGGGATTGGCATCCTGATCTACCTGATCCGTACCTGGGGCAATTATCCGGACGCCGTGGCGTTCAGCGTTCTGCTGATGAATTTTGCCGTACCGTTCATCGACCATTACACACCTCCGAGGACATACGGCCATCACAAGGCCCGTCGGGGTGTGCCGGGGAGTCAGGGATAATCATGGCTGCAGTTGCACAGTCCATTCGTCGCAGTGCCATCGGGCTCGGCTTGTTCGCCGTGATCACCGGTGGCACCATCGCCGTGACCCAGGTGGCCACCGAGGAGCGCATTCGTGAACAGGCGGCCCGTGCCGAGGCCCAGGCCCTCTATGAAATTATTCCGGAAAGCCGGCACAACAACGATCTGCTCAGGGACACTGTGCAGCTACCCGCCAGTGAGCGGCTGGCGCAGCCCGGCCCCCTGACCGTCTGGGTGGCTCGACAGAACGAGCGCCCCATTGGCATGATCATGCCCGTGGTGGCCCCGGACGGGTACTCCGGAAAAATCCACCTCCTGGTGGGCGTGGATATGCAGGGAACCATTCTCGGCGTGCGGGTAACCAACCATAAAGAAACGCCGGGGCTGGGAGACCAGATCGAGACCCGGAAATCCGACTGGATCAAGAGCTTTGATGGCCGCTCTCTGGGCAGGCCCCCGCATCGAGAGTGGAACGTCAAAAAGAATGGTGGAGAGTTCGATCAGTTCACCGGCGCGACCATCACACCAAGGGCTGTGGTGAAAGCTGTTCAGAAGGCATTGATCTACTTTCGGGAAAATCGTCGGATTATTCGTGAGCGGCTCAATGAAGAACCGTCACCGAGAGACAGCACTCTGAACCCTGAAGCAATTGCCGGTGAATCGTCCAATACGGAGCATTCCTGATCATGGCAACCAAATCATCCAGCGAAATCGTCCGGGACGGGCTCTGGGGCAACAACCCCGCCCTCGTCCAGGTGCTTGGGCTCTGTCCTCTTCTGGCAGTGACCAGCACCGTTGTTAACGCCATCGGTCTGGGCCTGGCCACACTCATGGTGCTCATGGGGTCCAATCTCGCGGTGTCGCTGATTCGCAATTTCGTGAGCGAGTCTGTGCGTCTGCCCGCGTTTGTGATGATCATCGCCTCATTCGTGACCTGCGCCGAGCTGCTGATGCAAGCCTTTACCTATGAGCTGTACCTGATCCTGGGTATTTTCATTCCATTGATTGTCACCAACTGTGCCATCCTGGGCAGGGCCGACGCCTTTGCCTCGAGGAATCCTCCACTCCCGGCACTGTTGGACGGAGCCATGATGGGCCTCGGTTTTCTCGCGGTTCTGGTGGTTCTCGGCGGGCTTCGGGAACTGATCGGACAGGGCACTCTTTTTGTCGACATGCACCTGCTGCTCGGCCCCGTTGCCGCCGACTGGGTGTTACGTCCGTTCGACAATTACCCGGACATGCTGTTCATGATTCTTCCACCGGGCGCGTTCATTGGTCTCGGCCTGCTGATCGCCCTCAAGAACGGAATCGACAATCACCTGGAAGAGCGCCGCAAAGCCAATGAACCAGCACCCGTGGCAGCGGGCAGCAAACGGGTCCGGGTTACCGGCAACGTTTCCTGATCTCCTGGTTGCAGAAGACTGAGAGCTGATGAATAAACAGAAACGCATTGAGATCTTCACCCGTCTCCGGGAGGCCAACCCCAATCCGACCACCGAGCTGAACTATTCCAGCCCGTTCGAGCTGCTGATTGCGGTTATTCTGTCGGCCCAGGCCACGGACGTGGGCGTGAACAAGGCCACCGACAAACTCTTTCCGGTAGCCAACACGCCCGAGGCCATCCTCGCGCTCGGGGTTGATGGCCTGAAGGAGTACATCAAGACCATCGGCCTGTTCAACAGCAAGGCCGAGAATGTGATCAAAACCTGCCGCATCCTGGTTGAAAAACATGGCGGCCAGGTACCGGAACGCCGGGAAGATCTTGAGGCACTGCCGGGAGTCGGTCGCAAAACCGCAAACGTGGTCCTGAATACCGCCTTCGGCCACATGGCAATGGCCGTGGATACCCATATCTATCGGGTGTCGAACCGAACCGGCATCGCTCCGGGCAAGAATGTTCTCGAGGTGGAAAACCGGTTGATGCGCCTGGTGCCGAAGGAGTTCCTGCTGGACGCGCACCATTGGCTGATTCTGCACGGCCGCTACACCTGTACTGCCCGAAAGCCCAAATGCGGCGCCTGTATCATCGAGGACCTTTGCGAGTTCAAGCAGAAACGGGACTATCTCTGAACTGAGGTCGTAAAAAAGCCGGCATGTTGCCGGCTTTTCGTTTTCCAGAAGCAAGGCTTAATCAGCGCTGGCCAAGCATCTTCTCTTTCAGATCCTTCTGTGCCGGCTTATCAGACAGCCAGATTCCGAACAGGGCCTTTTTGAAGGCCAGATCGCCAACGGTGTCCTTGTGCTCACCGTTCTTGAGAACGCGAACGCCCTCGCCCGGCAGATACACCAGATCAAATACGTCACCCTCGGTGATCTCTTCCTCGAACACGGCCATGAACTGGTCAACATCCTCCTGGATAGACGCCATATCGCCGTCGGTAGAGGCTTCAAAACCCTCCAGGGTCGCCTCCGTCATACGTTCGCTGGTAATCATGCCGGAAATGATATGCAGAGTAATCGCCTGGGGCTCATCTGCGTTAATCACGGCCTCGCCATCGTCGATGGTCTCCGGGACGTACAGGCCTCCGACATACAGATCCATGAACCACTTGGAACGGGTACCTGCGCCATTGAGCTTCAGTTCAGTATCCATGGTTGAATAGGTATCCGGAACATCAACACCTTCCACGGTGAGTGCAGCCGCCGGTGCCGACAGCAGGGCCGTCATTACCAACGAGGCAAAGCCGGTTGTAAGAGCCTTCTTCATAGTCCTTTCCTTTTCGATCGTTATTATTGACGTGTTTCATTCGTGCACCGGGTTTCGACACCCTTATCCCCGCCCGGTCACGGCATTCTACCAACGAGGCTGGCGGGCAGTGCGCAACCTGGTTCTCATTTGCAGCGATCCTGAAACACAAAAAAGCCGGCCAGGAATACCCTGGCCGGCTTTTCTATCGGAAGATCAGAAGGGCTTATTTGAAAAGCAGGTTTCCGGACAAGCCTTCCTTCTCCAGAATTTCGCGCAGACGACGTAGCGCCTCAACCTGGATCTGCCGGACGCGTTCGCGGGTCAGACCGATTTCCTGCCCCACTTCCTCCAGCGTACTGACCGGGTAGCCCCGAAGACCAAACCGGCGTGACAAGACTTCCTGCTGCTTGTCACTGAGCTGATCGATCCACTTTTCCAGGCAGGAGCACATGTTGTTGTCCTGCAGGAGATCCGCCGGATCTGAAGCACCCTCGTCAGCCACGGTGTCCAGAAGCGACTTTTCACCTCCAGTGCCGATGGGTGTATCCATCGATGCCACGCGCTCATTCAGGCCAAGCATGCGCTTCACGTCGGCTACCGGCTTATCGACCATTCTCGCGATTTCTTCGGCCGACGGCTCATGATCCAGTTTCTGAGTCAGCTCCCGCGCCGCACGCAGGTAAAGGTTGAGTTCCTTGACCACATGAATCGGCAGACGGATGGTGCGGGTCTGGTTCATGATGGCCCGCTCAATGGTCTGGCGAATCCACCAGGTGGCGTACGTGGAGAAGCGGAAGCCACGCTCCGGGTCGAATTTCTCAACCGCCCTGATCAGACCGAGGTTGCCCTCTTCGATCAGGTCCAGCAGTGTCAGGCCCCGGTTCACGTACCGACGGGCAATCTTCACTACAAGACGAAGGTTGCTCTCGATCATACGTTTGCGACCGGACTCCTCTCCCTTTCGAGCCAGACGGGCAAAGTAGACCTCTTCTTCCGGCGTAAGGAGTGGTGAAAATCCAATTTCGTTGAGGTACAGCTGAGTGGCATCCAGCTGTTTTTGACTGGTGAAATAACGTCCCTGAGCGGGAAAATCTTCTTCGACTTCAGCCACCTCTTCGGTAGCCTCTTTATCGACTTTTTCTTCTGCTAACAGTTGATCCTCGGCATCGTCCATGTCCGACACGCGATCAATGATGATGTCTTCTTGCTCTGCTGACATTTGTCTTGCCCCGCCTCTCAATAATCCTGGATGTTCGCCCGATACTTCTTGTTATTGCGGACGTCTTTGTGTTCATGCTTTTTTCTTCAGGACATTTTGTTGGTCGGCCTGTCACGGCCTTGTACCGTTCTTGTTTTTCTTGCGAACGCGGTGTTCCTGTCAGTGCCGGGGTGTGGGATCTGAGCAGCCTGCTGACTGCATCATTCGTTAGCGCGGTGGCAGATAGTGGACTGGATCAACCGGATTGCCATTCTTGCGGATCTCAAAATGCAACATGGGTCGTTCAGCGCCACTGCTACCGAGCTCTGCGATCACCTGCCCGGCTTTCACATCCTCCCCTTCCTGCACCAGAATCTTCCGGTTGTGAGCGTAAGCACTCAAATAGTGCTCGTTGTGATTCACGATAATCAGATTGCCGTATCCAAGCAACCCGTTACCGGCATAGACCACATTCCCGGTGGCCGCAGCTCTTACAGCATCCCCGGCTTGCCCGGCAATATCAATACCTTTATTGACTTTTCCGGATGTTGAATAGCCAGCAATTACAGTGCCAACGTGAGGCCAGCGCCATTCAATCCGGGCCACCGTCTGGGTCTGGGAGGCCAGCGGCGCGCCCTTACTGGGTGCCCTGGTTACCGCAGGTTTCGGCGCCGTGGTCGCTGTCTGTTTTGGCGGCGAGGCCCTGCTCGGCGCTTTGCTTGCCGGGGCAGCCGGTCTGCTGGCAGTGGTAGTCTGACTGCCCGAGGTTACACTTCCGCGAAGGTCCAGACGAAGTACCTGCCCTGCCTTGAGATTCCATGGCGGGCCAATCCCATTGGCATCACCCAGCTCACGGTAGTCTCGACCATACCGCCAGGCGATGCTGTACAGGGTTTCACCAGGCTGGACCACATGCCGCCCCCAATAGACAGGGGGATTATAGATGTCGTCCTGGTAGAGTGCCGGCGTGTTACAGCCAGACAAAAACAGCAAGGCGATGAAAGGGAAGAACAGTAAAAGCCTGGTTGGCTTTTTTTCCGCAGGACGAGAGGGTTCAGAGGCACCGGAAAGGAACCGCGGGGAGACCGGTAGAACGGCACTGACTAGCCCACGAAAAAATCTCACAGGAATAAAAATGACCCAGTTATGAAAAATCCGTATAAATCATCTTGATTATCGAAGCAGTTTCTAAACTTTTTAAAGTAACTTGCTAATATATTGCACATTTCTCGCAGGAAACCAAGTTACTACCCGGCCACCCCTGTTACCTCACGAAACACCCGTTTTGTGCGTTAGGTAACACTCTCGCGCCGGGAACCGATCCATTCCACCAGCAGAACAAGGCCGAAACCAGCCAGTGCCATGACCACGGCGAAAAGCACCTGGGGGTCCTGCCCTGCCTGTTCCGCGAAGGTCCAGGGCCAGACACTGGACTCATTCAGAGGCACTTTTTCACCAGAGCTGTTAACCCGCCAACTGAGCGTTTCCTTCCAGGGCCAGACTTTGTTGAGCGCCCCGATCATGAAGCCAGTGAGCAAAGCGAGCACCAGATCGTGGAAATGATGGAACGCCCAGGTGATCAGGCGGGCAATGGATAACAGGCCAACCACGCAACCTGCCATAAACAATAGCAGAATGCCCACCTCAAACGATTTGATCGCTGCCAGCACGGGAGCATACATACCGATAATAACCAGTATAAAACTGCCCGAGATGCCGGGAAGAATCATGGCACAGATCGCAAGCGCGCCGGCGCCGAAAAACGCCAGTGCAGACGGCGAGAGTTCACTTGCGGAGAGGGTGGTTACCCACCAGGCGACAGCAACACCCACTAGTAGCGGGATCAGCAAAGCGGGTTTGTAGTGCCGGACCTGACGCCCCACATGCCACACCGAGGCCACAATCAAGCCGAAGAAAAAACTCCAGATCAGGATAGGATACGCCACCAGCAAATAGCTGATGGCGGAGGCCAGTGTGGCGATACTTGTCAGAATGCCCGCCAGCAAACAGACCAGAAAGGTCCCGTCACAAACGCGCCAGAAAGCCCTGAACTTTCCCCGCACCAGGTGCTGGAAGACTGCCGCGGGAACGGCGTTGATCGCTTCAAGGAGCCGGAAATAGATGCCGGTAATAAATGCAATGGTGCCCCCGGACACACCGGGAACAATATCAGCCGCGCCCATAGCTATACCCCGCAGAAAGACTGCCGCGGGATGATGATTTCGGGCCGTTTCGTTATCAGCGTCGGAGCCAAGTCTTACGGAGTCAACCATGCCTATCGGACAACCCCGCCCAGCAGCGGTACAAACCGGACCGGCTCCAGCTCTTTGTGGTCGAAACGGTCGCCCCGGCGGGTTACCTCCACCAATACCTGGTTCTCTTCGCCTACAGGCGCAATCAGAACACCACCGTCAGCCAGTTGGGCGAGTAATTCGGCAGGCACTTCAATGGGCGCAGCGGTCACGATAATGCCATCGAAAGGGCCCCGTTCAGGCCAACCCATGCCACCGTCAGCGTGCTTCAGGAACACGTTTCGGGCGTTGAGCTGACGTAACCGGTCCCGGGCCCGATCCTGCAGTGCCTTGATCCGCTCGACGCTGTAGACTTCCGGAAACAGGCGAGCGAGCACCGAGGTCTGGTAGCCTGATCCGGTCCCCAGTTCCAATACCCGCGATGGCCCATGAGCCAGCATCAATTCCGTCATGCGCGCCACAATGTACGGCTGGGACAGGGTCTGGCCATATCCAATCGGCAGGGACGTGTCCTCATAGGCCCGGTGAGAAAGGGCCTCATCCAGGAAGATGTGCCGTGGCACCTCCGCCATGATCTCGAGTACCCGGTCCGATTCGATGCCGGCTTCCCTGAGACGCTGGACCAGTCGCATCCGGGTGCGCCGGGAGGTCATCCCGATGCCTTCAAGCTGAGCAGTCATCCCCGGTCCTCCGGCGAATCCGCCAGGGTATCGACCCAGTCCCGGAGACGGGACAGAGCCTCATGCCGGGTCATGTCTATGTGGACCGGTGTAACAGAAACATAGCCCTCCCGGACCGCGTTGAAATCCGTGCCAGGTCCGGCATCGCCGCCCTCACCTGCCGCCCCTATCCAGTATCGTTCCTTACCACGGGGACAGGTCATCGGAACCGCGCCTTCAGCCCGCTCTCGATGGCCCAGGCGGGTTACCCGAATGCCCTGCAAGTCTTCCCAGGGAACATCCGGAACGTTTACGTTGAGGATGGAGCGCGGCCCAAGCGACAGGGGGCGCTCGTTTTCTAGCAGCAGCCGGACCACCCGGGCCGCTGTCTCATAGTGGAAGTGGCCATCGTTGACCAGGGAAACGGCAATGGCCGGAAGGCCAAGGTGACGCCCCTCGGTGGCTGCGGCAACAGTACCTGAATAAATGATGTCATCGCCAAGGTTAGCGTGGGTATTTATTCCGGAAACTACTCTGTCGAACGGCTCGGTGAACAGACCGTTAACCGCCAGATGAACACAGTCCGTCGGGGTGCCATCCACAGAACGGAACCCGTTGGGATGCTCTTCCACGGTCAAAGGTCTATTGAGGGTAAGGGCGTTGCTGGCGCCGCTATGGTCCCGGTCGGGCGCTACGACCTCCAGTTCACCCAGCCCCTTCAATCCCTCGAACAGGGCAATAAGCCCCGGCGAATGAACGCCGTCATCGTTCGACAACAGAATACGCACAGTGTTCTCCGCTAGCCTTGTTGTTCGTTATGTCGGCTGAGGCTCATGTCCTCAAGCTCGAAAATATCACTCAAAATCGTTGTGGCGTACTGGCCGGGTGACAAAAAGAACGTCAATTCCAGGGTGTCCTCAGCCAGCCACTGCCAGGTGAGCCTCTCGGGCTTTACCGACAGGGGCCGCCGCTCTGGCTTCATCCGGGTGACCGAAAACAGACTCGCCAAACCCGGGGTTTGCGCAACAACGTCCCTTTCAAGAGTTGCCAGCGACCCGGAAGCCGTTGTGCCGCCGTCACCCCACAGCGGTCCCGTTGCCTCTGCCTCGGCCCAGCTGCCATCTTCTACCCGAGCTGCAAGCACCTCGTTGAACAGCCATGAACGTGCCGCCGAAAAATACAATACGTTTTTCGAGCCGTCGCTGCCAGCACGCTTTTTGCCTCCGCGGCCTTTTCCGCCAGATCGGCCCCGACGATTCAGGGTGGCGGGATCCAGATGCAATGCCCGGTCAAGGTTAGCGCCACCGTTGCCGAACCGTTGGGGGCCAAAGTAATTGGGAGCGCCAATATCTGCGAGGCGGGCCAACGCACGATCGATGACCTCGCGTTCCCCGGTAACGGTTCGCAGGGTGATAACAAAGCCATTGCCTTTATGCTCCCCTCGCCGCAATTTCCGAGCCTGTCGGGAGGCCGCCAGAACTGGCCAGCGAGTGGCAATTTCCTCAATCAACAAGGCGTCCCGAGCTTCACAACCGGGCCGATAGAGACTGAACCATTGGCGTGTGACCGCGTGCCGATCCTTGAGGCCGCAGAAGCCGACATCAAAGCTCCGACAATCCGCCATTCTGGCCAGTTCACGGGCAACATATTCGGTGTTATCGCCCACTTTCTCCAGTTTCAGACAGAGATGCTCTCCACTTCCCGTGGTTGCGCCTGCTTCGAAATCGGAGCCGGCTTCCGGCACTTCGAGTAACTCGTCGACAATGAAATCCCGGGGCGTCGTCTTCAAGCGGCCCGAAGCAACACGGCCACCACCGGAAGTTGGCCAGTCAAGACGCCAGCTGGTCACGAATCCACCGGCTCAAGCAGACAGATGGCCTGACAGGCAATGCCTTCACCGCGCCCCGTGAAACCCAGTTTTTCCGTGGTCGTGGCTTTAACGCTCACACGGTTGGCCGCTACGCCCAGATCTTCCGCAATATTCAGTCGGATGGAATCAATGTGAGGTGCCATTTTCGGAGCCTGTGCAATGATCGTGGTATCCACGTTCACCACACTGAACCCTTCGTCTCGAACGCGCCCCATCACCCGACGCAGAAGATCACGGCTGTCGGCGCCCGCCCACTCATCACTGGTGTCCGGAAAGAAATGTCCGATATCGCCAAGTGCCACGGCACCCAGCAGCGCATCCGCCAATGCATGCAGCAGGACATCACCATCGGAATGGGCCTTAAGCCCTTGGGAATGCGGAATGCTCACGCCGCCAATAATCACAGAGTCGCCTTCACAGAAGGCGTGGACATCAAAGCCCTGACCAATACGCATAATGTGCTCCGGAAAACCCCGAAAATTCAGAACCGGCTGAGGATAAAGCCTGCGAGCGCCAGATCCGCGGGGACCGTGATCTTGATATTATCCGGCCGCCCTTCGACCAGAACCGGCATGTTACCGGAAAACTCCACGGCAGAGGACTCATCCGTCACCGGAAGCTCCCTGGCGAGAGCAGATTCCAGGGAATCAACAAGAATTCGATAACGAAACATCTGTGGCGTCAGCGCCCGCCACAGATTTGTTCGATCAACTGTTTCGGCCACTTCGGGGAGTTCGCCATTGCCGGCCTTCTTGAGGGTATCGGCCACGGGTGAAGCCAGCAGCCCACCGACAGGATGGCTGTAGAGTTGATCAATAAGATTGGAAAGGTCCCGGGTATGAAGACACGGCCGGGCCGCATCGTGAACCAGAACCCAGTCATCATCCCTGACCTGTTCCGCCATGGCGTGCAGTGCCGACAACACCGAACCCGCCCTCTCAGAACCGCCGGTACAGGTCTGGATGCGGCTATCGCCGCTGGCGACAGTGTCCGGCCACCAATGATCGGCCGGATGAAGTGGCACCATGCAGCCGGAAAAAGGTGCGGAATCCATCAATCGTGAGAGGGTGATGTCTAGAATGAAACGTTGGTCTATCCGAAGGTACTGTTTCGGTTGCCCGGCCTGCATGCGCTGGCCGATGCCGGCGGCGGGAACAATCAGCCAGAGTCTCGGAGCAGGCATAGACAATCAGTTTTCAACAACCAGGAAAAAGGTCTCGTCTTCTCGTATCAGGCCAAGGTTCATTCTGGCCCGCTCTTCCACGGCGCCCTGCTCATTGCGCAAATTCCTGACCTCGGCATAAAGACGTTCATTGCGGGTCGCCAATTCGGCATTTTCTTCACGTTGCTCGGCAATGGACTTTTCGAGCGCCCAGACCTGTGCAAAGCTGCCTTCCCCGACCCACAGGCGCACCTGCAGCAGGAGAATCACAACCACCATTATGGTCCAGAGCAACTTCATCGCCGATTCCGTTCAAAATTAAATCAATCAAAATATCAACGCCGGACGTTGAGTATAGACCTTAGAGTAGATTAGCAACAAATTCTTCTAACTGCCTGTACAAAAAGGCCATCGTAACCAAGCTTTCGCTCGGAACACGATGGCCTTAACAGTTTTTCGCCAATCACCGGTCCGACACTCTGCCAGAACCGGCCAAATCAGTCGATCAGCCCTGCCCCTTGATCTCGCTCAGGCCGCGGTAAGGCGCCTTGCCATCGAGAGCTTCTTCGATACGCAGCAGCTGGTTGTACTTGGCAACACGATCGGAACGGCACAGGGAGCCGGTCTTGATCTGCCCGGCACAGGTGGCCACGGCCAGATCGGCAATGGTGGTGTCCTCGGTTTCACCGGAACGGTGGGAAATCACAGCGGTGAAGCCGGCATCCTGGGCCATCTTGATGGCATCAAGGGTTTCACTCAGGCTGCCAATCTGGTTGAACTTGATCAGGATGGAGTTACCGACACCCTTCTCAATACCCTGCTTGAGGATCTTGGTGTTGGTTACGAAAAGATCGTCGCCAACCAGCTGAACCTTGCTGCCGAGCTTATCGGTCAGCACTTTCCAGCCATCCCAGTCACTTTCGTCCATGCCATCTTCGATGGACACGATCGGGTAACGCTCGCACAGGCCGGCCAGGTAGTCGGCAAAGCCTTCGGAATCGAAACTCTTGCCTTCACCGGACAGCTGGTACTGGCCATCCTTGTAGAATTCGGAGGAGGCACAATCCAAAGCCAGGGTCACATCGGTACCCAGCTTGTAACCGGCCTTCTCAACTGCTTCCTGAATGACGGCCAATGCCGCTTCGTTGGAGGGCAGGTTCGGCGCAAAGCCACCCTCATCACCAACGGCGGTGTTCAGGCCCTGGGCCTTCAGCACTTTCTTCAGGCTGTGGAAAATCTCCGCGCCCACACGCAAGGCTTCAGAGAAGCTCTTGGCGGACACCGGCTGAACCATGAACTCCTGGATATCAACGTTGTTATCCGCGTGCTCGCCACCGTTCAGGATGTTCATCATCGGTACCGGCATGGAGAACTTCCCAGAAGTGCCGTTGATATCGGCAATGTGCGCATACAGCGGCTTGCCCAGGGAGATCGCTGCCGCTTTGGCAGCCGCCAGGGAAACCGCCAGAATGGCGTTGGCGCCCAGGTTAGCCTTGTTCTCGGTACCGTCCAGGTCCAGCATGATCTGGTCCAGACCACGCTGATCAGCCGCATCTTTGCCGACCAGTGCATCACGGATTTTGCTGTTCACGGCTTCTACAGCCTTCAGAACACCCTTGCCAAGGTAACGGGATGCATCACCATCGCGCAGCTCAAGCGCTTCGCGGGAACCGGTGGAAGCGCCAGACGGTGCGCAGGCGGTACCAATGGTGCCGTCTTCCAGGATAACGTCGGCTTCTACAGTCGGGTTACCGCGGGAATCCAGAACCTCACGGCCTTTGATGTTGGCAATCTTGGTCATTCTTTTCTGTCTCCAATTTCATGTTCAAATTCGGGAGTCAGAGCGAGCGGGAACGGCCCTGCGAAAACCGCTACGAGCACCCGTGGGCGGGTCCGGCCAGCAATCGTAGATTGCTGTCGTTCGGCTGCGCATGAAGCGTCGCTTCATAAACACTTGCCTCACCCATGTGCGCTTGTTTCGGACCATCCATGGCCCTCTATATTTTCGCAGGGCCGTTCCCGCTCGCTCCCATAGTCCGCGTAAAACGCCAACACCGCCAATCAGGCGGTGTCGATCGATTTAAAGCTTTTTACCAGATCATCCACAGCTTTCACCCGCTGCAGGAAGGGCTCAAGCTGGCTGAGCCGCAAGGCGCAGGGGCCATCGCACTTGGCTTTGTCCGGGTCCGGATGGGCCTCAAGGAACAAACCTGCCAACCCCTGGGACATACCCGCCAGCGCCAGGTCAGTCACCTGGGCCCTGCGGCCACCGGCAGAATCGGCTCGTCCGCCCGGCATCTGCAGGGAATGGGTCACATCGAACATCACCGGCACGTTCATGGCCTTCATGATGCCAAAACCCAGCATGTCGACAACCAGGTTGTTGTAGCCGAAGCTGCTGCCCCGCTCACAGAGGATTACCTTGTCGTTGCCGGCTTCCTCGCACTTGGTAATGATGTGCTTCATTTCCTGGGGTGCCAGGAACTGGGCCTTCTTGATGTTGATCACCGCACCGGTTTTCGCCATGGCGACCACCAGGTCAGTCTGGCGGCTCAGAAACGCCGGCAGCTGGATGATGTCACAGACTTCGGCTGCTGGAGCGGCCTGGGCCGGCTCGTGAACGTCAGAGATAATGGGAACACCGAACTTGCTCTTGATGTCCGCCAGTATCTGAAGACCTTTCTCCAGCCCGGGGCCACGGAAGGAATTCACAGAGGACCGGTTGGCTTTATCGAAAGACGCCTTGAAAACGTAGGGGATACCCAGCTTGCCGGTCACTTCAACATACGCCTGGGCCACTTCCATGGCCAGTTCCGGCGATTCAAGGACATTCATGCCGCCAAAGAGCACAAACGGATTGTGGTTGGCGACGTCGATTCCCGAAACGTTTACCGTGCTCTGCGCCATTCTCAGGATCCTTTCTTGCTGGCCAGTGCTGCCTCAACAAAGCCCTTGAACAGTGGGTGGCCGTCACGGGGTGTAGAGGTAAACTCCGGGTGGAACTGGCAGGCGACAAACCAGGGGTGGTCCGGCGCCTCAACAACTTCCACCAGGCGTCCATCCGCTGAGCGACCCGAGATCTTGAGTCCGGCTTCTTCCAGCTTTGGAAGGAAATGGTTGTTCACCTCATAACGGTGGCGATGACGCTCGCGAATGGTTTTCTTGCCATAGCAGTTGGCAATGGTGGAACCTTCGGTAAGAACGCAGTCCTGGGCGCCGAGACGCATGGTTCCGCCCAGATCAGACTCTTCCGTGCGCTCTTCACGCTCTCCCGTGGAATCCAGCCATTCGGTGATCAGGCCGACAACCGGCTCCGGGGTGTGCGTACGGAATTCGGTGCTGTGGGCGTCTTTTAAACCGGCCACGTTGCGGGCGTATTCAATAACTGCCACCTGCATACCCAGGCAGATGCCAAGGTAAGGTACCTTGTTCTCACGGGCATACTGAACCGTGCGGATCTTGCCTTCGACGCCGCGCTCACCGAAACCACCGGGCACCAGAATCGCGTCGGCGCTGGCCAGCGCGCCTGTGCCGTCACGCTCGATGTCTTCGGAATCAATGTAGTTGATATTGACCTTGGTACGGGTCTTGATGCCGGCGTGCAGCAGGGATTCGATCAGGGACTTGTAAGCGTCGAGAAGCTCCATGTATTTGCCAACCATGGCAATGGTTACTTCCTGCTCGGGGTTCATCAACGATTCAACAACGTTGTCCCATTCACTCAGGTCCGCAGGACGGGCATCCAGACCGAAGCGCTCGATAACCAACTGGTCCAGGCCATGCTCATACAGCATGCGCGGAATAGCGTAGATAGACTTGGCATCCTGCAGAGGAATAACCGCCCGCTCTTCCACGTTGGTGAACAGGGCGATCTTGCGACGTGAACTGGCATCCACCTCATGCTCGGAGCGGCACAGCAGGATATCCGGCTGCAGACCGATAGAACGCATTTCCTTGACGGAATGCTGGGTGGGCTTGGTCTTGATCTCGCCAGCCGTAGCAATGTACGGAACCAGGGTCAGGTGCATGAAGAGTGCACGCTGCGGACCAACTTCTACCTTCAACTGACGGCAGGCTTCCAGGAACGGCAGGGATTCAATATCGCCCACGGTACCACCGATTTCAATCAGCGCCACATCGGCGCCGGCAGCACCTTCCACAACCCGCCGCTTGATTTCGTCGGTGATATGGGGGATCACCTGAACGGTTCCGCCCAGGTAGTCGCCGCGGCGCTCCTTGCGGATCACTTCTTCGTAAACCCGACCGGTGGTGAAGTTGTTGCGCTTGCTCATCGGAGAGCGGATAAAGCGCTCATAGTGGCCCAGATCAAGGTCTGTTTCCGCGCCATCCTCGGTGACAAAGACCTCACCGTGCTGGAACGGGCTCATGGTGCCGGGGTCCACGTTGATATACGGGTCCAGCTTGAGAATAGTGACCTTCAGGCCGCGTGCCTCGAGGATCGCAGCCAGTGAGGCTGATGCGATACCTTTCCCCAAGGAGGACACGACACCGCCGGTGACGAAAATATAACGCGTCATGCAGATTCCGTGATTGTCTGGTTCGGTGAAGGAGGGAGATTGTCATCTCAAGATGGGACGCCAGACTACCAGAAAGGCCCCATTGACTCAATCATAATCCCGCTCTACAACCAGCCGCCAACCGGCGGCATGGGCGCTTCCCGAGTATTGTTCAGAACACCATAAATCGCCAATGGCAACGAGCTCCGCCGCCTCCCCGGAACCAGCGAAAACCAGCGGTAATCGGGCCCTTTCCCAGGGTGGGACGGCAACCTCCTGCAGCCATTTCTTGAGCGAACGGGACGGGCCATCGGCACGGAAACGTACCCTCTCACCGCCCCGCCTCGTAAATATCCGTATTGGCGGTAGAGGCCTTTGTGGGGTATCGACAGGTTCCAGCCTGAGGAACCATTCGCCGAAGTTCAGCCCTGGGCCAGGCTCCAGAGCAACAGGAGCGTCCGGCAGTGGCCGTTGATCGGGGACCAGATAAAGATCGCCCTGAAAGCGGCGCAGACTGAAACCGTCGGACCGGAACTCCGGCTCCCGATCCTCGCCCGCAAAAAGCAGGTCCTGCATGACCTGCCGCCAGTCACCCATGGTGGGCGCGTGAAAACCACGTTCCCGAACCCACCAACGGATAAGATTCTTTTGCTCCGCCAGCGACAGCGCTTTCAACCCATCAATGGGCAGACGGTCCCCGTCCCCGCCAATTGCCTGCCACTGCATTGCCGCCAGCTTACGGTTAAGCGCTTCGCTCTCGGCACAGGACTCCGCCGAGTGCCTGAGCCTGCGATTCAGTCCCGGCCAACGCTCCCGCAGAGACGGCAGCACGGTCTGGCGCAGGAAATTCCGGTCGAATCGCTGGTCAGTATTGCTGGGATCGTCAACCCATGACAGGCCGGCCGAACTCGCCCAACCTTCCAGATCGGCCCGCTCAAATCCCAGCAAGGGCCGGACAAGAACCCCCGAGCCAAGCGCACGAGTGGACGGCATGCCCGCCAGCCCTGGCACACCACTGCCCCTGAGCATCCGGAAAAGAACCGTTTCCGCCTGATCATCACCATGGTGAGCCATCACGAGCAAATCTCCGCGCTGCATCAGCGCCTCGAACGCCGAATACCGTGCATTGCGGGCCGCCTCTTCGATGCCGCCACCGCCAGTTGCATTTTCCTCGGCGACAACGTTTACCCGCTCAACAACGAGCGGCACACCCAGGCGATCACAAAGTTCGCGGCAAAACGACTCGGTATCCGATGCATTCGGCTGGAGTTGATGATTGATGTGTACTGCCCGCACGTTTCCAGTGCGACCATGACAATGTACTGCCAGGTGCAAAAGCAGTGTTGAATCGAGACCACCGCTCAGGGCAACCCAAAGGCGAGTGTGATCTGGGAGCTCTCTGACCGGGGCACAAAGGGCCTCCGGCCAGTGGAATCCGGAGCCGGGCTCAGCGCCCGGTGTCATAGCGGGTCAGCCGCTCGTAGCGACGGGATACCAGCTCATCCATTGGCAGGCGACTGAGTTCGGCGACGCCCTTCGCCAGGACCTCTTTCAGGGATTCCGACATTTTTTCGGGGTTGCGGTGAGCACCACCGAGAGGTTCTGTCACCACGTTATCCGCCAGGCCCAGATCTCTCAGCCGGTCAGCGGTAACACCCATGGCCTCTGCCGCCTGAGCGGCGTATTCGGCACTCTTCCAGAGGATCGACGCACAACCTTCCGGAGAGATTACCGCGTAGGTGGAATACTGCAGCATGTTCAGTTGGTCGCAGACACCGATGGCCAGCGCCCCACCGGAACCGCCCTCACCGATCACCGTGGAGATAATGGGTGTCTTGAGGCGGGACATAACCGCCAGGTTGAAGGCAATCGCTTCACTTTGCCCCCGTTCTTCCGCACCAATGCCAGGATAGGCACCCGGCGTGTCGATGAAGGTAAGAATGGGCATCTTGAACCGCTCGGCCATTTCCATCAGACGCAGGGCCTTACGATACCCCTCCGGTCGAGGCATGCCGAAGTTACGCTTGACTTTGTCCCTGACTTCCCGGCCCTTCTGGTGACCAATCACCATCACTGGCTTGTCATCCAACCTGGCAGTACCGCCTACGATCGCCAGGTCGTCGGCATAGCGACGGTCGCCGTGCAGCTCATCAAAATCCTCAAATATGGACTCGATGTAGTCCAGGGTGTAAGGCCTGCGAGGGTGACGCGCCAGTCGGGCGACATCCCAGGGCTTGAGATCGGAGAAAATGCTCTCCGTCAGGCTGACGCTCTTTTTCTTCAGCCGGGTGATCTCGTCGGTGATATTGATGTCGGTGTCGTTACCAACCATCCGAAGCTCTTCAATCTTGGCTTCCAGGTCGGCGATTGGCTGTTCGAAATCCAGATAGTTAGGGTTCATGATGTTCCATCATTTTTTTGCCAGGCGGGAAATTGCTCCGCCAAACCAGAATTTGACACAAAGATAGCAGCGCCCGGACAGTGGCTAAAGCGGACATTGGTATGAGTCCGCTGTCTGACAAAGTTTTAATTTTCAGCTCACTCAATCATAGACCAGTTCTACCGACTGGTCGCCTACGAGGTAACGGAGCTCCAGCAACAGGTTGTCATCCGGCTGTACCCGCCAGGATTCTCCCAGCTCGATCCGGGTCGACGCCTCAGGGCTGCTGTACTCGATCCAGACCGGGCTGCCTTCACACCGGAACGGCCTCAGAGTGGTGTCCAGTTTCTCCAGCAGGCCATTCTGTAACTGATCGGCGTGAAGGTTGAGCTTCAACCCGCGACTGAACTGCTGTCGAGCGGTCGCCACATCCATCACCGAGCTCACCCGCATCTTCATCTGGCCGGAATAGTCGTCGTGACTGACCTGCCCTTCAACCACAATTACCTGATCAGATTGCAGCAGCTCCCGATTCTCAAAGAAGGCCTCTGAGAACAGGGTCGCCTCTATCCGCGCGCTCCTGTCGTCCAGGGTGATGAAACACATGGTGGAGCCGGTGCGGGTTTTCATGGTGCGCTGGGCAACCACCAACCCGGCGACCCGCTGGGGTGACTTATTAGGCTTCAGATCGGCGATGGAGGACCGCACAAACCGCCGTACTTCTTTCTCGTATTCATCGAATGGGTGGCCTGTAAGGTACAGCCCGAGGGTGTCCTTCTCGCCCTTAAGCCTTTGTTTTTCAGGCCACTCGCGCACACCGGCCACGTCCTCGTAGGGATCGCCACCGTCGCCAGCCTCCAGCATTTCGCCGAACATATCCATCATGCCAACGGATTCGTTCCGGGATTGCTGGTCGGCCTGCTGCACCGCCTTGTCAATGCTGGCCATCAGCTGGGCACGGTTCGCACCCAGCTTGTCCATGGCGCCGGAGCGAATCAGCGCTTCCATGGCCCGCTTGTTGACCTTCTTGAGATCAACCCGTCGGCAGAAATCGAAGATATCCTGGAAGGGCTCACCATCGCCACGGCCCTCAACGATACTCTGGATCGGGCCTTCACCCAGGCCTTTGATCGCTCCAAGACCATAGACAATCTGGCCGTCGTCATTAACGGTAAAGGTGTATTCCGAACGGCTGACATCCGGCACCAGAAGATCCAGCTTCATGTTCCGGCACTCTTCTACCAGCGTGACCACCTTGTCGGTGTTCTGCATATCGGCAGTCAGTACCGCGGCCATGAACTCGGCCGGGTAATGGGCTTTCAGCCAAAGGGTCTGGTAGGAAACCAGTGCATAGGCGGCCGAGTGGGATTTGTTGAAGCCGTAACCGGCAAACTTTTCCACCAGGTCGAAGATATTCTCGGCCAGGGTCTTGTTGATGCCGTTCTTTTCGCAGCCATCCAGGAAGATCTGCTTCTGCTTCGCCATCTCCTCGGGCTTTTTCTTACCCATGGCCCGGCGGAGCATGTCCGCACCACCCAGGGTATAGCCAGCCATCACCTGGGCGATCTGCATGACCTGCTCCTGGTACAGGATGACCCCGTAAGTGGGCTCCAGGACCGGCTTGAGGCCTTCGTACTGGTAATCGGGGTGCGGGAAGGACATAGGCTGACGACCGTGCTTACGGTCGATAAAGTCATCCACCATGCCGGACTGCAGCGGCCCCGGCCGGAACAGAGCCACGAGGGCGATCATGTCTTCCAGGGAGTCCGGCTGGAGCCGGCGAATCAGGTCTTTCATGCCCCGGGATTCCAGCTGGAACACCGCCGTGGTTTCGGCTTTCTTGAGCATGTCAAACGAAGGCACGTCATCCAGCGGAATCTCGTTGATGTCCAGCGGCTGCATGCCCTTCTTTTCCCGGCGCGGATTGATCATGTTCAGTGCCCACTTGATGATCGTGAGCGTCCGCAGGCCCAGGAAGTCGAACTTCACCAGCCCGGCATCCTCCACATCGCCTTTGTCGAACTGGGTCACCAGGCTGCCGCCCTCGTCATCACAGTACAGGGGCGAGAAATCGGTGATCTTGGTGGGCGCGATCACCACGCCACCGGCATGCTTGCCGGCGTTCCGGCACACGCCCTCGAGTTTCAGGGCCATTTCCCAGATTTCCTGGGCTTCCTCGTCGTTCTCGAGAAACTCAACCAGCTGTGGCTCCTGCTCCAGAGCCTTTTCCAGGGTCATGCCAGGCTCGAAGGGGATCATTTTGGACAGCTTGTCGGCAAGGCCATAGGACTTGCCCTGCACCCGGGCAACATCCCGCACAACCGCCTTCGCGGCCATGGTGCCGAAGGTAATGATCTGCGACACCGCCTCTCGCCCGTACTTCTGGGCGGTGTACTCGATCACTCTGTCCCGGCCTTCCATGCAGAAGTCGACGTCGAAGTCGGGCATGGAGACCCGCTCCGGGTTCAGGAACCGCTCGAACAGCAAATCGTATTCCAGCGGATCCAGGTCGGTGATCAGCTGAGCGTAGGCCACCAGGGAGCCGGCACCGGAGCCCCGGCCCGGCCCCACGGGCACACCGTTGTTCTTGGCCCACTTGATAAAGTCCATCACGATCAGGAAGTAGCCCGGGAACCCCATCTGGATAATGATGTCCAGCTCGAAGTTCAGGCGCTTGTAGTAGGCCTCGCGCTTGGCATCGTATTCCGGATCGTCCTTGCTCAGGGTCTTGGCCAGCCGCTCTTCCAAGCCCTCCTCGGAGACCTTCCGGAAATAGTCGTCCATGGTCATGCCGTCGGGAATCGGGTAATTGGGCAGGAAGTACTCGCCCATCCGAACCTTCACCGAACAGCGCCGGGCAATCTCCACGGTATTCTCGATCGCCTCCGGGATGTCACTGAACAGCTCGATCATCTCGTCGGCGCTGCGAAGGTACTGCTGATCACTGAACCGGCGGTCACGTCGTGGGTCGTCCAGGGTGCGGCTCTCACCGATACAAACCCGGGCCTCGTGGGCTTCGAAGTCTTCCGCTTCGAGGAAGTGAACATCGTTGGTGGCGACCACGGGGAGGCCGAGGGCCCCGGCAAGCTCGACACTCAGGTGCAGGCAGTCCTCGTCACCAGGGCGACCGGTGCGCTGTAGCTCCAGGTAGTAGCTATCAGGGTACAAATCCATCCAGTAACGGGCGCGCTCGCGGGCCAAATCCGGCTTGCCCGCCATCAGCGCCTTACCCACATCGCCCAGTTTTGAGCCCGACAGAGCAATCAGGCCGTTCGCCCGCGCCTCCAGCCACTTGCGCTGGATGATAGGCTTGCCAAATCGCTGCCCCTCGGTATAACCCAGGGAAATGATTTCAGTGAGATTGAGATAACCATCGTTATCCCGCGCCAACAGCGTAAGCCGGAACGGGTTCTCGGGCTCGTCCGGATTTTCCAGCCACAGATCCGCCCCAATGATAGGTTTGACGCCCGCGCCCATGGCCGCCTTGTAAAAGCGGACCAGCGAGCACATGTTGGATTGCTCAGTCAGGCCAACAGCCGGCATGCCCAGCTCGGCAACGCGGTTGATCAACGGTTTAACCCTGACCAGGCCATCCACCATGGAGTATTCGGAATGGACGCGGAGGTGTACAAAAGTCTGCGACATAACGTCAGGTTATTCCTGCTTTTAAATTCAGTTAGGGCAGCGGCCTCAGCCGCCGATCACGGCCCGGAGTTCTTCTTCGGTCTGAGGGCCAAAACGGGTTTCAACCAGATCGCCGCCGGGGTTAACCAGGAACGTAGCCGGCAGCGCGACCGGAAGTTTCCAGCCGAACCCCGGCCCGGGATCGTCCGCCAGCATGGTGAACTCGATACCCATTCGCTCGCCGAGCTCCACCAGGGCATCGCCTCGCACGCCATCAAAATTGACGCCCAGAACAGTGATGTCGGGCGCCTTGTCCAGCTCATTGAGTTCCGGAATTTCCTCAAGGCACGGCTTGCACCATTCTGCCCAGTAGTTCACCAGTACCCATTGCCCACGCAAATTGTCCCAGTTCAGCTTTGTTCCCTCGGCGCGCTCAAGTTCAATTTTTTCGCAGCCTGCCATGGTCAGAACAAGCAACATGAGAGTGAGCAGCCTTAAGCGGGAACCAGAACGAACAGAATCAGGGTACTGCACCGGAAAACCTCCTGTTAGACTACCGACCACAGAAATCGTGGACTCCACTCAGACAAGCAGGCACGAAGATGACAGAACCAATCCGGATTTTCCACAACCCGCGCTGCTCGAAATCCCGCCAAACGCTTGAACTGCTTACCGAACGGGGAATTGAACCGGTGATTATACGCTACCTGGAAACCCCACCGACAGAGCAGGAGCTAAAGGATATCCTCGACGCACTGAAGCTGCGCCCCCGTGACCTGATCAGAACCGGGGAAAACGAATACAAAGAACAGGGTCTGAACAATCCCGACCTAAGCGATGAGCAGTTAATCGCAGCCATGATCGCGACGCCGAAACTGATTGAACGACCAATTGTGATCGCCAACGGCAAAGCCGCCCTTGGTCGCCCACCGGAAAACGTTCTTTCGATTCTATAAGCCCCGATTACCTTCCCGCGCCAGATCAGAGGGACTACTGAAGATGTCCGAGCAATTGCCGTATATTCTCGTGCTTTTCTACAGCCGCACCGGCCAGACAGCGGAGCTGGCCAGCCAGATTGGCCGGGGCGTGGCCCGGGTGAAAGGCATTGAAGCCAGGCTCAGGTCAGTACCGCCGGTTTCCCCGGACACCGAATCATCGCTGCCGGCAGTGCCGGACTCCGGGGCGCCCTATGCCAGCAAATCCGATCTGGCAAATTGTGCCGGACTGGCGATCGGTAGTCCCACCCGCTTTGGTAACATGGCGGCGCCTCTGAAGCATTTCCTAGACAGCACGGGTGATCTCTGGCTCGCCGGCACCCTCGAAGGCAAGCCCGCTGGCGCTTTCACCTCTACCGGCAGTCTGCATGGCGGACAGGAAACCACACTGATGACCATGATGGTGCCGCTTCTGCATCACGGCATGGTGGTCTGCGGCCTGCCGTACTCCGAGAAAAGCCTTGGAGAAACAGCAACCGGTGGCACACCCTATGGGCCCAGCCATTGGGCAGGAACCGCTGAACAGCAACCACTCAGCACTCACGAGAAGGCCTTGTGCCAGGCCTTTGGCGAGCGTCTGGCCCGACTCGCCCTGAAGCTTGCTGACTGATACACGCCCGGGTGGCAGACGTACTTTGCATAACATTTTTTTATTCCGGAACACACTATGTTGAATAACCCGAAGGCCCAAATCACTGTGCGGGCAACGATCATCCTGTATATCGGCGTACTTGCCACCCTCCTGATTACCACGTTCTACCCGGCTCCGGTCGAGGGGGTCTCGATACCCCTGATGCTGGCCGTGAAACTGGTCCCGCTTCTGCCCTTTGCGGTCACGGTGTTCCGCGGCCACAATCGTGGCTATATCTGGATGTCGTTCGTCGTGATCTTCTATTTCACCCAGGCCGTCGTGTCCGCCTGGCTGAGTGAAGGCGCTCCCGGACCCGTCATTCTGACGGTATTGACCTTCCTGCTGTTCACTGTTGCCATGATTCATCTTAAAGTGAACCGGCCAGTGGCGAACGGAAATACACCCTGAATATCTGGACCTGACCTTTTATGGCCGAAGCAAGCAACTCCGGAACCGTGAAGCGGCCACCCGCGCCGCCCAGAAGCACCCTGACCCTGAGAGATGTTTGCACCGCCCTTGTGACCAGCGGGGAAATCAGCCAGGAAGACGCCGAACGGGTGCTCTCGGCCAATCTCGGCGCGGCCACCGGTGATGGACAGAAAGGCAAACGTCATCCACTGGAACTGGTGGCCATTGCCGCGCTGACCAGCCAGAAAAGTGGTCGCACTCTCGATCTGGATCGGCTGACACACTGGCTGGCGGATTGGGCCGGACAGCCTTACTACCACATTGATCCGTTGAAGATCGACACGCCCGCCATTGCCCGGGTGATGTCTTACGCCTTTGCCCAACGCCACGGCATTCTGGCGGTAGAGATCGGTACCGACGAGGTGCTGGTCGCCAGCAGTGAGCCGTTCAAGAGCGAGTGGGTGCAAAACCTTCAACAGGCCGTCCGCAAGGATATCCGTCGCGTTGTTGCCAACCCCGAGGATATCCGAAGATACACCGTTGAGTTCTATCAACTGGCCAATTCCGTCAGCAAGGCCAGTGGCGGCCAGGGACCGGGTGTGGCCGGCAACCAGAATTTCGAGCAATTACTGGATCTTGGTGCCAGCGAACATCCGGACGCCAATGACCAGCACGTGGTCAAGATTGTCGACTGGCTGCTGCAATATGCCTTTGACCAGCGCGCCTCGGACATCCACATTGAGCCCCGCCGAACGGTCACCCAGGTGCGCTTCCGGATCGACGGCGTGCTCCACAACGTTTACGAATTCCCGGAACACGTGGGCGTCGCAGTCACCAGTCGACTGAAGATCCTTGGTCGCCTGAATGTGGCCGAGAAGCGCCGCCCACAGGATGGTCGCATCAAGACCCGCAAGCCGGATAACAGGGAGGTGGAACTACGGCTGGCGACCATGCCCACCGCCTTCGGCGAAAAGATGGTCATGCGGATCTTTGATCCGGACGTTCTGCTGAAGTCCTATGAGCAACTGGGATTTGGCAAGGAAGACCGCCAGCGCTGGCAGGAAATCACATCCCGTCCCCACGGCATTGTCCTGGTGACCGGGCCGACCGGGTCGGGCAAGACCACGACCCTGTATTCGACCCTGAAACAAATTGCGTCCCCCGAGCTGAACGTCTGTACCATCGAGGACCCCATCGAAATGGTGGAGCCGGCGTTCAACCAGATGCAGGTTCAGACCAATATTGACCTGACCTTTGCCGCCGGCGTGCGGGCCCTGCTGCGGCAGGACCCGGATATCATCATGATCGGCGAGATCCGCGATCTGGAAACGGCGGAAATGGCGGTTCAGGCTGCCCTCACCGGCCACCTGGTGCTCTCGACCCTGCACACCAACGACGCCCCTAGCGCGATTACCCGGATGATGGAGCTGGGTATTCCGCCCTACCTGATTCGGGCCACGGTACTGGGTGTCATGGCCCAACGGCTTGCCCGAACGCTTTGCCCTCACTGCAAGACCCCCGGCCCCGCCGACGAGCAGGCCTGGCAGACCCTGACCCGGCCCTGGAAAGCGCCGGTTCCCAAGCAGTTCTATCACCCCGTGGGCTGCCTTGAATGCCGGAACACCGGGTATCTTGGGCGGGCCGGGGTTTATGAAATCATGACGCTATCAGGCCCCTTGCTTCGACAGATCACGGATCATTGTGAGCTGGAGCAGCTGAGACTGGACGCCTACAAGGAAGGGATGAAATCACTGCGCCTGAGTGGCGCCCAGAAAGTGGCCGCCGGCCAGACAACGGTAGAGGAAATTCTGAGGGTAACGCCGGAAAGCCAGCGCTGAGGCCGGATCAGGCCCCGGGACGCAAGCCGCATTGGCCCAGCAATTCCTGCCAGGCTCTGGTGTGAGCCATCATGGCCGCGTCGAGTTCCCGCCAGAGACTGGTCTGGCCGTCCTGCGAAAGATGGCGCTCATACCACTCGGTAAAGCTCTCCGGCATGACCTCTTTCTGGACCTCGGCAAGCCGCTCGAACGGCTCGATGAGTGCAACCCTTCCCTGGGTCACGGCGCTCATGTATGGCTGAATCTTTTCGATGTACACGCTGAAGAACATGTTCTGCACAATATCCGACTGGTTATTGGGCTGACCATTCAGGCAAAGGGGCTGGCCCTCGATTCTCTGCCTGAGCAATTCCGTACCATCCTGCAGTCGTGCGGTTAAAAGCAGCGCGCTGTTGATTAACTGGCCGGCACGGTATTCCGCCTGCCAGCGCTGATGAACGTCTCCGGCAAAATCCAGCGAAACCGCCAGGTCCTCCGAGTACAAACGGACAACGGCTGCATTCAGGCTGGCAATATCAAGCGCCAGGTCCGATACAGGGTTGCGCTCTGGCGCAACCGGATAATAGCCCTTGGCCAGGGTGAAAAGCTTCTCAATCTCTTCGACACCCCAGGTGGCATTCCAGATGGCAATGGGAAGGGATTCAAGCTTGCTGTCGATGGCGCCAGTCAGCTCTTCGGCGAATTCTTCATCCTCTATTTCCGGCAGACAGTCCCTGGCCGCCTCAATAAACCGGATTTCATAACGCAGGCGGTTCAGGGGCTGCATCACCCGCCCCATCACCGAGGTTTTCTCCCCAACCACGTACTGGAGTTCACAACCGTAAAGCGAAAGAAAATCGAGCATCCCCATTTCCAGCTCGGGCATGGGCAACACCCGGTCGCGGCGGCGGGGGAGCTGGCTTGCGGAAGGCAGTTCAGAAAACTCTGGATCGGTCTCCAGTACCCGGGCCACCCGCTCCACGTACTCATCCATCATGGGGCGGGCGTCAGAGAAAGGATCGCAGCCGGTAAGAAGGACGGCAAGAACCGGCGCAACAATTCTGCAAAGTCCGGTTCCGGGCATTCACTCCTCCTGCGATGGCGTTACAGAGCCCTGGGCCTAGCGTTTTTGCAGCAGGCTATCGACCTCCGCAAAATCACGGGCGACAAAGCGTTCGGTCTCTGGCAGATCCCCCTCGCGAACCAGCCAGGCAGTCTGCATGCCCGCTTCCTCGGCGGCCTCGAGTTCGGCTTCCACGTCTGACAGGAACAATACCGTGGCCGCCTCTACGCCCAACTCCGACAGAATATTGCGGTATGAGGCGGCCTCTTTCTTGCCACCGATCCGGGTATCGAAGTAGCCGGAGAAGAATGGCGTAAAGTCGCCTTCCGTGGTGAAACCGAAAATCAGCTTCTGGGCCTTGACCGACCCTGACGAATATACGAACAAACGCAGCCCCCGATCATGCCAGCGCTGCAGGTAATCGGCGGCGTCGGCGTAGATGTGCCCCTTCAGCTCTCCCTGCTGGTATCCCTGTTCCCAGACCATGCCCTGAAGTGCCTTCAGGGAGGTTTCCTTGCGATCCTCACTGATCCAGGTCTTCAGCACCTCGATCAGGCCTTCAACATCCTCACGAGCCACACCTGAAACCTCGGCCACCGCATCCAGTTGTTCGGAAACCGCGAGGTTGTCCTGGTGCTGATCGCGAACAAAGCCCGGCAGGTGCTCGCTGGCATAAGGGAAAAGGACATCGTGGACAAACGAAATAGAGCTGGTGGTCCCTTCGATGTCCGTCAGTACAACCCGGATCATCCCGCCGCTCCTGCCAGCGCCTCGTAACGGGGCAACCTGCTGGCGATTTCATCACCGGTGAACTCGGCGACCCAGCCCTCGGGGTTGGTGAACAGGCGAATACAGGTGAACGCCGGTTCCGGCCCCATATCGAACCAGTGGCGTGTGCCATCAGGTACGCTGATCAGATCGTTCTTCTCACACAACACAGCGAACACTTCGCTGCCAAAGTGCAGGTAAAACAGCCCCTGGCCACGGACAAAGAAACGAACTTCGTCTTCACTGTGGGTGTGTTCGTCCAGGAACTTTTGACGGAACGCGTCTTTCTGGGGGTTGTCCGGGTTCAGGCTGATAACATCCGCAGTCTGAAAGCCGCATTCCCGTTTCAGTTTCGAGACTTCTTCGCTGTAGGCTTCGAGAATGTCTTCCGAGGAAGCATCAGACGGCAAGTCCTTGGTGGGCCACTGCTCATAGCGAACACCGTGGCGGGCCAGCAGTTCCCGTATCTCTTCAGGATTTTCGGTCACTTTGCGTGCTTTTTCCGGCTGGCTCTGGTCAAAAATGCTCAGGGTAGTCATGGGCGGACCCTCATGGTTTCAAGCTCACATTCAAACAGGAATTCAAAGGCCTCGACGTGGCGCAGGCAATCGGCCATGGTTTTGCCCCAGGTATACAGGCCATGGCCACGAATCAGGTAACCGGGCTGCTCGGGGTGTTCCCGGAACCAGGTTCGGGTCTGATCCGCCAGCGCGTCGATGTCCTGGGTGTTGTCGAACACCGGAACGGTCAGAACCGATTCGTGGGTGTCGACACCCGCAAACGCCTTTTGCAGCTCGTAGCCCTCCAACTCCAGCGGTTGGCCGGGTTCCAGCAGGCGACTGAGAACCGTTGCTTTCACCGAGTGGGTGTGAAGCACCGCCCCAACCTCCGGGAATACCTCGTACAACACCGTATGCAGCCGGGTCTCTGCCGAGGACCGACAGTCACTCTGTACTGGACGACCCGCCAGATCCACTACCATAACATCGCCGGCAGCCAACTGGCCCTTGTGGCGGCCAGAAACGGTTATGGCAATGTGTTCCGCGTCTATGCGGGCCGAATAGTTGCTGCTGGTTGCCGGTGACCAACCCTGCCGATACAGGAATTGGCCGGCCTCAACAATCGCTTCCGCGGCGACTGCGTATCGGGTTACATCAAACACGAGCTCTCTCCCGGGTTTCAGAGTGCTTACAACACTCCCATGGCCGCCATTATAGGGACGAAGCAGCGCCCCGCAAATGATGCCTTGCAGAGATCAGGTCTGCGACAATGGAGACAGCAATTTCGGCCGGCGTCTTGCTCGGAATATCGACACCAATGGGTGCACGCAGTCGTGCCAGCGCAGCCGTATCGAGCCCCAGGGAGGCAAGCCTTTCCCGCCGGGCTTCCGAGGTTCTCCTGGATCCCATGGCTCCGATGTAAAAGGCTTGGGAGTGAAGAGCCGCAAGCAAGCCCATATCGTCGATGCGCGGGTCATGTGCCAGGGCCAGGATACCGGACCAGGCGTCGCCAAACTGGGCCGAGATCAGATCATCGGGCAGGCGCCGGTCCAGCGGTATCTGATCAAAACTCCAGCCAGCGGCAAAGGTCTCCCTTGGTTCACAGAGCGTTACGGCAAATTCCGCCGCCGTCGCGAACTCATAAACGTATCGGGCAACCTCGCCGGCGCCAATCAACAGCAGCCGACACTCGGGTTGCAGGGCGTGGATCAACTGCTCGCCATCAAAGCGAACCGACTTGCCGGCCACAGCCACGGAATGGTCGAGGACCGGAGCACCTTTCAGGGGGACTCGACGAACTACCGGCACGCGATCGTGCAAAGCTCGCGCCAGCGCCTGGACGTGATCAAGCCCTGACTGGCCCTGCAGGGGTTCGATAAGTAGCCGGATCCGGCCACCGCAGGGAAGCTGAAAATGGTCCCTGTCATCATCGGTAATTCCGTAATCAACAAAAACGGGATGATCCGGGCCGTCTTCCGCTGTGCGACGAAGAAGATCTTCTTCAAGGCAGCCACCGGAGACCGAACCGCTCCAGTGACCGGATTCCGCAATTGACAGCCAGGAGCCTACCGGGCGCGGCGAGGAACCCCAGGTCTCGACGATGGTGCACAGCCAGGCCCGCTGCCCCGCCTGTAGCCAGTCAGACATCCTGCCTATGACGGTCTGGCGCCCCGTAACAACTGAATGGGCAACGCGTGACTCAGGCATTGGCTTTCAGTGGCAGGCTTCGCTGGCGCTTGCCGGTCAGAGCAAACAGGGCATTGCCCAGAGCCGGTATGACCGGAGGCACGCCCGGCTCACCAACGCCGGTCGGCGCCTCGCTGCTATCAACAATATCCACCACCACCTCAGGTCGTTCGTACTGTCGCATTAACGGATAATCGTGGAAGTTACTCTGCTGGACCTCGCCGTTCTTCAGGGTGATTTCACCGTAGAGCGCTGCTGTCAGTCCGAACAGAATGCCGCCCTCAATCTGGTCTTCCACGATACGCGGGTTCACCACCTGACCGCAGTCTACAGAGCAGGTGACTTTGTAAACCCGAACAGCACCATTCTCTATCCCGGCCTCGACCACCTGCGCCACGTAGGTACCAAAACTACGGAACAAAGCAAGACCTCGGGCACGCCCCTCTGGCACGGGCGACTGCCAGTCGGCAAGCCGCGCAACCCGCTCAAGCACCTGCAGGTGCCTTGGCTCGTGGGAAATCAGCCGACGACGGAACTGGTAAGGATCCTGACCTGCCTCATGGGCCAGTTCATCCATGAAGGTTTCGACGGCAAACCCGTTGTGCGAAAAGCCCACCGAACGCCACCAGGTAATCGGAATGCCGGGATCGGTGTGGGTGTGACGGATATCGATATTGGACACCTGGTAGGGATACTCGATCGCGCCTTCAATCGCGGAATGATCTTTCGGCGTGGCAATACCCTCGGCCATCAGCCCGACTGAGCCCAGTGTGTCGTACATGAACTTTGGTGCCCAGGGGTACTGGGCAGGCGCCGCATTGCGGACATACCAGTCCAGGATCTGCGGACCAACAATCTGGTGATGCCAGCCCGTCAGTTCACCACCGGAAAGACTGCCTTTCATCCGGTGCAGCATTGCCGGACGGTAGAGGTCGTGACGGGTGTCCTCTTCCCGGGACCAGATAACCTTGACTGGCCGTCGGATACGATAGGCCACGGCCGCCGCTTCCTCAATGTAATCCTGGGTCAGGCGACGGCCAAAACCGCCGCCGAGGAAGGTGGTATTGATGGTGACATCGTCGGGCCCGAGATCGGTCACCCTGGCTGCCGCAATCCGGCCAAGATCCGGCGCCTGGGTGGGCGCCCACACATCCATCCGGTCTCCATGGTACCAGGCCGTGGCATTCATGGGCTCCAGTGTCGCGTGGGCGAGGTAGGGCTGGGCGTACTCCGCTTCCACTACCCGGTCACCCTCTTCCATCGCGCTGGTAAAACTGCCTTCACTACGCTCGGACTCTCCGGGATCGTCATCGGCTGCTGCCCGATAGGAATCAAACACATCGTCCGTGGACAGAGACACCGCATCCGAAAAATCCCAGTCTATCTCGAGCGCATCCTGGGCCTTCCGGGCACGCCAGTATTTGTCCGCAACAACGGCCACACCACGCTCGATCTCAACAACGTCAAGCACACCGGGCATTGCCCGTACCTGATCCGCATTAAAGTCCCGGACCCAGCCCCCGCGACGGGGAGGCCGTGAAACTACCCCGTAAACCATATCGGGGAGATCCACATCAATTCCGTAAACCGCGGTTCCCGTGGACTTGGCCCGGGCATCCAGTTTGCCGCGTTGTTTGCCGATATACTTCCATTCACTCCGAGGTTTGAGGGCAATGTCTCCGCGCACCACCTCCTTGGCAGCCAGCTCCACCAGCTTGCCGTAGGCCATTGAATCGATACCGTTCGGGTGCACCACCCGCCCTTCACTGGCCCGGCACTCGGCCGCTTTCACGTTCCAGACCCGGGCCGCTGCCATAACCAGCATCTGCCGGGCTTCCGCACCGGCCATTCGCAGAGGCTCCCAGCTGGTTGCAACACTGGTACTGCCGCCGGTGAGCTGAAGTTTGTAAAGAGGATTTCGATATTCCGGCGCCACAGGCGCAAAACGGGGCGTGATCCGCTCCGGCTGGATTTCCAGCTCCTCGGCGATCAGCGTGGTCAACCCGGTGTAGGTACCCTGCCCCATTTCAACCCGCGCAAGGGTGAAGAAGACTTCATCATCGGTGGTCAGTTCAAGCCAGGCATCGGGCCGCCACTCACCCGTATCAGGTTCGTAGCCGGTCTGGATTCCGGCACAGCCCGGCAACGTCATGGAAACCATCAGACTGCCGGAAGCACCTGCACTGACCTTGAGGAAATTCCGTCGGTTCATCGCCATGTTACGCCTCCCCTCCCTGAGAGCCGCCTGAAGACTCAGAGCCAGCGACGGATTCCACGGCCGCAATAATCCGCGAGTAGGTCCCGCATCGGCACAGGTTTCCTGTCATGGCGGCAACAATTTCCTCCCTCGACGGGGCCGGATTGTTCGCCAACAGGTGAGCCGCACTCATGATCTGGCCTGACTGGCAGTAACCGCACTGTGGAACACCGTGCTCGATCCAGGCTTCCTGCAGGGCATGAAGCCGGTCACCATCACTCAATCCTTCAATGGTGACCACCTGGCCACCGACAGCCATTTCAACGGGCGTAGAGCAAGAGCGCACTGGCTGACCGTTCAGGTGCACTGTGCAGGCGCCGCAGAGGCCTGCGCCACAGCCGAATTTGGTGCCCTTGAGCCCCAACTCATCGCGCAACACCCAAAGAAGCGGTGTATCTCCTTCGATGTCCAGCGACCGCTCGTCGCCATTGACTGTCAGGCTCACGGCCATCCCACTCTCTCCTTATATCGCCGGTCTCATTGCCGGGTTTTATTGTAGTGCCCGCGCCTGGGGCAGACGTTCAGATATTATTTGACGACGTCTTCGCCATCCTTGTTCACCCAGATCTTGCGCTCGCCGGATTCCATCTTGCCGTTGGAGTTCCAGACCTCCCGATCCGTTGTGGCTTCTTCAACCTTGCCGTTGTCGTTCCAGATCACTCGATCCTTACAACCCGAAAGTGCCAGTACGGCGAATACAATCAATGCAACTTTTTTCACGACGATAACCTCCATTCAGCCGCAATTGCGGCTCTAGTTAAGGAATGCCTGGGATCGGAGCAGCTAGCGGCTGCCGTGGAGTTCACGATTATGCTGTTTGTCCCGGTCGCTTTTTCGCACCATGACATAAACTGCACCGGTACCACCATGGTGTTTCTGGGCCGAATGAAAGGCCAGCACATCGTCCAGCTCCGGAAGCCACTTGGCGAGGTAGCTTTTAAGCTGGGCAATACCATCGGGATTACGCTCCCCCTTGCCGTGAAGAATGATGACCGAGCGCAGACCGTAGCGAACACAATCACCAATAAACCTGAAGACTTCACGCCGGGACTGCTCGACCGTCATCCGGTGCAGGTCGAGACGAGCCTCAATGGGATACTGGCCCAGCCTGAGCTTGCGAAACACGCCATGCTGGATGCCGGGCCGCTGCCAGCTCAGAACATCATGGGCGGTGAGCGGTTCCACCATGTCGGATGTCAGTGGGTTGGCATCCCTCAATGGCTTTTCCACGGCCGCCCTCTGACGTTCCAGATGACCTGGCGTCAGTTCACGGGGCGTTGTCACCTCGGCCCGGTTGGGCTTGCGGATTCGCCGGACGTCTTTCATTTCCTCTAAAAAGCTGAGGCGCTCTTCTTTGGTAGTCATGGCATTGCAGTTAATGACCCGTTTCAATTACCGACTTTACCACCCGGGTTACCGGCCTTAAAGAAAACTGATCTATGTCAGGCCTGATGCGACCAAAATCGTAGGGCGACGTTGGCTTTAGCTACACTACACTTCAGACGGACAATAATAACCAGCGAGTGATGACGGACATGGCCTCAGCGAACCAGGAAAATGACCGCCCCCAGAACATCCGAGCAATCATGACATTTCTGCGGGAACATGCCCCGTTTTCCAGCATGGATGACTCGCATCTGGCGCATTTCGCCGAGAACGCCTCCATTCAGTTCTACGCCGATGGCGATGTTGTACTCTCGCCAGATCATGACGTCGTTAAACGGTTCTACGTGGTTAAACAGGGGCGGATTCGTGGCGAGCGCCACAACGATAAGGAAGACCGCACCGAAACCACCTTCGAAATCAGCCAGGGTGAGTGTTTTCCTCTGGCCGCCATGATCGGCGAGCGGCCAACCAGAACCCTGCACCGGGCATCAGGCGACACCTTCTGCCTCAGCATCGGGCAGGCGGCATTCGTTACCCTCTTCTCTGAAAGTGAACCTTTTCGGGATTTCTGCCTGCGAGGCGTCAGCAGCCTGCTCGACCAGGTGAACCGGCGCATCCAGTCAAACGCCATGGCCTCAATGGGCTCCAGCACATCCCTGGACACCCCTCTCGAACGCTATGCCCTGCGCAATCCGATCGTGTGCTCGCCCGACCTTCCGGTGCGAAAAGCCGTGGCCCGCATGCACGAGAACAATGTCGGCAGCATTATCATTACCGACGAGAACCGCATCCCCACCGGTATTTTCACACTGCGGGACCTTCGGACCATGATTGCCGAAGGCACCGGCCCGCTGGACACGCCAATACAGCAGGTGATGACCAAGGATCCCTGCTGCCTGCCGTCTCATGCTGATGCGTTCGAAGCCGCCATGCTGATGGCAGAGCACCATTTTGCCCACCTATGCGTCATCGACGATGACCATAAACTGATTGGTGTGGTTTCGGAACGGGACCTGTTCTCTCTGCAGCGGGTGGATCTGGTGAACCTGGCCCGCACTATCGGGACGGCTACCCATCTGCGCACCCTGGTGAGCCTGCGAACCGATGTCTCCCGTCTGGTGGATGCGATGCTGGCGCACGGCGCTGACTCCGGACAGGTGGTCAAGATTATCACCACACTCAACGACGTGACCGTCCGACGGGTTCTGGAACTGAACATCAAAAAGAACGACCCCGGTATTCCCTTTACCTGGCTGACGTTCGGCAGTGAGGGCCGCCAGGAGCAGACACTTTTGACGGACCAGGACAACGGCATCCTGTTCGAGACTCCCGAAGGCATGACCGAAGATCAGGTCCGCGAGAAGCTGCTGCCCTTTGCCCGAAAGGTTAACGACGAACTGGCTGAGTGCGGCTTTACCCTGTGCAAAGGCAACATCATGGCGAGCAATCCGAAACTCTGCCTGAGCGACAGGGAATGGGACGACTGGTTTATCCGGTTCATTGACGCCTCCACACCCCAGAACCTGGTGTATTCCTCAATCTTCCTTGATATGAGAGCCATCTATGGGCCGACGGAACCTCTGGATGCCCTTCTGGATAAGGTTTTGGCGCGGATTCGGAAAAACGCCCTGTTCCAGAAGATGCTTGCCGGCAATGCCTTCCAGCGCAAGCCCCCGCTGACCATGTTCCGCAACTTCCGCTACCTGTCTGAAGAGGGCAACAAGCACTCATTGGACCTGAAGCGTCAGGGGCTGGCGCCCTTCGTGGAGGCGGTCAGGGTATTTGCCCTGGCAAATGGCGTTGAGACCGCTAACACTCTGGAACGTATGGATGAGCTGGCCAAAAAAGGCATCTTTGACCCGAAAGATGCCAACGCCTGGCAGGAAGCTTACAGCCTGATACAGGCCATCCGGATGCGGGCCCACCAGGAAATGCTGGCGAAAGGAGAGGAACTGACAAACTATATTGATCCCGACGACCTGAACCCCCTCGACCGTCGAATTCTGAGGGAATCCTTCAGGCAGGCGCAGCGATTGCAGCAAAAGCTCGAAGTTACCTACCAACTCTGACTTTCAGGCGCGAGACAGAGACATGCTGGAACAAATAAAACAATGGATTGAGCATCGCCGGGGCGGAAAGATCGGAAGTCACGATACCGGCAATCTGCCCAACCCGAAAACACCGGGGGAACAGTTACTCACTGATTGCCGCCTGATTGTCCTTGATCTGGAAACCACGGGGCTGAATGCTGCGAAGGATGAAGTAATCGCAATCGGAGCGGTTGCTATCAGGGGCGGGATCATCCACCTCGGCGACCAGTTCGACCTTATCCTCAGGCGGCCAGAGCTCGACATCCGGGAAACCGTGCTCATTCACGGGATCGGACCGGAAGCGCTGACCCAGGGTCACGAAATCGAGGATGCTCTTCTTTATCTCCTGGAATGGATGAATGGAGATCCGATTCTGGCCTACCACTCGGCGTTCGATCAGAAATTCCTGGAAAAGACCCTGAAGGCGCAGCTGGGATATACCCAGCCCCACACCTGGATGGACGTTGCAGATCTGATGCCCGCCTTCTTCCCCAACACAAAAACCGGTGGCAAAGGGCTCGACAACTGGGCGGATTATTTTGGTCTCGAAGTCAGTGAACGACATCATGCCGCCTCCGATGCTCTCGCCACAGCCGAACTCACCCTCATAGCCCTGAACAAGGCCCGCACGGAAGGGGTAAAAACCCTGAAGGGGTTGTACGACAAACTTCATTACCACCGGCGGCTGCAAAACATGCATCGTTACTGAATCGATGCAGGGCCTGTCGTCCCGAAAATAGACCGACGTCACGCCAAATTACTGAGAATTAGACCTTTTGCCAATATCTATAAATCGCTTGACCAGTAAAGTCAGTAGGGACAACTAGTCGGAGAAGTACTTATATGAATAATAAATTCTCTAACCGAAGTGCCTCACCAAAAACCCACCCAACCTCCACAACAACAAAACAGGAGTGATCCTATGTCAGGTCATAGCTACGACGCTGAAGCCTACTGGAAGGCGAACCTACGCCTGATATTCGGGAGCCTGATCGTCTGGGCCCTGGTATCTTACGGCTTTGCAATTCTGCTCCGTCCAATGCTTGCGGGCATTCCGATTGGTGGTACTGATCTGGGCTTCTGGTTCGCCCAGCAAGGTTCCATCCTCACGTTCATCGCTCTGATCTTCCACTACGCGTGGCGTATGAACAAGATCGATGAAAAATTCGGCGTGCACGAGGAGTAAGAACGAATGAGCCAATTTGCCATTAACATCATGTTTGTAGGGGGCTCATTCCTCCTCTACATCGCAATCGCTATCTGGGCCAAGGCCGGAAGCACCAGCGACTTCTACGTTGCCGGTGGCGGCGTTCACCCGATCACCAACGGTGCAGCAATCGGCGCCGACTGGATGTCCGCAGCATCGTTTATCTCCATGGCAGGTCTGATCGCTGCCGGTGGCTACGCCAACTCCACCTTCCTCATGGGCTGGACTGGCGGTTATGTTCTGCTGGCGATGCTGCTGGCTCCGTACCTGCGGAAGTTCGGCAAGTTCACGGTTCCGGAGTTCATCGGCGACCGCTTCTACAGCAAGAATGCCCGCCTGGTGGCGGTTATCTGCCTGATCGTAGCGTCTGTAACCTACGTTATCGGCCAGATGGCTGGTGCCGGTGTTGCCTTCTCCCGCTTCCTGGAAGTTGATTCCACCGTTGGTCTGATGATCGCAGCCGTTGTGGTATTCATCTACGCGGTTATGGGTGGCATGAAGGGCATCACCTACACCCAGGTGGCCCAGTACTGCGTACTGATCATCGCTTACACCATTCCTGCGGTGTTCATTTCCCTGCAACTGACCGGCAACCCGCTTCCTCCGCTGGGTCTGTTCTCGACTCACGTGGATTCCGGCATGCCGATCCTCGACAAGCTGAACCAGGTTATCACCGACCTCGGCTTCAACGAGTACACCGCTGATATCGACAACAAGCTGAACATGGTTCTGTTTACCCTGTCGCTGATGATCGGTACTGCGGGTCTGCCCCACGTTATCATCCGCTTCTTTACAGTTCCCAAGGTGGCTGACGCACGCTGGTCTGCCGGCTGGGCCCTGGTATTCATCGCCCTGCTGTACCTGACTGCACCGGCTGTTGCTTCCATGGCTCGCCTGAACCTGATGACCACCATCTACCCGGACGGCACCGCTGCGGAGCCGATCCAGTATGATGAGCGTCCGAACTGGATCAAGGAGTGGGAAGTGACTGGTCTTATCCAGTTCACTGACAAGAACGAAGACGGTCGAATCCAGCTGTACAACGACAGCGAAGCCTTCGCGCCCACGGCTGAAGCCCGCGGCTGGAACGGCAACGAGCTCGTCGTTAACCGGGATATCCTGGTACTGGCCAACCCGGAAATCGCCAACCTGCCCGGCTGGGTCATCGGTCTGATCGCAGCAGGTGGTCTGGCAGCAGCACTGTCCACAGCGGCCGGTCTGTTGCTCGCGATCTCCTCGGCGGTCAGTCACGACCTTATCAAGGGTTCCATCAACCCGGCGATTACGGAGAAAGGTGAGCTGTTGGCAGCCCGGATCTCCATGGCGGTCGCGATCGTTGTTGCCACTTACCTTGGGGCCAACCCTCCAGGCTTTGCGGCACAGGTCGTAGCTCTTGCATTCGGTATTGCAGCGGCTTCCCTGTTCCCTGCGCTGATGATGGGTATCTTCTCCAAGCGCGTGAACAACAAAGGCGCCATCGCTGGCATGCTGACCGGTCTGGCCTTCACTCTTGTGTACATCTTCGTTTACAAGGGCTGGCTGTTCATTCCGGGCACTAACAACCTGGCAGACACCCCTGAAAACTGGGTGCTGGGCATCTCCCCGCTGTCTATCGGCGCGGTTGGTGCAATCGTCAACTTTGCGGTAGCCTTCATTGTATCCAACGCAACTGAAGAACCGCCCGTTGAGATTCAGGAGCTGGTTGAAAGCGTCCGTTACCCGCGTGGTGCCGGTCAAGCTCAAGACCACTAAGCAACATCTCAGCCTGATACGTTCAATGAACTGACAGGTTGATACTGAACGGGCTTCCTCAATGAGGGAGCCCGTTCTTTTTTGAGGAAGTCATTATATGTTCTGGACATTTGTCGCCACTGTATTTTGCGGCCTTGGCGCTGCCGGTATCGCTCTTGGTATTCGTGCCGCCACTCGAAATAAAGCCCCGAAGTGGATCATCCCGGTGTTTGCCGGAGCGGGCATGCTCGGCTATCTCATCTATATGGAATACACCTGGTTTGACCAGAAGCAGGTCCGTCTGCCGGAAGAGGCGGTAATTGTGAATACCGAAACAGACGGCATCCTGTGGCGCCCCTGGACCTTCGTTTTCCCCTATGTCACCGCATTCTCGACAGTCGACACCAAAAGCATCAGTCGTGACACCAACAGCGAGGATATTGTTCGGTTTACCCTTTATCGTTTCGAGCAGAAAATGACGGACGCCGTTTCCCATCGCATCCACATCATCAACTGTGCGACCCGGGAGCTGGTGCCACTGGGCTCTGACGGAAGTCCCCGAGTGGACAACCTGAAGCTGCTTGAGCCCGGAGACACCCTGTATAAAACCGTGTGCGCAGAGTGATACTTCGTTAGCGTGATGCTTCAAACTGCTGATACTGTCGGGAACGTGTGACCATGATTAGTGCCTGGCTGCTGGTCCTTATTTCCATCACCTACATATCGATCCTGTTCGTGATCGCCTGGGCCGGTGACAAACATCCCGGCCTGTACCGCAGGCGACTGGCACGCACCCACATATACGCACTGTCCCTGGCTGTCTACTTCACCTCCTGGACCTTCTATGGCGCCGTGGGCCGTGCCACCCAGGAGGGGCTAGGGTTTCTGCCCATCTACCTTGGCCCGCTGTTGGTCTTTGTTTTCGGCGCGCCCCTGCTGCGCCGTATTATCTATATCAGCAAGCGCAACAACAGCACCTCCATCGCGGACTTCATTGCCTCCCGATACGGCAAATCCCAACTACTGGCCGCGATGATCGCCACCTTCGCACTGATCGGCAGCGTTCCTTACATTGCCCTGCAGCTCAAAGCCATTGCCATGGGTTTCAACGTGCTCTCGGAGACCGGTACCGGCTATGAGGAATTGAGCACGGCGGCCTGGAATGATTCCGCCTGGTACATCACCCTCGCCCTGGCGGTATTCACCGTCCTGTTCGGCACCCGGCACCTGGAATCCACCGAGCATCACCGGGGCATGATCCAGGCCGTGGCCTTTGAATCATTAATCAAACTCGTGGCCTTCGTCGCCGTCGGCCTGTTCGTTGGCTATGGTCTGTATGGCGGATTCGGAGACCTGTTTGACCGGGTGAGGGATGCAGACCTGATCGGCACCCTGACCACCGATGGCATTGAGGCGCCGGCATTTATCACCCAGACACTCATTGCCATGTTCGCCATCATCTGCCTGCCCAGGCAGTTCCATGTGATGGTGGTCGAGAATACTGATCATCGGGATTTCGAGATAGCCCGCTGGGCCATGCCGATCTACCTGATCGTTGCCAGCGCCTTTGTGCTTCCCATTGCCGCAGCCGGTCTGTTGTCACCCGAAGCCTCAGCTGGAAACCCCGACGTGCTTATCCTTCAACTGCCGATCATGGCCGGCGAGGAGTGGCTGGCCATACTGGCGTTCCTCGGTGGCGGTTCGGCGGCAGCGGCGATGGTAATCGTTTGTTCGGTGGCAATTGCCACCATGGTCAGTAACGAGATAATCATGCCGGCCCTGCTGAAGTTTTTCCGGCCGGGCATGAACCGGCGTACGGATCTTAGTTACCTGCTGTTGAGTATCCGCCGTGTCGCCATCTTCGTGGTACTGCTCACGGCCTACGGTTTCTACCGGATGGCCGGTGAGGATTACAGCCTGACAGCCTTCGGCCTGCTCTCCTTCGCCGCTGCAGCCCAGTTCGGTCCGGCTCTGGTCGGCGGCATTATCTGGCGCCGGGGCAATTACATGGGCGCCGTCTGGGGCCTGGGGCTCGGTTTCCTGATGTGGTGCTACACCCTTCTGCTGCCGGCACTGGCCACAACAGGCTGGGTCACCGACACACTAATTGAGCACGGAATCTGGGGATTAAACTGGACCCGGCCCACTGCCCTGTTCGGATCGGAGCTGGACCAGACCAGCCATGGCATTATCTGGAGCCTCGGAATCAACACGGTCGTGTACATCGTGCTTTCGATGCTCACCCGTCAGCGTGTCCGAGAGAAAATCCAGATCGCTTCCTTCTTCCACGATCCACAGCCCAAGGCCGAAACCGCCCAGCACCAGAGCTGGCAGGGAGAGATACTGACGTCTGACCTGCAGGCCCTCACGGACCGGTTCATGGGTGAAGAGCGCTCGGAAACCATTTTCCGGAATTACGAACGCCGCAATGCCATTCGCCTGCATCCACACCGCCCGGCGTCTGCACATCTGATGAAATACATTGAACGCCAGTTGGCTTCGGTGATCGGCGCCTCTACGGCCAGGGTGGTACTGGAATCTACCCTCACCGGCCGGGACATGCAGATTGAGGACGTGGTCAGCATTGTCGATGAAGCTTCCCAGGCCATGACCTTCAGTCGTGAGCTGCTTCAATCCGCCATCGAAAATATCAGTCTGGGCGTGTCTGTAGTTAACCATCAGCAGCAACTGGTAGTCTGGAACCATCGCTATCTGGAACTGTTCACCTATCCAAAAGGCTTCGTAAGAGTTGGACGACCGGTAGAAGATCTGATGCGTTACAACCTGACCAACGCTAACCTCTCCGCCCGCAGGATTGATGAGATCGTGGCTGACCGCTGCACCAGTATGCGAGAGGGCCGACCGATGTCCTATGAGCGCCAGAGGCCGGATGGGACGGTTCTACGCATCGATGGCAGCCCGATACCCGGGGGTGGTTACGTCACTACCTTCCAGGACATTACCGCCATGCGCCGGACCGAGCAGGCGCTGAAGGAAACCAACATCTATCTGGAGCAGCGGGTAAAAGAACGTACTCAGGAGCTCCAGGTTATTAACGAGCAGATGCTGAAGGCCAAATCCGTGGCCGAACAGGCCAACCAGAGCAAAACCCGCTTCCTGGCGTCTGCCAGCCATGACCTGCTCCAGCCCCTGAACGCAGCCAGACTGTTCACCTCTGCCCTCGCCGGCAAGGCCGATGACGGCGAAATGAAAGATCTGGTGGACCACATCGACAGCTCCCTCGGGGCTGCCGAGGAAATCATCAGCACCCTGCTGGATATTTCAAAGCTGGATGCGGGCGCCCTGGAGCCAGACATCGGCGTCTTCCCCGTGAACGAGATCATGCGCCATCTGGCGACGGATTTTTCAGCCATTGCCAAGGACCAGAACCTGGCGCTGCACGTGGTCCCCAGCACAGTCTGGATCCGGTCCGATGCCAAGCTACTTCGCCGTGTGGTCCAGAATTTCCTGTCCAATGCCATACGCTACACGCCCGAAGGCAAGATCCTCCTGGGTTGCCGCCGTCTGAAAGGCTATATCCGTATAGAAGTCTGGGACACCGGCCCCGGGATACCCGAGGATCAACTAACCCATATCTTCGAGGAGTTCCGTCGGTTTCAGCATGGCCGGGACAAGAAAGGCCTGGGGCTTGGTCTCGCTATCGTCGACCGTATAAGCGGCATGCTGAATCATCCGGTCAGTGTCCATTCTGTCCAGGGCCGCGGCAGCGTCTTCGGTATAACGGTGCCAACAGCCGCACCTGAGCAAAATGAGACCACCGCAGCCAAGCCCACCTCAGGCTCCCGGAGAGTATCAAATCTTGGCGGCCTGCATTTCCTGTGTATCGACAACGACCCCGCCATCCTGCAGGGAATGGTGGCACTACTTGGCAACTGGAAGTGTGATGTGACCGCAGCCGAAAGCCTGGAAGATGCCATGGCAAAACTGGAAGGCAATAAGCCAGATATTATACTTGCGGATTATCAACTGGACGATAACAAGAACGGCCTCGACGCCATGGACAGCATCCGTAATGCGCTGGACGCTGACATCCCGGGCATACTCATCACCGGCTATATGGCGCCTGAAGTGCGGGAAGATGCCATCGACCGGGGCTATCAGATTCTCTACAAACCGGTAAAACCCGCTGCCCTGCGGGCACTGGTTAACAAGCTACTCAAACAGAAGCGCTCATGACCGATTCCAAAGCTGACTTCAATCCGTTCGGCAAGCTCACCTACCTGGTCATCGATGACTTCGAGAATTTCCGGTTGTCCATGCGCCAAATGCTGCGCAGCTGTGGTGCCGATAAAATCGAACTGGTCGCCCACGCCAACCAGGCGATTCAACACTGTACCTACAATCACGTAGACGTAGTGTTATGCGACTTTAACCTTGGAGAGGGTAAGAACGGCCAGCACATACTGGAGGAGCTGCGACACAAAAAGCTTCTCAAACGGTCCTCTCTCTTTTTGATGGTGACTGCAGAGACGTCCAAGGAAATGGTCATGGGAGCGAGGGAGTATCAGCCGGACGCTTACCTCACCAAACCGATCAATCGGGCGGTACTGGAGAAACGCCTGGGTGCCCTGATCAGTCAGCGCAACATTCTGCTGCCCATTAACCGGGAAATCGACCGGGAAAACTATCCGGAGGCTATTTCGCTCTGCCTCCAGGCATTGCCCCGACAGCCTCGTTACAAGACTTGGCTGATGAAAACCCTGGGTGACCTGTATTTCCAGCTCGGCGACCTCGCTCACGCGCTCAAGATCTATGATGATGTCCTGGCGCAACGTGAGCTTTCCTGGGCGAAGCTTGGACGCTGCAAGGTCCTGCTTGCCAAACGCAGTCTCGACGAGGCTGTAGACGGCCTCAGGGACCTTCTGGCGAAGCATCCTGACTACATGGAAGCGTATGACCTGCTTGCCGAGGGCCTTGAACGACAGGGCCGTCCGACACAGGCACAGCAGGTTCTCGAAAAAGCCGCCGAGCATTCCCCCAATGCCCTGCTCAGACAAAAGCATCTTGCCGAACTTGCCGGTTCAAACCAGGATATGGACACGGCCTCCGATGCATGGCGCCGAACGGTTGAACTGGGAACCCACTCCATACATGACAACTCCGAACACTACCTTGCACTGGGTCAGACGCTCGCGGATTTGAGTGAAGGCGACCTTGAGGAAGAGGGTGCGCAGAAAGCCAAAGAAGCGCTGGCAGTGCTGAAAAGAATGGAAAAACGATTCGACGGCGAGGACGGCATCAGTCTGCGTAGCCGGATCGTTCAGTGCCGGGTATATGCTGGGCAGGGACAGGATCAACAGGCCGCCAGGATCCTTGAGAGCATCAGGCCGGAACTCCAGGATACTGCAGCTATGGATGCCAGAACGGGACTGGATTACGCCAAGACCCTCTTTCGCCTGGGACATGAAGCCGATGCGAAACAGCTTCTGGGAGAGATGTCAGAACGTTTCAGCGATGATCCCGAGACCCTCCAGAAAATTGAAAGTCTTCTGGATGAACCCGTGGGATTCCGCCAGAAGATCAAGGCCAGAACCCTGAACCGGGATGGCATCAGAGCCTTCGAGTCCGGAAACCTGCAGGAAGCAGCCGAAACCTTTTCGAAGGCCCTGGAGATCGTCCCGGACCACGCGGCTCTCAACCTTAACCTTGTTCAGGTGTTGATGAAGAAGCATGCCGATGATCCGGGCAATCCTGAGCTCCTGAAACGCTGCCAGTACTGTCTTAATCGTTTAACAGGGCTGCCGGAGCAACACCGCCAACATCGCCGCTATATTGCCTTACAACGCAAGCTGAAGGGACTGATGCAATGAATGACCAGAATATCGATTTTTCAATGGTTCTCGCCTCAGCCGTTCACGATATGAAGAACTCGCTTGGCATGCTCCTGAACTCCCTGGATGAACTGCGCAGTGAACACGAAGAAAGCCTGGGAGAGTCCTCGCGCTTCAATACCCTGCAATATGAAGCAGAACGGATGCATAACGATCTGGTTCAACTTCTTGGCATCTATCGTCTTGGCGAGAACAACCTTTCCGCGCACATTGAAGAGCACTTTGTACCGGATTTTCTTTCCGAACACCTTGCTCGACACACGCCTCTGCTTCAGGGGCTCGGCATTGAGGTTTCGGTGGAGGCCGGGGACATAAACGGATTCTTCGACGAGGACCTGTTGACCGGCGTGCTGAACAACACCATTAACAACGCTATTCGCTACACGCGAAGCAGAATCCTGCTCACTGCTGGTCAAAGAGATGGCTATTTGGTGATTGGTGTTGAGGACGACGGGAAAGGCTATCCAGAGAGTATGCAGCATACCGGCACCCTGAACTTTAAATCGCTTGATTTCAAAAGTGGCAGTACCAGCCTTGGGCTGTTTTTCGCCTCCTCCGTGGCCAAACTACACAGCGAAGGGGGGCGAAGCGGGTCTATAAAGCTTCACAATGGTGGGAGCTTTGGTGGTGGGGTGTTTGAGATCTGGTTGCCTTGATTCAGCCACTTTAGTTTCAGGCAATAAAAAACCCCACCATCACAGATGCTGGGGTTTTCGGTATTAGGAGCCTGACGATGACCTACTCTCACATGGGCAACGCCACACTACCATCGGCGCTGGTCTGTTTCACTTCTGAGTTCGGGATGGGATCAGGTGGTTCCAGACCGCTATGGTCGTCAGGCAAAA